>Ga0247611_10007585_pt1 | contig 13564 bp, 21 predicted proteins | sample 177DNAGHGhighgp2_FD_192422 | JGI IMG/M metagenome (GOLD analysis project Ga0247611, IMG submission 192422) | Sheep rumen microbial communities from Palmerston North, Manawatu-Wanganui, New Zealand - 1770 DNA GHGhigh gp2 | ecosystem: Host-associated > Mammals > Digestive system > Stomach > Rumen... | reverse complement strand
CCATCGTCGTCCCCTTCAGTGACCGGGCAATACCAACAGCCGCAGTCGGCGCATTGGACGCCTCCCACTTTGCAGTTGTTTGCCCCCGCGCAGTCGTGGTCGCAGACTGTGAGAGGTGAGTAATGCTTGCTCATGCCGCACCTCCATCCTTCGGTCTGCCCAACGACTGCCGCCCCTCAAGAACGTCGATAACACGCATAAGGACGGCGATTGCGTCGTAGCATTCTTCGACGGCGGCGGCGGTGTCGTCGTTGGCGATGGCTTCATGGGCTTCCCATACTTCGCAGTTCAGAAGAACGTCCCATTGTAAACGGCTTTCGGACTCCATTTCTGATATAAGATCGCGGCAATCTTCTAGCTCGTTTTCGCATCTACGCTTCGCTTGGTCTTTGGTGTAGAATTTCGGGCGGAGAATGTCGCAGAAGTACGGGTGTTTCTCCTTCGCATGCTTATAGTGTCGCTCGATGGCCGAGACTGTTCTTTGATTCAATCCTGTTTCGGTTTTCATTTCTGTTCTCCTTTCATGGAATCGACCGCGTCGATTCTATTCTTGATTTCGTTGAAGCAACCGTCGCACATGTCGATGCACCGTTGCGATTGGGAGTTCTTGCCGTCCTTGACTGTGCGAAAGCGAACGTCGATGACGCAACCGTCGGTCAACTTCTGTCCGCAGATATCGCAGACTCGGTATGATACTCTCATGACTGTTCTCCTTTCTCTACTTTCTTTCGACTGGTGGTATGCAGAGAAACGACGCCATTGCTGTAAGTATCGCAATGCTGCCTTCTCCATAAATAGCGAGGACGCAAGTCGCCGCCATGCAGACGGCGACACCCGTGTATGATAGCATCGTCTTCACGACACAACCTCCCTCGACCTGTGCGAACGGCCTCCGAACTTCAGGACTACGCACATGTCTAGCATCCTGTCAACAACTCGCTCGTCGTACAGTTCAACCAGTTCTTTCGACGACAGGTTCGTTGTTATGAATATCCTCTTGCCTCTCTTCATGAATCCCTCCTTGTGAAACACACGAATGAACTCCGCAACAGTATCGACCCTTCGTCCATACTCAACTAGTATCTCCGTACCGAGGTCATCGATAAACGGAGTCTCTTCCCAATCTGTTGATTTGTCTTTCGGATTCAGTAGATGAGCTGCGTTCGATGGACAGTCGTACCAGTATTTCTTTCCTGACGTAAGTCCATAGAGTATACGCATGAGATGCGTCTTGCCGCATCCGCAAGCTCCTGTCATCAGTATGCCCATTCCTTTCGACATGGAATCGGACACTGCTCTGACAGCAAGCGGAAAATCTTCTCCGGCCACATCCTTTCGGAATCCATTCGATTCCAGTATTCGCGCAAGCTCATCAGAAGGCGGAGGAGATTTCGCCGCCGGACGAGTATGCGTTGTCCGCTCTTCTGACAATGCACTTCGTATTGTTTCCATTGTTCGCTCCCGTGTTGTCAGGCTCTACTTCCCAGAGCCTGTTGTTCAAGAACTTGGACATCGAATCGACGTACGCATGGTCGTCCTTCGTCCACTTCCTGCACGACTTCCAGCCGCGCAGACCTTCCATTATCCTTTCGTGTTCCTCCTTCGGGTTTTTAGAATCCAGCAATATCCTTCTGTACTTTGCCATGTTCTTCGGCTTGCCGTCGCGCCTTGCAGGATATTCTTTCCAGAACTCCGCGAACATAGAGTCGAAGTCTACTGCATCCGCTTCGAATTCTGAATCAGATTCGATGGCAAGTTCCTCTTGAACAGCTTTAGGATTTGTCGTCACTGCGTTTGATGAGGCCAGCTCCTCGACCTTCTGTATCGTCAGTCCGTATCTAGAAAGCTCGTACACTATTCCCTTCACTACCCTGTTCTTTTCCGGGTCAAGCTCCTTTCCTCTTTTCCAGCAGAATGATATGAACGAAGGGAATATGCCTTTGCTTTCATGGCCGGGGACGCGAACTATCCTGTTCCCGTAGGTGCAGAATATATCCTGCTCCGTAACCTTCCTGCCCATGTCGAACGACATCCTCCGGCAGTTCACGTCGAACATGCCGGAGTTTGTCGTTCGCGTGAGAAGGTAGACGTACAGGAGCCTGTGGAACAGGTCGAGGTCCATGAACCACTCCTGCTCGAACAGAACCGAGTCTACCATCTTCACCATATCAGTCGGCCTCCTCTCCGACGACCTCAGCCTCTATGGCATCGTCTTCGCCATCGTCGAACACGCGGTTCGACACGATGCGCTTCTTCGGAACAGACGGCTTGGACAGATCGTAAAGCTCGTTGTCGGCCTTTATTGCTTCGGCGAGCTGAGGCGTGTTGCGCATGGTCTTGAACAGCCTTTTGAGGCAAGCCTTCTTGGCCATCTCCTCCCACCATTCGCTCCACACGTTGTCGCTCTGAGCCTTGCTACGAACCTTCTCGATATCCTTCTTCGACATGCGCATGTCCTGCGTCTGGCCGTCTGGAAGGAACGCCCTGCACCACACGCCTACAACTTCGCCTCGCTCCTCGTCGTCCCATCCTTCGACTGTATGCTCGACTAGGCATCCGTTGCGCCACACGAACACGTCGTTGCGGCGAACGATATCGCTTGCGAAGTGCGTGGCGATGCCGTTCCTTATCGCCATGTCGCACAGACCACGGTACGAGAACTGCAAGGTGCATGTAGTCCCGTAAGGAATGAGATAGCCGTTAGTTCCGTCAGGAAGGATGCCGCTCCTAGCGGAAGACATGATTGAGTTGTAGAACGACTCCTTCGTGCATCTCGCCAGCTTGCAACCGACCTTCGGGTCTGACAACTGGAGAAGGGCGACGGCCATGAACCGCGCCACCTCCGTCTCGTTTGGAAGAACCTTGGCAAGCTCACGCTTCCATGGGGAACCTTCACGGCTCAACATTCTCGCGATGCTCTGGCTCTTCCAGTTCACCACGTCTCCGGCAGGTGCACCCTTCTGCTCCTGCGCATCTTGCTTGACTTCCTTGTTCTCTTCGCTCATCTTCTTTTTCCTTTCTTGTTACGCCTTGCGCACAGTCACGCCCGGCAGATACTTCTCGACGTACTTGATTACCTTCATGACCTCGGACGGAAGGACGTTTCCGAGTACGATTCTGCATTCGGGCATCCTTTCCTCCTTCGGCTTGTCGGCATCCTCGACGGCCTTGACGCTCTCCCAGTACGGATCGCGAATCTCGTCGCAAAGAGCCTCAATCGACTTCATCGAAGAAACGACATTCTCGACGGTCGGGCACGACATGATGCGTTTCGTGAACGCGATCCTCTGATCGGATGCGAATTTCTTTAGCCTGTTTATGTCGGCGCATACCCTCTTGTCGTCGCGAAGAGTCTCCATCGTGGCGACGCATCCACGATACCTCTCAAGCATCGACTTGCAATACTGGACTACTTCCGACACGTTCGTTTCTACGGTCGCATCTGTCGAAGTTCTCAATACAAGTTCCATTCTCTTATCCTCTCTTGGTTGGTTTATCATACCACAATATAGTCGCTCGCGCAACTCTATACTTCGGGTACGCGGACGGCTGGGCGAATCCCTCCGACCACGCACTCGTTCCAGAACTTCTCCTCGACCTTCTCGAGTGAGGATATTTCCTTCTCAAGATCAGCCCTGTCGAAGTGGTAACACCTCTCGTATGCGGAGTCTCCTCCACATTCAGTCCGGCAGAATCTAGCAAGAAGGACGGCCTTCTTCCATCCGGTCACGGACAACTGGTGTAGAACTTGGAGATAGTAGTGGACTGGAACCGAATCTTCCGTCCAATCGTCCCCCTTGCGAGATATGCTCTTCACCTCAATAATGTACGGCTCTCCCGTGGACGGGTCTACTCCGATTCCGTCGAGCGTGGCTGACATGAACGGCATCCTCTTCGACCTAAGAACTATCCCGTCGCCCCACAGGACTCCATGCCCAGTTTCGACGGAATACAAGGACAGCAAGAGTGGTTCGCTTGCATGACCTCTGCGCATGTCCTCGTTCTCTTCAGACTCCGATATTTCCGAAGACCTCTTCTTTTCCCACAGGTCGATCTCGCTCATGTAAGGCGACCTGCCCATGACGGCGGCCGCGTCGGACGAACCGATCGACTTTAACCTTTGAGCCAGCCATCCGCTCCTGCTGTCGCAACGGACGGCGTGAAACGCTCCGTCTGACATTGCCGACAGAAGTGCATCGTCCGGTCTTTGAATCATAATCTCTTTAGCCATGAGTTCAGTTCCTTTCCTATTCTCGTGTTGTCGTAAAGCCCTGCCTCCATCCTCTTATGGAAGCAGGTATTGCAGAACTTCTTGCTAGGGTTCACCGTGTCGAACGGCTCACCGCAAGCAGAGCACCATTTTCTGATGGATATGCCATCGATGTTTTCACTTGCACCTCCTCTTGAGTTGACTTTCTTTTCTTCATTTGTCGGCTCTATCCATCCGTTCGGATAGACGGAATGCCCGTTCACAATCTTTACTTTCGGCTTGAGTTCGCGCAACCTCTTGCGCGCCTTTCTTTTCTCCCAGCTAGTCATCTTATCTCCTTATCTCCTACATTGCCGCGACGTCAAGCCCGTATTCGTTTGCGCACCATTCGGTCCACCTCCCATCCTTCTGGGCATAGTATGCGTCCTCGTCCTCGTATGACAGTAGATACGGATCGACATCCTCTATGCGCACCTTCCTTCCATTACTATTCTTCCATGACATGTCGTTCCAGTCGTAGTAATACATGGGTTGATATCCCATACCGAGGTCATACATGCTCTTGAAGTTCAGATTGCTGAACGAGAGTCCGCCGTCTTCGTGCCAATCTCCTACGAACAAAGTTACGGACGGATCGAACACGACTATCCTGTTGTCGGCGGAAACGTATTCGGCTATGCTTTCTATGTATTTCTCAGGCGAATGGAACGCCTTTGCCCTCAAAGACAGCTCCGCAGTATCTGATATGTCCTTGCTCCTAGGCACGAGCGGAAGAACGCCGTTGTGCATCATGCACGACTGCACAGTCCCGGACATGCTCTTCGGATTTGTACCGACATCCAAAGGAAACGGATGCGTGTTCTCGGGATTCACTCCGCCATGAGTTGCTATGCGGAAGTGCATGGCGACCTCCGTCTCGGCAAGCTCCTTCTCGTTCTTCTTCAGGAACTTCAGGAACTTGTCCTGCTTCATGAACCCCTTTGCGTACTTGACAAGACTTCCACTCCTCCACATGATGCCAGCCCCGTGAGGGTTATCGTCCCACATGTCGATGATTGTTCTGATGTCGGGCATCTTCGCACCCTTGGCCTTATGACATATCACACACATTATGCAACCTCCTTCTTGTTCGCCTCGTTATTGGCATCGATTTTGGCATTGACAGACTCGACGATGCTCTTCACGGCATCGGATTCTCGTGGCTTTATCAGCCTCTTCAACATCGGGAAGGCGTCTGGATAGTCTTCAAGACGGGATGCGATGAAAGATAGGAACCGTTCGGGAGTTGTATCGTACACCTCCGTCACTGGCACAGTGTCCGCGAACTTGACGAGCGCATGGCACATCTCTATAGTTCCAAGAACAGTCTCGTGATTCAAGGAACCTTTGAAAATACGAATCTCGATCGTCTCGTCATTGTTCGTATTCAAAGGCTGATAACGTTCGTTGTACCCACGCCCGTACCACTTCTCGCAGATAGGATTGCACCTGTAATAGTTCCTGACCGCATGTCCGATGTCCGCCTTCTTGTTTTCGTCATACTCTCCATTATAGATAGAGTCTCGACGCGCCACGTCTCGCCATAGCATCCACCTGTTCAGCCAAATGTCCATCTTCACGATTGACGTTATCGGGATAACCTTACGCGTCAGATGGACATGCAGACCACAAGTAGTGGTATCGTGCGAACGGAATCCCATATCGACCATCGTCTTGCACAGAGTCTTCCATCCAACAGTATCCTTGTGATAACGCAAGGAGCAGGGCTGTGTGATAAGCTCCACGCCGCTGTCCGACAGCGAGCCGTCGGACTCGAAGTGGATGATGTCATCCATAACCCACTGGCGTACATTGTCATTGTCGAACTCCCCATCGTCACATTCTAGTTCTACGCCTATCATAAGGCCATCCTTTTCTCCTTTCAACTTATGCGGGAAGTATTCTCCTCCCCAGTCGTGGTAGTCGCAAACGCCGTCCATAAGTGAACGGTGGCAGTCATCGCAGTAATGATTGTCGCCATGCCAATGGCCGTCGTCGTTGCTATGGACTTCGCCGCACCTGTCGCATGTGAAATAATAGTTTTCATAGCATCTATCACATATGTATTCGTCTCCATACGATACTGCATCATCAAGGTATATCCAGTCTCCGCACGAGTAGCATTTGACTGCGTACTCGTCGCGACACTCCTCGCATAACATGTCGCCGCATACATCAGTCCCCTCATTGAGAGGGTAATACTTGTAACACTTCTCGCAACAGAAGTAGTACGTGTCTGCACACTCCTCGCAGATGATATCTCCATCATGAGTCTCGATGAACGTTTCACCGCCGTCCACATCTATGACCCTGCCGCAGTGCGAGCACACTACGGCATCCTTTTTCTCTTCGTTCTCTTCGTTCATTTGTTTGTTCCTTTTGTTTTGACTTTTGGTTACTTTGATTGACGACTCTCTAGGTCGAACTTCTTGCGAGCCTCATCCATCGCATTTGACATCGCGACAATGTAGTCCTTGAACTTCTCGTAGTAGTCATCAGAATTGGTCTGCTCGTAATTTTCATACTCGCGACCGATAATATCCCATTCATCGTCGACGACAAACACTCCATTGTCGCCGTTGTCGCAGTCAAGGCGACTCAATACGTCAACCCCGACGGACAGTCCGTCAATTCCGAAGAAGTTGCTGACGAGCATGACGAAACATGCGATTCCGTAATCGTCGCCGACAGGATTGCGATATCCCAACTCCTTGCAAGCCATGCAAAACGACTTGACGGAATCGTAGCCTCCGTTCCAATGGAGATATACTCCTATCGCATATGGATGGTCTTTGACATACCCTTCAAGGTGCATCGGACGAGACGCATCATTGAGATACTTCTCTAACTGATTCTTGTTTGCGAACGTAACTACTGCACGGTTTCCCATTTGTTTTCTCCTTGTCTTGTTGGTTGGTTATATGAACTTGTTTGCCAAGCGCACGAAGTCCTCCTTCGATGCGCACTTCTCCGCCTCTTGCAGAAGCATGGCTCCTGTCCATCCCTCGGCCTCGACGTTCGACAGGAATATGCTCCACGCGCAGAGCATGTCGTTCGTCACAACGTCGAACAGGCGCATGACTTTTTCGGTGTTTTTTATCTGCATTGTTTTCTCCTTCTGTTCCTTCCCCTACAACCCTATCTTCATATGATATTATATGATATGATATGATTGGAGGGGTGGCATATACTATTGATACCCTTTGCATACCCTTTGACTAGGGCAGTTATCAACAGGTTATCAACAGGTTGTCAACAAAATCCTCTCGGTTCGTATGTTGTCTTGAAGAAGACACGACGAACAGAACTCGCGAACATCTTAACAAGGTATTCGAAGCTGTCCGCGAACTGGCCGTAGTAGTCCATCTGCTCCTGCGTCATCCGCAATTTCGGCGCGCCATCCGGCACTCCGTGCATCAGCCAATAATCCTGCTCAAACTCGTCGCTGACATGCCTCATAAGCACGTCCATCGCCATGAGAATTTCAGCACGGATCTCGACAGTTCTAGTGTCTAGAACGGTCATGTCTTTTGGCATATCCATTTCTGGCATATCCATTTCTTTTCTCCTTTTTCTCATCAATCAACTACCGTGTACTGCACCTGAGACACGGCATTGTCTTCGACCTTTACAACTACCGACACCGAAACCTCGTCCCATTCGCACGAGATTCGACCGCATGGATCGTTCTCGGCCCATGCCCTATTAACCTCCTGCATCAGGAACTCCTTTAGCTGGAAGCGCGTGTCCGGCCCGGCATCGTGCCTGACTGAACGGTTTTCGTAGATGTATGTCATTGGGCCTACACCTCCCCTCTCGGATTCGCCCCGTAAACGTGGCTAGAAGGGCCGTTAAGAGAAAGCGCGGAAGATTCCGCGCAGGACGGCAGGGAATTGAACTGGGACTGCGTAAGCCCCGTAAACGCGCGAACATGCAGACTTGTCGTCGCAGACGGACTGGAATTGACCTTCCACATCTTTCCATCGCATACCACGGCCATCATCAGGCCGTAAGAAAACAGGACTGAAATCTCGCTGTTCCCGTCAGCGAACATCAGGCGCACGACTTGCGCCTTGCCATTTGAGCCTTCCAACGGCTCGACCTTCAGATACTTCATCATCACACCTCGACTTTCTTTCCGCTGGAATACGCCAGCCTAACCGCCCACGAGAACTTCTCGGGGGTACACGGCATCCGACCGTCCCACCCAGACAGACTGCCCCACGCCTGCGCAATGGCAGGTGTAAGGCTACGGCTCATCGTGAATCCGCTAGGCACATAGCACCTAGTTGCCCGCACCGATTTCGTCACGTCGTGAAGACTGATGGTAAGAACCATCATCCGAACACCGCAGACAGTCTCGAAAGACTTGTCGCAAGAAACGGTACGACCTTTGAATACCCTTTTCATGCCACACCCCCTTCTGACGGCATCAGTTCTGCCCTAGTCATGCCCAACGCCGCCCCCGCGGCACACACCGACACCAATTCGTCGGCAATGGCGTCCACCTTCGACATGAGTACGGAGAACCGCAACTCCTGCCCCCTCTCCGCCGCGCACATCGCACGACTCTTCAGAACCGCCATGCGGTCGCACAGCGCACGGGCCGCATCACGCACGGCCTGAACCAGTAGTTTCTTCATGATTTTGTTCCTTTGTTGTTTTTAGTTTTTTTGTTTCTCTTCACCGCCGCACACTAGGCACGGGAAAGGGTATACGCCACCCCACCCCAGAACAATGCCCACACTATCGGCCCGCCATAAGCCGCCGCCGCAAAACTAAGTCCCGCAACAGCCGCACCCGGCACGATCGACGACATGATTACATTCTTCACTGTCCTTCTCCTTGCGTTTCATTTGAGCCGAGACACACGCCGAACTCAATCGTTCATGTTCGCACCCCGGCTTCCCCAGCATGACTCACGACAGACGCACCCGCACCCGCGTACCTGCTGGAAATTTCATGATACAGAACCCCAGTAAATCATGGAGTACACACTATCCGCCTACACTTACGGCCATGCAGTATGACCCTACGGCCATAAGGATTGACCGAACTAATGCGCAGGTGGACAGGCTCCTCTTGAAAGGAGGCTCTGTATGAAGTGAAAGGCATTCGCGTTGCGCGCGAGGGCAGTATACCGGAAGGCGATTTTTTTGTCAACTTTTTTTTGAATTTTTTTTGACATTTTTTCGCCATGTCAGCATAACTGCAAACGCACAATGCAAATAGTTCACTGATTTTCACTTTTACGGGAAGGAATTTTTTTGCATGAGCATACTTCCTTCCCATAAAAGGGGACGGTTTTCGGCATTTTTCATGACCGGGAACTGTCCCCAAATCGTTTCAAAGGTATCTGATTAGGCCGTGGACGTCTCATAACCGAGCACGGTTTTTCGCAGATACCCACTAGCACCTTCCATTTGTGCCATGTCCCTTGACCGGGCGGGCCATGCGAGATAACGATCCCTCGTGCTGGCGCATGGCTTGCGGCCCGATTGTTTATACACGGACGGCCATCGACTTTGGCCCCGTGTCCCAGTGTTGTCCAACTGGTATTTGTCATGCCTACGCCCCGGTACTCTCGCGTACCTTATGCGCTTTGTCCGGCACTGAATCCACCTGCCCTATATAATAGGTATAGCGCGAGCGGTGTCTGTACCGCTGGCCCATGCCCATTACGAGGGGTGGGGTGGCCTTCCTACAGGGGGCAGTCTCTCCAGTCCGGCCGTGGCCTTAGCTGGCGTCTCATCACAAGCCCGAATAATCGGGTGCACATTCCTGCGGCGTCCGCTTGCGCGGTTTCGCCCCGCCTTTCGGCGGCTTGCCCTGCTACGGGTGGCTTGCCTTTTGCTAGAGGCGTTCCACCTGCCCTTTCGGGCTTCTTTCCGGTGCGGCGGCGTGTCGTTTCGTTCCGTTTCTTTCGCCGTTTCCCCGCGCCGTTGCCGGATAAATCCGGCGGCATATTCCAACATTCGCCGGGGGAACTTGCGTTCTACCGGCGAATGTTGGGCGGTTGCGACATGATCGCTGCCGCAACCGCCGCTTAATTACTTGCTTTCAACGTCAGGCTGGTCCGCCTCCTTCCACGTCATGCCTGCACGCCGAAGAGCTAGGGCCGTCCTATACCCGCTGTCGACGGCAATGCACGCTTTCGTGTATTCCTCCTTTTCGGCGTCAAGATTCGCGCTTGCGTCAACCGATTTTTTGCGCAGCTCTTCAATCTCCGGCGTATGCGTTGCCTTCCAATAATCGTTTTCCCATGCCTTGCGGGCCTCTTCAATATCGCAGATGCCGGGATCGTCAGGGATCGGGTGAGTAGCCTTGTATGCCGTAGCGGCTGCTTCAATCGCTTCGTCCATGTTGCGCTTGGCCGTAGCGGCGGCCCGTTTGGCGTTCTGATAGGCCGAGTAGGCGGCCGCGCAGCTCGCGCACAGAAGCGCGTCGAGCGAACACTTCCACGCCGTACCCAGTTCGGCGGCGATTGCGCTTGCGACATAGACGGCCGCCACGCCGTCAAGTACCCGGTTCCCTTTCAGTATGGCCGAGATTTCGGCATTCTCGGCGTTCGCCGCCCATGCCATGCTGCACATTTCGGCCGCCGTGAGTTTCCCGGCGATAACGGCGTAGCGGGCGGGCTTGCTGCCGCCCTTGTTCTCCGACACCATTCTAATCAGTGTTTTCTTGCTCATGATTTGTTGTCCTTCTTGTTTCGTTCGCTCGTCTGCCGTGGCTGCTCATGCGGCCATGCGATCTAGACTGTCAGCGGTTGCTTTCGTTTCGTTCCGTTTCAGGCAACGACAATATTATAAAGGGTAGAAAGTTGACGCGGCGAAAGGCGCGAAAAAAAATTAAAAAATTTTTCCCCTTTGTTTTATTGGGGAAAATTCAAGTTAGCCCCACCTAACCCCCTCCGCCTCCGTCCCTTCCTGAATACCGTCCTCGTGCGTAGGCTAAATCATCCCCTACTGTTTTCGGCAGACCGTCCCTCCTCCAATATCCACCTCGCGTGTTGCCCCTTATCTGCTATGACGTTGGCTGGATATGGTGCTGATTGGGGTGTATATTGGCTGTTTTCCCGTCCATCAGGCAGGAAGGTTTTTTGGAGATGCGAGGAACCCGATTGCCACGTTTGATTCGAGGAAGAGGTTGTAGTCGTCTCCGGAGGCGTACTGGGCGGGATCGAGGGATAGGATGTCTTCCATCGAGGAGAGTTGGCTGGAAAGTTTTGAGGGGTCGACGCGGAAGTAGACGGAGGAAGAGTTTTGCGGGAGGTAGATCGAGCCGATGGAGGAGATAGGGACGTGGGAGAAGAGTATCTTGCTTTTGACGATCGGGTCGCCGGGCGCGTCGTCGTCCACTATCTTCTGGTAGAGCTTGACGATGGCGGAAAAGTCGATTGTCTGTTGGGCAGTCTTGAATGTGGCGATGACTGTGGAACCTAACTTTCTGACGTATGCGGAGTTGGCGAGGAGAATGTCGGCGTTCTGGTATGTAGGAATGCTGGTCTGCGACATTGTTTCGACCGTGGAGGTGGGGGCATAAGTGTGTTTTTGGATTCGCATGTACTTGCCGTTTCCTGTCGGGCCGTATGGGGAATAGGCTCCATGCGGCACGGAACTGAAATCCGTGTTCCAGCCGGAGGATTCGACCTGTGGGGTGTAGTTCTGGAAGAACTTGCATCCGTCCTTCAGCATGTCCACGTACGTGGAGAAGGAATAGAATGGCGTTGTGAAGTCGTACGCGAGGAGTTCTTTCGCTTGGTTCTGCGGAACTGATATGGTGGAGGTTCCCTGATGGACTGCGCTCGGCGTCAGTCCTGCGAGGGCGGCTAGATAGTCCATGAAAGAAAAGTTCAGCGTGTCTGCTGTCGAATCTTGTACCTGAAAGTTTGAAGGGATATTAGACTTCACGAGGAGTGGACTGAAGGCAATAGACTGCGACCATTCTGGGCCTGTCCAAAAAAATGCGTCATTGGAGAATATGTTCTGGAGTTCAAAGAACTCCAAGTTTTGAAATAGAGGTACATACGGGGCGATCTCGTATCTTGAAGATTCTGAGCCTCTCTTGTTTGGATTTATGAATGAAAAGACGATGAACCAGTCTATGAGATTGAGGAAATTGTGCGCGTATAGGTCTTCTTGGGATTGTGGAGCCGTCACGTCTCCCTTGGATACGGAAGAATTCTTCTGGAGTGGGGCCAGAGAAGGGGTCAGTTCGGCCCTTGCGGAGTTCAGATATGAGATTTCGGAGAATATGATGAAATCGCTGTCTGTCAGGTCTGCCATTTTTCCCTCATTCTCTGCTTTCTAAGGTTTTTGACGGCCTTTATCGACGGCTTGGGGCAGTCATTGACTGGAAATATAGGGTTTACGCACTTCGCCAATAGCTTGCACCAGCAGTTGTGCGAAAGATATCTGCATTTTCCGCAAGGTCTGGGCTTTCTGAGGTCGCGATTTTCGTCTTTTGCCATTTTTCGTCGTCTAGGTTTTGTTGAAAATCGCCCTGTTTCGACCTTTCCGAGCTCGGGCGAATCTCTCGTCAAATAGGTAATAGGCAACCTTGGGTCTTATACCGCGATTGGGAAGAAAGGATGAAACCCAATCCGGCAAATCCTACTACTTCGATTCGGAAGACGTGCTATTGCTCGATGAAAAGCACTGCCTGCGCCGTGAAGTTTGTTGCGTTTACGCCCGAGCAGTACAGCCTGTCGGAAGGAGAGACGTAGATAGGTGCGGAGAACATAACATTCGATACGTTCGAGGAGTACGTTCCGCCGAATATTACGTTTCTGGAGGACACGATGGTTCTTCCGAAGTCAAACTCGCGGCCGATTTCGAGGTTGAACGTGCCGTTTGTGACGGTCGAGCCGAGGTATGCTGCGACGATCTTGCCGGATTGTCCGACAAGAGAGCCGTTCGATCGCGAATCTACGACTCGCGAAGAGACGGTTGCAACGGCGACGAGCGAGATGGCGGTCGCGATGGCAAGCATTATTTTCTTCATTTTCCGATTCCTTGTGTTGTTTGTCTGGTGCAGACGGGATTGTCTGCACAAGTGTTATTCACTGCGGCGAGCATGACGAGCAGTTTCCGGACGCGTCGCACGAGATGCAGGTCGTGCCGTCCGTGACCTTGATGGTGGAGCCGTCCGAAGTGACTGTAGACTTCGACGCGTCGCCGCCCTTGCTCTTGAAGAAGCTGACAATCTTCGAGACGATTGCGCCGCTTGCGTCGGAAGCTCCGCTCGTCTGGATGGTGGCGTATGCTTTGGCAACGGCCAGCGCGAGGTTTGCGGAGCCGTCGAAGATTGTCT
>Ga0247611_10007584_pt1 | contig 13567 bp, 11 predicted proteins | sample 177DNAGHGhighgp2_FD_192422 | JGI IMG/M metagenome (GOLD analysis project Ga0247611, IMG submission 192422) | Sheep rumen microbial communities from Palmerston North, Manawatu-Wanganui, New Zealand - 1770 DNA GHGhigh gp2 | ecosystem: Host-associated > Mammals > Digestive system > Stomach > Rumen... | reverse complement strand
CGGCCTCTATTACGGCGGCGGCTTCAACCCCAGTCTCGACGCGCGTCCCGACGACGGCGAGCTGGATATGTTCATTGTGAAAAAGGTCAATCTGGCGCAGTTCGCCGTGCTGATCGGCCGGTATGCCGCCGGCCACGCGGCCGAGATGACGAAGTTCGTCACTCATCTCAAGGGCAGCTGGATCACGATCGAATTTGAGGACGAAAACGTCATCAATCTTGACGGCGAGGCGCTGTTTACAAAAAAGGCCGAGATGAAGATCCTCCCCGGCGCGGTCAATCTGATCGTCCCGCGCGCCATGACCTTCTTCGGCTGATCTGGAAGGGGCGGGAAAAATGGAAGTCAAATTTGAAAACTGCTGCACGCTGACGAAGGAAGCGCTGCTGGCCATGAACCGCAAAAGCCGTAACCCCGTGTTTGTCGCCGCGGTGATCGTGCTGTGCGTCGCCTATCTCGTCAACGGCATCCGCGCGGCGATCGCGGGCTACCCCTCAGCGCTGGTGCTGCCGTTCGTCTTTGCGGCGGTGCTCGGCGCGTTCGCATACTTCCTTCCGAACATGCAGGCGGCGCTCGAATACCGCAAGAATCTCGTCGCCTTCGGGCGCGAGGCGAAGTGCATCACCAAGTTCTATGACGACAAGTTCGTGGTCGAAAACCTGACGAACGGCACGACGGCCTCGATCTCCTACGGACGCATCCGCCGCGTCGCCGAGGACGAGCGCTATATCTTTCTGCTGCTCGACACGCGCGTGATCTCCCCCGTCGACAAGACGGACTTTATCGGCGGCACGGCCGAGGACTTTCTCCCCTTTATCACGGCCAAGGCCGTCAACACCAAACGCGGCGGCGGTGACAAGCCCGACAACGCGCTTGGCTGAGGCGCGCGAAACCTGTCACAAAAAGTTTATAAATTTTTCCGCAATTTTCCTTGGGAAGGGCTTGCAAAAATAAGAATTTGTGGTATAGTATGCTTCGTTAGCACTCTGAGTTTTTGAGTGCTAACGAAGCTGTTTTTTTGTAATAACTTAATTGGAGGTATATACGTATGAAACTCAAACCGTTAGCCGACAGAGTTGTTCTCAAGCAGAACGCAGCCGAAGAGCGCACCTCTTCCGGCATTTTCCTCACCGCCGCTTCCCAGGAGAAGCCCGAGGTCTATGAGGTCGTCGAGGTCGGCCCCGGCGGCATCGTGGATGGCAACGAGGTGAAGATGGTCGTCTCCACCGGCGATCAGGTGCTGGTCGGCAAGTACAGCGGCACGAAGGTAAAGCTCGACGACGTGGAATACACCATCGTCCGTCAGGGCGACATTCTCGCGATTTTAGCGTAATTCAGGGAGGTTTATCATCATGGCTAAGAAGATCATTTACGGCGAAGAGGCAAGAAAAGCGATCGAGAGCGGCGTGAACCAGCTGGCGAACACCGTGAAGATCACGCTCGGTCCGAAGGGCCGGAACGTTGTGCTCGACAAGAAGTTCGGCACCCCGCTGATCACCAACGACGGCGTGACCATCGCCAAGGAGATCGAGCTGGAGGACGCTTTTGAGAATATGGGCGCGCAGCTGATCAAGGAGGTCTCCACCAAGACCAACGACGTCGCGGGCGACGGCACCACCACCGCTACCCTGCTGGCGCAGACGATGATCAACGAGGGACTGAAGAACCTCGCCGCCGGCGCCAACCCCATGGTCATGAAGAAGGGCATCGACAAGGCCACCGCGGCCGCCGTCGAGGCCATCAAGGCCATTTCCAAGCCCGTCAACGGCTCGAAGGATATCGCTCGCGTCGGCACCATTTCCTCCGGCGATGAGCACATCGGCACGCTGATCGCGGAGGCGATGGAAAAGGTCAGCCAGAACGGCGTCATCACGCTCGAGGAGTCCAAGACCGCCGAGACCTACAGCGACGTCGTCGAGGGCATGCAGTTCGACCGCGGCTATCTCAGCCCCTATATGGTCACCGACACCGACAAGATGGAAGCCGTGCTGGACGACGCGCTGATCCTCATCACCGATAAGAAGATCTCCAACATCCAGGATCTCCTTCCCCTGCTTGAGCAGATCGTCAAGGCAGGCCGCAAGCTGCTGATCATCGCCGAGGACGTCGAGGGCGAAGCGCTCGCGACCATCGTGCTCAACAAGCTGCGCGGCACCTTTACCTGCGTGTGCGTCAAGGCCCCCGGCTTCGGCGACAGACGCAAGGAAATGCTGCAGGATATCGCGATCCTCACCGGCGGCCAGGTCATCAGCAGCGATCTCGGCATGGAGCTGAAGGACACCCAGCTGAACATGCTCGGCCAGGCGCACCAGGTCAAGGTCGGCAAGGAGAACACCGTCATCGTCGATGGCGCCGGCGACAGCCGCGAGATCCGCGCCCGTGCGGCCCAGATCGAAAAGCTGATCGGCACGACCACCTCCGATTATGACCGCGAGAAGCTGCAGGAGCGTCTTGCCAAGCTCTCCGGCGGCGTTGCCGTCATCAAGGTCGGCGCGGCCACCGAGACCGAAATGAAGGAAAAGAAGCTGCGCATCGAGGACGCGCTCAACGCCACGCGCGCCGCGGTTGCCGAGGGCATCGTGCCCGGCGGCGGCAGCGCCTATGTCATTGCCTCCGGCGCGGCCGAGAAGCTGGCCGGTGAGCTCTCCGGCGACGAGAAGACCGGCGCAGCCATCATCGCGAAGGCTCTGAAGGCCCCGATCATGCAGATCGCCGCGAACGCGGGTCTCGAAGGCGCCGTCATCCTCAACGAGGTCGTGAGCAACCCCGAGGCCAACTATGGCTTCGACGCCGCAAACGGCAAGTACGGCGACATGATCAAGCTCGGCATCGTCGACCCGACGAAGGTCTGCCGCAGCGCGATCGAGAACGCCGCCTCCGTCTCCTCCATGGTGCTGACGACCGAGAGCCTCGTCGCCGACATCCCGGAGAAGAATCCCCCGATGCCCGCCGGCGCTCCCGACATGGGCGGCATGTATTGATCTCCTGCCGAGAACGGTACAGTCTTTAAAAAGTAAACTTGGAAAGCAGCCGGATTCCGGCTGCTTTCCTTTCCTTTTTGCCGCGCGAAAACTGGCGCCTCTCCCCCCTTTCGGCGCGGATTTTTCAGATTCTTAAGCCCGATTTTTCGTTGACACGGAAATGCGAATATGATACCCTAAAGATTGAGATAGACTATTTCGGGAGAGGTGTGAGCAAAGAAAATGGACGAATTATCCCGTAAGGTTTTCCATAAAGAAGAAAGCGAGCTGAGCGAATACGAACGGATGATGCTCGGCATTATCGCGGAAAAGCAGGCGGCCGAGAGCGCCGCGGAAGAGACGCCGGCCGAGGAGCTTCCGGTTCAGGAAGCGGCCGAAGAGGTCCCCGCCGAAGAGGAGACGCCCGCCGAGGCCGAGGATGCTTCCTCCGCCGAGGAAGCTCCCGCCGAGGAGGCCGCTGTTGAGGAAGCGCCCGCCGAGAAGGCCGCTGTTGAGGAAGCGTCCGCCGAGGAGACTCCCGTCGCCGAGAGCACCGCGGAGGATATTCCCGTCGTCGAAAGCGCTGCGGAAGAGACGCCCGTTGAGGCTGCGCCGGCAGACGACACAGACGACAGCGACGTAAAGATCGCAGGCGCGGAGGGCGTCCAGCCGAAGAGCGAGCGGATCCCCCTGCTGACGGAAGAGAAAAATCCCGAGCTCGAGCCGGTCGTCCTCACGCGGCCGACGATCCAGTTCAAGAACAGCATCGAGCGCGAAAAGAAGATCACCCGCAAGGTGCAGCGGCATCGCCGCCGTTCCGGTCTTGTGGTGATCGGGCTTTGTGTGGCGCTGGTCTTTGTGGCGTTCCTCTATAACGGCATCTTCAACAAGTCCTGGGGTCTCCTCGAGAAGGAAGAGCCAACGCCTGTGCCGGAGGAGGAGCTTATCGCGGCGGAATCGGGCGAAGACGTTTTATCGGCAGAGCCGGAACCGACGCCGGAGCCCACGCCAGAGCCGCCTCCCGAGCACCGCTATGCGGTCGAACGGGCGGATCTGAGCTGGATCGGCGCGCAGGATCTGTGCCTTGCGAGCGGCGGCTATCTTGCCGTTATCAACGACATGGATGAGTTCAACCGCATCACGGCGCTGGCAGACGAACAGGGCATCGAGGCGCTGTGGGTCGGCTGTCACCGCGACGTGAACAGCAACACGATGGTGTGGGAGCGCGGCGAGAGCGTCGACAAAGCCGTCGATCCCGACGAGCGGCAGATGTCGCTGTGGGCGCCCGGCGAACCCTCGTTCATCGACGATGAAGGCACCGCCGAGGATTATATCCTGCTTTGGAACCACGACGGCGGCTGGCGGTATTGGGACAGCATCGGCGATCTGACCATTTACTTCGGCTGGCGCGGCAGGATCGGTTATGTCTGCGAATTTGACAGCTGAATCAAAGCAAATCCAAAAAAGGGACTGCAACTGCAGTCCCTTTTTTATCGGTACAGATATTTTTCATCGCGGATCGCGCCGGAGGTCGAGCGGAAGGCGCCGTTTTCCAGATAGACGAGGTCGAGGTTGTCCGCGCCGATCTCCGTGTCGAAGGGACTGAGCGCGTCGTTGAGGAGCGGAAGCCACTCGCCGAGGTCGACAAAGGTATAGCTCAGCCCGCCGGCATCCGCCGGGATGTTCGGCATCGTGTAAAACGAGATGTCCTCGGCGCGGCACTGGAGCGCGCAGCGCAGGAAATAGGCCACGTTGGCCGCCGTGAGGTCGCTGTCGACCGTGGAGGAGACAAGCTGGACGACGCGGGCGAGATTCGGGATCGAGCCGAGCGAGATAAACTGTCTGGCCGCCGCCCGGAGGAAGTCATGCTGGAGGGCGATCCGGTCGATGTCGCCGTTTACATAATCCTTTCGATAACGGCAGAGCTGCACGCACTCCTCGCCGCTGAGACACCGGTAGCCCGCGGGGATGTGGATATGCAGATCCTGCGCGCTGTCCTCATAGTCCATGTCAAAGGGCACGTCGAAATAGACCCCGCCCATCATCTCGATCGCGGATTTGACCGTGCTGAGGTCGACGACGGCGCAGCAGTCCGTGTCGAAGCCCGTGAGCGAGCGCACCGCGCTGCGCAGGCCCTCCAGTCCGTCGCCGCCCGAAGCCTTTGTTCCGGCGTAGACGCAGTTGATCTTGCGCACGCTCCACGGTAGGTTTACATAAGTATCCCTTGGGATGCTGACGAAATCCATGCGGCGCGCCTCGGCGTCGATCCGGCCGAGCAGGATCGTATCCGTGTTCCCGCTGACCTCGTCCACGCCGGCGAGCAGGAGCGTATAGACCGTTTTCCGCCGCGCAGGCTCCTTTTGGGAGACGGAGGCCGCGGCAAGAGGCTCTTTCCCGGCCGAAGGCTGCTCCTCACGGAGGGCGTCGGCGCCGGCAAGCGGAAGCGCGCCGCGCAGCGACAGAGCCGACGAGGCCAGCAGGGCGGAGAAAAACAGCGCCGTAATACTTTTTTTGATGAGTTTTTCCCTTCTTTTCAACAGATCATCTTCCTTTCGGTTTTCTTCTTTTCAGTATTCCCATTTTTCACGAAAGATAGACGTATGGAAGAGGACAAGGACATAAAAAAGCTCAGGCCGCACGGCCTGAGCTTTTTTGCGTTTATTCAGAGTTTTTTCATCAGCTGCTTGATCGCGCGGAAAGATTCGTCGCTGATATCATGCTCGATCTTGCAGGCATCCTCGGCCGCCGTTTCGGCGTTGACGCCGAGCGAGGAGAGGAAATCCGTAAGGACGGTATGCCGCTCGTAGATCTTGTCCGCGACCTCGTGACCCGCTTCGGTCAGCGTGATATAGCCGTCCTCGTCGACGACGATATACCCGCCGGTTTTGAGCAGCCCCACCGCGCGGCTGACGCTCGGCTTGGAGAAGCCCATATACTCGGCGACGTCAAGGCTGCGGACATGGCCGCCCTTGAGAGAGAGAATGTGAATGGTCTCGAGATACATTTCGCCGGATTCCAGCAAGCGCATGGCGACCGCCTCCTGTCTCTTTAATAGGTAAAATTATTATACCACAGAAATTTGAAATAGCAAGCCAAATTACCGGAAAAGCTCACTTTTCGGAATAAGCAGCAAGGACGCCCTTGTAGGTCATATAGCAGTCGAACTTGGCGACGACCTCGAAGGGAGCATGCATGCTGAGCACCGGAACGCCGGCGTCGATCGTGTCGATGTTGCGGTTGGCCATGAACTTGGCGATCGTGCCGCCGCCGCCCTGGTCGACCTTGCCGAGCTCGGCCATCTGCCAGACGACCTTGTTTTCGGCAAGCAGACGGCGCAGATGTCCCACGACCTCGGCCGAGGCGTCGCTGGAGCCGGACTTGCCGCGGGCACCGGTGAATTTGCAGACGCCGAGACCGTAGTTGATGCGCGAGGCGTTGCTCTTTTCCGAGACCTCCGGATAGAGGGGGTCAAGGGCGGCGGTCACATCGGCGGAGAGGCAGAAGCTCTTTTCATAGCAGCGGCGCAGCGCCACGCCCTCAGCCTCGCACAGGTCGGCCATAAAGGTGTCGAAGGCCTCGCTCTGCATGCCGGAGACGCCCTCGGAGCCGATCTCCTCCTTGTCTGCGAGGATGCAGACGCAGGTGCGTGCGGGCGCGGTGACGTCGAAGATGGCCTTGAGCTCGGCATAGGCGCAGACGCGGTCGTCGTGGCCGTAGCCGCCGATCAGCGAACGGTCGAGACCGACCTCGCACACGTCGAAGGCGGGGACGGCAACCAGCTCGGCGGAAAGGAAGTCCTCCTCGGTGATGTCATAGAGGTCGTTGAGGATGCTCAGCACGGCGAGCTTGACGCGATCCTTGCCCTCGCCGGCATAGGGCGTCGAGCCGATGAGGATGTTCAGTCCCTCGCCGGTGATGCCCTCGGAGAGGGTCTTCTTCATCTGGTCGGCCGCCAGGTGGGGCAGCAGATCGGTGATGACGAATTTCGGATCGTCCTTCTCGCGGCCGATCGTGACGTCCACGGTGCTGCCGTCGCGCAGCGCGACCGTGCCATGGAGCTCCAGCGGGATCGTGACCCACTGGTATTTCTTGATACCGCCGTAATAATGCGTGCGGAAAAAGCACAGCTCGTCGTTTTCGTAAACGGGGTTCTGCTTGAGATCGAGACGGGGCGAGTCGACATGCGCGCCGGCGATCACCGCGCCCTCGGCGAGGCTTTTCGTGCCGATCACGGCGAGAAGCAGGGCCTTGCCGCGGTTGTTCTGATAGACCTTCATGCCCGGCTTGAGCGCCATGCCCGGGACATAGGGAACGAAGCCGTTCTCCTCGGCCTCGGCGATCGCGTTCTTCACGGCCTCGCGCTCGGTGCGGGAGTTGTTGAGATAACGCATATATTCCCCGCAGTATTCCTCGCAGCGGATCCGCTCGTCGGTGTCGATCAGGTCATAGCCGTTCTTCTGTTCGTAAAAAAGCTTGCTTTTCAGTTCATCCATGGGATTTCACAACCTCCGAAAAATAGTTTCTGCAAGTATTGGAAAACTGATCCTCGCTCCCGTCGTTATACAGGATGTGATCACATTTTTCTCGAAAGTATTCCTCGCCCTTCTGGGCGTCGAGGCGCGCGGCGGCAGCTGAGGCGCTGATGCCGTCGCGCAGCATGATGCGCGCAAGGAGCTTGGAGCGCGGCGCGAGCACACCCACGACAAGATCGCAGCGCCCGCCCAGGCCGGAGGAGATCAGCTCGATCGCGTCGAGCGCGGCGAGCGTACCGCCCTCCATCGCCCATGCGCGCAGGCGGCGCTGCACCTCCGCGGCAACAAAGCGGTGGGTGATCGCGTTGAGCTCCGCAAGCGCGGCGGGGTCGGAAAACACGATCGCGCCGAGCGCTTTGCGGTCGATCCTGCCGTCCGCTTCCGCCGACGGGAAGCGCGCGGCGAGTGCGGAGATGAGCTCCCGGTCTTTTTCAAGCAGCTCGTGGTAGACCTCGTCACAGTCGATCGAAAGGCCGCCGAGCGCTTCGATGGCGCGCAGCGCGGTGGTCTTGCCGCTGCCGCTGGGGCCGGTGAGACCGATGAGCGTCATGCCGCCTGTGAGCGCGTCGGCGATCTCCTCCTCGCCCAGCGCGCCGCGGCGCAGGATGCGATAGGGCGTCTCGGCCATGGAGATCAGCGTGGACTCGCGCCCGATGCCGCATTGGCCGCCGTCGATCACGCCGTCGATCGCGCCGTCGAAATACTCCATCACCTTTTCCGCGCTCTTCGGGCTCTCCTCCCCCGAGGGATTGGCGGAGGGGGCGGCGAAGGGCAGGCCGGTGAGCCGTAAAAGCTCGAGCGTTTTGGGGTGGTCGGGGCAGCGCAGGCCGACCGTGTCGCCCCCGGCGAGTACGACGGAGGGGATCTCCTTGCGTGCCCTGAGCACGATCGTCAGCGGGCCAGGCCAGAAGAGCTTTGCGAGCGTTTTTGCCTGGGGCGGGACGGAGAGACAGTAACGCTCCATCTCCTCGCTGCCGTGCACCATCAGAGACAGCGGCTTATAGGCCGGGCGGCCCTTGACCTCGTAGATCTTCTCGACCGCGTCGGCGTCAAGGCCGTTGGCCGCGAGACCGTAGACCGTCTCGGTCGGCACGGCGACAAGGCCGCCGCTTCGGATGATCTCGGCCGCGCCGGTTATATTGTCGGTAAAAACTTTTGTTTTCATAAACACATCTAATTTGAAAGACTAAGCCTGCTCGGCAAGCCTGGCCGCCTGGTCGGCCGTGACGAGCGCGTCGATGAGCGCGTCAAGGTCGCCGTCCATGATCGCGGCGATGTTGAAGCTGCGCCCCTCCCCCGTCAGACGGTGATCGGTCACGCGGTTCTGGGGGAAGTTATAGGTGCGGATGCGCTCGCTGCGGTCGCCGCTGCCGATCTGGCTGCGGCGCTCCTGGGCGACGGAGGCGCGCTGCCTTTCCTGCTCGGCCTCGTAGAGGCGCGCGCGGAGGATCTGCATGGCGCGGTCCTTGTTTTTATACTGGCTGCGCTCGTCCTGGCATTCGACGACCGTGCCGGTGGGCAGGTGCGTGATGCGGATGGCGCTTTCGGTTTTGTTGACGTGCTGGCCGCCCGCGCCGGAGGAGCGGTAGGTGTCGATCTTCAGATCGTTCGGATCGAGGCGGAACTCGACCTCGCCGACCTCGGGCAGGACGGCGACCGTGGCCGCCGAGGTGTGGATCCGGCCGCCGGATTCGGTGACCGGGACGCGCTGGACGCGGTGGCCGCCGGCCTCGAACTTCAGCCGGGACCAGGCACCCTCGCCCTCGACGACGAAGCTGATCTCCTTGAAGCCGCCGAGTTCGGTCTCGCTGGCGTTCGCGACCTCGATGCGCCAGCCGCGGCGCTCGGCGTACATGGAATACATACGGAACAGGTCGGCGGCAAACAGCATGCCCTCCTCCCCGCCGACGCCGCCGCGGATCTCCATAATGACGTTTTTGCCGTCGTTCGGATCCTTCGGCAGCAGCAGGAGGCGGATCTCGCCCTCGCGTGCTTCTCGCTCGGCTTTGGCGGCGCGGTATTCCTCGTCGTCGCCGAGCTCCAGCGCGGCGTCCATGTCGTCGCAGGCGGCTTTGTAAGCACGGTAGGTTTCGACGATTGGGGCAAGCTCGCGTGCCTCGCGGTCGCAGGCGGCGAAGGCGGCCGCGTCGGAATAGACCTCCGGCCGCGCCATGCGGGCATTCAGCTCTTCATATTGATTTTTCAGCTTTTCCAGCTTTTCAAACATAGCTGTCGGCGCCTCGCTCACTGATTTCTATTGGTTTACCATCTTACCACAATTCCCCGAGACTGTAAACACCGCCGCGTATTCCTGAAGAATTCTCAAAAAAGGGCGGGGACTCTTGACGAGTCGCTTGCACGCGCGGATAATGGAAGAAAAAAGCCTTGATGAAAGGATGAGATGCATGAAAAAGCTGACGCTTCTTCTTTCCCTCCTGATCGCCGTGCTGCTGCTCGTCGGCTGCGGCGCCGCGCCCGACGCGGGACATGCGGCCATGCCGGAAGAAGACGTTGAGACCGTGGTCGTGACGGACATAAAGGGGTTTCTGAACGCGCTGGCGGCGGAACGCTGCGTCGTGATCGACGCGGAGGAGCTCCGGCTTGACGAGGCGGCGGACTATGGCTTTGGGTATTCCACCGGTGCCTATACCTGGGTGCCGTTGGGCGGAGGAGAATACGCGCTCGAGATCCGGGGCGTGGACGGGCTTACGATCATGGCTGCGCGCGAGGGCGGCTGTCTGCTCTCGACCGACGACGCGACCGCGAGCGTCCTCACGCTGCGCGGCTGCCGTGACGTGACGCTCGAGGGGCTGACGCTCGGCCACCGCGGCGAGCCCGCCTTCTGCTGCGGAGACGTGCTGTACTGTGACGGCTGCGAGGGTGTTGCCGTTCGCCGCTGCGAGCTCTTCGGCTGCGGCGTGACGGCCGTGAACGCCTGGGAGTGCACCCGTCTGATGCTGGAGGGCTGCACGCTGCGCGACTGCTCGACAGCCGCCGTAAACGCCATGCTGTGCACCGACGTGCAGCTGCGGGATTGCGAGATCCTGCGCTGCGGGCGGAACGGCGACATCGCCGCGCTGTATGCGTCAGGCTGCAACGGCTTTGCCGTCATCAACAGCAGCGTGCGCGACGGGGAGAACAGTTTTCTTCTCGAGACGATGAACTCCTCCTCGGTCTGGCTGCTCGGCTGTGAGGCGACGGGCAACCGCTTTTCCGAGGCGCTCTTCCGCATCTATGGCGGCGGCGTCGGCGTGAGCGGCTGCACGCTGGCTGAAAACGAATTCAGCAGCTGCTATGCAAGCGGCAGCGCCTTTGCGGTGACGGAGAGCGGCAAGGCGCTTGCGAGCTTTGCGGACTTCTCAGGCATGGAGCGCAAGCCCTTTGATGGCGAATATATCGGCCCCGCGCCGTATGTGACGCCAAGCGACGTTTACGTTAATGACTATGACGGCGGCTATGTGACGCCGGGAAGCGCCGTCCCCTTCCCCGAGCACGTTCCCACCGAATGGACGGACGCGCCGCGGGAGGTACACGTCACGACCGTGGATGAGCTGCTTGCCGCCGCCCAGCCGCACACGACCGTGTATCTCGACGGCGAGGAATTCGACCTCTCCACAGCGTCCGGCTACGGCGGGAGCGGCGGGGACTATTACGTGTGGAGCGAGACCTTTGACGGGCCGGAGCTGATCTTCGTCAATCTCGAGGACTTTTCGCTTGTCGGCGGCGGGATGGGCACGACGCTCGTCTCGACACAGCCGCGCTATGCAGACGTGCTGGGCTTTGACAACTGCTATGCGATCCGGCTTTCGGATATGACCGTGGGGCACAGCGAGGAGCCGGGCTACTGCAGCGGCGGCGTGCTGGATTTTATAAACTGCGGTGACGTCACGGTAGAGCGCTGTGGTCTCTTCGGCTGCGGCACCGTGGGCATCACGGCGACGAGCTCGTATGATTTTGCTATCAGCGGGACGAACATTTATGACTGCAGCTATGTCGGCGCGCAGCTCGACAGTGTGAGGAACATGGTGTTTACCGACTGCTCGATCAGCGACTGCGGCGGGGATTACGGCTTCAACGGGCTGCAGATCGACGGGAGCGTCGACGTTTCCTATAACGGTCAGAGCCTTCCGAACGGCAGGATCACCGTGGACTAAAGAAAACCGAAAACGAGTGGATGGGAAACCATCCACTCGTTTTTTGCTGTTTATTCGACGATGCGCGGGCCGGTGCGCCAGTCGGCGCCGCCGCGGCGCTCCTCCGCCGCGCGATAGCCCAGGACATATAGATCGTGCGCTGCCGCGCCGAGAGAAAAGACCGTCTCGCTTCTCTCCCCCAGCTCGCGCACGGAGGCGGGTTTGGTCACGATCGGGATCTCGCTCGACTCGCGCAGCTCCGCGAGCATTTCGCGTCCTCTTGCGTTTGCGGCAAGGAGCCGGGCATAGGGCGGGATGCCGTCCGCCATGCCGCTCCTGACGCCGAGTGCGGCGCAGTAGCACGCGCGGCGCACGCGGGACATGGCCAAGCGCTTGTTCTTTACGGCGGCAAAGACGGCGTCGAGCGTCGGCTCTTCGGCCGCGGCGCGGCACAGGCGCTCGCCCAGGCCGCCGGAGGCGTCCGGCAGGGCAGCGAAATCCGCAGGCCGCAGCATGCGCAGACGCGCGAGGATCGCCGTTTCGAGCGCTGTGCGCGACGGAATGCCGCGTCCCTGGGCTGTATCCCGCTCGAAGACCGCGCGCGAGGACGCGCTCATAAAGCGGTCGGCGCTCTCGCCGCGGGAGAGAAGGCTGCGGATCTCGGAGGCCGAGCGCGTGTTCCCCTCGCCCGCGCCGTCGTGCGCGCTGCCGAGGCGGCGAACCGCAAGGGGTTTGATCGATAGCTCCTGCTCGCAGATCGTCTTGAGATACTCCACCGCCAGGATGTTGTTCGGCGTTTCGAGCGCGCGAGCGCCTTCGCCGCAGAGCTGCTCGAGCACGCGCTGGCGCGCGGCGGCGAAAGAGAGCTCCGGCTCATCCGCCATTTTCGCGCGGATGAGCTCGACCGTCTGCGGCTCGATGAGGCGGCGGGCCAGCGTGTCGAGGATACCGAGATCCTCGCTCTCGGTGCCGAAGCTGAGCGTAGTCGCACCTATGGCGGCAAGGAGCCCGACGGCGCCGCGGGCAAAACCCTCGGCCGAGGCGAGGGACCAGGGCAGCGGCAGCTCGAACACCACGTCGGCCCCGCCTCGCACAGCCGCCTCCGCCCGCGCGTATTTGGCGTAAAGCGCCGCCTCGCCGCGCTGGACAAAGTCGCCGGACATGACGCAGACGACGCCCTGCTCGTCCGTCAGACGCGCGCTCTCGCGCAGATGATACGCATGGCCGTTGTGAAAGGGATTGTATTCGCACACCACGCCGATGAAGTCCATGGCTTGCTCCTTTTCTGTGTTATGTAAACTGATTTTCGGTTGAAAAAGGGCTTGCTTTTTCCCTGTCTTGTATTAAAATAGTACTGTTAGTATAGCGCATATCAAACAACGTTTTCAATAGAAAGGAATCAAACGACATGAAAATTCTCGTCATCAACGCAGGCAGCTCCTCGCTGAAATATCAGCTGATCGACATGGAGAGCGAAACCGTCATGGCCAAGGGCCTTTGCGAGCGCATCGGTATCGACGGCCATCTCAAGCACAGCCCGCTCGTAGGCGACAAGCCGGTCTTCAACGAAGACGTCCCCATGCCCACGCACGCCGAGGCGATCGCCGCTGTCATCGACAAGCTGACGAGCAAGGAATACGGCGTTGTAGGCTCGATGAAGGAGATCGACGCCGTCGGTCACCGCGTCGTCCACGGCGGCGAGAAGTTTGCCTCCTCCGTGCTGATCAACGACGAGGTCATGCACGCGATCGAAGAGTGCATCCCCTTCGCTCCGCTGCACAACCCCGCCAACATCACCGGCATCAACGCCTGCAAGGCCGTTATGGGCGACGTCCCGATGGTCGCCGTGTTCGACACCGCCTTCCACCAGACCATGCCCGGCAAGGCCTATATGTACGCGGTCCCCTATGACTATTACAAGAAGGACGGCATCCGCCGCTACGGC
>Ga0247611_10007583_pt1 | contig 13568 bp, 10 predicted proteins | sample 177DNAGHGhighgp2_FD_192422 | JGI IMG/M metagenome (GOLD analysis project Ga0247611, IMG submission 192422) | Sheep rumen microbial communities from Palmerston North, Manawatu-Wanganui, New Zealand - 1770 DNA GHGhigh gp2 | ecosystem: Host-associated > Mammals > Digestive system > Stomach > Rumen... | reverse complement strand
ATACGGCGGAAGCTCAATGAGCAACGAGGAAATGCAGAAAAAGGTTATCGAGGACGTCGTACTTTTAAAGCTCGTAGGTTTCAAACCGATTATCGTGCACGGCGGTGGAAAGGCCATCAGCAAGTGGGTGGAGAAAACCGGCAAGAAGGCGGAATTTTATAAGGGTCTTCGTATTACCGACGAAGAGACGATGGAAATCGCAGAGATGGTTTTAAACCGTATCAACAAGAGTCTTGTTTCCATGGCGGAACAGCTCGGTGTCAAGGCGGTCGGCATTTCCGGAAAGGACGGAAAGCTTTTAACCGTGGACAAGCGTCTGGTGGACGGACAGGATATCGGATTTGTCGGCAATATCAAAAAGGTGGATTCGAAAATTTTATTCGATCTTCTCGATGCGGATTTTCTTCCGATTGTTGCACCCGTCGGACAGGATGAGGATTTTAATTCCTACAATATCAATGCGGATGATGCCGCATGTGAAATCGCAAAAGCGGTTGGAGCGGAGAAGCTCGCATTTCTTACGGATATCGAGGGACTGTATAAGGATTTAAACGATCCCTCCACACTGATTTCAAGAATCACCACCTCCGAGGCAAGAAACCTGATTTCGGGCGGATTCATCGGCGGAGGAATGCTTCCGAAACTCGGAAACTGTGTGCAGGCCGTGGAAGACGGTGTTAGAAGAGTCCATATTCTGGACGGCAGAATTCCTCACTGTCTCCTTCTTGAAATCTTTACCAAGGAAGGTATCGGAACCGTGATTATCGATGATAACGATCCGATCAGACAGGAAGTATAAGGAGAAGTATTATGCAGGAAATCATCAACCGGGCGGAAAACGTCCTTTTACATACTTATAACAGGTACCAGGTCGTATTTGATCACGGCGAGGGCGTGACGCTTTACGATGCGGACGGAAAGGCTTATCTGGATTTTGTTTCCGGAATCGGTGTTTTTGCACTCGGATACGGCAATAAGGAATATAACGATGCCGTGAAAAAACAGATCGACAAAATCACCCACACGTCCAATTATTACTATAACGAGCCCGCGGTAAATGCTGCGGAAGCGCTTTGCAAGGCGGCAAAAATGGATCGCATTTTCTTTACCAATTCCGGAGCGGAAGCGGTGGAAGGTGCCATTAAGACTGCAAGAAAATACGCATATTTAAAGGACGGGTCCACGGATCATGAAATCGTCGCAATGAATCATTCCTTCCACGGACGTACTTTTGGCGCGCTTTCCGTTACGGGAACTCCGAAATACAGGGAAGCGTTTCAGCCGATGATCGGAAATATCCGTTTTGCGGATTACAATGATTTGGACAGTGTTAAGGCACAGATTACCGACAAAACCTGTGCGGTAATTATGGAGACCATTCAGGGTGAAGGCGGTATTTATCCCGGAACAGAAGAGTTCTTAAAAGGTGTTCGCGCACTCTGCGACGAAAAAGGAATACTGCTGATTCTCGATGAAATCCAGTGCGGCATGGGACGAAGCGGTTACATGTATGCATGGCAGGAATACGGCGTGAAGCCGGATATTATGACGACGGCAAAGGCCATCGGCGGAGGCATTCCGGTCGGTGCATTTCTGATGACGGAAGAAGTCGGACAGGCTTCGTTAAAGGCGGGCGATCACGGAACGACTTACGGCGGAAATCCGCTGGGTGGCGCTGCAATCTGTGAGGTTCTTCGCCAGTTTGAAAGCCGCAAGGTCCTTGACAATGTCAGGGAGGTCGGCGCATATCTTTATGAGAAATTGGAAGAGGTTAAGGCAAATCATCCGCAGATTATCGACCATCGCGGAAAGGGACTGATGCAGGGGCTTGAGTTTAACGATGCCGTGGCACCGGTGATTAACAATGCTCTTTCAAACGGCCTTGTACTGATCAATGCCGGAACGAATATTATCCGTTTCCTTCCGCCTCTTGTAATTACAAAGGAAGATGTGGATACAATGACAAGTATTCTGGAAAAAGCAATTCAGAGTACGGAGAGCTGATTTATGAAAAAGTTTTTATCCATTGTCCTGCTTCTGGCAATGACAATCGCACTTCTCTTTGGAGATTCCTACGGAGTGTTAATGCAGGGGGAATCCGAAGAGGAGAAATTTTATAAAAATGCACTGATTATCTGGTATACCGATCCGGACCTGGGCGAATACATCAGGGATGCTGCGGTTACCTATGAAAATAAAACAGGTGTGAAAGTCATTCCGACGGAGGTTTCCGAGGTGGAGTACCTGGAGCAGATTCAGAAAAGTACTACCGAAGGAAACAAGGCTCCGGATCTTTTTGTGTTATCGGACGAATCTTTGGAAAAGGCAGTTCTTTCGGGACTTGCGGGAGAATGTGCCGATCCGGATCATGTTCTGAATTCAGGTGTTTATACGGATGCATCACTTCGTGCCGTAACCTATCGCGACAGCTTCTACGGATATCCCTTAAGCTATGAAACCGCCTTTCTGATTTACAACGAAACCGCAATGGAAGAGATTGCGGGGGATGTGATTCGCAGAGAAGAACAGGCGGATGAAATTCCCGAGGATACCGAAGGCATTACTCTTGCGGAAGGCGTGACGGCCGAAGGTGAGGGGGAAGCAGAGGAAGAAGAATTGACCGAAGAAGATATCGCAAAGCGTCGTGCGAAGGCACAGGAGATTCTTCCTACATCTGTAGTCGGAATTCTGGATTTTGCGAATCAGTATAATCTTCCCTCGGATGTGGAAGGCTATTTTCTCTGGGATACCGAGGATGTTCTTTACAGCTACTGGTTTGCGGGAGCATATCTGAATGTCGGAGGAAAATGTTCCGACCGGAATGAGGACATCAGCATATATAATGAAAATGCACTGTATTCGTTAAGCGTTTTCCGTGATTTTAAGGATTTCTTTTCGATGGAAGATAAAGTGACTTACGAGGATTCCGTTTCCGCATTTATGAACCGGAAATGCCTCTTTACCGTGGCCGGTACCGACATTGTCGGAAAGCTTGCGAATGCTTCCGAGGCCGGCAATTTTACGGACGAATACGGAGTTCTGCCAATGACCATGCTGAATGCGAATTTGAGCAGCAAAGGACTCGGCGTTACCAATATGATCTGTGTAAACGGTCTGAAGGAAAACAGGGGCGAAGCGGAACGGTTTGCGGATTTTGCAACCTCCGGATATATTTCAAACCTTTATGCGAGATGCGGAAAAATGAGTGCCGCACATCTGGAAGAATATGCATATCCGCAGATGGAAGACATTGAGAAATGCTATGATAACAGCGTTTCCCTTCCGAAGATGGTGGAGACCACCAATTATTACATTCTTGCGGAAATGTGTTTTGCCAATATCTGGGACGGAAGAGATGTAAATGATGAGTTAAAATCCCTTTCCGAATCGGTTCTTCGGAACTATTACGGAAACGATTTCGTGAATGAGACGATTGAAACGCCCGAGATTGTGGAAAACTACAACGCCCAGGATGAAAACTAAATTATTGTAAAATAGGAAAATGGGACTTGCGAAAGAGTCCCATTTTGTTTACACTTAAATCGTAGGTCGGTTCAGGGGACTTTTATCAACGGATAAAAGGAGCTGCCTATGTTAGATCACAATCAAAAAAGACGTATCATCGAAATTGCGGTGATCGTTGTTTTATCTTGCGTTTTGTTTCTTGCATGCAATCACAATCCATTAAACAATGATATCGTAATTTCAAATGAAAACAGTGTTTCCGAAGAAGGAAACGTGGACGGCGGGGATGACGCCGAAAAAGGAAACAATCCGGGGACCGGAGAAACGGCTTCGGGGAATGAAACTTCGGAAAAGGAAGATTCCCAAAAAGAAGATTCCCCAAAAGAAGTTTCGAAAAAAGAAACGGACGAAAAAGCAAAAAAGGTCTGTGTTTATGTCTGCGGCGCGGTAAAGAACCCGGGGCTTTACGAACTTCCCGAGGGAAGCCGCAAAATGGAAGCATTGAAGAAGGCGGGCGGATTTGCCGAGGATGCCTGCACGGATTATATCAATCTTGCGGATTATTTATCCGACGGAGAAATGCTTCGGATCCCGTTCCGGGAAGAGGTTACTTCCTATCCGCTCTCGGGCGGAGGGACCGTTTCGGTAGCTGACAGCCGTGTCAATATCAATACCGCATCGGCGGAAGAGCTGTGCACCGTTCCGGGAATCGGCAAATCAAAAGCGGAGGCGATTTTAAAATATCGTTCTTCGGGAGGAAAGTTTGAGACCGTGGAAGACTTAATGAAAATTCCGGGAATCAAGCAGGGAACATTTGAAAAACTCAGGGATTATATCAGGGTAAAATAGGTGAAAATATGGCAAATAAAGTTTTAGTTGTAGATGATGAAAAAATTATCGTAAAAGGAATTAAATTCAGTCTCGAGCAGGAAGGCTGGCAGGTTGACTGTGCATACGACGGAGAAGAGGCTCTGACAATGGCTTCGAAGAACTCGTATCAGATTATTCTGCTGGATCTGATGCTTCCGAAACTGAGCGGACTTGAGGTCTGCCAGCAGATTCGCGAAACCTCGAATGTGCCCATCATTATGCTTACTGCCAAAGGTGAGGATATGGACAAAATCATGGGCCTCGAATACGGCGCGGACGATTATATTACAAAACCCTTCAACATTCTCGAAGTGAAGGCAAGAATGAAAGCCATCATGCGCAGAACTACTTCCTCAAAGAAGAGCGAGCGCAAGGAAATCATTTCCGGAGATCTTCGTCTGGTTCAGGACGGAAAGAGAGTATTTATCAGAGATAAAGAAATCAAGGTGACCGGAAAAGAATACGATCTGTTAAAGCTGCTGGTTGAAAATGTCAACCGCGTATACTCCCGTGAGGAACTTCTGAAAACCGTCTGGGGTGCGGATTATCCCGGCGATGTCAGAACCGTTGATGTACATGTAAGACGTCTTCGCGAGAAGATTGAATCCAATCCCGGAGAGCCCCTGTATGTACAGACCAAATGGGGCAGCGGTTATTATTACAAAGAGCCGTAAGGCGCTTTAAAGATTTTTGAAACTTGGCAGGGAATTTTTGTGACTGATGAAGAAGTGGTTTGAGAAACTTTGGGGAGAACTGAATAAAATCCGTATTCTGAAAAGTCTCAAATTCCGGATTGCCATCCTGATTCTGTTTACCGGCGTAGTCTGTCTGTTCGGAATGCGTTTCGGTATTTTGCGTAACTATTTTTCGCGGGCGGTGGAAGTGCGTACTTCCGACGTCCGGTCTCAGATGCAGATTCTTGCGGACCACCTGCTTTCCTACAATTATCTGGAAGACCCGTCCTCGGGCATTGTCAATGCGGAGATTGAGCAGATTGCCAATCTTTATGACGGCCGTGTGATGGTAATCGGTCCGAATTTCAGCGTCATCAAAGACACATACGGTCTGTCCACCGGAAAGTATATGATTTCCGAAGAGGTAATCAAAACCTTCCGCGGGGATTTTATTTCCCACTATGACGATGTAAACAGCTATATCGAAATTACAGTTCCGATTAACAGGATTTCAAACGACAAGAGCGAGACGGTCGGTGTGATTCTGGCATCCGTATCCACGGTGCCGATTAACCAGAACGAGGAAATTCTTTCGAGGAACTCACTTCTGTTTATGTTCCTTCTTTTCCTGCTTGTCGGTGCGGCGGCGATTTTTATGCCGCTTGTGATGTTAAAGCCTTTCGACCGGGTCAGCGATGCCATCAGTGAGGCAAAGAGCGGTTTCACCGACAAGAAAATCGAAGTAAACGATTATATCGAAACCGAGCATATCGTGGATTCGTTCAATCAGGTTATGGACCGTATGAGAGTCATCGAGGAGTCCCGTGAGGAATTTGTTTCGAACGTGTCGCATGAACTGAAAACACCGCTGACATCCATCAAGGTTTTGGCGGATTCCTTAAATACGCAGGATGATGTTCCGGTTGAAATTTACAAGGAATTCATGTCGGACATTGCAAACGAAATCGACCGCGAGACCGTCATTATCAACGACCTTCTTTCTCTTGTTAAAATGGATAAAAAATCCGCAAGCTTAAACATTACGCAGATCAATGTCAATTCGCTGATTGAGACGATTTTCAAGCGCCTTCTGCCGATTGCGCAGATCAATAAGGTGGATCTGATTTTTGAAAGTCTCCGTCAGGTAAACGCGGAAATCGATGAAGTAAAGTTTTCGCTGGCAATTACAAACTTAATCGAAAACGGAATTAAGTACAACAAGGAGGGCGGCTTTGTAAAGGTCAGCCTCGATGCGGATTATCAGAATTTTATCATTACGGTAACCGATTCCGGAATCGGTATTCCGGAGGAGGAATTAAAATCGATTTTCGAACGTTTTTACCGCGTGGACAAATCGCACAGCCGCGAAATCGGCGGAACGGGACTGGGTCTTTCCATTACCAGAAGTGCGATACTTCTGCACCGCGGTTCGATTGCCGTGGAGTCCTCCGTGGGCGAGGGTACGACCTTTACCGTGAAGGTGCCGATTATGTATAACCAGACCGTGAAGGAACGTGCAGTTCTGCAGGAGAAGAAAGAACAGGAGAAGAGCGAAGAAGCGGTTCCGGAAGAAGTCCTCACGGAAGAGCCGGAGGAGAAGGATGAGAAGATTGAGAAAGATGTATTCGGCGGAAATGATTTCGGAGATATTCCGTTAGAAAGTATTATCGACGATGACGAGGAAGAAAATGAGGAAACCGGTGAAAACAAAACGGAATAGGGAAATGCGCCTGCGCGCGGTCATCGCTCTGATGCTGTGTGTGGTTCTGATGCCCGTTTTCCTTTGCGGCTGCAAGGGCGGCGGAGAGAATCCGTTTGCGACCTCCGAAGAGAAGAACGGAAAGATGGTTTATTACATTAACCGCGACAAGACCAGAGTGCAGGGAGAGGAATTTACGTTTAAAACATCCACCGTCGATGAGCAGATTCCGGAGATGATTGAGGCGCTGAGCGAAAGACCCGCACGAAACGAGCTGAAGACCTCGCTCGGTAAGGATTTTACATTGCTTGCATATGAACTGAATGATGAAACGCTGACACTCAATATGGACGAAGAGTATAAAAAATTATCGGCATCGGAAGAAATTCTAGTGCGTGCCGCACTGGTCAGATCGTTTACTCAGATTGACGGAGTAAGATTTGTCCAGCTGCTTGTCGAAAAAGAAACGCTGATGGATGCCGGCAACTATCCGGTGGGATTGATGAGTGCCGATTCGTTTGTGGAAAACGAAGGTAAGGAAATCAATGCATATGACCGTGTAAATATCACTTTGTATTTTGCTACCGAGGACGGCACGGGACTGGTTTCCGTGGATCGTCAGGTTGTTTACAATACCAATGTTTCGATGGAAAAAATGGTAATGGAGCAGCTGATCAAAGGACCGGCTCTTGCAGGATATTTTCCGACCGTAAATCCCGAAACCAAGATTTTAAGTGTGACGAATAAGGACGGAACCTGCTACGTCAATTTGAGCGAAGATTTCTTAAAACAGCCGAGCGGCAGCAGTGTGACCGCCGAGGTTGCCATCTATTCGATTGCCAATACCCTGATTGATTTACACAATGTCAGCCGTGTACAGATTCAGGTGGGCGGCAGTTCCAAAGTTCTCTACCGCGAGACCATCAGTCTCGAGGAACCCTTTGAGCGCAATCTGGACCTTGTTACAAAGGAGGAATAATTCTTGAAACGTCCCATGATGTGGTTCTGCCTTGTGGGAATTTTTCTGATTTTTCTGATTTACGGAATTGTGATGAACCGGTATTCTCCGCCGGATCTTTCGGGGAAAATCACCGTCTCGGGCCGTGTGGTGAAAAAGGAAATTCGAAATGGCCGGCTGATTCTGTATATCAAAAATACCAAAGTCTTATCTGAAAAAAGCGGCGGTTCCGCCGAAGAAAAATCCAAAGGTTTTATTTGCTATATGAAAGAAAAAGAGGAGGGTGAACCCCTCCTTTCGGAAGGTGCGCCCATCGGGAGCAGAGTGGTAATGTATGGCGAGGTTTCGCTGTGCAAAAAAGCCACGAACCCGGGGGAGTTTGATGCATTTTCCTATTACGGCGCAAGAGGGTATTATTATACGCTCTTCGATGCATACTGTAAGAAAAGCAGGGGAGGGTACAATGTTCTTGAGTGGCTTTCGCTTCTTCGGGAAAACTGTGTGAAGGTTTTACTTTCCGCGTTCGGAGAGCGGGACGGAGGAATTCTCTGTGCGATGCTCTTCGGAGATAAAAGAAATCTTTCGGAGGAGTTAAAGGAGATTTATTCCGCGAGCGGGATTGCACATGTCCTTGCCATCAGCGGACTTCATATTTCGTTAATCGGTGTCTTTTTATATGCGGTCGCAAACAGAAGCTTTTTGTCTTCGAAACAGTCTTTTGCGGCAGTCGTCGCCGCTTTGGTTCTTTATGGATTTATGGTCGGATATGTTCCTTCCGTATTTCGTGCCGTCTTTATGTTTTCTTACAGACTTTTTGCAAAGACACTGAAAAAATCCTATGACGCACCGACCGCACTTTCGCTGTCCGCGTTTTTGACCTGTCTGTTCTTTCCTGGAATGACGAAGGATTCCGCCTTTCTTTTGACCTATCCGGCGGTTGCCGGAATTCTTCTGATTGCGCCGGTTTTTATGTCTACGGTAAATCGCAGGAAGAACATTTTCGATACCTTCGGGGTTTCAATTTCCGTCTTTGCCACAACGCTTCCCGTAACGGTTTTTTCCACGGAAAAAATCACCTTCGGAGGAATGCTTTTAAATCTTGTCGTTCTGCCCGCCATGCCGGTTCTTTTTGTGGTTGCTTTCCTAAATGTGATTTTTCACAGGCTTACACCGGTGTCATCCCTTCTTGTTACGGTCGGAAGAAGCATTCTCTTTGCAATCGAATCCGCAGGGGATTTTATGACGCGGATTCCGTTTCTTTCGCTTTGCATAAAAGCACCGGGAAAGGAAAGGGTTATTATTTATACTACACTTGTAGTACTGTTGTGCATTTTCTTTCTGGCGCTGAAAAGAAAACTGAGACTGATTTATTACCGGATTATGAATCGTAAAATTCTCGACGAGAAAGGAATCGCAAGAGAGGAAACGGAGCGGGGATTTCTGCTTGCGGAGATTTTTTATCATGTGATCTTTACGGGAATTCTGGTTTCGCTGATTGTTTTTCTGATCTCTTCGCCGAAGAGTACGACGATTACCTTTCTGGATGTCGGGCAGGGGGATGGGATTTTTATAAGAACGAAAGAGGGGAAGGTTTTTATGATTGACGGAGGCTCCACCTCAAAGAACAGAATCGGTGAAAAAATCATAGAGCCTTATCTTGGTTACGAGGGGGAGGAAGAGGTGGATTTGTGGTTTCTGACGCATAACGATTCCGACCATGTCAACGGTTTCCTCGAGGTTTTAAAAAGTGACCGGATCCGGATCAAAAGAATAGCCGTTTCCGAAAATGCGAGGGACGATTTTGAAGAGCTTGCGGACCTGGCAGCACAGAAAGGGTGCGAGATGATTTATTTAAGTGCCGGAGATGTTATCGGGTCAGCAAGTGCTTTTGGCGGAGAGAGCGAGGCGGGGAATCCGTCTGGAGAGACAGTGCCGGGAAGGACAACGCAGAGAAGAGTGGGCGACAGTTTCCGCTTCACCGTGATTTCCCCCGAAAAATACAAAAATTACGAGGACCGGAATGCGGCCTCGCTGGTTCTCTATTACGAGGAGGGAGATTTGCACATTGCGTTTATGGGAGATTCGCGGGAGGAAGCGGAGAAAAGCTTTGAAAAATTCCTGGTCGAACTGCCGGAAACGAATCGTGGGGAAATCATTTTAAAGTGCGCACATCACGGCTCTGCCAATGGCTCCAATTCGGAAGAATTTTATGAGGCCGTAAGGCCTTCGGTCTGCATTGTCAGTGCGGGACGGAACAATGTTTACGGGCATCCGCACAGGGAAGTAAAAGAGCGGATTGACAGGGCGGGAGCCTTGCTTGCCAATACCGCGGACCATGGAGCAATCACCGTTTACAGGGGAATCACGGGAAAAAGGCGTTTGCGATTTTTTACTTCGTAGAATGTGCACTTCGTGGAAATTTAATTATCGCATCAAAATCCGCCGGGCGCGAAAGCGCTGTACGAAAAATGTTTGAGAAATGCCGTATTTTTGGTATAATCATAAGTGGGTTCGACTGACCCGGAAGCAGAGGTAATTTCGGAATGTACGCCATCCTGGATGACATTAAAAACAACAGACTGAAAAAAGCGTATCTTTTGTACGGCGAGGAACAGTATCTCGTCAAACTTTACAAGGATAAGCTGATAAAGGCATGTCTTGGAAAAAGCGTCAGGGAGGCAGAAGGAGATATGAATTTTACCGGTTTTTCGGGAAGCGGGCAGGATCCTCTTGCGGTGAGCGAATGCATCCGCACCCTGCCGTTCTTTGCGGAGAAACGTGTGGTTTTACTAGAAGGAACGGGCTGGTTTAAAAAGACGCCGGAAGGCGCGGCGGAGGTTTTCGGAGACATTCCGGAAAGCACCTGCGTCATCATTACGGAAAGCGAAGTGGACAAGCGCACCGCCGCATACAAGGCGGTGGAAAAGGCCGGGCATATTGCGAATTTTGAAAAGCAGAAGGACGAGGATCTGCGCAGATGGATTTGCAGGGAGGTCGAAAAGAACGGCAAGAAAATCACCGTAAAGGCCGTGGATACCCTGATTAAAGCAACCGACTCCAATATGGCCGCGCTGGAAACGGAAATCGAGAAGCTTTCCGCCTACTGCATGGAAAAGGAAGCCATCGACAAAACGGATGTGGATCTGCTGGTGCATATGAATGCATCGGACCGTGTATTTGACATGATCAGTCTGATGGCAACCGGAAAGCGCAGGGAAGCGCTGCTTTTATATTATGATCTTCTGGAGCGCAGGGAAGCGCCGATGAAAATTCTGTCCCTGATGGAACGGCAGTTTAGGATTTTGATTGCCGTGAAGGAAATGAGGACGAACGGCGTCAGCCAGAAGGAAATCGAGCGAAAGCTCGGACTGTTTCCGAAGGCGGTTGCCCAGAGCATAGAGCAGGCGGAATATTTTTCACACGATAATCTTGTGGCAATCCTTCAAAAAGCCGCAGAATACGATGTGGCCTCCAAGCGGGGAGGCATCACCGACCGGATGGCAGTGGAACTGCTGCTGGTCGATATTTCGGGGGAGTAGAATATGAGTGAATACGACATCAAGCCGGGCGATATTTACCGCCATTTCAAGGGAAACCGTTACGAAATCATAACGCTTGCAAGGGACTGCGAAGACGGCAGTCAGCAGGTGGTTTATAAGGCGCTTTATCCGCCTTATGAAGTTTTTGTACGCTCCTATGCACAGTTTGTGGAAAAACTGAATCCGGCGGTTTATCCCGCGGCAACGCAGAAATACCGCTTTGAAAAAGAAGAGGATGCGAAAGATGTTACGGTCGGAAAGAGACAGTTTGTCGGAAATATTCCGGAAAAACCGGCGGATACGACGATGACACGTGCGGAAGAGAATGTTTCCCCGGTGACAGTACGAAGTTCGGACGGAAATGTTGTGCCGGTCACCGAAGAAAAAACGGTTGTAAACTTCGTGCAGGAAGAAGTCAGAAAGCCCGAGTATGAAGAAAGCCATCAGCCGGAAAATACCGTGCCGCCCGGACTTTTAAGGTTTTTAAACTGTGAGACATACGAGGACAGGATTGAAGTACTGAAGGACCTTGAGGGTCGTATTTCGGACCAGATGTTTACGGTGATGTTTACATCGCTTGATTTTCCCGTTCCTGCCGGTGATGCGGAGGAGAAATACAAGACCCTGATGAAGAGACTTCAGATTATGAGCGAGTTTGACGGAAAGAGAGTTCGTCCATGAGAAAAGAGGACGCATACGCGCTTCTTGACTGGTATCGGGAAAACAAAAGGGATCTTCCCTGGAGACATACGAAGGATGCCTACCGGATCTGGGTTTCCGAAATTATGCTCCAGCAGACCAGAGTGGAAGCTGTAAAACCCTATTATCACAATTTTCTGGAAAAATATCCGGATGCGGCCGCACTGGCGGAGGCGGATGACGAAGAGCTTGTCAGAATCTGGGAAGGTCTCGGATATTATTCCAGGGTGAGGAATATGCACAAAGCGGCCATGGAAGTAGTAAGAAACCACGGCGGCTTTTTTCCTGTAAGCTATGAAATTCTTCTGACACTTCCGGGAATCGGAGCCTATACGGCGGGTGCCGTGGCTTCCATCGCGGGCGGTGCAGCGGTTCCCGCCGTGGACGGCAACGTGCTTCGGGTATATTCGAGACTTACCGCGGAAGAAGGAGAGGTCACCGATGCGAAGGTGGCCGGAAAAATCCGGGGTGAGCTGGAAGAAATGATGCGGCGGTTTTTTCCGGAAAACGGAAACGAAGAGTACACGCCCGGCGATTTTAATTCTGCCCTGATGGAGCTCGGAGCGACGGTCTGTCTTCCGAACGGGGAACCGAAATGCGAACTCTGCCCCCTGAAGGAAGTCTGCAGGGCAAAGAAGCAGGGAAATATGACCGATTACCCGAAGAAGGCGAAGAAAAATGCCAGAAGAATCGAAGAGCGGACCGTATTTATTATACAGTCTACGGAAGGAATCGGACTGAAAAAACGTCCGGACCGGGGACTTCTTGCGGGGATGTACGAACTTCCCGCGGCGGAAGGATTTTTAAACGAAAAGGAAGCCCGGGAATATATCAAAACACTCGGTTATCATCCCCTGAGGTTAAAAAAAGCGGAGGATGCAAAGCATATCTTTTCCCACATTGAGTGGCATATGAAGGCTTATTACGTGCTTGTGGACGATATTACGGACCCGGCAAAGAAGGACGAGGAGAACGGTATTTTCTTCGTCTCAAAAAAGGAAAGGGAAGCCGGATTTGCCCTTCCGTCCGCATTTTCGGCATATAAGAAATATTTTTCATAGAAAAACGCCCTGTTTTCGCGAACTTTCTTTGACCGCGGGGGCGTTTTGTGTTATTATAACTATATATGTGCAAAAAATTATGCATTGCAATTTAAGGAGGCAGGAAATGTATTCATTCGACGAAATTAAAAAAGTGGATCCCGAAGTTGCTCAGGCTATTTTGGATGAGCAGGCACGCCAGAACTCCCATATCGAGCTGATTGCGTCCGAAAACTGGGTTAGCAAGGCCGTTATGGCTGCAATGGGCAGCGTACTGACCAATAAATATGCAGAGGGTTATCCCGGAAAAAGATACTACGGCGGCTGCGGCTGTGTGGACGTTGTGGAAGATCTTGCAAGAGAACGTGCAAAGAAGCTTTTCGGCTGTGACTATGTAAACGTACAGCCCCACTCCGGTGCACAGGCCAATATGGCAGTGCAGTTTGCGGTTTTGAATCCCGGAGATACCATTATGGGTATGAACCTCGACCACGGCGGACATTTAACCCACGGTTCACCTGCAAATATGTCCGGCAAGTATTTTAAGGTAGTACCCTACGGCGTAAATGATGACGGTTTCCTTGATTACGATAAAATGGAAGAACTTGCTTTGGAATGCAAGCC
>Ga0247611_10007582_pt1 | contig 13569 bp, 6 predicted proteins | sample 177DNAGHGhighgp2_FD_192422 | JGI IMG/M metagenome (GOLD analysis project Ga0247611, IMG submission 192422) | Sheep rumen microbial communities from Palmerston North, Manawatu-Wanganui, New Zealand - 1770 DNA GHGhigh gp2 | ecosystem: Host-associated > Mammals > Digestive system > Stomach > Rumen ... | reverse complement strand
GTAAGTATAGCGAGGTAAGAGATGAACTTGCTAAAATGCCTTACGAAACCAAAGAATGATCTGATGGTGGAGTAATTATCGTAGTTGATGGAAAAGAATATAAACCTGAACAGATTTCAGCTTTTGTCCTTACAAAACTCAAAGAAGATGCTGAAAAATTCCTTGGAGAAAAAGTTACACAAGCTGTAATTACAGTTCCTGCATATTTTAATGATTCTCAAAGAAATGCTACAAAAGCTGCTGGAGAAATCGCAGGATTGAAAGTTGAGAGAATTATCAACGAACCAACTGCGGCTTCTCTTGCTTATGGAGAATGAAAATCAAAAGATGAAAAGATTATGGTATTTGATCTATGATGAGGAACTTTCGATGTTACAGTTCTTGAAATCTCATCTGAATGAACATTCCAAGTATTATCTACATCATGAGATACTGCACTTGGATGAGCTAACTGGGATCAAAAGATAGTAGATTACTTACTAGAAGAATTCAAAAATAAAGAATGAATAGATCTTCACTGAAATGCTGGAGCAATGCAAAGAGTTAAAGATGAAGCTGAAAAAGCTAAAATGCAATTATCTAATGTAGATAGAGTAGATGTAACTATTCCATTTATTGCTCAATGACCAGACGGATCTCCAAAAAATTTGGATGTAGTACTTACTAGAGCAAAATTTGAATCATTATGCTCAGATTTATTCAAAAAATGTGAAGGTCCAGTATCTGTAGCTATGAAAGATAGTGGATTGTCAAATAGTGATATTAATGAAATTATCCTTGTTTGAGGATCTACAAGAATGCCTCAGATTCCTGGAATCGTTCAAAAAGCTTTAGGAAAAGCTCCAAAGGCTACTGTAAATCCAGATGAAGCAGTTTCTCAATGAGCCGCTATTCAATGAGGAATTATTCAGGGAGATGTAACTGATATTTTATTGCTTGATGTTACTCCATTAAGTTTGGCTGTAGAAGTTGAAGGAGGATTGGCTCATGTTATGATTCCTAAAAATACAACAATCCCTGCTAAAAAATCAAATATCTATACAACAGCTGCTGATAATCAAACTGCAGTTACAGTTCACGTTACACAATGAGAGAGACAATTTGCTAGAGATAATAAATCACTTTGAATGTTCAATCTAGAAGGAATTCCTCCAATGAGAAGATGAATGCCTCAGATTGAAGTGACATTCGATATCGATGCAAACTGAATCCTTAATGTAACAGCACAAGAAAAATCTACATGAAAACAGCAGTCTGTTACTATTGCAGGTTCTACTAATATTTCAGATGAAGAAATTGAGAAAGCAAAAGCAGAAGCAGAAAAATTTGCTGAAGAAGATCGTAAGAGAAAAGAAGTAATTGAGGCTAAAAACTGACTTGAATCAATGGTTTATGCTATTGAAGGATTGGGACAAGAATATAAAGAAAAGATTTCAGACGAAGATAAAGAAACTATCAATAAATTAGTTGCTGACTGAAAAGCTATGAAAGATAGGGAAGACGTTACGGCTCAAGAAGTAAGAGATGAAACAGATAGACTTCAGAAAGAATCCCAACCATTATTCCAGAAATATGCTCAGACAGCACAGCAAAATGCTGACGCAAATGGATGAGCAGCTCCAGCAGGAGAGTCTGGACCAGTTGAATGAGAAGTAGTTGAAGCTTAGTTAAATAATAAAGAAAAAATCTGATTGGATGAGTTGTTCAGTCAGATTTTTTCGTTTGTATAAAGGTCTATATTATTTTTGCTGATACTATTCATCGTTCAGGAGAAAAAAGTTCTCATGGTTTCATTTGAATGGTTTTATCTTCCGAAGAATATTCTATTAAAACATTTTGTGTGATATCTGTATCATTGTATAAATAATAATCATGGTATGAAAAATCTGGTTTAAAAGGTTCTCAATTTAAGTGTTTGCTAAGAGCGCAATTATTTCCAATAAAATTTATTAATTCTTCGGGAGTAGGGTTTATGAACATGAGATAGGTTTCTTCATCATGTTCTGCACTTGATCATATTCATACTCATATACCATTTTCTAATATACGGGATTCGTAATTACTTTGGTTTTGATTATCTTTTATAACTTTTTCATGTAGTATTACGGGGTATCCGAGACGATTATAGAGTCGTCAGCTTTCTTTTGAAGTCATAAAGAATTTATAAATAACATTTTCCTCTAGATCTGATAGATATAAACTTCAATGAACATCGATTTCTTCAATTGGATATAATTGATTATCTGGTCAATATCATACATTTTTTCATTTAGAATCTTTAATATTTCTGGATATTATCCTTTCTTCATCTATATTTATAGTAAAATCATAAATTAATCAATCTGACTCAATACTGCATGAAAAATTATTTATATTATCTTTTTCTAATCAGTATTTTATGATTCAATCATTAATTTTCTTTAGTGATAATCATGGCTCTTCGGAAATTATACTAAATAATTTCTTTTCTGTTATTATTACAGATCGAGTTTCTATATCGATATATGTTATATAAAGCTGTTCTTTATTACTTTTATCTTTTGTTTTAATAATTACTTCGTAAATCTCTTTATTTTTAGATGTATTTTTAAATAATTTTACAGTGGCTGTAAAATTATCAGAATTAAGTTTAATTCATCTATCAGATAATGCGAGTGCTGTGGCTTCTTTTTTGGTCATCTTAATATTAGCTTCAGGTCATGATCATTTTTTTATCAATGTAACATTGTCAACTGAATAGGAACAGAAAAATAATTCTTTTGGAGGAATTGTAACAGTCATATCCTCGAGTCATTCTCTATTTGAATGTCAATTGGATATAAATAGAGTGATATCATCATTTGTATCATTATACAGATAATCAATATCGGATGTTCTTCCGTGTTCTCTATCTATTTTTTCTCATCTTTTGAATTGACTTAAGTTTAGTACTTTATTTTTAGAAATGTTTAATAATTCTTCTACTGAAGCCTTTTTATATGTTATATAAAATCCTCAATCATCACCACCCATAGTACAATATCAATGCAGAGGACTAGCCCATGGATAGTTGAGTACAGGTGCGGGAATGCTTTTATATTGAATTGCATTTGAAGTTCATTCTTCTTTTTTATATACAATACAATCAGTTCATAGGTCATTTATTATTTTCGGATCACAATAACTTCATTTTGGTATAGTATATTTATAAATAATGTTTTCTTTTAATGATGATAGTAAAATCTCACCTCAAGTAAAACTACCAGCGTATACAATTTTGTGCTTTGATTCGAAATTGTATAATTCATCTAACTCATTGTTGGTTAATTGTCATAAATCAGAATTAGAGTCTTTATCTATAATTGTCCAATCAATAAGATTATCTCATTCATATTGAATGTTTAGGTAAATGTAATCTTTGAATTTATAAATATCATCCATTCATATTTTTTTAAGATTGATTGTATATTTTATTGATTTATCACTTTCTGCATAAATATCGTAGTTTCATCAATTCTTTTTATTTATAATGTACAGCGTAGTAAATGAGTGCTTAAGAATTTCTCAGTTATGTCAATTAATCTCATAATAATGGGATATATCATCATTTTCAGATAATGATATTTTGTATAGTATGGATTCATCAGTTGTTTCTTTTTTTACATCTGGGAATGCGAAAGATATCATGTACTCTCCGTGATGTCTCAAAAATGAATCTTCAGTTATTTCTAAATCGTTCATAGCAATATCTAAAGCTCATTTTTCTCATATATCTTTTTGAATATCTTTGGATTTAATTTCTCCATTTGTTGCATCTAATGTATAATTATATGTGTATCAATTATTTGTGAATTGGTAGCTGTATAGTTGATTCTCTGTATTTAATCAGTTTGATGTTTTGAATAACCAATCATTATCTTCAGCTTTTTTTATGATTTCTGTGCTAACTCAAGAATCTTTTGATATTATTTTGGTAGCTTCTTCTTCATTAATGAAAGTATTGGTATGTTTCTCTAAAATTTCGTTTCCTCGACGATCAAATATATATTGCTCTTCAAAAGTTTTTCCATTTAAATTATATTTTAAAGTTACTACAGAAACCGTTGTGTTGTCATATGTTTCGCTAGAATTATTAATGTACGTATAAATTTTATCTTCTCAACAATCTTTAACTGCAACGGCTTCTTGTGATATATCTTCTCATCAGCTACTACCTAATGAAGCATAAGAATTTTCATCAATATTGACTTCATAATATCTAAAAGAATCATTACTTGGGATTCTGAAAACAATTTTATATTTAAGATTTCGGGAGTCTTCTACCCAACGAGCAATTATCTCAATTTTTTCTTTATCGTGCTTGCATAGCCATTTAACTTCATCATCGTAAGAACGTTTACATGCTGAATCTAATGCGTTGCCCCAAAATTCTTCATCTCAAATATGATAGTTTTTTTCTTTTTTATTGGTTGTTTCTTCGTTGTTTTCTTCATCATTTTGTTCAACTGAAACATTATCTTTTTCATTTAATTTGTTATTGTCATTTTCATTGATGGTTGTATCCAAATTCTCTGGAAAATTTAGTGAATGTGAATACCAAACATATCAAAATCAAGCAAATCATATTAATACTAGAGCAATAACAATGAATGTTGTAAATTTATTCATTGGCCATTATGAATAGGTTGTAAATATCTCTGATATATAATTATAATTAGAAAGGTTTTTTATGCAAATTTTTATACAGTATTTTTTAAAAATTTGTATTATAAAAAATCCCCCATTTAGAGGGATTTTTGTATTTTTTGACAGATTGTTAATTATTTAACAAGAGCTTTGAATTCAGAACCAGCTTTGAAAGTTACAACGTTCATTGCAGGGATCTTAATTTTCTCTTTTGGATTTTGAGGATTAACTCCAGTTCTAGCAGCTCTCTTAGATTTCTTGAAAGTTCCGAATCCTTGAATTCTAACTTCTCCTTCTTTTTTAACACCTTTCATTATAGTTTCGATGAAAGCGTTTACTAATTCTCCAGCCATTCTTTTAGAAACACCTAATTCAGCAGCTAGGCTTTCGATTAATGCAGTTTTTGTCATTTTTTAATAATTGTTATAAGATAAAAAGATTATAACGATGATATTGTAGAATTATTATTATTAATTGCAAGAGATTTTGATGAAAAATTTGATTTATTCTTATTGTATTTTTGCAGAAAAATTATATGAATTGAGTTAGATTTTTAGTTTATAATATGTAACTATGAGTATTTTAATGAGAATCTTGTACTTTATTGTTGAGTTTATACTTGAGTATTTGATTGTTTTGTTTGTTTATACTTTAGTATCATATTTTCAGAAGAAATTCTCAAAACATGGCAAATGAAAATTTTCAATTAAGGAAACTATTAATGAAGCTTGGCAAGTATGCTTTGTAATAGCGTTGGTTATAGTAGTAATGAATCATCTTATTTAATTTTATTAAGTATTGGGTTGTTATGAAAAATTTTTTGTTAATCTGACTTTTGTTTTTGCGAAGTATTATTTTAGTGTGATGTAGTGAGCCTACAGATTGACCTTGAATGGAGGGAAATGTAGAGCAATGATGAGAACGAATTACTGTAGTTACGGAAATGTGTGAAGAAGAATGATGAAAAATACAGGAATGGAATGAATGATGAGATATACAAAATGTTTGTTTTTATCCAGATGAATCGTTTTGTTATCTTGAAGATTTAGCTGCAGATAATTGTCATAAATGAGATATGAGATACGATGATAATTATTATTTATATCCGTATGCAGAGCAGGCTTGTATAGATTCTAATGGTCAGATTTCTCAAACTGAAGAATGAGAAGATATTTGTATTTTAAGTGATGATGAATTCTGTTATATGAGCGATGTAATGGATTGAGCGTGTGATTTGCTCAGTTATAATGTTCAAGACGTATATGATGAACATGAATCTGAAAGAGCTTATCAAGAATATATATCTGAATGTTATGACCAACCTCAGGTTACAGTTTGTGGTCAAGATGGAAATCCATATTATAATAGATGTTTTATGGAGAAAGCTGGAGTACAAGAAGAAGTTGAATTAGCTGAAGTCGTAAATGGTGAATGTATTTATGGATAATAAAAAATATAATATACTAAAAAACAAATATAAAAATAATTAGTTTATGAATTCTGATTTTATTACTCGTGTTTTTTCAGATTTCCATTCAAACCCTTCGTTTTGGTTCAAAATCTTTGTGGTTGTACTGGTAGTTTCCGTAATCGCTTTTGGATTTGTTCATGCTAAAGTATCACTAATGGAAGTATCGTATTATCAACAGAGAAGTTTGAACTTTTATCGGATTTTGGAAGGGGCTCTGATAATTGTGATATTGCTCTCAATATTTGGAGCTTTTACCACAGGTTTCTTATCGTCCATGTAAACAAAGGTAAGTTAACAGCCTTTAGTTGATGTTAGCAAAAAATTATACTGGTGATGAATCACCAGTTTTTTAGTTATTCGAAAATTTTTAGATATACTACAAAGAAACTGAATTATCTTTTCTTCGTTGTGCGATTTCTTCAGAATTTCAATTCAACAAAACATCAGGGACTTTGAATCATTTTACGTCTTCTGGCCTGGTATAATTAGGTTCTTCTAAATTTTGCATATTTTCTTTTAATGAGTAGCTTTCATTTTGTCGACTTTCAGATTCTTTAATTACTCATGGAATGAGCCTAGTAATGGATTCAATCATTGTCATAGTCGCTATTTCTCATCATAGGAGAATGAATTGTCAGAGAGAGACTTTTGTGAATTGCGTTGGATAATGTTTTTTCATATAAAGTTCTCGACGGTAATCGATTCATTCGTATCTTCCGCATACAAAAATTAGATGTTCTTGTTTGGAAAAAGTGTATGAATGCTTTTGGTTGAAAACTTCTTTAGCAGGAGAGGGAAATATAATTTTAAAATCTGATTTTTCTAATTTATATTTCTCGATAATAGATTCTACAGCATCAATTATTGGTTCAGCTTTGATAAGCATTCATGCTCATCATCAGTAAATTTCATCATCGATTTGTTGGTGTTTATCTGTGCAGAATTGTCTAGGATTACAAAAATCAACTTTCAAGATTCATTTTTCTTGTGCTTTTTTGAGTAAAGAAGTAGAAAAAAATGAGTCAAATATTTCTGGGAAAAGTGAAATTATATGTATATGCATGATTTAATACTATAATAAAATTACCTACTTACTGTAGGTAATTCTAATGTTATATTTATTGATTACAATAAGAAAGTTATTATTTGAATATATTCATTGAATTTATAGCATCATTAATGTTATTGAAATTTTGTCAGTTACATATGATTTTTGGAGATATATTTTGACTTCTTATAGTTGAATCTATTGGTACAAAAATATTATTAAATATAACGGTAAAATTTTCTTTCATGTTATTGTATTTAGTTTTGTTATTTTTGCTTTTATATTCATTTAATTGAGTTTTAAGAGAATTCCAGCTTTTGTTGGCTAATGCATTTTTTACATAATTTGGAGCAGTGGAATTTGGTCCACGAAGTTTACTTAGGAAATTATCGAAGATGTTAGCCATTTTTGCTTCATCGATATTTATAGTAACATTATTATTTTCAATAGTAATGAACTCAGATTTTATAGCTTTTGCTAATTCAGGGAATCGTTTTGTTATGTCACTTTTTTTGATATCTTTCATGAGAGGGACTTTGTTAATTTTCTTTATTTTTGGCTCAAAATGAGAATAAATTTTGTCTAGTCCATTTTTTAATGCTTCATCAATCTTGTTTTCTGTTTGTATTTCAGGGTTTGTGTCTGGAGTTTTATCTTTAGGAGGTTGTTGTGGATTTCAAGGATTTTCTTTTGTAAATCGGTCATTACTATGAGCTTTTAATTCATTAAGATCAATAGATTCATTCTTTTCATTTTTGCTTCTGATATAACTATCAAGCTCTGCTTTTTTGGTTGGATCTGTAGTTATCTTTAGTTTATTATCTGCTAAAAATTTTTCTAGAGCTGTTTTATTCATGTGTGCATTGTTAGCGAGTTCGTGAATAGTTTCTTTGTTATCTGTTGATCAAGTTACACCGAATGATGCCAGCCAATTCTTCCATTTTTCTTCATCAAAATCATCTGAAAATGTTGATTGAAAACCTTGCATAGCAGGTTCTCAATATTCATTTCTGATTTTATCGCATGATTGGTTATAAAAAGTTCTTCGATTTCTGTTGCTTCTTCTGAAAGTTTGAGTCATTTGTTGTACTTCACCAGCAGTTGCTCAAGAGTTGAAAATCATCATAGATTGCATTGCTGGAACTGTTATTTCGGCAGATTCTGATCAAGATGATGATAGTCATCAGATAGCATTACCAAATTTATCTTTTAGTTCATTTGCAGAAAATCATCAAGTTATTAATTTGTTGAAAAGAGATATAGGTCATTCTCATGTTAGTGCTTGGCTTCAAAATATTGTTAATCCGGTGATTCAAGCTTTGGACCAGAATCCCATTTTTTTGTTGGTAAAGAATTTATATAATCAGAAAATTCCTCATGCAAAGCATCCTAAAACTCATAAAGTTTTCCATGTCTCTTTTTGTCATGGAGTCATATTACTACAGTTGCTTAATGCTTTATCGAGAAGTCATGCTAATCATCATTTTTGGAAAGTATCTCACCAATCCATATTACTGTAGTCTGTTGATCTACGAACGGTTCCAGAAGTTCTTTCAATTCATCAATTTCATCAAGCAGATCTTACTCAAGTTGTTCTTCTAGGATTTGTTGGAGCATTTATTCCGCATCTTTGAAAGCTTGGGGTTAATATTGATGAATTATTTGTGTAGAATTGGTAATCTTCTTCGCTATATTCTCATTGATTCACTCTTGTGTAATAATTTCTTGCAAGTTGTTCACTTCATCCAAACATGCTTAAAATAGCTCCATCTTCTAGTTCTTTTTGTAATTTCTGATTAAATTTTAAGTTATCCATTTGACGTTTATTTGATTTTTTAGCTACTTCTGGAGAATTGTATAAATAGCTAGCAGTACTTGAAAATTCACCTCGTTGTCACATTCAAATATCTTCTCTTACTTTATTTACTTGATTCCATAGATTTCTGAGGTTTGCTATATCGTTATCATAAATTTCAGCTCTTTTTTGTTTGAGTAATGTTTTTTTCTTCCCATTAAGTTGTTTTTCGTATTGGTTTAATTTAGCTTTTGCTTCTTCCATAGTTTTTTTTCAGGCTTTTGATAATCATTTTTTAGAGATTCATTTTTTTGTATCTTCGATTTCTTCTAATAATTTATCTAAAACAGATAAAAATCATACTAGAGAATGCATATCTCTTTCGTATTCTAGTCATTTTTGTTGAATTGTGAGATCTGACCTTGTTCAAGCGGAATTGATGGATGAATCGATGGTAGATTGTTTTAGGTTATCAATTCATGCCTGGGTTTCTTCTTGGATATCGATAATATCTGAAGAATTATCGGGATTTCTTCTATCTCTATCTGCTTGATCTGGGTTCCAACGAGTTGTTGCCATCTTTTTTGATATGGACTGAAATAAAATACTCGTTGTAATTATATATGAAAATGCGAAAAAAGTCAAAAAATTTGGTAGTTTTTATTTTAAGTTACTGCGTCTTTCTGCCTCCAAAAATATTTTATATCGGTATGTATAATCGAATGCTGTGAAAACGGCTTCTAGATAAATGAAAACAAGTAATCAAAAGGATACTAAAATCCATGATATTATTTCAATAGTAGCATTGTTTATTATATCCATCTGGATAAAAAAGACCATTATAATCACAGGGATTCAAATAGCTATACATGAATTAATTAAGAATCTACATCTAATTACTGCTTGTCTAAGAAGTCCTCTTAAAGTTAATCATAAATTTGAAAGGGCAAGACTCATGCTTTTGATTACAGCATCCCATGCTGAATAATCTTTTAAAACTATATAATAGTTTACATATGGCCAAAGTACAATTTTTCATAATACACAAGTAATCCATATGATAAATACTGTTATAATCACAGGATTATTTAGGTATCAAAGCATCCAAAACCTGACAGCAAAGATGAATACAGATCGCATACTTAATCACCACATATTTACTCATCAGAATTCTGCCATAATTCACCATTTTTTCCATCATTTTACGAATGCGGTTGATGTTTTCATGTTTGGATTATCAATGCTGTATAATAGAGCTTGTCTTCATATAGGTCAAAATATGGATATTCATAGTATGAATATTACAGCAATTGCAATAATTAGTCGCAGTATATTGAATCTTTGTATTGCATTTACAAAATATATGAGAGCATTAGATACATCCACTCATGAATTATACTTTATATTTACCAATCAGTTTATGAAATATAGTATTCAATAAATTTGGTAAAATGTGTAAGAATAGGATGTTAAAAGGGCAAGCCTGATAATTCTAGGCCTGTTTATAAGTATTTTAACTGTTTCTTTAACTATTTGTTTTAACATCTATTCGTATTTTTTGTGATAGGCAAAATGTTTATTATTTTTATTCATTGGCTCCGTGGCATTTTTTATATTTTTTACCGCTTCAACATGGGCAAGGATCATTTGGTCTAACTTTTTTTCTTGTAGGTAATACTACTCATTCACTTGGAGAATTCTTTCCAATATCATCTGCGTCGAAAACTTCTACTCAATCTTCATCTTCGAATAACATTTTTCTTGGATCGCTATTTGCTGGAGCTGTAGCTTTACTTCATGCTTGAATAACTACTTTACCGTCTTTTTTGGAAATCTGAACAGGAACTTTTCATCAGAATTGTTTACTTGCTTTCTTGAGCTTCTCCATTAATTCAGGATTGTCTTGAACCATTTCAAATAATAAATTCTGAGCTTCTTGTTGCTCTGCTACTGAACGATAATCTATTCTCATTAATTTAGTTGTAGCATCGTTTTTTATATTTTGTTGTAGTAACTCAAATTTTTCGAAAGATTCTTGTTTATAAACGATAAGTGGATCCATTTGAGCGTATCACATAAATCCTACTTTATCTTTTAAGTATTGCATATCATCGATATGTGCAACCCAAAGTTTATCAATTACTTGCAAATTTACATCTCTCAATATATTGAAAAGCAGATTTTGATCATATTTTTCTCGAGTTTCTGTGAAATATTCTACTAATCTACGATCTAAACTATTTTCCAATGTTTTGAAATCCATCTTTTCGTATTCAGATTTTTGTTTTTCATCGATTTCTAATCAGAATTCTTTATTTAAGACTAATAATAAGTCTCCAGTACTTTGTCATGTAGCTTCTGCCGTCGAAATTTGAGTATTTAAGATTTCTTGTGCATCTAGCATGAATTGTTGTTTAGTTGCTTTTAATCGTTCAGCTTTCTTTTTTTCATCTTCATTTGCTTCAATGATACTATCTCTCAAGAAGTAGATTCTTTTTCTTTGTTTGTCAATTACGGAATCATAGTCGAATAAGTGTTTTCTGGTACTGAAATGCCAAGCCTCAATTTCTTTTTGAGATCTAGTGATTGCAGATGTGAATTGTTTTTGAGTTAATTCAAGTTCAGCTAAATCTTCCTTTGAAAGAAGCATTCATGCCATTGCTTGAATTCTCTCTCATCACATTTTTCTCATTAAAGTATCGTCAAGTGCTACGAAAAAAACTGAAACTCCAGGATCTCATTGCCTACCGGCACGTCCACGAAGCTGGTTATCGATTCTTCTTGATTCATGTTTTTCAGTTCAGAGAATGAATAATCCATAATGGAAGTCTTTCTCGATAGTTTCTTTTACTCATTCAGTAGATTCTAGTGTGATTTTTGCAAAAACATCGATTTGTTCTTTCTTTTTACTATTAATTTGAATGTTAATTTTTACTCCATCTTTAGAAATACTAGCTTTTTCGGCTTTTACAATATCTTCATTTTCTAGTCAGAATTGATTTTTTAGTCAATCGATTGTTAATTCATATTCTTTTCTTGAATAAATGTTAATTTTTACGGCAGTTTGGTTTTTGATTTGTTTAGCGCATCGTTTTGCATAATTAGTAGCCATTCTTTCGTTTAATCAATCTTCCAATTTGATGTCGGTTCCACGTCATGCCATATTTGTAGCTACTACAACTGATTGATATTTACCAGCATTGGCTACGATATGAGCTTCTTGTTCATGGAATTTAGCATTCAATACGTAGTGAGTGATTGCATCTTTTTCGAGTATGCGAGAAACGTATTCAGATGTAGCAATATCTGCAGTTCAAATTAGAATTGGTTGTCAGATTTCATGGTAAAATTTGATGTAATCTTTTACAAACTTCCACTTTATCTGTTGGTTATAATAAACTTTATCGTGTTTATCTACTCTGAGAATTGGTTTATTTGTAGGTACAATCACTACTTCCAATTCATAAATTTTCTGGAATTCCTCAGCTTCAGTAGCGGCAGTACCTGTCATACCTGCTAATTTTTTATATTGTTTGAAGAAGTTCTGATAAGTGATTGTAGCCATAGTCTGTGATTCACGCTGAATCTGTACATTTTCTTTAGCTTCGATAGCTTGGTGAAGTCATTCGCTGAATCTTCTTCATGGCATTGTTCTACCAGTGTGTTCGTCAACGATTAATACTTCTCCGTTTGAAACGATATAATCCACATCTCTGATATAAACAGCTTTTGCTCTTAATGCGTTTTCAATATGATGAATTTCTTCAAATCAGAAATCTTTATAAAGATTTTCAACATTCAAAAGTTGTTCTAGCTTTGCTATTCATCTTCCACTTAATGAAGCAGTCTTAGTCTTTTCATCAATATAATAATCTCCATCTTCTTCTTGTTCTTTTGGTTCGTCATTTATTAATTCATTTAAAAGTCATTTTGAAACTCTTTTTTTCCCACTACATGGAGTAAGCATATTTACGATATTTGCGTAATATGTGTATTTTTCTGTAGGTTCCTCTCTGGCTTCGGAAATAATTAATGGAGTTCTGGCTTCATCAATTAAGATAGAATCTATTTCGTCGACAATGGCAAAATTCAAAGGTCTCCAAATCAGATTTCTTCTTTCCATCGTTTGAACTAGATTATCTCTTAGATAATCAAATCATAACTCTGAATTTTCTACATATGTAATATCTTTAGAGTATTCTTCTCTTCTTCTCTGTAGGGGAGTTCATTTAACTACGCTTCCAACGGTTAGTCCTAACCATTGATATAAATATCCAATCCATTGAGCGTCACGAGATGCTAGGTAATCATTTACTGTAACTACATGAACTCAATTTCATGATAATGCGTTCAAATATACGGGAGCGGCAGCAACGAGAGTTTTTCATTCTCATGTTTTCATTTCTGCAATTTTACCTTGGTGAAGAATAATTCCTCAAAGAAGCTGAACATCATAAGGAATCATATTCCAAGTTTGTTTTTCTCATTTTACATCATATGTATCTCAAACCATTCTTTTACAAGCTTGCTTTACTACTGCAAAGGCTTCTGGTAATATATCATCAAGGTTTTCTCATTTATTTAGTCTTT
>Ga0247611_10007581_pt1 | contig 13569 bp, 17 predicted proteins | sample 177DNAGHGhighgp2_FD_192422 | JGI IMG/M metagenome (GOLD analysis project Ga0247611, IMG submission 192422) | Sheep rumen microbial communities from Palmerston North, Manawatu-Wanganui, New Zealand - 1770 DNA GHGhigh gp2 | ecosystem: Host-associated > Mammals > Digestive system > Stomach > Rumen... | reverse complement strand
ATGATATACAATATCAACAAATGTCAAGAAAATATATTGACAATTGTACACATATTTAGTATAATTAAATAAACCTATATAGGGCAATATATAGGACAGTTACAACCAACAATAAACTGCGGGAGGTGACACTATGGATGCAATTAAAACAATAGCAGACAGTATCAGAGCAGAACGCAAGGCAGCAGCTGAAGAGGCTGCAGGATCCGGCACAGCATCAGCTGAGGATATCAAGAACGCTGTAGCAGCCGGCCAGGATAAACCGGCAGAAGAAAAGAAACCTGCTGAAGAGAAGAAACCTGCAGAGGATCCGAAACCTGCAGAGGATCCTAAACCGGCAGAGACAAAAAAGGAGAGTGAATAATATATGGCAAATTATGCAGACCTTCATCTGATAATTGAGGATATGTTGGAGCAGTCCATGGGCAAGGAAGACATCGCGCAGCTGGATCTGTCCAACATTGCATCCCTCGGAGATTACATCATCAACTCCGGGGAGAACGGCGCGAATGATGTAATATTTGGTAAGCTGGTAGATCGTATCGGCAGAACTGTTATAGCAAACAGACTTTATCAGAATAAGTTCAGTTTTCTAAGCATGGATCCCTTTACATACGGATATGTACTGCAGAAGATCCACGTTGACACTTTCACACCGAGAACCTCTGGCAAGTATTACACCGGCAATGATCCCGACACTGAGCAGTTCGGTAATTATATCCCTACTATTAATGTATCACTGTTTGCTGACAGCAATGCCTGGGAGTTTGCAATGACCATTACTGAGGTGCAGATCAAGAGTGCATTCACTGACGAGGCAACACTGGCAGCCTTCATTAGTGCCCTCTTTACTGCAATGGATACTTCTGTTGCTAAGTCCCTTGAAGAGTGTGCAAGGGGTGTACTTGCCGCCTATATCGGTGAGCTGTACACGGCACAGGCCGCAGCTGATACAGCAGGTGAAACGATTATAACAGGTGTTAATCTCCTTGCAAAATACCAGGAGGAAACCAACATCACACTAACACCTGAGGCTGCATGGTATAATGCGGAGTTCCTGCGGTGGTGTACCTCTTTCTTCACGGATGAGAAGAGAATGTTTAGCAATCTGTCTGTCATCCGCAACACTCGGGGAATGGAGAAGTTTACACCTGAGGAAGGGCTTAAGTTTATTATCAACGGTAAGTTTGCTGATAATATCAAGCGTTTCATGACCTCAGACACCTTCAATGATGAGTTCGTTGAGATGCCGGGTTATACAGAGATCGACTACTGGCAGGGCCTCGGATCCGGCAGCATAGCAGACAGAACTGCTATTAATGCTAAGCTGATCTCGACCACCACAACCGAGGGGACTACTACAAACAACACAATTGATATAGATAATGTTATCGGCCTTATGTATGATAATTTTGCAGTCGGAGTAACGCTGTATGAACGTGATACTGTAGCGATCCCGGTACCTAGAAGGCACCGCACTAACTACTTCGAGCAGTGCATGGTTGGTAACTTTATTGATCTGGGCGAGCAGGGTACTATGTACTATCTCGGGACGGTAAACCCTTAGATCCCCTTTCGGTGACATACACACCACCGGAAGGGATAACAATAGGAACCTTCACAGCAGATACTCTGCCAGCTTCATTCTTAGCCCCAGTCGATTCCCTTGTATCCTATAAGATATACGGCACCTCAGAGGGCGCAGGCGTTGAGACGGAGAGCGGTGAGCCTGCGGGCTACAAACTCCCGCTGACGGTGAAGAGTGGCGCTCAATCGCAGGATATCCCAATCTACATCGGCTCCACCAAACTCGGTGAGGAAGAGTATGTGGACTTTGGGGAGCAGAAGGTGTATAAGAGGACGGCGCAGTTATTTAATTCTGATGAACTTGTAATGGTTGATAATTATTATATCAGTGATAATGGTGAAATCTATGCAGATCAAGAAGGCTATGGCTACACGGAAAATTATTTCGATGTGTTACCAAACGAAACATATTCGTTTATAAATTTCTACAATCGAATGGTTAATACTGGATGCCGTCTTGTTTTTTATGATGCGCAAGGTAACTTTTTGAGTCGCACAAACAGTTTTACCCCTAACGGCACAAACAACAAATATACCTTTACAACGGCGAGCAACTGCTACAAACTCCGTATTTTGTACAGAATGGCACTTTTTCCTGCATCAAACACAACAATCGTGCAAGGAAGTGTAACACCTGACCCGATACCACCTTATTATCAGCCAGTTGACCCGCCTCTCCCCTTCCCCACACTCACGACCTACATCGGCAAGAACACACTCTCCAGCACCGAGACTCTGGGCGACGTCGAGTTCACCGGTGACTGGCTGGCAATCATGGGCAGCACTGAGGACGAATCTATAGATATTGAATTTACAGTAGATGCAAAGGAATATATAGCATTCGTCGCTGTCGATGATGGACCTTCGATCCAGGTATATGACACAATTACAATGCCGTCATCTGCCGACAGCTTCACGCTGGAGGTAGTAGCATGGGGGAGAGAGCGGTATACCGACACAGTATACAATGCTCTGTCTTAACCCATCCATATACTTTTTTTCTCCCGCCGAGGGCAGCATATTCATGTGCTGCCCTTATTTGCTAAAGAGGTGATTTAAAATTGTTTGACATTCTGAAAAATATGAAGCAGCGGATGACTGCTGCAAAAAATCTAAAACGCTATGAATTAATGTTAGATGTAGCGGATGTCAGCTGCGGATATAATTACTGGCGTGATGTGCTTATAAATAAAATCATCCGCCTTTTCAAGTATGAAGGTCTGCCGCCTACGATACCCGGAACGGAGCTTGAAAAGATAACGATACTGACGGGCAAGGCCGGCATAGTTAAAACAAATAAGTACGGATATGTTGCTGTTCCTGCAGCACCTTACGGTGTGGGGCTATATCCTGTATACTATCCCCTTTCTATGTGGTCAACTCCATTGATCAAGGGGGACGGTGTAGTTAATAAAGATATAGTCATTGTCCGCAACAATGCATTTTTAACAGGCATGGAGCTGACTGTAAACCGCTATGCAAGGATGTTAGCTGATGTGGAAAGTACACTTGCACTTACACTTGTTAATGTCCGTCAGCCAGCAATGGCAGCCGCTCCGGATGAGCATACAGCTTACAGCTATCAAGCTGCAAGGCTGGCAATGACACTGGGCGACACTGAGGCAATACTTAATAAGTCTATCCTGGATGATATCAAGACAATTGATGCAATCCGCACGATACCGGCTACACTGCTTACTGACATTGTGCAGGTGAGGGATGAGCTGCTGTCACAGTTCTTCGCGGAGTTTGGTGTTGCCAGCAGACAGAATAAGAGGGCGCCCATGACTATTACAGAGGTTGAGAGTGATGTACAGGTGATGACTGTAAACATTACGGATATGCTGGAGAGTCGCAGGGAGTCACTTGACGCACTGCGGGCCGTCTTCGGCCTGGATGTTACTGTAGATCTACATCCTGCATATAAACCCATAACAGGCAGCAAGGGGGCATCCTTCAATATTACAGGAAATCCGCTAACCGGTAAGAGCATAACAGGAGGTGACGAGTTAATATGACACTGGAGGAGCTATCTATAAGGAGTAATATTTTCTATAGTAATGTGTGGACTGACTTTGTATCAGAGATCCGCGCATATATTGACGGCGCCGACACACAGGATCCCTACAGGATCAACACTATAAATGAGTACATCAAAGAAGAGTACGGCGCGCTGGAGGTCCTTCCGAAATACTATGTAGTCAACAATGATGAATATGTAGTTAAAGAAAACTATGTAAGACAGACAGTTGATGCTCTGATCGGAGCTAACAAGCCGTACTGGGAGCGGCTGCTGCAGTCCCTGCTGGCAGAGTTTGACCCACTCTATAATGTTGATGCCTATGAGACAACGACTACAGTATATGGGGAGCATGAAACTACAGATGCTAAGGGTGCGAGGACACACACTGACACACTCGGTCCTACAGAAGAGACTACAGAATACGGCCAACAGTCCGCAACCTCGGGGGCGAGATCTGACAGCAGCACAGACGGAGCGCAGGAGATCACTCACCGAGAGACTACCATGGATAATACTGCCGCCTTCCGCGACAAAACACAAGACAGTCATGCAGCTGTCAGCAATAGTTTTTCTAAGGGTCAACAGATCGACACTGTGCAGCAACATACTGATACAGTATCAACTACACAGGTACAGAATACTGCAACTGATGCTGCAGCCAGTGACAAGATCACTTCCGGAGAGCATACAGATACAGAGACTGTAAGACGTTATGGTAATATCGGAGTTACAATGTCAACGCAGCTGCTGCGGGACTTTCAGAAGTTTGCAAAAGAGAGTGATTTAGTACACATTATTGCTGATACACTGTCAAGGGCTTTAACTTTCTCGATATGGTATTAAGAAGGTGATATAATGATAACTGTAAACCTTTATAACAATACAGATGATAAACGAGTAATGGATAAAACCTTGACACCTGTCCGGACTGTCAATGCGGAGCTTATAACACCTTGCTCAATTAAGGAGCCGCAGCTAAGGATCGCATGGTTTACAGGTGCGGCATCCTGCAACTATATGTATGTGCCGGAGTTCAGCCGTTATTATTACATAGAGATAACAGCCGATACTGGAGGAGCTGCGATCATCACAGCAAGTGGTGTTGATGTTCTGATGAGCTATGCAGCAGCTATCAAGCAAGCTCCTGCAGTGGTAGTCAGATCTACTTCCAGCACCAACACCGGCAGCCAGAAGTCAACCTGGATCCCCGACCCGCAGCTGCCGATGACTACCGGCAGGACGGTCAAAGCTGTTATCCTGGAGGGATCTGATCTCAACATAGACACTGCAACGATGACAAGCAATAACTTTGTACTCAATGTCGCGGGCGGTGGAGCGATAACAGGAGGTGAGTAATAATGGCATCAATTTCATTTATTCCAGAGGGCGGCACATATCCTGATCTCACACGTCCGCGGGCGTTAGCGGCGCAGGAAATCGGCACGCCGTCGGCATATTTCGCGGAATTTTATTTAACATATCAAGGGATATCAAACGAGAGCCGATATTTTATTATCTATGCTCAAAACGCTGACGCGGTTTTCACACTGCCTACACGTGATCCCATTATGGCTAATGCAATAAACAGCCCTTTTGCGGAAGCACAGCCGTATTATATTAATGGTAATTGGTATGATGGTTATTGGCATAACGCATGGACTAATCCGAGCGGCGCAACAACAATATTTAGTTCTACCGTTAATACTACGTTTACGTTAGTGCAATCGACTATCAGAATTATGTACAATGGTCAACCCTATGACCCAGTAAAACCCGATGAACGAATTTTTACTAAGGATCCTGATAGATATAATATGATCGTTGGAGTGGCCGCTAATGAGGCTACAGATTATGATGATTATGTATATCAGACTAAAACATACAGCATACAGCTCCGCTGGACTTCCCAGCGGACAGGAACGAGTTACACAATGCCGCTGCAGCAGCTGCAGACACGGCAGACGTTTATTATAAATGCTGCGCCTCTTTATTCAGTCCTCTATACAGACAGCACAGGCAGCACTGTGCAAGCTTTCCGGGGACCTCCGGCTGGGGCATACACATCCGGCAATATTCCGACAGAGTGGGAGGATCTCACAGACTATAGGTCAGTAACGGAAATCCCGCTGCAGCAGCTTGTTGACTTTATGAACACGCAAAGCGCGGGGAATACCGAGCAGGATGTTTTCACTGAAATTTTCGCTGACTTCATCGTGAACGGTGATACTGTTGAAACGCTATCCAATGATTACGGCAGCCTTTACGGATCTCCGGATATTGATATCAACGGCGGCACCGGCGCGGATCCAAACGGATCCGAGTCAATAGATGACACAAACGTTTATACTACCAACATTGAGCTGACGGTGCCGACACTGACCGGCACAGGGGTTTTTAATAGGTGTTATGTGCTGGACGGTAATGGAGTAAACGATTTATGTGACTATCTATATAATGCTACAGACAGTGTTTTCAATGAGATCATAGACGGTGTGCTTACCAGAGGAAATCCTATTGAGAGTTTAATTGATCTCCGCCTTTATCCCTTTGATGTGAGACAGTTCACAGGAGCCGGCACAGCACAAAAGATTAAGTTTGGCCGGACTGTTACCGAGGTAGTGGGGATCAAGCTGCCACATGATGCAAATGCTGTAATCAATCTCGGCAGCGCAGTTGTGCCGAGGGAGTATGTCAACTATCTTGACTACCTCACAGAAGTACAGCTCTATATCCCATTCTGCGGAGTGTGTGATCTGCCTATTGACAGAGTGCTTAATCACAGGATCAGTATTAAAATGATAGTTGACTATATCACAGGAGCCTGTACAGCTGTCGTCTATGTCGATCAGATCCCGCTGCTCTACCGGCCGGGAGTGATAGGCATATCTATCCCCATGACGGCGACCAACAGCGCAGAGTTCGGCAAGACCATTGTAGGCAATCTGATCAAAGGAGCCGGGGAGCTGGCGGCTGGTAATCCTGCCGGTGCCGGCACACTTGCAGGAGCAGCCGGGAGAGCTTATGAAGGGAGCCACATACAGACAGTCGGTGCATCTTCTCCGCAGACGGCACTTTATCAGCCGAAAAATGCTTATCTGCTATTATCTATTGCTGCACCTGCTGCAGGCGTATATGATCCCGAGTATGCACAGCTGGTAGGCTATCAGTGTTTTATGACAGTAGCAACTATCGGATATATGAGCGGCAAGGGGTTCACTGTTTTTGATAATGTAAAAATCAACGTACCGCAGGCTACAGAGGCCGAGAGGTCGGAGATCCTGCAGCTGCTTACCTCGGGGGTGTTCATGTAATGGCCAAGTTCTATAATATCTCCCCTATGTGGGAGACGGTGAAAAAATACGGAGTGCATTATATTGCACTCCAGGGCGGCCGGAATATCGGCAAGAGCTATCAGGTCAAGCAGCTGCTGCTGTCCGAGGCTTATATTAATAAGTCAGAAATAGTATATCTTCGCCGAGAGGCTGAAGATATCAAGACAGATCTTTGTCAGCGCTACTTTGCAGATATGGATATCAATAAGATCACAGAAGGTGAATTTAATACTATCATAGCATATCAGAAAAAGCTCTACTGGGCGAGGACTGACGACACCGGGGCAGTTGCAGAGAAAAAGCTGCTGGGTTATACTCACGCGCTGCGGCTGGCAGGGCATCAGAAGTCTGTACTATATCCGCAAGTAACAGATATTATCTTTGAAGAGTTCATACCGGACGGTGTGCCGTATCTGCCGCATGAGCCACTTAAACTACAGGAATATTGCAGCACTATCTTTAGGACCCGGGAGGGGCGCTGCTGGCTGATCGGCAACACGATCAGCAAACTTAATCCCTATGCTGTTGACTGGGAGCTTGACGGCCTCGCTAAGATGCGGCCGCATCAGATCGACCTATATACAAGGGTGGTACAGGTGCAGGACGAGGAAGGGCTGGCAGAGCATGAGGTACGAATAGCTGTTGAGATGTGTGCAGCGGAGGGTCTGCTGTCAAAAATGGCCTTCGGATCCGGAGCTAATCAGATAGTCAAGAACGAATACAGGAAGTACACCCAGCCAACAGTCACCAAAGATTATATAGACAACTGCTGTGATCTGATGTACACTGCATATATGATATACAAAAACCTTGCCTTCAAGCTGCAGCTGATGCAGATCAGAGAGACTGACGGCGCGGGGGGAGCTGATGCATTATTCTGGTATATAAAGCCGGCACGGTCCGGCATTAAGCTACAGGATCTGCAAGGGGAAAGAGTGTTTACAGATCTGTCTGACTTCGATCCATTGCACACCGGCCTATGGCCAGTATCAGCCAAAGAAAAGCCGGCGCTTGATATCCTGGCAAAAAATAAGATATTCTACAGTGATGACATGACCGGCACTGACTTCAAGCAGTGTATGACAGCACTCCGGAGGTGATAACATGGAGAAGATCATTGATCTGCTGGTCAACAACGGTACAGCTATAGCGCTGCTGGTGTACTTCATATACAAGGACAATAAGTTCACAGAGCAGATAACTAAGAGCTTGACAGCTATTGATGACAGTATAGAGATCATCAAAGATAAGATCATAGGAGGTAAAAGCGATGATGACAATTGACGATTTTTTCAAGAAGTTCACAGGCAAGGCAGTTGACTATGACGGAGTGGCCGGTGTGCAGTGCGTTGATCTGATCGACGAGTATCTGCGAGACTGCTATAATATCACCGGTGTATGGGTCAGCGGCGCCAGGGATCTTTACAAGCAGTTCGACCGCTGGCAGTCAATGCGCTCTACCTTTGAGCGCATACCAAACACCAGGGAGCTTGTTGTTAAGCGCGGTGATATTGTTGTATGGAACGGCGGCAGCTGGGGTCATGTTGCGATCGGAACCGGGGAGGGGACTATTGATTGGTTTACCTCACTGGAGCAAAACACACGCGGCAAGCATGAGGCGGCGCAGATCGTCAAGCATTACTTTGCAAACCGCACAGGGGCGGACAGCTGCTCACCGGTGCTGGGAGTATTAAGGCCTCGGCGTATTGTAGAGGATGAGCTGATAAGTGTAACATATAAGATCAAAAGAAAGTATAAGGCTGAGCTTGATAAGGTAGCTGCCAAAATGAAATAAAGAAAGCCCGGAAGGCTTACACCTTCCGGGTTTCATTATTTAACAGTATCTGTATCAGTTAAAAGTCCTCGACCTTGAAAGTACTGCTTGTCTATCCAGTCTGCGGTCTTATGTTCTGCATCTGATAACTCCCAGTCATCGGGGCTTTGCTCAAATAAATCGCAGCTAAGCTTACCATGGAAGATACATTTCCAACAGTCAGCATTATTGCAGTGTTCTCTGATAAGGTGTGCAGCTGCCAGCAGATCTGGCGGGGTTATGGGTTTCTGTCTATCGGGGTTTCCAAAATGTCTGTTAAGATCCTCTTTGATCATGTGATCCCTCCATTCTCTCATGCAGCAATTTCTCCATGTCTTTCTGCATTTCCTCCGCAATTAGCAGCAGATGCACAGCCGTGAATGGTGATATATCCTGCAGCTCTCCCTCATCGTCAGCAGAACATACTATTGTATTTCCGCATATCGGTGTCTTTGCATCGAAGGCTGCTTGATACAATGTTGTGGCTATGGGATTTATAGGATGTCCCCATATCAATCCGCAGTCATTCACTATCATAACTAACCGGCGGCCGTCAAGGGGTTTACTAAGTGTGATGATCTCTATATTTCCCTTCACATAGTGCTGCAGAAATTCCAGCTTATCCGGTATATCACGCACTATAGCCTGCAGGCTGCCGTCTGCCGGCAGCTTGCAAACTGTGATTTTTCTATAATCCATATACTATTTCCTCCATAAGAGTTTCATAAACGCCCATTCAGAAGGGGTAACCCTGCGAGTATGATGTTTTCTTGCGGCTTTTCGATGATTTGCCCTTGCTCTTAGGACCTTCAGCCTGCTTGCTCTGATCATCCCGGCGCTCTCCTGTGAAGGACACTTGCTGTACTACAAGTGTTGTAGTGTAGTGAGTGCTGCCGTTGTCGTCTTCATAGGTATCGGACCGCAGCCAGCCTGTAACAGCTATCATGCTGCCCTTGCCGAAATACTTAGCGATGAACTCAGCAGTACCGTTCCAGGCAACGCAGCTGATGAAGTCAGCCTCGCGCTCTCCGTCCTCATCTGTGTAGTTGCGATCTACTGCTATGCTGAAGTTCAGCACAGTATGCTCTCCTACCGTCTTCAGCTCGGGGTCTCTTGTGATCCTTCCCATGATTGTACAATTGTTAATAGCCATTGTAATTTCCTCCTTGATTACTTTAAATGTTTGATGTCGTACTTGTCAAGCAGCTCCTGCAGCTCTAAAATAAACTGCTTATCAGCCTTGCGGCCGGATCTCTCCGCATATCTGCGGAGATTTGCCCGGATATAGGTTATCAGCCGCTGCTTGTGTTCGGCCGCCGTTACCGGGGTGATCTCAATAGGTCTTGCCGGCATTAGTCATCACCTCCTTCACTTAATCACAGAAAGCCTTGATGTCGGGGTTCCATACTTTACAGCACCATGTATTTCCAGTGCTTGATTTAACTGATACTATAATACCGTGCTGGATCGTATAAGTAAACTCCAGGCCGACAGCTGCTGCGCAGTCGTGAATCGTGAAGATCCTTGTCAGCAGATCCGAGATTATTGATCCTGCTGCAGGCGTTCCAAGCTCTCCACGCAGCCCCAGCAGCTCAACTTTTACATTCAGTTCGGCACAGGCTGCTGAAAAAAGGTCAAAGATTGTTTTTGCCATAGTAATTACCTCCTTTATTTCTCCCGGGGTTATCCCCTTGATTATTATTATACTCACATTTATTAACTCCATATTAACAATGTGTATTAACTTTTAACTTTATTGTTAAATTATTATGTATAACGGAATAGCTGGGGAATGTTTCGGTTACCGTACAGGATCTTTATAAAATCCTCCGGAGTAGAGTACATATCATAGGACTTAGACAATGTGTAATCTACCGGCACCATACAGATTGCATATTTTTCTATAGATTTATATCCGTCAGGGAATTGAACCGGCCGCTGATCTGCTATGTATAGGGGAGCAAGTTTCTGTTTAAGGCCTGCAGCATAAAGATCGGCAGCTTTGAATATCATGCCGTCCTTGAAGTTGTTTATATCATCATTCAGACATACTACTGCATCCTTAGGCACTCCGGCGACTGTGAGTTTAAGCTTATAGTGGCCGTCTCTATAACAGTACTTTTTAGCTCCCAGTGCCTTAAAGCCCTTGCAGTCGCTGCCGTCGTCAGCAAATATCCCTATAGGCCGGGAAACACCTTCATCATCAAGCGGGGATAGATCCTCCAGTTGGATCCCGAGCTGTGCAGCTATCTCCTTGTGCTTATTCAGCACTATTTTATTATACCTCTCAAATACTTCCTCTGCCTCGGCAGATCGCAGCATTTTTACACTATCAGTGTCAGTGTAGATAACGTCATCAACATTATTATAGTTGCCTTCGTCATCCTCTCCCAGCACACCATACCATAGATTTTGCCTTGCGTAAGCTGTGCAGTAAATACCTATCTGTGTTGCCGTGTAAAGTTTCTTTGCGGTGCCGTTTTCATTATATAATACATGATGCAAGGCTTCGGCAAAATTATCCTCTGTCAGTGGATCCACATACCACGGTGCCGGGGTCCCGTCCTCCAGCTGATGATCTGTATCAAAACAGATCGTATCTGTGATAAGTTTCTGACAGTTGATGCCGAAAAGAGCATTGATGATCTGTTTACTGTTTTGGTAGATCTCCGGATCCGAGTGTTTAAGCTTTGTTTTTTCACCATATTTTTCAATAACAAACCGTCTGAAGTTATCGGGAAGATATTGCAGATCTGATATCTTAATATAGTTAATGTCAATATCTGCCTTATAACATTTTCTGAACAGTTCAAAGTCGGGTTTACACAGCACCACCCGAAAACGTTTTGCAGTGGCTACTCGGCCATTCATTGTCTTGACTTCATCTGTCTCTGTCAACTTGCTGCTGGATAGGAAGAGGCAGGGGGTCCTTGTCTGAACGTCTTCAGCATAGAAGTCAATCATGTAGGTTTTGTCCGGATCCTCCATGTACTTTTTAAAAAGTGATTTTTTGCGGACTTTTACAAACCGCGTGAGAGGGTATCTTTCTGAGATCAGCACCCACGGATAAGATGAAGATAAATCTTTGAAAATAAAAGGTCCACATATTCTCTCATCCTTGAATGTAGGATTTACCAACACACAGCCGCCATAAAAAGCTGACAACATCCAGCGCATGATCCGATAGCTGGAAGGCTGCAGTTTGCGGCAGGTCTCATAAAAATCAAACTCGTTCTTATATACCTTGCGCAGCTCCCTGCGGACTTCTCCTGTCTGTGTGAGCGGTATATTATAGACGTGTTTATATTTTTCCTTGAATTTCTTTATCCCAGCGGCCACAATATCAACATCCACAAAACAATAGTGCAGCTCCTCGGGAGTGATCGGTGTGAGGGGAGTACGGATCTTGTTATAGATCAGCTCCTTAGATTTTGGCAGTCCCAGCTGCTGGCCCCACTTATCAAGGGATTTTTGTGTTAGATAATAGCTGCATTTAAATTCTGTGTTATATTGCTTACTATATGCACTCATTACTCTGTGTGCCTCTCTTGCGAGTACTATATCCTCTTCCTCACTGAAGGAGATAATGTTAGGCAGCCAGCCAAACTCAAATGATAGGTTGTGAACATATATGAACTTACGAGCAGGGCAGCATTTGTGCAGATCCTTTATAAACAGCAGCAGATCCTCCCAGCTCCTGCCGGTGAAATGGTTATCTTTAATGTTGAATTGCCAGTGGTAGAGGATCCCGCCTCTTTCCATTTTCTGTTTACCTTGCAAGAGCATGCCGGGGTTATTATAATCATAGGGTACCGGCTGGCCGTTTTTATCTATGAAAAACGAAGTTGTTTCAATATCAAAGGTCATAATATCATCACAGACTTTTAGCCCTTGATACCGGGAAGGTATCTTTTTTGAAAGATGAAGGATATCAAAATCTATATCCTTCAGTCGTTTATCATGCTCCACATACACATTACTCACCTGCTCCGGATGAAATCTATTAACTCATCTATAATAGCCTCGGCTATCTCTTCATCGTCCATTTCCTGAATCCTTGTGTTGATCCTGGGGATCTTCTTGTTTTTTCTGCCTATGCTCGGAGCTGTAAAGCCCGGCTGCTCTATCTCTGCTGCCTGTGCTGTAGTCTCATCCTCTTGCTGCAGTACATACTTAGCAATTATATCATTCAGTGCCTCCACTACCTCGGGGGATCCCTGACCTTCAGCAAGTATTTCATCCTGGAAGAGTTGCAGCAGCTGATCAGAAGGGATAATATCATTTTCTGTAGCCTTCTGCCATGCCTCACTTGCAAACAGTTTCATCAAAAGATCATATTCATTCTTATTCTTGATCAATCCCCTATTTTTGAATGTTTCAAAACGTTTTTTCTCGGTCTCTTGATATTTCTTTTTTGAAACAAAGTGAGACTGCAGCGCCCTCCGGGCCTGTTTTTCAATAGCTCTTAGTTTCCGAGGATCTGTAATCCCGGCCAGGGTAAGCTTGCCCTGTCCCTCTGGATATGCGCCAGTGGCCTGCACACCGGCCTCATAGTAATTTTTAAACCGCTGATATTCCTTGCTGGACAGATATTTGCGGCTCTGCTGCACCTTGTAATTAGCGCGGCTGATTAAATTGGATAGCTGCCGGCGGGTCATTGTCCGGCCGTCAGATGTTCTGAAGGTGTCTGTTAGTTTCTTAACTTGTTTCTGTTTCATGATGATCCCTCCTGCAATATTTAGTATCTATCATTATAGCATATCATTTGTGCAATTTCAACAATAAAATTATTACAATTTAGTTACAATAATATC
>Ga0247611_10007580_pt1 | contig 13571 bp, 11 predicted proteins | sample 177DNAGHGhighgp2_FD_192422 | JGI IMG/M metagenome (GOLD analysis project Ga0247611, IMG submission 192422) | Sheep rumen microbial communities from Palmerston North, Manawatu-Wanganui, New Zealand - 1770 DNA GHGhigh gp2 | ecosystem: Host-associated > Mammals > Digestive system > Stomach > Rumen... | reverse complement strand
TATCTTAAAAATGGTGGTATTGATGAAATAAAAATTGTAGATGATGGTGATGGAATGGATGAAGAGGATGTTAATTTAGCATTCCTTCCTCACGCAACATCTAAAATAAAAAATGAATATGATTTATTTAGAATTAAGACACTTGGCTTTAGAGGTGAGGCTATTGCTTCAATTGCTATGGTATCTGAAATGAATATTCAATCAAGTACTGATGGAATAAATGCCTATTCACTTACATATAAAAACGGAGTAAGAGAAAAAGGTGAGGTAATAAATCATAATAAAGGAACAACTATTACTGTTAAAAAATTATTTTATAATACTCCTGCAAGATTAAAATATTTAAAAAGTGATAAGACAGAATTATCATCAATAATATTTTATATAAATAGAATTGCTTTAAGTCATCCTGAATTAAAATTTATTTTATATTCTGATGATAAGCAAGTTATTAATACAACAGGTTCTAATAATTTTATAACATTAGTTGCTGAAATTTACGGTATAGAAGCTGCTAAAAATGTATTAACTCATGATTATATATCAGATGGATATAAGGTTAAATTAGTTTTAATTAAACCAGTAATATACCGTTCTAATAAATTAGATGTTACATTAATTTGCAATGGAAGATTTATTAAAAATTATAATATTATAAACGCAATTATAAAAGGATATGAAACATATATACCAATTAATAAATATCCTATTGCGATAATGTATTTAAATATTGATCCAATGCTAATAGATGTAAATGTTCATCCAGCAAAAACTGAAATTAAAATATCTATTGAGGATTCACTTTGTAATACACTTATAAATGAAGTTAAAGATGTCTTATCTAATGTTAAAAATATTGCAACTAGACATTTAGAAGAAAAAAAGGCATATCAGAAACAATCTATTTTTGATAATTTATCATTTAATGAAAATGTTGAATCTTCATATGTAAGTACACCTTCAATAAAAGAATTTGAATATAGACCAATTAATAAAATTAAAAAAGAAGAAACTATTATTGAAGAATCAAATGATAAAAAGACAATCGAGATAATAAAGGATGCAACAATTATAAAAGAGAATAATACTAAAAAGATTCCTTATATGGAATATGTAGCTACAATATTTGCTACATATTTAATATTCCAAAATGAAGAAGGAATGTATTTAGTAGATCAGCATGCAGCAAATGAAAGAATTAATTATGAATATTATTATTCATTATTATCTAAAAGCTATGAAATAGTTGATTTATTAATTCCTATTTCACTTACATTCACTAAGGATGAGGCATTATATATAATTGATAAAAATCAAGAATTTGAAAAAATAGGCTTTTATTTAGATCAAGTAGGAGATAGAGATTTCTTAGTTAGAAGAGTACCTCATTTCATTAAGCTTGATGATGTATCTGATATGATACATGATATTATTTCAAATATGATTTTAAATAATAAAATAGATATAATGTATTTTAGAGATAAAATAGCTAAGCAAATAAGCTGTAAAGCATCAATTAAAGCAAATCACCAAATTTCTAAAGAAGAAGTTTATGAATTAATGAAAAGATTAAATGAATGTAAAAACCCATATACATGTCCTCATGGTAGACCTACGATTATAAAGCTTACAGTAAGTGATATTGAAAAAATGTTTGAAAGGATTCAATCATAATGAAAAAGGTTTTAGTTGTTGTGGGACCTACTGCTGTAGGTAAAACAAAAATAGCAATAGAGCTTGCTAAGCATTATAATTTAGAAATAATAAGTGGCGATAGCGTAAGTATATATAAAAAATTAGATATAGGTAGTGCTAAGCCAACTAAAGAGGAAATGTCTGGTGTTAAGCATTATTTAATTGATAAATTAGATGTAGGTGAAGATTATAGCTCTTGTGATTTCCAAAAGGATGCAAGAAAAATAATAGATGAATCAGATGATATTAAAATTATATCTGGTGGTACAGGATTATATATTGAATCTGTTTTATATAATTATGAATTTAAGGCCTCTAAAAGAGATTTAGATTTAGCTTTAAGATATAAAGATTATTCTAATTTAGAATTATATGAAGAATTATTAAAAATAGATAAGGATATAGATCAAACTAAAATTCATCCTAATAATAGAAAAAGAGTTTTAAGAGCTATTGAGGTTAAGCTTGAAACTAGCAATTCAATCCATTCATACAATAAAAAGAATGAAAAATATTATGATTATTTTATAATTTATTTATCAATGGATAGAGAAAAGCTATATGATAGAATCAATAAAAGAGTAGATATAATGATTAAAGATGGATTAATTGATGAAGTTAAATCATTATATGATAATAATTTATATCCTCACGCTATAGGATATAAGGAATTATATCCATATTTTAATGGTGAAATATCTTTAGAAAGTGCCATTGATGAAATTAAAAAGGATTCAAGACACTTAGCTAAAAGACAAGAAACATGGTTTAGAAATCAAATGGAGGATTGTCATTTTTATAATGTTGATGAAAATAATATTGAAAAAACTATATCAACAATTATAAAAGATGTAGATATGTGGATAAAATGAAAATATATTTAATTGGTATGCCTGCATCAGGCAAATCTGTTTTAGGAAAAAAGCTAGCAGAAAAGCTTAATATGGAATTTATTGATATGGATTCATACATTGAAAAGAAAATGACATTATTTATTGATGAAATCTTTAATATGTATGGTGAAGAATATTTTAGAGCGTTAGAAACAAAAACTTTAGAAGAATTTATGAATCTTGATAATGTAATTATTTCAACTGGCGGTGGTGTAATTAAAAACAAAAAACATAAAGAATTAATGAATGGTTTATGTGTATTTTTAGATGTACCACTTGATGAAATAGAAAAAAGAGTTAAAAATTCAGATACAATAAGACCTTTACTTGAGGTTAAAACAGTATATGATTTATATAATGAAAGAAAAGAATTATATGAATTCTTTACTGATTTAAAGGTATCTAATTTAGATATAAATAAGGCTATTGATGAAATATGTGAGGCAATAAAATGATAAAAAAGGTATTAGTTATAAATGGTCCTAATTTAAACATGCTAGGTAAAAGACCTAAAGAGCATTATGGCTCTTTAACATTAAATGATATAAATGAATTAATGATTAAAGAAGCTAATAATAAATTAGAATTAGAGTTTTATCAATCAAATAGTGAAGGTGATATTGTAACTAAAATTCAAGAATCATTAAATCTTGATGCGATAATCATCAATCCAGGTGCTTATACACATACATCAGTTGCAATACATGATGCCTTAGAAATGTTTACAGGAGAAATTATTGAGGTTCATTTATCTGATGTAGATAATAGAGAAGATTTTAGAAAAATTAATTTTATTAGGAGTGTAGCAACAAAAACTTTTAGTGGTAAAAAGGAATATAGCTACCTTGATGCAATAAAATATTTGAAAGATATGAAATAATATGATATAATTTTCAATGTTTAAAAAATAATAAGGAGAAAAAAATATGATTAATGTAAATGAATTAAAAAATGGCGTAGTTATTGAATACGATGGAAAATTAATGCAAATTATTGAATTTATGCATGTATTACAAAATAAGGTTGCATACGTTAGAGTTAAAATGAAGGATTTAAGAAGTGGTGCAGTTATGGAAACAGCTTTAAAGGGTTCTGATTCTGCATTTAAGAGATGCTTCATTGATAAGCGTGAAATGCAATATTTATATTCATCAGGAGACTCATATACTTTCATGGATACTGAAACTTATGAACAAATTGATATTCCTGCTGAAAGATTAAAATGGGAAAAGAATTTCATGCTAGAAGGTATGAATGTTAATATCTCATTCTATGAATCTGAAGTATTAGGTGTAGTATTACCAGATAAAATAGATTTAACAGTTACTGATACTGAACCAGCTGTAAAAGGCGATACAAAGACTAATGCATTAAAAGATGCAATCGTTGAAACTGGATTTAAGGTAAAAGTTCCTATGTTCATTGAAAATGGTGAAAAGATTACTTTATCTACAGCTACTGGCGAATATAAAGGTAGAGCTTAATTTAGGAGTGATGAAAAGTGGACATACAATCGTGCGTCTTATCTGATACTGTTTCAGGGTCGAGTTTTAATGTAGTTTTATTTATTATAATGATTATTTTAGTCATTTTATCAGCATTCTTTTCTATGAGTGAAACTGCTTTTTCAAGCGCATCTGATACTAAATTAAGAGTTTTAGTAGAAGCTAAAACTGCAGGTGCTAAAAAAGCAATATATTTATATGAAAGATTTGATAAGACTGTAACTACATTATTAATTGGTAACAATTTAGTTAATGTTGGACTTTCTGCTATTGCAGTAATATTCTTTTCTGAATTGTTAATTAATGCTGATGAAAATCTAATATCAATTATTACAACACTTATAATAACAATTGTTCTTTTAATTTTTGGCGAAATAGTACCAAAAATGATTGCCAAGATGCATTCAGAAGCAGTATGCACAAAGGTTGCATGGGTAGTTTATGTTTTATCATTTATATTTTACCCACTTGTTATATTATTCGTTGGAATTCAAAAAGTATTAACAAGAAACCATTCAGAAGAATCTGCAATTGAAAAAGAAGAATTAAATGTTATTATTGATGAATTAGAAAATACTGGTGAAATTGAAGATAACGAAGCTAATGTTTTACATAATGTATTAGATTTAGGTGAAACATCAGTTGAGGATATAATGGTACCTAGAATTAAAATGGAAGCAATTGATTATGATTCTACATTAGATGAAGTAAAAGAATTCATGATTAATAATCCATATTCAAGAATACCAGTATATAAAAAAGATAAAGATCACGTAGTAGGTATTTTATACGAAAGAGATTTCTTCCCTGCATATGTAAAAAATTCAAGATTATCTTGGAGAAAATTATTACGTCCTGTTAAATTCGTAAGTGCCGCAATGAAGGCTGACGATTTAATTAAAGAAATGCAAATAACTAAAAACCATCTAGCTGTTGTTAGTGGTGAATATGGTGATGTATTAGGTATAGTTACTCTTGAAGATGCATTAGAGGAATTAGTTGGTGAAATCTACGATGAGCATGATGAGAAAAATGTAAATGCCGGAAGATTTGAAAAACAATCAGATGGTTCATATGTTTTAGATGCAGATATGTTTGTTGAAGATTTATTTGAAAAATTAGAAATAGGTGACGTTCCTGAGGATGTACCATCTAAGGTGTCTGGATGGTTATTTGAAAAATGTGAAAGCTTACCTGTTGCCGGATTTACAATTAATTATCTAGCAAGCTATACTAAGGCAAATGAAGATGGTGATTACAAGGATTATAATAAGATGCTATCACTTTCTATTTTCGAAGTTAAAAATAGAGCTATCACCCTTGCTAAAGTAATGATTCATGATGCAACACAAGAAGAAATTCAAGCACTAAAAGACTCATTAGAGGACTAGATATTTTAAAGCCTTTAAGTTATGATTTTGATACATAATTTAAGGCTTTTTTTCTTTTATTTTTATGAAAATTTATGAAAGTATAAATTTTTTAATAAAATTTAAAAAAGTTGATTTCTATTTATTGCGAAAGAGTTTTTTTTAATGTAAAATGTATAATACAGGCATATAGTTTTATTTAGGAAAAGGGGAGGATTTTATGATTTTTGATGAAATAGATAATCTCGTTACCACTACAACAAAAATCAAGGTCATTGGTGTTGGTGGTGCAGGTAAAAATGCACTAAATCACATGATTGAAAACCAAGTTAGAGGTGTTGAATTCATCGCTGTTAACACTGATGCACAAGATTTAAAAATTACAAAGAGTGAACATAGATTATTAATTGGAAAAACTAAAACTCATGGTCAAGGTGCTGGTGCTAATCCAGAGGTTGGACGTGCTGCAGCATTAGAGAGTGAAGATGATATCCATGAAATGATTGGCGATGCACAAATGGTCGTTATTACTTGTGGTATGGGTGGCGGAACTGGTACTGGTGCTGCACCTGTTATCGCAAAAGTTGCTCGTGAACATGGATGCTTAACAATTGGTATATGTACAAAACCATTCCCTTTCGAAGGTCCTATTCGTATGCAAAATGCTATTGAAGGTCTTGAACAAATAAAGAAATATGTTGATACACTTGTCGTAATTCCTAACCAAAGATTACTACAAACTCTTCCACGTGATGTAAAACTTTTAGATGCCTTTAGAGAAGCAGATAAGGTTTTAAGAAAGGCTGTACAAGGTGTTTCTGAAATTATATCTATTCCAGGTGTTATTAATGTCGATTTTGCTGATATTAAGAGTGTTATGCAAAATAAAGGTACTGCCCTTTTAGGTATCGGTGCTGCATCTGGTCCTGATAGAGCTGTACAAGCTGCAAGAGAAGCAATTCACTCATCATTACTTGAAGTTTCAATTGATGGTGCTACAGATGCTGTTGTATATGTAACATCTAATCAAAACATTGGATTAAATGAAGTTAATGAAGCAATTGCTGAAATTAGAAATAACAGTGGTAGAGATTTAAATATAATTTATGGTAGTGCTATTAATAATTCATTAAATGATGAATTAATTATTACTGTTATTGCAACAGGATACGAACTTAAAGCTCAAAACAATGGTTATGATGATATTGCTCAAGAAATCTTTAGAAATATGAGTGATACTAATATTACATATCAAGGCTTAAATGATGATGTAGTAGAAGAAAATGTTGTAACAAACAAATCTGAAGCTGAAGAACGTATCAATGAAATATTTGATAATGGTAATTTAGATAAGAGACAAGAAAAGAGACTTTTAAAAGCTGAAGCTAAGAGACAAAAAGCCTTAGAGAAAGAAGCTAAGAAAAACGAAAAGAAGAACAAGCAACCATTTAATGCTGAACCTACTTATGAAGAAGAGAAAAAAGATACAACTAAATATCCTGATTGGTTAAGAAAGTAGATTTAATTATCTACTTTTTTATTTTATTAAAAATAAAAACTATAGGTATTCCTATAGTCTTTATTTAGCTGCTCTATAATTGTGTCTTTCTTTTAATAATTCTTTTCTTTCGTTATAATCATTTGTTTTCTTTTGAGCCTTATAAGCAATTTCAATGTCTAATAATTGTCTATAAATGCCATGTTTCTTTCTATTATATTCCTTTTTAGCATTAGCTCTTTCTAAAGCTAAATCCTCTGCATTCTTTTGACTATCTAATATTAGCTGATTTTCCATTGTTTTTTGGTTTGCAGGTAAATGCTTAATAGTATCGGCTCTAGTCTTAATATATTGATTTAAACTTGAATTATAATCCTTTTTGGTTTTAAGAGTCTCATCAATAATTTGTGTTTTATTATTTTCGTATTCTAAATCAGCTTCTTTAACGAATTCATGATAATCCTTAATAATATCATCTAAGTTATCATTTAAGGCATATAATTCACTATAAAATTGATTTGCACTTTCGAATTTTCTATTTAAAATATCATTGATGAATTCTTGGTGATCTTCACCACGCTCTTTAATTAAATCATCATATGTATCTTTTGTTTCCTTTAATTCAATTTCAAGAGCTTTTATTTCTTGTAATCTACTTGAATTTTCTTTCTCATATCTTGTATTTAATACTTTTAATTTTGATTGTAATGTTTTATCGATAGTTAATAAATTCTCATCATGAGTTTTATTAATATTATCAAATGCTACATTTCTATTTTCTAAATAATCGATAGAGAAATTGCTAAACGCATCATATAATTCCTTAATAGATTCATTTTTAATATTTGGAATCAAGAATTTAATTTTTTCAATATTTTCAAATTCAGTTGTATCAGTATTATATGAATTAGCTTTAATTGCTTCAAATAAAGTAGAAATTTTAGAAGAAAAAGAAGTATAAGGCTCATTATCCTTTTTCATTTGCTTTTCAATAGATAAAACATATTTACTATATCCTGTTTCAATTGAAGAAACCTTTTTTTCTGATTCTTTTAAATCATTTTTTTGCTTTTCAATAGTAGCTTCAAAATCCTTTTCTTTTTTAATTAAATCTTTAATTAATTTATTTCTTTCAGCTTTTGAAATATTTAAATTATCAAAGCCATATCTTAAGCTATATAATTGTCTTTTTATATCTTCAATTTTGTTTTTAACTGATTCAATATCTCTTAAAATTTTCTTTTTTTCTTCAATAGCATAAGCTAATTCAGATTCATAATTCTTTTTATTATCATCAGAAATATTTTTATATTTAAAGTCATTATCAAATGATATATGAGAATCTATAATAGATTTAATAGATAAATAAATATCATCTGTAATAGAATCAAAATATGATTTGAAATAATTTTTTGCTGTATCAAAGAATTTATCAATTAATTTAGAATTATTATCATTATAAGAATTCTTATATATATAATTAACTAAATTATTCCAAAGTATAGTCATTTTTCTATATTGGAATAAATAAGTATCTAATATTGATTGGAATAATTTAATTTGTATTTTATATTTTTCATTTGAAGTTTCATATCTTAAATGACTTTCTTCAAATATATTATTTGCCTCATTAATTAATAATCTAGTTTGTTCATCTAAATATAGCTTTTCTTTATCAAAATCACATAAATTTAAATCATAAATCATTTTCTTTGATCTAATTCTTAGGCTTGCTTTTTCAGTTACTTCATATTTTTCATTTTGTAAGCTTATTTTGTTTTTACTGTAATTTAAAATGCCATTAGCATTCTCTAGATTTAATTCATATTGTCTTTTATTGAAATCTGCTAATGTTTTACAGCGTTCTATTAATAAAAGATTAGTAACAGTAAGATAATTAACCTCACGGTCAAATTTATGCTTTAAATGCATTTTATTTAATTGATTTAATCTTGTTGCGATACTTATTTCAAGATTATATTGTTTTATTATATTATTTATTGTTTCAATTTGAATTTGATATCTAGCATCTAAATCATCCATTTTACTTTCTATATCTAGATTTTTAGTATTAGATATTAATCTTGCTTCATTAGCTTTTTGAGTGAAATCATATCTTGCTTCATTCTTTTTATAATTCAAATCATTTTCATATCCATTATCTTTTTCTTGAAAGAACTTATTAGTCTTTATTTGTTCATCATCAATTCTTTTAAATGAATATTTTCTTGTTATATCTAATATTTTTTTATTATAATTCTTTTCTAAAGTATTTTTCTTATATTCACTTTCAAGAGATTTTAAAAGCTTAATACATTTATCATTTTCAGCTTTAACCTTTTTAAAATAATCTTTATTAAGTAATTTAATTCTATGTTTAGAAATTTTAGGATTTAAATTTTCTTGATATATATCCTTTAATTCACTTTCTTGATTTAAATGCAGATCATAAATTGTATAATTCATTTCTTGATTAGCATTTAATTCTTCATATTCAAATGTCTTTTTTCTATTATCTAGATAATCATCTATTTCTTTAATTTTAACAACGAAATCTCTAGTTGCTTTTTGTCTTTTTGTAATTCACTAGATTTTTCATGATGTAATTTATAATCTTCATTATGCTTATCATGATATTCCTGATAGATAGAAGAAGTAAGCTCATCTTTTTGTCTTGCAAGCTCTCTTACTGTTTCATTTAAGGATAATGTTGATTGTCTTTTTAATTCTTTTAAATCAACCATCGCTTTTTGATAATCACTATTTTTTTCTTCAATGATTTTTTTATTTTCTTCAATTATAACATTATAATTTCTAATTAATTTATCTAATTCTTTATCAGAATATATAGAGCTTTGATTATATTCGTCTACAACTACTTTTAATTTCTTTTCTAATATATCATTGTATTTTATTACATCTTGATTATATTGTCCTCTAGCTATAGCACTTTGATATCCAAGCTTATATCTTTCATTTTGATTTTCAAGCTCAAACATTTCGATATTTTGTTGGCTACTATCAATGTAATAATCAATATTAGCATAAGTATCTGCTTCATCACGCTTAAAATCTAATTTTAAATCTTTTATATGATTATCAATATTATCGATATTAACCTCAAAATTATTAATTGCCTCTTTATTTTCGTTTCTTAATTTTACAGTTAGGTCTTTTTCCTTTTTATAAAAATCTTTTAATAACATATTAAATTTAACATCATAAGAATCTACTGATTTATTTAAATCATCAATTCTAAATGTTAAGCTATTATAGAATTGTTCAAAAGAAGATACGATAAATGAAGATACTTCATTTGAAAAAGGAGAGTTTTTTTCTAATGATTGATATTCATTAATTAATTGATAAAAAGAATCTTTTAATTGAGTTAATGATTTATTATAATCTCTCACTTTTAGCACCTCCATTTGACAATAGTTAATTATATTATATAATTAAATTATCTTTAAGTAAAGATTTGAGGTATAAAAATGATATGCTTTTGTAAAACTGTAATGGAACAATTGAATATTAATAAATATAAGCTATATAGATGCCCTAAATGTGGTTATTTAAAAAAAGATATTTTAATATCTGATATTGATGCTAAAGCTAGATATGATAAGCATATATGTGATGAATCATATAAAAAATATATGATAGGAATTTATAATACAATAAAAGAATCACTTAATGATGGTATTAGCTTAGATTATGGCTGTGGACAAATTCATGAGCTTTCAAATATAATGAATTTTAATAACCAAAAATGTTATTATTATGATTTATATTATTTTAATGAATTTAAGGATATAAAATATGACAATATAATATTAATTGAGGTATTTGAGCATATAGATGATATTTATAATTTATTATTAAATTTTAAAAAAAATTTAAATGAAAATGGAAGAATAATTATAATGACAGAAAGAATACCAGATGATATTAATAATTGGTGGTATTTAAGAGATTTAACTCATGTGTCATTTGTCTCTAATAAGACAATGGAAATGCTTAAAGATTTACTTAATTTTAAGCTAATAATTAAAGAAAAATATTATGTTTTAGAAAAAATATAAAAAAACATAAAATAAAACACTTAATATTATAAATAATATTATAATTAGCGATTTTACTTTAAAAATAGAGGTATTTGTGATATTATTATTGTGGTGATATTATGTATGCATATATAAAAGGAACATTAACAAAAATAACTCCAAAATATATTGTCTTAGAAAACAATAATATAGGCTATTTAATTATTGTATCTAACCCATATAATTTTGTTTTAAATCAAGAATATACAATTTATACATATCAAAATGTTAAAGAAGATTTAATAGAATTATATGGTTTTTTAAAAGAAGATGAAAGAGAATTATTTTTAAAATTAATATCAGTATCTGGTATTGGTCCTAAAAGTGCATTATCTATTTTAGCATCAGGAAGTGTAAATGAAATATGTATGGCAATAGAAACTAGAAATGATGCATATTTGAAAAAATTCCCTGGTATTGGTCCAAAAGCAAGCCAACAAATCATACTAGATTTAAAAGGTAAAGTATCATTTGATAAGACTGAATTGTCATTATTTAATGATGATGGAAAATTAAAAGATGTAGTTGATGCTTTAGTGGCACTTGGTTATAAAGAAAAGGATGCCCAAAAGGTTGTAGCTAAATTAGATTCATCATTATCAACAGGTTTATTAGTTAAAGAAGCACTAAAGCAATTAGTGAAGTAGGTATAATATGTCAAGAGTTTTAAATCCTAATTTGGAAAGTGAAGATAATCAAGAATTATCATTACGTCCTCAAAAGCTAACTGAATATATCGGACAAGAAAAGGCTAAAGAAATGCTTGATGTTTATATTAAGGCTGCTAAAAAAAGAAATGAAGCATTAGATCATGTCTTACTTTATGGTCCTCCTGGTCTTGGTAAGACTACACTTGCGACAATTATAGCAAATGAGCTTAATGTAAATATCAAAATAATGAGTGGTCCTGCAATTGAAAAGGCAGGAGATTTAGCTGCAGTATTATCAACACTTGAAGAAGGAGATGTCTTATTTATTGATGAGATTCATCGTCTTCCTAGATATGTAGAAGAGGTTTTATATAGCGCAATGGAAGATTATGCAATTGATATAATGGTAGGACAGGAAAGTCAAACAAAATCAATTAGAATTGAGCTTCCTCCATTCACGTTAGTTGGTGCTACAACTAGATTTGGTGACCTTTCATCACCACTTAGAGATAGATTTGGTGTTGTAATAAGACTTGATTATTATAAAATTGAAGAACTAAAAGATATTGTATTAAGAACAAGTAAGGTTCATCAAACTTCAATTGATGATGTATCAGCCAATGAAATAGCACTACGTAGTAGAGGAACACCAAGAATAGCTAATCGTATTTTTAGAAGAGTTAGAGATTTTGCTGATGTAAGAAATGAAGGTAAAATCGATATCGAAATATCTAAAAAAGCGTTAGAAATGTTAGGCATTGATAATGATGGCCTGGATTATACTGACTATAGATATTTAAAAGCATTAGTTGTAACATTTAAAGGCGGTCCTGTAGGTGTTGAATCACTTGCAGCTACTATTTCAGAAGAAGTATCTACAATAGAAGATGTATATGAACCATATTTACTTCAAGAAGGATATATTAAAAGATCTAATAGAGGTCGTATGGCAACAGAAAAAGCTTATGATAAGTTAAATATTAAATATTTTAAAGGATTGTTTGAATAATATGAAAAATATTTTTGCTTTTAATAAAGATGGTGACAATTTAGATGTTGATAAATATGTTATAAGAAAGCTTGAAAATACCAATGAAGAAGAATTTTCAAAAATAGAAGAAAAAAGTGATACAATCTTAAAAAAATATAGTACTCCATTTTGGGTAAATATTTGTATGTATTCTTTATTTATACTTGGTGTAGCATGTCTTTTATCAATGTTTTATAAAAAACTTCCATTTGAAGAAAATTATAAAGATCATGGATATCTATTATATATTGGTATAGCTTCTATTATTATTGCAGCTATAATGTATTTATATTATTATATTAGAAATAAAAGAATTGAAAAGGATCCAGAAGTAGAAGAACTTGTAAATAGAAATGATACAATAACTAAAAATGCATTATTAGAACTTGGCATACCTAGTGATGCTAAAAAAATTGATGTATTAATTAATTTGACAAAAACTACTAAGAATAATGAAGAAAAAGATGTTAATAATTTTGTATACAATATAGAGGTTTATCTATTTTTAGAAAAAAATAATTTATGTTTAGCAACAGCTCATGAGGTTATGTCATTTCCAAAAGATTCATTTATTGACATAATAAAAAATAACAAAACTAGATTTTTAATGAATTGGAATAAAGATGATGCTTTTAATTCAGAACAATATAAAGAATTTGTTAAAAAGACTAATTTTGCTAAAAATATTAATTATGGATTGAAAATTAAAAATAGTTATTGTGTAAGATTTAATTATAATGATGAAGAATTATGCTTTTTAATACCTGATTATGATTTATCATCATTTTTAAGTGTATTAAATTTAGATATTAAAGAGGGTGAAATAA
>Ga0247611_10007579_pt1 | contig 13574 bp, 12 predicted proteins | sample 177DNAGHGhighgp2_FD_192422 | JGI IMG/M metagenome (GOLD analysis project Ga0247611, IMG submission 192422) | Sheep rumen microbial communities from Palmerston North, Manawatu-Wanganui, New Zealand - 1770 DNA GHGhigh gp2 | ecosystem: Host-associated > Mammals > Digestive system > Stomach > Rumen... | reverse complement strand
TTTTTCTCCTTTCTGCTATCTACAATTAAATCAATAACAATCTTAGCCATAATAATTAGAATAATAATAGTTGATAAGGCATTAATTGTAGGATTTATCTTTTTAGCTTCAGTATATAAATATGTTGAAATATTTAATTTTGAACCACCTGTGAAATATGATATTACAAAATCATCAAAAGACATTGTAAATGATATAGCCATAGCACTTATTATTGCGCCTTTAATTTGAGGAATAATTGCAGTTCTAATAGCTTTCATAGGCTTTGCGCCTAAATCTTCTGCAGCTTCAAAAATATTTGGATCTAGTGATTTAACTTTTGGATAGACATTAATAATAATGTATGGTGTACAGAATGCGATATGCGCAATAAGCATAGTACCATATCCTCTTTCTATTGAAAGAGATACGAACAATAACAGTAAACCAATACCAGTTACAATGTCAGGATTAATAATTGGGAAATTATTAATTTTTAAAATACTATTTCTAAATTTTTTACTAGCTTTAGTTAAGAATATAGACGCTATAACACCAATAATAGTTGAAATTAGTGTTGCCGCAAGTGCGATAATTAATGTATCAAAAATTATTTTTAATAATCTTTCATTTGTAAATAAATCTTTATACCAATCAAAGGTGAAATTAGTAAAATAAGTAACACTCTTAGCTTCATTAAATGAGAATACGATAATAGAAATTAATGGAATGTAATAAAGAGCCAAAAATAGAATCATCATTATTCTTGTAAATAAATTAGACTTACAGGCTTTCATTATTCCACCTCCCATTTTTTAGAGAATCTATCAAGAATATACATAATTAATAACATTATTAATAATAATATTAATGAGATTGCACTACCAAATCCCCATCGAGAATTAGTAATAAATTCATTTTCGATTACATTACCAATTAAGAAGTATCTACCTTCACCTAAATATTTAGATATAGTAATTGTAGTTGTACATGATAAGAATACCATTGTTACACCACTTAATACTCCAGGTAAAGATAATGGTAATATAACATGAATAAATGTTTGAGCTTTATGTGCACCAAGGTCAGTAGAAGCTTCTATCAATTTATTATCAAGTTTTACTAAAGATGTATAAATTGGTAAAACCATATAAGGAATATAGTTATAGACCATACCTAAAACTACTGAAAAATCATTTCCAATAATTACACTAACGTCTGGATTAAATAATTGAACAATTTTTAAAAGTGGACCATCAAGAACTTGTTTAATAGCTAAAGTTCTTAATAACATATTTATCCACATTGGGCTTGTAGTAAGTAATAATAAAGCCTTTCTTATCTTTGGTTTTCTTCTTGAGATATAAAATGCGACTGGATAACATATCGCAATAGTAACAATAGTCGCAATAAATGCTAATTTTAAGCTTTTTAAAATAGCTTTAAAATATAAATATGTAGAAAAGAAGCTTGTAAAATTATCAACAGTTAACTTATATACAAATTCAGAACTATCTATTAATGAATAGACTACAATGAATATCATTGGTAATATTATAAATAGCGCAAGAATTAATAAATAAGGTAACAAATACAATAAATACGCATTATTCTTTGCTTTTGTCATATTACCACTCCATCTTTTCCATTACATGAATATCATCAGGATCAAATTTTATAGAAACTAAACTTCCTACAGGATGGAATTGAATAGTTTGTGCTACAAATGTACGATTTTTTGTCTCAATTGTATATTCATAATGAACACCTTGGAATATTTCATTAACAATTTTTCCTTCAATAAATCCTTCATTAGGTCCTACAATATCAACATCTTCAGGTCTAATTACAATATCAACATTCTCATTATCTTTAAATCCTTTATCAACACATACAAAATCAATGCCATCAAAAGAACATAATAAATCCTTTTTCATAATACCGTCAATAATATTAGATTTACCTACGAATTTTGCAACAAACCTATTTGCTGGTTCATTATAAATATCAATAGGAGTCCCTACTTGTTGAATTAATCCATCATTCATAACTACTACTTTATCACTCATAGTAAGAGCTTCTTCTTGGTCATGTGTTACAAAGATAAATGTAATACCTAATTCTCTTTGAATTTGCTTAAGCTCATATTCCATTTGTTGACGAAGTTTTAAATCAAGTGCTCCTAATGATTCATCTAATAATAAAACTTTAGGTTCATTTACAAGTGCACGTGCAATTGCAACTCTTTGTTGTTGCCCACCTGATAAACTTGTTACATCTCTTTTTTCAAAGCCTTCAAGACCCACAAGCTTTAACATACTTAAAACCTTAGTCTCAATTTCTTTTGCAATTTCTTTACGACTCTTATAGTTAGGTGTCTTCTTAATCTTATGCCAAATATCTTCAATTAAATATGGCATCTTTTTTATATTTAAACCATACGCTACATTATCATATACATTCATATGTGGGAAAAGTGCATAATGTTGGAATACAGTATTTGTAAGACGTTTATAAGGTGGAATTTCAATTAAATTTTTAGAATCAAATAAAACTTCACCATTGGTAGGTGTTTCAAAACCACCTAAAATACGAAGTAATGTTGTTTTACCACAACCAGAAGGTCCTAGTAAAGTAACAAATTCATTTTCATAAATGTCAAGATCAATACCTTTTAATACAATATTACCATTGTATTCTTTTGTTAGGGATTTGATTTCAATTAACTTTTTGCTCATTTTTTCTCCTTTTTTAAAGCTTGATTGATTAAATTATCAATACTTACCATTTTTGAAATACCTTTTCCTGCAATATAACGCGTAATAAGTGTTGCATCTTTAATGTTTTCATTTTCAGATACATCAGTTAATATTAATCTTTTCTTTCTCAAAATAGATTTAAATAAGCATAAATCTTCATAACTATATTCATTATAATTTAGATATAGACTATCTAATTTATATTTAAATAAATCATCTAAATTTGAAACTCCTAAATTAATTTCACTATTTTTAAGTAAATCTAATGTATTGTTATCTTCAATTTCTCCACATATCTTAAATGATATGAAACTAGAATTAATCTTATAGAAATTAAAAGATTTATTTAAAAATGAAATAAATGTAGGGTTAGTTAAAGAAACTGAATAAATTGGGATAAATACATTCAAATAATATCCTGTCTTATTATAGAAAGTTTTCAAATCTTCTAAAACATGACTAATTTTATATTTATCCATCTTATATTCTAATCTTCTTTTTTTAACTAAATTATTAAAAGTTGATTCATCAATTAGCATATTATCTAATGAAAAAGAATATATATATCCTAATACATTTTTATTATCAATATCATAAATAGGTCTATATACACTGCTAAGTCTATTATTATCAATAGCTTCAGATATAGCTAATTCATTTTCATAATCAATAAAGAATGAATGATTATATATTTGATTATCATACACAACAACTTCTTCTCTATTATATGAATCTAATAATGCTTCAGTAGCATTAGATAACATCTCATTTAGTGTATATGTTCTATCTTTTGCGCTTTGTCTAAATATACCGGCATAGAACTTAATATTAACTCTTTTATTAATCTTATTTAAAAATTTATTTAAATTTTCTAATAAGATATTAATATTTTTCTTTAGTACTCTCTTATCATTATTATTGTAAAGTAAGATATATCTTGTTGAATCAAGATGATATATTAAATAATCATCTTTTTGATTTTCAATTAAAAAATTACCAATTGAATATATAATTTGATTTTTAAATTCATATCCATATAAATCTTCATATAATTTAAATTCATTTGAATCAATTAATACTATTGATTTATTATGATTATTTAACAATTCTTGACTATCAGTTTTAAATGCTTTATAACTTAGAACTTTTGTGAAATTATCACTATATGCATATTCTAATAATTTATTTTCTTTTTCTTTATATTTTGATTCATCAATTATATAAGAATAAATAATATTATCTATACCTTTAATAAAATGCTCTTTTATGCATTTATTATTTATTAAATAATAGTCAATTTCTATCTCTTTTATATCTTTATATAAAAGACTTTCTAATGCATTTTGATATTTAACCTGTCCTTCATAATTTAAAAGGGAAATATATTCACTATTAGTAAGTTCATGCGTAGAAATGTCAAATATTTCCATACATTTATCATTTAATATTACTTTATCTAAATAGATTGTTTTAATACCAGTAGGAATTTTATTTTCAAGAATCTTTAAAGTATCATTACTATTTTTATAGTTTTCAACAAAATGATTATAATTAAATAATACATTTACAAGGCTAGAAAAATATTTATAATACTCAAATAACCCTTCATCAATATATTCGTTATTAAAAAAGAATCCTAAAGATCCAATTATTAAATTATTGTAATAAATTGGGAATACAATAGATGATACAAACTTAGTTGTATCTTTTAAAATAATATCATAATTATAATAAGAATTAATTAAATCCTTAATAACTACTTCTTTATTAAGCTCAATGGTTCGATTTAATATAGATTTAGAAATATCAATATTATTAAAATCTTTATCATATAATCTATTTAATTTATAATGATAGCCATAAATTGATTCGCCTTTAATTAATAATATAGATTCATCAAATTTAAAATTTTTATTAAACTCAATTAAAATTAACCTTAAATTTTCTCTAAAAGATACGAATTCGTCTGATTTAGTTAATATATTAAATATTTTTGCAAATTTATTGAATTTATCACTTACTAAAACATTACTAATATCAGCATTCTTATAAGCTAATTCTTTAATATCTACATTAACTTTAGGAGCTTCAATTACTCTTTCAATAATTACATTTGATAAATCTTTATAATGACTCTTTACCTTTTTTTCTTCTACTTTTTTAGGCTCTAATTCTCTTAATTTATTTAATATATATTCAATTGAGAAATTATTATTTAATTTCTTATATAATTCTAATGATACATTATAATATTTTCTTTTTAATTCAATATTTTCACTTTTTGATATAATTTGTTCGTATTCACTATCCAAAATTCCAGCTTTTCTAAACAAACCTTTATCAATATGAATTTTTATTATTGTTGTATAGAATTCAATCTTATAATCTAAATCAAGTAAATCTATATTGATTGACTTAATAAAGTTTAGACAATCATCAGATAGATTATTGTTATATAATATATTTAATTTATATAAATATAATTTTTGATATTCATCTTTTAAATCATTTTGAAGATAATATTTTATTATTTTATTATAATTTGTAATAAAACTATTTATATCATTATCCTCATATGCATAATCTAACAATAGACGTTGTACAAATATCTTATCTTCTTCTAAAATATCATCTTCAAGATATGAATTTATATATCTTGTAGCATTTTTAATATCTCTTCTTTTTGCATAATACAAAATCATATCTTTTGTATGTTTTTGCATATCTATAGGCTTAAGATGTTTTTCCTTAAGTTCTATATATTTTAATGCTTTCTCAAAATCAGATAAGTCTAAATATATTTCAATTAAAGATGAACAATAGCTTATAATTGCATCATCATTTTTTGAATCATTCAAGTTAGTTAATAATAAAGTAATAGCTTCTTTGACAAGATCTAATTTATATGACATTAAAGCTTTATATGAAACAGCTTTATAATAATCAGTACTATCTTTATCTTTTTGATTAATAAATGATTCAATTTTTCTTAAATTATTTTTTTTAATTTCAAGCTTTAATATATCATTAATTGTCATAAGCTACTCCTTTCTATATTAATTTAATTTTGTCATCTATAATTAATGCGAAATGTCCGTCTTTTAGCGCTCCTGGATTAATAAATGTTATATCTCCTTTTTTAAATACATCTTGAAAATGTGTATGTCCAAATAATACATAATTAGCATTAATTTCCAAAGCTTTATAATATAAATTTAAATATGTATATTTTACATTAAAAATATGTCCATGTGTTAATAAAAATTTTTTATTATCTAAAATTTCTTCTTTAATTAAATTATCATTATCTAAATCACAATTACCATCTACAGAAATATATCCATATTTTTCATATATTTCTTTATCTAACTGCCTATCGCCTAAATCAAATTTAATATAATCTTTATATTTTTCTGATACTTCTATTAATTTATCTATATTTTTATGAGTATCACTAATTATTAATATCTTCACGAATAATCTCCTTTAATTTAATTAAAGCTTTCATTCTATGTGATATTTGATTTTTTTCTTCCATACTTATTTCGGCCATAGTTTTTCCTAAAGATTCTATATAAAAATGTGGATCATATCCAAACCCATTTTCTCCTTTTGGGTTATCTATAATCTTACCATTTACATATCCTTTAGCATATTTAACTAAACCACTTTTATTAATGTAAGATATTACACATGTATAATGAGCATTTCTATTCTCAATACCTTTTAGTTCATTAATTAATTTTTTATTATTTTTTAAATCATCACATTCTAATCCTGCATATCTATGAGAATAAATTCCTGGTCTATTTGATAAAGCTTCTACTTCAAGGCCTGAATCATCCGCAATAACAGGAATTTTATATTTATCATAAATAGTTTTCGCTTTTATATATGAATTTTCTTCAAAACTATTACCATTTTCTTCAATTTCATCATAAAAACCAATATCACTTAAAGATTTAATATCTACATTTAAATCTTTTAATATATCTTTTATTTCTTTAATTTTATTTTTATTATTAGAAGCTATTATTAAATCCATATATTTCACCTTTAATTTATTATAATTATAACATTTTTTTATTTTATATTATAGTTTATACTTGACGAATTTGGTATAATAATTTTAGGTGATAAAGTGGAAAATATAGATATATTAGATAAATCAAATAAAAAACAATTTCTTAAATATTTTGATAAGACATTTTTTAAAGGAATACTAGCAATATTAATATATTATTTTATATTCAATAACTTTTCTTCAATTGTTAGTATTATTTTAGGAAACTATTTTAAAAATATTTCATCAGATAGCCCATCATATTATTATTTAAATGCGTTACATAACTTTATAGTATATTCAATATTGTTAATAGCGTTATTATTGATATATCACAAAACGTTTAAAAATGATTATACAAGAATTAAAAATAGTGAGGCAACCTTTTCAACAATTATATATTTAATTCTTATAATGTTAGCAGTAAATGTATTCTCAAATTTAATTTATCAAGCAATTATTAAAAATGTATCGTTTAAACAATCAGAAAATCAAACAGCTATAAACGCTATTACAAGTTATCCAATAGGATATTTAATATTTGCGCCTATAACTGTATTTGTAGCACCAATTGTTGAAGAATTAATATTTAGAAAATCATTCTTCAATGTATTTAAAAATAAATATGTGGCATTAATAATCTCTGTAATTGTATTTGGTACTATGCATGTAACTACTACTTATCCTCTATTAAGAGAAACTTATAACCAAGTTCAATCATTTTTCTACATGTTAGCTTTTGGTATTCCTTATTATGCAAGTGGTTTAATGTTTGGCATTGCCTATATAAAAAGCGATAAGAATATTATAATTCCTATCGCAATGCATATGGCAAATAATTATTTAGCTACTATAATGTCAACAATTATTTTTTATTCAATAATATTTTAATAAATTTTTGACGATTATATTTATAAGCCCAATCAATTGGCTTTAAATTTAAATCGTCTTTTTTATTTATTTCAACATTATTTAAATATTTATTAAATAAATCAAAATCATTTAAAATGATAGCGTATATCAATGGATATTTCTTTTTAAAATTTACATATTTTACCGAATTTGACTTAAATTCAATAAAATCATTAAATCTATTATTTCCATAATCATATATAGTTTCACCAAATTTATTCTTAAATTCAATTAACGCTCCATTATTTATCAATAATGATGCAATTTCAATATTATTTTCTCTTGCAGCATTAAATAATGGAGTTTCATTATCTTTATTTAAAATATTTGGTTCTAAACCTTTTTCAAGTAATAATTTAGTTAATTCATAATTATCTAATTTAGCAGAAATATGAAGTAATGTATCATTATTCATGTTCTTAGAATATAATAAATCCTTATTATTTTCTATACTATCTAAAACTAATTTTAAATTACCTGCATGAGATGCAAAAAATACAATATTTTCATCTCTATTATTTTTTACATCAATTTTAGCATTATAACTTAATAATATATTAGACATTTCATCTCTTTTAAGCTTTATTGATAACATTAAAGGAGTTTCCCCATCTTTATTCTTTAAATCAATTAAAGCGTTATGCTTAATTAATGTCTTAAATATTCCTAAATAATTATAAATAACTGAAAGATGCAAGGCTGAATTTAGGTCATTATTTTGACTATTTACATCTATATTGTTCAATAATAAGTATCTGACCATTTCAAGATTATTGTTCAATACGGCATAATGCAAAAGGCTAAAGGAATTCTCATCTTTAGCGTTTATATTAACGTATTTAAGATTGTCCTTTAGCCTTTTGAAATCATTTTCTTTTACTATTTCAAAGATATCACTCATATTATTAACGAAGTCTATCTTTTAATTGCTTGCCAGCTTTAAATGCTGGTGTCTTTTGTGCATCGATGTGGATTGTTTCACCAGTTGAAGGATTTCTTCCTTCTCTAGCTTTTCTATCTCTTACTTCGAATGTACCAAAGTTAGATAAAACAACTTTCTCTCCAGCAACTAATTGATCAGATACTTCATCGAATAATGCATCAATAACTCTCTCTGCATCTTTTGCAGTAACTTCAGCTCTTTCAGAAACTGCCTTTACGATTTCTTTTTTATTCAAGGTGATACCCCCTTTCTCTTTCTTTCTATACCAAGATTATAGCAAATGTTGAAATCGTTTTCAATACATTTTTTCCTTTATTTACGGGATTTTTTTAAAAATAAAAAACTTATAAAGAGAATTTGATGAATTTCACTTTATAAGTTGGTTTTTTATTTTTTTAAATGTCTTTTTAACGCATTTATAGATAAACGCATATGAGTATTAAATACTAAATCATTTTCATAATACATTAAATATGAATTTGATTTCTTTTGAAAATGTACTCTCAAATAATCAAATTCAACAGTTTTACCTTTATAATAAAGATAAATTTTATCATTTGAATATACTAACAATTCAATAGCTGTATAAAACTGAATTAGGAAGAACAATAATAAATTTACTAAATAAATTAACAATATATCAATTGATAGATATAAAGTATTCTTTTCTTCAACGCAAATACCAACAGCTCCGATTAATAAGGCTAAATTAATAATTCCAAAGAAAATTCTTGTAAATCTCATTTTATTAATCACAAAGTATTTTTTTGAATTAGTTAATTTAGAAATCTTTTTGTATCTTAAATATGATATAAGTATGAAGCTAAAGATAAATAAGATTGAATAAATTATTAATATTATTATATTTATTGTCTTCATAAATACTCCTTAATCACGACGTCTTAATTCAAGCTTAATAGGTGTACCATTGAAATCAAAATTTTTACGTAATTGATTTTCTATATATCTTAAATATGAGAAGTGTACATAACTTGGCTCATTTAAGAATAACGCAAATGTTGGTGGCTCAGCTCCTACTTGTGAAATATAGTAGAATTTAGCTTTTCCGCCATGCCATTCACTTGGTGGGAACATCGCAATTGCATCTGTGAATACATCATTTAAGATAGATGTAGATACTCTCTTATGATATGATTCATAAGCTTGATTAATTGGTTCAAATAATGTTTGAACTCTAGTATTTTCTTTTGCAGATAAGAATACAATTGGTGCATAATCTAAAAATTTAAATTCAGCTCTAATTTTCTTTGTCCATTCACTCATGGCATTAGAATCCTTATCAACTGTATCCCATTTATTTACAACAATAATACATGGTCTATTAAACTCATCGATATATTGTGCAACGTGCTTATCTTGATCAATAAATCCTTCTTCAGCATCTAAAACCAATAAAACTACAGCACTACGTTCAATTGCATCAATTGTACGAAGAACCATATATTTTTCAAGATTTTCATAAACCTTACCACGTTTTCTTAAACCTGCGGTATCAATTACTACATAATCTTTGTCATAAGCTCTAAATGGTGTATCAATTGCATCTGTTGTAGTACCTGCAATATTTGATACTATAACACGTTGATTATTTAAAATCGCATTAACTAAACTTGATTTACCAACATTAGGTCTTCCTACTAAACAGAAAGGAATAGAACCATCATAATTCTTATCTTTTTTAACAGGAAGAAGCTCACAAACCTTATCAAGCATATCTCCAATACCAATACCATGGAATGTAGAAATAGCAATTGGTTCTCCAACTCCTAATGAATAGAATTCATAAACATTATCTTGATATTTAGAATCATCAATTTTATTTACAACTAATACTACTGGTTTATTTGATTTAAATAAAAGTTTTGCAACATATAAATCATCATCTGTTACACCACTTCTACCATCACAGCACATTATAATAACGTCTGCTTCCTCCATCGCAATTTCTGCTTGAGCCTTAATCTCAGTTCTAAATGGAGCATCTTTTAATTCTATACCACCTGTATCAATAAGAGAGAATTCATGACCAAGCCACTCAGCTTTAGCATAAATTCTATCTCTTGTAACACCAGGTTGATCATCTGTAATAGAAACTCTACTACCAATTATACGATTGAATAAGGTTGATTTACCCGTGTTAGGGCGACCGACTATAGCTACCTTAGATAACATAGGTTACATCTCCTTTTTTTATATTTTTATTTTAATTCATCTTTTAATAAGTCACCAATAGTAGGATTTTCTTGATTATCTTGGCTTTCCATATATTTTGCAAATTCCTTGTCTTCTTCAGCCTTAGCAAAAGCCTTTTGGTCTAATGTTAATACCCAACGACTAGGATTTACTTCTACTGCAATAGTTTTAATTGTATCGCCTACTGCATAATAATCTTCAATCTTACTAGACTTACCATCTAATACTACACTTCTTGCAGGTACAAATCCTTCAACTCCAAGTGCAGTTACTTTTAATCCTTTAGAGCTAACTTCATCAATTGTAGCTTCAACTACATCACCAACTTTAGCGTTAACTCTTGACCAAGGATTATCTATTAAAACTTTCTTTGATAAAGAAACTTTTTCATTCTCATCTGATAATTTTAAAATTGCTACTTCAATTTCATCACCAATTAAAACTGAAGCCATTAAATTATCATTTGGATTCCATGAAAATTCAGATTTATGTAATAATCCTACTAAATTGTCTGATAATTGACAAATTAATCCAAATGGAAGCTTATTAATAACTTTAACAGTTAATTTATCACCAACATTATGACTTTCTTTAAATAATTCATATGGTGATTTAATACAAGCTTTACGAGATAATTCTAATTTTGAATTATCTTTCTTAATGACTTTGACATTAATCTTATCGCCAACTTTAACAATAGTTGAAGGATCTTTTACAAATTCATGATCAAGATCTCTCATACGAATTAATCCTTGAGCGTTATCAAATTTTACAATAACACCATAGCTTAATATCTTAGCTACAACACCTTCACGAACATCACCAACATTCATTGATTCCATTTCAGCTTGGCGAGCTTCCTCAAAAGCCTTATGTTCAGCTTCTTTCTTAGCTAAATATTCAGCATGTTCTCTTTCACGAATTTCTTTAACAATTAAATAATGAGAACAGAATGCAAAATGCTTTTCCTCATTTACTTCAGTAATTCTTACTTTTAATGTAGTTCCAACAGTTAATTCTTCTTTTACATCCTTCTTAGACATAAATAATTTAATGCCATTGTATGATAATTCATAGCTCTTTTCGCTACACTTTACAATCTTAGCATCTACATCAACATTACCTTGTGCGACTAATTCTTTTAATTTAGATAATTCTTCGTCTTTTAATAAGTCTAAACAAGATAATAAAATAATTGAATTACCATTTTTGTCTTCATTTACTTTCGTAACTTTAGCCTTAATTGTGTCACCAACTTTTAATAATCCTTTAAAAGAAGTAACATCTTTATCTTGTGTAAAATAATTAAGATAAATAATACCTTCAGTTGGTTGATTAATATCAACGAAGGCTTGACGTTCACCTACTTGAACTACTTCTCCTGTTACAAAATCACCTGGACGAACTAAACTTGATTCCTCAGCATTTAATAGTTCTTCCATACTCATCATTTCATTGTTTTCCATACTTTTACTTCATCCTCTCATTAATGATTTGAATAATTCTATTGCAGACCTCATCGATTGTTAAGTTTGTTGTATCAACTTCAATCGCATCATTTGCCATTTTTAATGGCGCGATAGCTCTATGAGAATCTTTATAGTCTCTTACCTTGATATCCTCAAGGACGGTTTCATAATCACTTGAAATCCCCTTTTCATTTAATTCCTTTAAACGTCTTTTTGCACGTTCTTCAGGTGATGCGGTTAAGAATATCTTTACATCAGCTGAAGGTAAGACAACTGTGCCTATATCACGGCCATCCATAAGTACTAAACCTTGTTCAGCACTCTTTCTTTGGAAATATACCATTTTATCTCTTACTCTTTTCAAAGAAGAAACTAATGATACATTTCTAGTAACTGGGATACTTCTAATTTCTTTAGATACATCTTCACCTTCTAAAAGTGTCTTATCGTTTTGATATATTAAGTCAATTGTATCAATAAAATTATATTGTGTTTCATCCCCTAGATCGATTTCTCTTCTCATCGCCTCTAGTGTTACTGCTCTATACATTGCACCTGTATCAATGTGCGTAAAGCCAATTTTTTTTGCTACTATCTCGCATATTGATGACTTACCGGAACCAGCAGGACCATCAATTGCCACTTGAAAGTTTTTCATAGATCCACCTTAATAAATTATAAATATTTCCAAAAATAATTATAGCATATATATTTTCATTAAACAATAAATTCAATTTAGTTTCATTATGTAAAATATGCCATAAAAAAAGAATTAAAGACTATATAATGTCTTTACTTCTTTTATCTTTAATTGACGGTATTTTCCACTACCTAATCCATCTAAAGTAATATTACCAAATCTATCACGTTTTAGTTTCTTTACTTCAAAACCAAGTGCGTCAAATATTTTTCTTATTTCTCTATTTCTACCTTCTGTTAAGATTAATCTTACTTGTGTAGTATTATAAGTTTTATCGTATTCAGTTATTTGAGCTTTAAATGGCTTAGCTAATCTACCATCGATTTCAACACCACGTCTTAGTTTTACTAAATCAGCTTGTTGAAAGAATCCTTTAATTCTAACAGTATATTCTTTTTCAATCTTATTAGCTGCATTTGTAAGTTTTCTTGAAAGTTCTCCATCATTTGTAAAAATAAGAACTCCGCTTGAATCATAGTCTAAACGTCCTACAGGGAAGATTCTATTTACTAAATCAACTTCTTCAAATAAGTCC
>Ga0247611_10007578_pt1 | contig 13576 bp, 9 predicted proteins | sample 177DNAGHGhighgp2_FD_192422 | JGI IMG/M metagenome (GOLD analysis project Ga0247611, IMG submission 192422) | Sheep rumen microbial communities from Palmerston North, Manawatu-Wanganui, New Zealand - 1770 DNA GHGhigh gp2 | ecosystem: Host-associated > Mammals > Digestive system > Stomach > Rumen ... | reverse complement strand
CAGCCCCACCAAGGAGCGCCAGCTCTACCATGACAAGGGCGTGGACCTCAAGCAGAATCCGGGATGGAAGGATGGTCTGAGTTACTAACCGCTAAAAGTATCAGGAATATGAAACTCTACGATATATTCAAGCTCACTGCCTGCTTCCTCCCGATTCTGGCGGCCTCCGGCTGCCGGGACATCGAACAGGAGGTGGAAGCCCGGGCGGTGGCGACCAGCGAGAACATCCTGACTTTCGACGCCCAGGACGCTCCTGCGCAGACCATCAAGGTCTATGCGGACGGGGCCTGGGCTGCCGATACCCCCGATGCGTGGATCCAGGTATCCCCGATGTCGGGCCGCGGGCCGGCGGAAGTCACCATCACGGTCGCCGACAACGTGTCCGGCGGCGTCATCGATCTTCCCCGTACCGGTTTCATCCTGTTCCAGGGCAGTTCCGTGGAACGCCGCGGAAGCATCACCGTCCAGCAGAAGGGTGACACCTACAAGGGCGTCCAGGAACTGACGGTCAAGGAAGTATGCGTCCTGGACGATGAGGCCGTGGCCAAGATCCCGTCCGCCCAGGTGGCGGCCGTGACCACCGGCGGCTTCGTCCTGACGCAGGACGGCGAAAACCTGTATGTGCAGGGCGCCCGCGACGTGAAAGTGGGGGACCATGTCTCCCTGAACGGCAAGAAAGGCACCTTCAACAAGTGTCCGACCTTCTTCGTGGACGAACTCACCGTCACCTCTTCCGGGGCGTACGACTATCCGTCCGCTCCGGACATGACCGACCAGCTCGCCTCCTTCACGGGCGGCAGCATCCCGTACATCACCCTGCGCGGGTCGATGGTCAACGGCGCCCTGAAAGTAGGGCCTGCTTCCGTCGTGGTGGTGGACCCGGTCGATGAACTGGGCCTTGCGGACGTGGACCTGCACAAGGTGGTCCTGACGGGTTATGCCGTGGGCATCAACGGGGCTACGGGCTATCTGGTGGCCACTTCTGTCAAGGATGAAGGCAAGGACGAGTCCCTGATCCCGTATCCGCTGCGGTGGGCCATCGGCAAGGACCTGAACTACTCCAGCACCACCTTCACGAAGGATTCCCCGCGCATCGACGCGGTCCAGGGCATCGGTTACATCGAGTACGTCCCCTTTGACCTGGAGAACACCGACGCCTCCGGCAACTACAAGCTGGACGTCCAGGCGAGCAATCCCCGCGTCACCGGTCCCTGGGTGAACGACTACTGGCTCTTCTACGGCAATGGCGCCATCCTGGCTGGCACCGAGGTACAGATCTCCTTCGAGATGCGCTCCTCCGCCTGGGGCATGAAATACTGGCTCCTGGAATACCTGGACGGCGACGAATGGAAGGTGGCCGGCACGCCGCAGGTCACTACTGAACCGGGTTACGAGGTGCAGTACCACGTGGCGACGAATGCCGACGGTGCCACCAACTCCCAGGTGCGGGAGGTCATCCAGTTCCGCCGCAACAACGAGCACCTGCAGATCCGCATGCGCTGTTCCGCCCTCTGGAGAGGCGGCGGCGGCACCACGGCTTCCCGTTCCACGGCCTCTTCCCGCCTGTCGATCACCAACGTGGACGACGATACGTACCGTCCGGCCGTCATCATTCTCAAGGAAGGCAACGGCGTGGAGAAGGATCCCGTCTATGCCGACATCCAGGCGGATCCCGAACTCCTGACCTTCAACGGCACCCCGGGCGCCCCGAAGACGGTCACCGTCAAGTCCGACTATGACTGGACCATCTCCACAGCCTACGAATGGCTGCACCTCGATGTCGAGGGCGGCGTCGCCGGCGAGGAGACCACGGTCACCGTCACCTGTGACGAAAGCGAACTTTCTGAGCTGCGCGAAGGCACCATCCGCATCGTCTCCGAAGACAGCGAAAAGGTGATCAACGTAGTCCAGAGCGCCGCCGGCCAGATGCTGGATCCGTTCATCAGCATTTCTACGGGCAATCTCCTGGAAGTGAATGCCGAGGAAGGCGAGTCCGATATCAAGGTCCAGTACAATACCGAATATGAGGTGCAGGTGGATGCCGACTGGCTTACCCTCACGCCTGTGACGACCCGTGCCCTGGTCGAATGGGACGAATACGTCCTGACCCGGACGGCCAATGAGAGCGAGGCGCCGCGCACCGGAACGGTCCGTTTCTACAATGATGCGAAAAAGCTGGAAGCTGTCGTTACGGTGGTCCAGGAGGGGAAAGAGGTCATCTTTGACAACAACCTCATCCAATGGGGCTTCGACGCTGCCCTGATGGACTCCTACAAGGATTCCTTCGAAAAGGACAACAGTTTCAAGTCCAATGTCGCCGGCGTCGGCTATCTCTCCTGGCACAATCTTCCGGAGAATGTCGCACTGGATACGGACGGCAAGAAGAGCCAGCTCATCGGCAGCACCGGACAGCCATATGTGACGGGTGTCTGGCCGGGCGACTACTGGGAGTTCACCTTCCCGGTCCGGAATGTTCCGGCGGGTAACGTGGTCACCTTCTCGGCCCTCCATCGGATTTCCGGCACCGGCCAGAAGTACTGGCGGATGGACTGGTCCGTGGACGGCACCACCTGGACGCCGGTCAAGGCCCTGGAAACCGAGACGGAGACCGGGACGAACGCGCAGTACACACATATCGCGCCTACGTCCGATATCCTGCTCACCGAGTCTTTCAAACTGCCCGAGGCCATTGCGGAGGGTGATGTCCGCATCCGCTTTACCTGCGTGGCCAACTGGCAGGGGAACGGCAAGGGCGCGCTGAAAGCCCCGAACGGCGGTACCCACCGCTGGTCCGGTACGGCCGAGACAGGCCCGAAGATCACGGTCACGGAGCCGCAGGTGACGGAGTATTTCGCCGACGACTTCGAGTGGCTGCAGACATACGTTGATGGCTGGGTCGCTGTCAATCCGGGTGATGCTGAAAAGCTTGATCCTGTAGGCAGTCAATTGTCATCCCATGCACAGCCGAATATCTGGAACGTGGCAGACCTTGCGGCGACGCTCGGTGCCGATTTGGAATCCAAGGGGTATGAGGATCTGAACAAATCTGCCAAGACGCTCTATCTGCAGAAGAACTATTTCAAGATGGGAGCAAAGAATAAGCAGACAGGTCTGAAGCTCCCGGCCATCGCCTTTGAAGGGGATGCCCCGGTTGATGTGGTCGTATCCTTTGACTGGTGTGCGCACATGGGCAGTTCCGGTGCCGTGGACGATGTCTCCGTGACGGTGGAACTGGAAGGCCCCGGCAGCTGCGAGAATAGCGGAACGTCCGTCAGCGCTCCTGTTACGCATGTCCAGGAAACCGGCCAGATGTTCTGGCAGCACGCCAGCATTACCTTGAAGGGGGTGACCTCAGCGACGCGGATCAAGATCCGTCCGACCAACATGGGCTCGACGCCGAACTATCAGCGCTGGCATCTGGACAATATCCGTGTAACCGGCATGTAATGACGTTATGAAAAAGCAAGTTTTGACGATCCTCCTGGCGGCCCTGGCAGCCTGGTCGGCGGCCGCCCAGGAGTCTTTCCAGGCAGGACCGTTCCTGCAGATGCAGGGCGGCGCCGCCTACGACCGCGGCGAAGGATCGCTGCTGCAGTCCCTCTCCCCGGCGGCGCAGGTCGCCCTCGGCTATCGGTTCACGCCGGTGCTGGGCGCCCGCTTCGCCGTCAGCGGGTACCAGGCGAAGAACTTTGCGGAAGTTGGCGGCACCCCGTATCATTTCCACTTCGTACAGCCTTCTCTGGATCTCCAGGTGGACCTGGCCTCCCTCTTCGGGGGATGGCGGGCCGACCGGAGCCTGACTCCGTATGCCTTCGTGGGCGGGGGAGCCGCCTTCGGATTCGACAACGATGAAGCCGTGGCGGCCGCCCGGGCCTACCAGGGCGTATTCGCGAACCTTTGGAACAAGACTTCCTGGCATTATGCGGCCAGGGCCGGTCTCGGAACGGGCATCCGGCTGGGAAGGCGGATCGACCTGAATTTCGAGGTGGGCGGCAACATGCTCGATGACCGCTTCAATTCCAAGAAGGGGCAGGGCCGTTTCAATCCGGACTGGCATGTCCAGGCGCTGGCCGGTCTGACCTTCCGTTTGGGTAAGATGGCGGCGAAGCAGACTCCTGCTCCTGTCGTTGCCGTCCCGCCCAAGGAGACGGTTGTTCCACCTTCGGATCCCCAACCGGCCCCTCAGGAGGAGCCCAAGGCCGAGCCAGTACCGGTCCCCGTTTCTGAACCGGTCGTCGAGCAACCGGAGGAGTCTGCAGTTCCTGCCGTTGAACCGCTATCCGTCGATACGTTCTTCCTGATCGACAGCGCCGTGATCCGCAATTCCCAGGAACCCGGCCTGGTACGTCTGATAGAGTATCTGAAGGAGCATCCGGAAACGAAAGTCGTCCTGTCCGGCTATGCTGACAAGGAAACGGGTACGCCGCCTTACAATCTGCGCTTGTCTGAACGCCGGGTGCAGTCCGTGAAGACCTTCCTGATGGTCCGTGGAATCGATCCTGCCCGGATTGAAACGGTCGCCCACGGCGATCGGGTCCAGCCTTACCAGGGGGTGAAGAACCGTGTCGTCATCTCGGAGGCCGCTGTCCGATAAGGGCTTCGCCCGGATCCCCGACTGACTTTTTGTCCCTTCGCCCGATTTTTGCAGGACGGAGGGACAAATTGTTTTAGGGTATGGACGAAAAAGAATTCAACAAGGAGTGGAAAGACGGGGAAATCGTCAAGTACGCAGGCAACTACAATGAGAATGCCTTCTGGAAGAAACTGAAGAAGTTCGGCCGGAAAGCGGGCATCAAGGTGTGCTATGCCGCCCTGCTGCTGTTCTATGTGGTCAAGAGCCCGAAGACCTCCGGGAAGGACCGGGCGAAGATCCTCGGGGCGCTGGGGTATTTCCTCCTGCCCATCGACATCATTCCGGACTTCATTCCCCTTGCGGGCTACACGGACGACCTCGCCGCCCTGACCTGGGGCGTCTATTGCGTCATCAAGAGCATCACCCCGGAAGTGAAGGCCCAGGCCGCCGCCAAGCTCCACGAATGGTTCGGCCCCTTCGACGACCGCCTGCTGGACCTTTTCTTCGAGAAGCACGACTGATTGTCCTTTATGGCAAAGCCTTTGTCCTTCCATACGAAGCGCTTCTGTCATTCCGGGCGAAGTGCTTCTGTCATTCCGAGCGAAGCGAAGGAATCTATGACCGCATCCTCGCCCACGGCATGACATACGCCGGAGGGAGCCCCTGCTGCAGGAGCTCCCTCATCTTTTCCATATAGGGAGCCGTATGCGCATAAAACCGGTAATACCCAGCGCACAGGGCGTTGAGCCCCGCTTCCCCGGCCTCGGTGCGGCCGAACCGGTGCTTCGGGCATTCTCCGTTGCACAGCGTGAGGTATTCGCACCGGAAACATTTCTCCGGTAGGGAATTGCGCTTGTCGATCCCGAACTTCACCTGTCGCGGCGACTCCATCATGGACCGGATGGACGTCTCGGTGATGTTCCCCAGCCGGTATTTCGGATAGACGAAGTGGTCGCAGGGATACAGGTCCCCGTTGTGTTCGATGACGGCATTCCCGCCGCAGGTGCGGTCGTAGGCGCAGGTGCCGGGCATGACGCCGCACCAGTTTGCCAGGGTGGCGTCGAAAAGCCCCACGAACGTCCGCCCCACGTCGTTCCGGACCCAGTCGTCGAAAATGTCGCACATGAACTGTCCGAACCCCTTTGCGGAGACGGACCAGGGCGCAAGACGGGCTCCTTCCGTCGCCGGGTCCACGATGAAGCCGCCCTTCACATGCTCCACGACCGGCATGAACTGCATGTACCGGCTGCCCAGGGACTGGAGGAACCGGTAAACCTCCAGCCCCCGGCCCTCGGAAACCCGGTTCACCGTACTCATCGTATTGAACGCCACCCCGCGGTCGCGGAGGAGGGACAGCCCTTTCAGGACTTTGTCGAAGGTGGGCGCGCCGCCCCTATCTTTCCGGTATCGGTCGTGGATGTCCCGGGGCCCGTCGATGGAAATGCCCACGAGGAAGCGGTTGTCCCGGAAGAAGTCCGCCCACTCCGCCGTCAGGAGCGTGCCGTTGGTCTGGATCGTGTTGAAGACGGTCTTCCCGCCGGCATATTTCTTTTCCAGGTCGATGGCCCTCCGGTAGAAGGGGAGGCCCATCAGGAGCGGTTCGCCCCCGTGCCAGTTGAAGGTGACCTCCGGAACGTCGTTCGCGGCGATGTATTCCCGGATGACCGCCTCCAGCATCCCTTCGCTCATCCGGGGCTCCCGCCCGCCGTAGATCTCCGCCTTGTCCAGATAGTAGCAGTAGGTGCAGCGGAGGTTGCACAGCGACCCGGCGCTTTTGAGCATGATGTTGAAAGCTGCCGGACCTGTGATCCGGACCGCGTCCTCCAGCAGGAGTTGGTTATGGAAAGGATGGGCCATCAATGCAAAGGTAGCAAAAAAGGCGGTTTATCCGCGAAATCAAGATTTTGAAACTAAAAATAATGATTATATTTGCAGGTCATTTCGGTGACGCACATATTTTGATGAAAGTGTAATCGCTTTTGTCCCTTGTGGGAAATCTCGACAATTTCACCGCGTCAAGGGTAAGCCGACGCGGCAACGATTCCGCCCATTTCGATCGCTTTACCGGACGCGTCTGCAATCGTACGGCCCCCAGAGGCACATTTTCCGCATTTGCGTCCGGGCAAGTAGTTTGAGAGGCACATTTTCCGCATTTGCGTCCGGGCAAGTACTTTGACAGCCCGGAATGGCAAGTCAACTTTCCCGCAAGGCTTCCACCTCCGAAGCGTGGAGTCCGGTGCTCTGGACAATGATGTCCTCGGAAACGCCCAGCCGCAGCAGTGCCAGGGCCGTTTCCCTCGCCGCTATCGCTTTCCCCTCAGCCAAGCCTTCCGCACGACCTTTCTGCAGCCCTTTTTCCAACCCTTTCTCCAACCCTTCTTCCATCCCCTTTTCCATGGCCTTTTTCGTAGCGTAGGCGAGCTGGTTGATTCTGTCCTGTTCGGTGGTCATATCAAGTTCGTATTGGATTTTTTCTTCAGGTGTAAATGTAGCGATTTCCGCGTAATCGAACAAGAGTTTGAAGATTTCCTGGACGAATTCGGCGGGCTTTTCCTGGAAATGTTCCATCCGGTAGAGGGCATAACAGAAGTTCTCCAGCAGGGTTGCCTGGGGTGTCAGGGCCTTGTGAACGCTGTTGGGGAGTTCCAGCAGGATATACTGGAGCCGGGAGGTCATGAGCTCGTTGGTCTGCTTCTCCCGGAGAGAATAACGATAGTCCACCCGGTCGGATCCTTCATGCTTGGAGAAATTCATGATACCGACCACATAGACCGTGGGGAAGTCGTAATCGGTATCTCCCTTTTTCTTTTGCCGGAGGACGGCGAAGGAAGAGTTGAACACGGCCCTTTCGTAGAAGTGTTCCTGGTCGGCGATCTGCATTTCAACGACGAACCGGGTGCCGTCCCTGTCATGGCATTCCACATCGACACGGATGTCTTTTTTGGCGACAAAGGGATTGACGTGTTCGGTAGTGTCGAGGGAAATCTCCTCGATCTGGTGTTCAGGGAGGAGTTCCTGAAGGAAGAGATGGAGAAGGCGTTTGTGCCGTTCGGTGCCGAAGGTTCTCTTGAACCAGGCGTCGAGCGTGACACGGGCATATCGCCCGATGGAAACAGTGGACATAAGGGAAAAGATAACGGACCCGTGCCAGGGAAGGCCGGTCCGGAACTCATCCCCGCAGGCCCCGTGACACAAGGACCGGCCGGGACAAAGATCACCAATCCCGGTCAGAAAACCGTCGGATGGCAGCCGCGACGGTGCAGATTATTTCTTGCCCCGAAAGGTATGTCCCGAAGCGCTACAGGGCGTGGCTGACGCCGAAAGTCAGGCTTACATTGGCCCTGCCGGCGGGAATCATCTGCGGGGTGACCCGGAAGATGTAGGAATCCGTGCCGACAAAGAAGTTGAACTCCCGGGTCGTGAAGTGTACGGCCATGCCGCCCTCCCAGCCGAAATTGTCCCGGCCGATGCTGACATTGGCACTCAGCCAGTTCCAGGGGGACCAGACGGTGAAGAACCGGCCGTCGATCCGCGTGTATTCGGGACTGTTCTGGAAGAGGCCGACCGCAGCGACCGAAAGTTTGTCGTAGAAGGGCATCTTCATCCGGGCCGTTGCGCTGACGGTCATCGGAATCCGGTAGGCCGGTTTCCGGCTGTCCCGGACGTAGAACGTGGCGATGTCCCACAGTTTTTCCGAAGTGTCCCGGTCCGAGGGAGCGTCGTTCATGGTCGTCTCGGGGTCATACCGGAAGGTCAATTCAGGGGTGCTCGCATACAGTTTGTCGAACCATTTGAGCACGCCGGCATCCAGCACCGAGAACCCGAGCTCCAGATACCGGCTTGCCTGCCAGTGAATGCCCAGGTCAGCCGCGATTCCCACCCCGGCGAAACCGGGCCGGAAGAGTTTGAACCCCAGTCCGCCGGGAATGAGCCTCTTGTCCATGCCTTCCCCGTCCGTGGGACAGGAGAACTGGTTTCCGCCCAGTTCGAACTCCGCCCGGGAGGCGATGGACCAGTGCTGCGGGTCGGTCATGTCAATCTGGAACCGGGAGAACCGGATGCCCAGGGTGGAAATGCCTATGAGCGGTTTGATCCGGAATCCGTACCGGAGGTTTCCGGCTTCCCGGGCCATCCCGTAGGAGAGTTCCAGGTAATTCCGGCTGCTCACATGGAAGGAGGATAGGTCGTAGGTGGCCGTACCCGTGGTCCCCAGTTTCAGGAATGCGAACAGGTCGCGGGGAATGCAGGCATAATTGCTGCTGCGGATATTGATATCGACGGTGTGGTAGATGCCGTTCCGCCGGAATCCGCGGGCGAAAAGGCCCACGTCAATGGATCCGATCATGACATTCTTCGGTTCCAGTCCGGAAAGGAACCGCTCGGCGGGGACGTGCCGGTTGAGGCCCGTCGTCAGGTGGTCGCCCACAGGGAAGAGGAAACTGCCGATGCCGATGTTGCTCCGGGTTTCGGCACTCACGGTGTTCAGGATGCCGGTCCGGATATCCGTTTCCGGGACGACGGCCGGGTTGAGCCGGTAACTGTAGTGGTAGCCGTCCAGGAAGAAGCCGCCTTTGAAATGTTGGGCATGGAGACCCGTTCCCGCGAGCAGGATGGCGATGGAGAGTAGGATATGCTTTTTCATTGGTCGCTCTTCTTGGTGAAACTGTCCACGATTTCCATAACGTCGTCCACGACCCGTTTCGCATTCTGCAGGTAGCGGACGTATTTAAGCCAGGCCGGGTCGAAGGTGAATCCATCCGGCGTGACCAGCCTGAGATGCCGGAAGGCGACGCCCTGGTTGCGGTTGAGCGGCACGCCTGCGTCGGCTTCGGAATCGACGGTGAACGTCAGTTTGATTCCGTCGAAAGGAACGATGTCCCGGGTAAAGAACCCGATGGAGAGGGTCGAAAGGCCGGGTGCGCCGTCCGATCCGCCCTTGACGCTCCCATCCACGACCGGCTTGTACTGAGGGACGACATTCCCGTCCTTGTCCACGATTTCGGCGGTGAAGCGGAAGGAGACGGGCATCGTGTTCTCAATGTCCACCTGGAAGACGATCGGAGTCAGCTGCTCCAGGGTCATGGTCGTATCGATCTGGAAATGACCGAATTGGTAGTCGATGGCGGAATCCACTCCCTTTCCGATCATGAAGGGCATGTAGAACTGGTATGTGCCCTGGAAAAGACTCTCTCCGGCATCCTCGGACACGCGGTGCCAAGCCTTTTCCCGCGGCGTCACCCGGATGTCGCTGAATCCATAATGTGCCGCGTTTCCCGCTCGGGCGATTTCCGGAAGTCCGGGGAACTGGTAGGCCGTATAGCCTTCCGGACGGGACTGGCCGGAGAAGAACCAGGCGCTTTCTCCCCGGGCCGGGAACAGGACCTGGACACCCCCTTCGCCCGTTCCGACAGGATAATCGCAGAGCCGCGTCCCCTCCTTATCCTCCACTTGGAGGCGGGTGCTGAAATCCAGCGGGACGTCCGTCCGGTTGTCGGCCTTGAAGGAAAGCTCCAGGTCCGAAAGGTTGACATACGGGGAGGCATAGTTCACCAGCGACGTGTAGGTATCCATGCTTTCGCAGGAAAGGCTGCCTCCCACCAGGACGTCGGCCTTTTCAAGCCCGGCGCTGTCCGTCCACCCCAGCAGGGTGCAGGTCACGGGACTGTCCGGCGAAAAGCCCGTTTCCGGAGTGACGGTGATCCGGCCGGAAAGGCGGAGGTCTCCGGTGAAAAGGAGGGGCGTTTCCCTTGGGAACGAGGCTTCCGTTTCCGCGGTCACATCCAGGACGACGGGGATGACGGCCCAGCTGTGCAGGACGACGTCTTCCGTCGTGACGAGCGCGTGCGCGCCGTTCGCGGCCAGGCTGCGGGATTCTTCGTGGATCTGGCAGACCGTCAGATAGTTCGGAAGCGTGATCCGGAAGCCTTTTTTCACCGTGACGGAACTCGCATCGTCCGCTTCCAGCGCGATCTTCAGGTCCAGGGTGAAGGGTCGGGTCTTGATGTTCCGGACGGCATCGGCCCCCGGTGTCCACTCAGGTGACCCGGACAGTTCGAAGGGGGTGCCGAAATCTACGAAAGCGGAGGAGGACGCATCAAAACCGGGGGTGCAGCTGAAGGAAACGTAGGGTTCGCTTTCCTCCAGGATGCTGCCTTTCAGCAGGGGAGGGCTGTTCAGGGTCTTTGTCCCCGAGGTATAGCAGAAGTTCCCTTCCGGATCGAAGTCCACGAAGTCCAGCCAGGGGATGGCGTGGTCGGCCTGGACGATGTAGTTCAGGATGGCTCCCGTCCGGACGAGTCCGGCGTTCCCGAAGGAGACCGTCATGCCGGGAACGACGGTGACGATGGGGTCGATGTCTTTCCGAAGGTCCAGTTCCTTGTCCACGATGCACGCACAGAGCAAGGGAATCAGAAGTAGGACGACAAGGATGGGGCGTTTCATAAGGCCAGTTTGTTAGAATAAGTAAAGATACGGCTTCTCCTTGAGAAATGCAAGCCTTCCCGTTATGGACAGCAGGTTCCCGGAAAAAAAACGAAGAAGTCCCGCCGTCTGGAGCGGAACTTCTTGTAACCTATTGGGAAGGAAGAACTTACTTCTTCCGGTTCTTGTATCTCTGGTAGAACATATCGACACGACCGGCGGTGTCCACAAGCTTCACCTTGCCCGTGTAGAACGGGTGGGAAGTGTTGGAAATCTCCAGCTTCACCAGCGGGTAGGTCACGCCTTCGACCTCGATGGTCTCCTTGGAAGGGGCGCAGCTGCGGGTGACGAAGAGGGTGTCATTCGACATATCCTTGAAAGCTACAAGACGGTAGGTTTCGGGATGGATTCCTTTCTTCATTTTACGTAAAACTTAAATTGTATACAATTTTGGACCGCAAAGGTAGGAATTATTGCAGAAACATCCAAATCTTTTTCAGATTCTTTCGTCGGTCTCCGACCTCCTCAGAATGACAAGGCACCAATTCTCCGACCTCCTCAGAATGACAGTCGTCATGGCCGGCCCCGACCGGCCATCTCTATTTCATGCGATACGGCTGATCGTCGTACAGGAGGTATCGTTTGGCCTTGCGGATCCACTTCTGTTCTTCCAGTTTGATGTGCTCCCGGGCCACGTCGAAGGGGATGCGGCCGCGGAGGTATTCCTCCAGCACCGGGTCCGCCAGCTTGGTCCAGAAGGCCTCCTCGAACTCGAAGGCGGAGTAATGCTCGGTAAACCAGCGCATCAGGCGGAGGGTATGCATGAGGTTGTGGTAGTCCTCGCCCGGGGAAAGCATGATCTGGAAGCCCTGGCAGCGCTCGCCGGCGTACTTGCCGGCCGCCGGGGTGAAGGAGCAGGGACGCATCAGGGCGCCTTCCACGACGGGCAGGTCCACGGGCAGGCCCGGGCGCACGAACGGGGCGCCGATATACTCGTAGGGACGCGCCGTGCCGATGCCGGGCGTCACCGTCGTGTTGTTCCACAGGCCGCCGCCGCTGTACAGGTAGGAGCTGAACAGGCCCGGGATGTCCGATGCCGGGGCGATGGTCCACGGCAGGAGCTGCCGGTTGGAATCCGTCGCCCGCGCCGAAATGATGTGGATGGGGAACTTCGCGCCGATCTCGGAAGCGTACAGGTTCACGAGTTCCCCGAGGGTGAGCCCGTGCCGGTGCGCCACCTTGGGGACGAACATCTCGCCCACGACGGAAGGAATGGTCCCTTCCACCACGCGGCCGGAAGGATTGATATGGTCCACCACATACAGGGACGGCGCTTCTTCGCCCAGCAGGGACAGCATCTCCATCAGGCGCATCACGTCCTTCGTATAGTTGAAGTAGCGGACGCCCACGTCCTGGATCTCCACGACGACGGCGCTGAGCCCCTGGAGCCGTTCCAGGTCAAAGTCGATGTGGTTCGTCCCGGGCGTGAGTTCGGCGTCCCGGGGAGAGAAGACGATTTCCAGGTTGCCCCGGTCGCGGAAAATGTCGTACATCCAGCGCGTATGGGCCGTATCCCAGCAGTTCTGGGTGCAGAAGCAGCCGACCTTGCCTTCGTGCAGGGTCTTGTCCAGCTGGTCCTCGAGGGGGGTGGTGCGGAAGGAGAACATAGATTTCTCGACTATGCTCGAAATGACAGGTTAACCGATGATGCGCTGCGCCACGGTGATCACCTCGTTCGCAAGGGCCTCGGCACCCTCCATCGTGGGAGCCTCGGCATAGATGCGGATGATGGGCTCGGTGTTGGACTTGCGGAGGTGGACCCACTGCTTCTTCGCTTCGAAGATGATCTTCACGCCGTCGATGTCGTTGATTTCCTCCTGCGCATAGACTTTCTTGAGCTCGGAGAGGATCCTGTCGATGAGGGCGCTGTCGCTGAGCTGGATCTTGTTCTTGGCGATGAAATACTGCGGATAGGTCTTCTTGAGTTCGCTGACCGTCAGCTTCTTATGGGCCAGGTTCGACAGGAAGAGGGCGACGCCCACCATCGCGTCACGGCCGGCATGGAGGGCCGGATAAATGACCCCGCCGTTGCCTTCTCCGCCGATGAGGGCGTTCACCCGATGCATCTGGGTGGTCACGTTCACTTCGCCCACGGCCGCGGCATAGTAGGTGCCGCCATGGGCCTCGGTCACATCGCGGAGCGCGCGGGTGGAAGAGAGGTTGGAGACGGTGGCGATGGGCTTGCCGGCCTTCTCGGCCAGTTCGCACAGGTAGTCGGCGACGCTCACGAGGGTATATTCCTCCACGAACGGTTCCCCGTTCTCGCAGATGAAGGCGAGCCGGTCCACGTCCGGGTCCACGCTCACGCCGAGGTCCGCTTTTTCGCGGACGACGGTGCGGGACAGGTCCACGAGGTTCGCCGGCAGCGGCTCCGGATTGTGGGCGAATTCGCCCGTGGGATTGCAGTTGAGGCCGATGCACTTCACGCCCAGCCGCTCCAGCAGGCGCGGCATGATGATGCCGCCCACGGAATTGACCGCATCCACCACCACGGTGAAATGCGCGGCCCGGATGGCTTCCCTG
>Ga0247611_10007577_pt1 | contig 13577 bp, 7 predicted proteins | sample 177DNAGHGhighgp2_FD_192422 | JGI IMG/M metagenome (GOLD analysis project Ga0247611, IMG submission 192422) | Sheep rumen microbial communities from Palmerston North, Manawatu-Wanganui, New Zealand - 1770 DNA GHGhigh gp2 | ecosystem: Host-associated > Mammals > Digestive system > Stomach > Rumen ... | reverse complement strand
TACACCTACACTTTAAAGGGCAATACCACAGAAACCTGGCATCCACGCTTCTCATATTATGGTTATCGCTATCTGCAGGTAGAAGGCAACATAGAAGTATTGAAGAAAGTTGAGTCGTGTTTCATCTATAATTCAGCATCTAAGACAGGAGAATTTGAGTGTTCTAATCCCCTTCTCAACGATGCCTACCGTCTGATAGATCGGGCTATCCGCTCCAATTGGCAGGCAGTCTGGACCGACTGTCCCCATCGCGAGAAGCTGGGTTGGTTGGAACAAGACTGGCTGAATGGCGAAGGACTCTTGGCCAATTATGACTGTCGGGCGATGATAGAGCAGACTATGCAGAATATTGCCGATGCCCAATACCCCAATGGTGCACTACCAGAGATAGCACCCAACTACGTCATCTTCGAAGGTTCGTGGGCTCCACCATTCCTTGAATCACCTGAATGGGGAGGAGCCTTCATTGCCCTACCTTTCCTATACAAAGCGTTTTATGGTGACGACAAACTTATAAAGCGCTATCGCCCTCAGATGAAACGTTATGTCGACTATCTGGCAACCCAGGACTCTTGTTATATTCTCCGTCAGGGACTGGGCGACTGGTATGACTTTGGTCCAGGACGCGCAGGATTTGCCCAAAACACTCCTATGTCCCTTGTATCAACGGCTCACTACTATTGGTGGAATCATCTTATGGGTGAAGCCCGTGCAGACAGCATCAAGACCGCATTCATTAAGGAGTTTTACAATCCCGTTACCCATCAGTTTGCCACGGGTAGTCAATGTGCTCAGGCCATTGCTCTCGAGATGAATCTCATTCCTGAAGGAGACCGCGAAGCTGTGTTGCAACAATTGATTAATGACATTCATGTCCACGGAAATCGCCTTACAACCGGCGATGTTGGCAACCGCTATCTGTTCAACGCCCTTATTCACAATGGGCAGCAGGAACTACTCTATAAGATGCTCAACCACTACGATTTTCCTGGGTATGGCTATCAGATAAAACTCGGGCATACCACTCTGACAGAGCAATGGAATCCTGAGCATGGAGCCTCTATGAATCATTTCATGATGGGCCATCTGAACAACCTGCTCATACCATACTTCTTAGGTATTTGGCGCGAGGGTGAACATATTACGATAGCACCTCATCCGGTAGGCGATCTCACCTGGTGCCGAGGCCGGATGGCCGACGTAAAGGCCAAGTGGCATTTTGAGGGGGATACCTTTGTTCTGAAGGTCGATATTCCTACAGGCCGCCAGGCCACCGTCCAACTCCCCTTTAGCGGAAAGACCTGCACTATTGGAGAGGGACAGCACATACTGAAGGAACCAATCAATGATTAGTAAAGAATATGATGAATACGTGGAAGAAAAATCTCGAAGAGACCAAACAGCGATATATCAACTGGTGGAACCATAAAGGCATTATCCTTAATATGTGGGAGCACTTTCAGGAAGGTGTCACACCACATGCCGATATTCCCATGCCACCAGCACCCAAAGACCTGAACCAGAAATGGTTCGACCCACAATGGCGTGCCGACTATCTCGATTGGTATGTTTCACACTCTTCGCTGATGGCAGATATGCTACCTGTAGCCAACACCCAACTGGGACCAGGTTCTCTAGCAGCCATTCTTGGCGGTGTCTTTGAGGGTGGCGAGGATACCATCTGGATTCATCCTGACCCCAATTATACCGACGATATTGTCTTTAACCCCAACCATCCCAACTATCTGCTTCATAAAGAGTTGTTGAAGGCTTGCAAACAGAAAGCACAGGGGCATTATTATGTAGGCATGCCTGATCTGATGGAAGGTCTCGATGTTCTGGCTGCTATCAAGGGAACAGACAAAGTCCTGCTCGACACCGTTATGCAACCAGAAGTACTCGAGCACCAGATGCAGCAGATTAACGATATCTATTTCAAGGTGTTCGACGAGCTTTATGACATTATCCGTGAAGGCGATGAGATGGCTTTCTGTTATTTCTCCTCTTGGGCTCCAGGAAAGATGTCGAAGCTCCAAAGCGATATATCAACAATGATTAGCGTTGATGATTATCGTCGGTTCGTACAGCCGTTTATCCGTGAACAGTGTCAGAAGATAGACTACACCCTCTACCATCTTGACGGTGTAGGAGCAATGCACCATTTGGATGCCTTATTGGAGATAAAAGAACTGAATGCAATCCAGTGGACCCCAGGTGTTGGCGAACCTCAGGGCGGCTCATCCAAATGGTACGATCTCTACAAGAAGATTCTTGCTGGCGGAAAGAGTATCATGGCATGCTGGGTAACCCTTGACGAGCTAAGGCCCCTTCTCGACAATATCGGAGGAGACGGCGTACATCTTGAGATGGACTTCCACAACGAACGTGAGGTAGAACAAGCTCTGCGCATCATCGAGGAATACCAGAGCCACGATAGTGTTGACGATGAGGTAAATGAAATCATCCGCCTCATTGAATCCCCAAAAGAGCAAGTTAAAGCAAACAAGACAGCAATCCCTACCGACCGTATCCTCGTTCTCGACGGAGGAATGCCTGAGGCCTCAGGCCACTATTCTAAGACTCCAGAGAGTCTGGCATCTCCCTCAGAGCGTCTTTTCCAAGCCATTCTGGATGGCAAGAGCGATGACGCCATAGCAGCCACACAAGGTGCCATAGCCCAGAACATAGCCCCTCAGGATCTCATCAACGGACAGATGATTCGTGCGATGAGTGAAGTAGGTCAACGATTCCAAGACGGCAAGGCATTTGTGCCACAGCTGCTGATGGCAGGACGTGCCATGAAAGCTGCTCTCGAACAGCTTAAACCTATGATGGCAGGTGCAGCAAGTACTTCCTTAGGCAAAGTAGTGATAGGTACCGTAAAGGGCGATCTTCACGATATCGGCAAGAACCTTGTTGCATCAATGCTTGAAGGTTGTGGCTTCGAGGTAGTAAACATTGGAATAGATGTCTCTGCCGACACATTTATCAAAGCCGTTAAGGATAATCAGCCCGACATCCTTTGCATGAGTGCTCTCCTCACCACCACAATGGGTTACATGAAAGAAGTTATCGATGCACTAGAAGCTGCTGGTATCCGAGACCAGGTAAAGGTAATGGTTGGTGGTGCTCCTGTCACTCAAGGCTTTGCCGACGAGATTGGAGCTGATGGTTATAGCGACAATGCCAACTCTGCCGTAACAGTAGCCAAACAGCTACTTGGCAAGCTTTGATTTACGCTTATAACATTGTTTGAAATCACATAGTCCGCAGGTATACTCCAACTTGCGGACTTTTTCGCCTAAGCCTATTATACCACTTACAGACTTAATAGGAACCATAAGCGAAGACTCCGTAAGGCTCACTCCACAAGTATTCCCTCCGAACAAAGGAAAAAGCAATTGCTGTTGAGACACATGCCAGCCACAATATCCAGGAGAGAAGCGGTTGGTGTGATGCCATCCTAACTTATCGATGCTCTCCTGCAGACATATCTCCATCTGGTCTGCACAATGCTCAGCAATAACCGATCCCAAGGCATCGGCTATGAATACACGTACCATATCGCCATTGTCCTTAAGCCGCTGCAGATATGTTTCATACTCTGTGCCACTGGTGCAGATAAAGAGAGCATAGGCCTCAGAACCACGTAACTGTCTCATGATAATCTTACCCATGTCGAAGGCTGGCTGTTCTTTTACAACCAAATAGCAAAACTGAGGAAGCAGCCAGGGGCGAACTTCTTCCAACACGGCCTGTACCTCCTTACGAGTTGCCTCGTCAGGTTCTTCACCGTGATACCCCATCTGTTCATAAATATCTACTGGAGTAATCTGTAAAGCGTCAAAGTCAAGCGTCTTCTGCGTCATTGTCTGTTAAACTCTTCCAAAGCTTTGAAGAAAGCGTCAATATTTGCCAAGGGGGTATGCGGTGGAGTGTCGCATCCACTTGACAACACAAAATTAGGATAGTCCTTCATCTTCTCCAGAAGTTCCATAACCACCTGATGCATCTGTTCTGGAGTACCATCCTTGAAAATGCTTACTGGGTCTATATTACCCATAGCGAGAGCTGTGGGAGGCACATCGCGAATGACCTCCTCCATCTGGCACTTATTACCAAAATGGTAAGCTGCTGCACCGGTGCTCACCATTGCACGTGTACAATGACCTGTATTACCGCAGTTATGTAGTACCACAATGAAATCGTCTGATTGCACCTGATCTACGATATACCTGACATAATTAGAAGAGAATGTCTGGCAGTCTTCGTCCGACAACAATCCTGCAGCTGGTTCAGCCATCATTACGCCTCCAACGCCAGTAGCTTTCAAGGCTTCGCAATATTTCTTTATAAATCTGGTACATTTGCTCAACAAGGTATGGGCGGCATCAGGATTTTCAAAGATAAGCATCATCAGCTCCGACATATCATAAAGTCGGCCCGCCAATGAATATGGTCCTATACATCCTGCTAAAACAGGTCTGTCGGTAATATTCCTTGCTGCCAGCAGGTTTGCCTTCAGATAGGCAGGAATTCTACCAGCAGAAAGAGACGGAACTTCCAACTTTTGGATATCATCAACATTCGATAGCATATGGCCCACAACAGCAGGAACAGCATCGTCGCTGAATACTATCTCTGCCCCAAACGCCTCTGCTTCGGTTGTAAGATCCATAATAGTTGCCGCTGCGACGGTAGCATAATTGCTTGCCAACGCCCTAACCGCTTCATAATGAACGGTTCCGTTGCAAACAGCCTCTCTTACGGTATTTCCGTTGAGTTCTATTCCTGGGTGGGTCATAACCGGTAGCGCTGTTACCTCCTTGCGCCGTATTACATCGGCCACCCATTGTCTCATATTATGCTTCATCTTTGCCTTGTTTTTAGATAAAGACGTACGAAAACCTGTTTTGTCACTATCTTCGATGATGACATTTTGACACTTTTAGCGTCATTACAGTATGACACGATTACTAATCTGCATACATTTACTACTGGCAACTTGTTTATCTCAAGCTGGTGAAATCATCGTAGGCCCAAACCAGAGCCTGCACGAGGCCTTACGCAAAGCTCGCGAATGGCGACGCACTAAAGATCCTCGTTGTGAAGGAGGTATCACTATCACGCTTCAAGAGGGACGCTACTATATGCAAGAACCATTGTTCCTGCGTCCTGAGGACAGCGGCACCAAGGAGTCACCGCTCATTATACGTGGTAATGGCACACTCAAGAGCTTCATCTGCGGTGATTCCCGACAACGTCACACCCAGTTGTGGCCTTTAAAAGAACAAGATGACAGTCTTCCGTTATCAAAATACGATAACGGTCTTCCAAAGAAAGGCATGGAGCGCATCATAGACTTCAACACCACCGACAGGACCATCACCATTCCTACTCCACCCAAGGAAGTCCTCTCACTTCTCACCTCTCACCTCTCACCTCTTGAGATGATCATCCACCAACGGTGGGCAATCGCCATCCTGCGAGTGAAAGAGATGAAGGCCGATGGCGATAAAACCATTGTGTCCTTCATGGAACCCGAGAGTCGCCTGGAGTTCGAGCATCCCTGGCCTCAGCCCGTTATCGGAGGCGAAAAGGGCAACAGCTCTTTCCTGCTGCGCACCACAGAACAGCGCGACGGTATTGAGCAGTTGGTAATCGTAGACGGTGCCAGCTACGTGCGCTTCGAAGGCATTACTTTCGACAAGACATGCTGGAATCGTCCACTACACAAAGGTCATGTCACCCTGCAAGGCGGCATGCCACTCATCGATGCCTATAAGCTCGCTGTCCCAGGCTTACCCTGGGACAAAGATCTCGAGAACCAGGCTTGGATAGAGCGCCCCGTGAGTGCAGTCACCGTGCGCAACGCCCACCACGTAGACTTCCACCATGTGCTGTTCCAGAATCTGGCCTCCACGGCCTTGGACTTTGTCGACAACATCAGCGACTGCACAGTACAGAGCTGTACCTTCGGAAACATTGGCGGCACAGCCATCATGGGCGGTTCCTTTGCAGAGAGTCCTCGCGAGGTACATCGTCCCTACACCGATCTGGCCGAGCGCTGCCAGCGGCTGACCATACACGAAAACTTTATCGTCGATGCCGCCAATGAGGACTGGGGGGCCGTCGCCATCGCATTGGGATATGTGCGCCACTGCACCGTCAGCCGCAACTTCGTGAACCGCGTCAGCTACTCCGGCATCTGCGTCGGCTGGGGATGGACTCCCCTTGACACGGGTATGAAGAACAACCGCATCATAGGCAACAAAGTCAGCTACTATGCCCTCCAGCTCTACGATGCCGGCGGCATCTATACGCTCTCGAACCAACCGGGCTCCGTCATCAGTGACAACATCATCAGTATGCCCTACCCTGCCCACTACGCCACCAACGACCGCGGGTTCCGCATCTACCTGGATGCCCGCACGGACGGTTTTACAATAGAAAACAATAAGACCTATGATGCTGTCGGCACTAAGCACGGTGAACTACCCACTGACCTCCGCCTCATCCGCAGGGACGAGATAGGCGACAATCATCCAGGTCCTAACCTCATATTCAAACAATGAAACAGACTAATTACCACTTATTCGATTTCATGGACTTCGATCCGTCGCTACAAAAAACCGAAGCCTTGTGGAAAGCTTATGCTCCCTGTAAGATAGTAGAATGCGATGGTGATATCATCGTCACCATCCCCTATCAGAAACAACTGCACCAGGAGGACATGGCAGCTGACGAGAGTACACCTCAGCAGACATACGATCTTATCATCCGGGCCTACAAGCCGAATATCATCCGTCTCTTCACGACGATGGCAGGCGATGAGATGACTGAGAGCGATGACATGCTCCTATTCTCACCTGAAGTACACCAAGTGCCACTCGCCTTGCGTCCCATTTCACAAGGCAAAGAAGGTTTCGATATAGTAACATCAGAAGGCAGTATTCGTGGGCGCATTGACCTCAGCGAACCAGTTACCGACCACTGGAGCGATCTCCAACCTGCGCCCCAGCCCGCACCATTCATTACCTTATATCCTGACGGAAACGTACAGAAGCCTATATCGCTGAGCGATGACCATTTCTCACCGCCACGTTACGATGCATTACCATTAGGCTATGTCTCAACAGAAACGGGAAATGAGCGTGCAACAATCAGTTTCCAATGCGAAGCCGACGAGTGCTTCACAGGCACAGGAGAACGGTTCCGCAAGATGGACCTCAGCGGACAGACTTTCCAACTTAAGAACCAAGACGGCCAGGGTGTAAACAACCGTCGCTGTTACAAAAACATCCCATTCTATCTTTCCAGTCGTATGTATGGTGTTTTCTATCATACCTCCGACTACTGCAAACTGTCGCTTGCCGATCATAGCACCCGCAGTATACAGTTCCTCAACGATAGAGCCACTGTCGACGTGTTCCTTATAGGAGGCGACACTCCAGAGGCTATCCTATATGGCTACCGTCAGCTCACAGGATTCCCAGAGATGCCACCACTATGGAGTTTCGGTATCTGGATGAGCCGCATGACCTATTTCTCCGACGAAGAGGTTAGCAGCATCTGCAATCGTCTACGAGCCGAACACTATCCCTGCGATGTCATCCATCTCGACACAGGCTGGTTCCGTACCGACTGGCTCTGCGAGTGGAAGTTCAACCCTGAGCGATTCCCTGACCCCAAAGGTTTCATACAGCGTCTTGCTGACAAAGGCTTCAAAGTGTCACTTTGGCAACTGCCTTACATCGCAGCCGGAGCAGAACAGATCGAAGAGGCAAAGACCAACCACTACATCAGCCGTCCTGTGAAAGAGGAAGACACCTCTACGGGTGGTGCATCTAACTTCTCTACCCTCGACTATGCCGGCACCATAGATTTTACCTACGACAAGGCTACCGACTGGTATAAGAACCAGCTGCTAAAACCGCTGCTGGAAATGGGAGTGAAATGTATCAAGACCGATTTTGGTGAGAATATCCACATGGATCATCAGTACCATGCATCGACCCCCGAAAGGCTCAATAATCTCTACGCTTTGCTTTACCAGCGAGCCGCTTACGAAGTAACCCGTGAAGTAACCGGCGACGGAATCATCTGGGCACGTGCCGCCTGGGCGGGATGTCAGCGTTACCCACTGCATTGGGGAGGCGACAGCGAGTCATCGTGGGCCGGTATGGCTGGTTCGCTGAAAGGCGGCTTGCATTTCGGACTCTCTGGCTTTGCCTTCTGGAGTCACGACGTACCTGGATTTCACTCTACTCCCAATTTCATGAACTCCCCTCTCGACGAGAAAGTATATGTCAGATGGACGCAGTTTGGAGTGTTCTCCTCCCACATGCGCTACCACGGCAGTTTTAAACGCGAACCCTGGCACTACCCCGCCATCGCACCAATAGTAAAGCGCTGGTGGAAACTGCGCTATGCCCTGCTACCTTATATCATGGAGCAGTCACAGCAATCCTGCAACAGTGGCTACCCCATGCTACGTGCTCTGCTCATGCACCATCCCTCTGACCGCCAGTGCTGGCATATCGACGATGAGTATTATTTCGGCTCTGAGTTCCTTGTATGTCCTGTGATGAACAGCGACAACCGTCGCGACATCTATCTGCCCGAAGGCCTATGGGTGAACTTCTTCACAGGCGAACGCCTGGATGGAGGCAGATGGTACTACGGTGTTGAGGTACCATTAGAAGAGATGCCTGTCTACGTACGTCCTGGAGCACTTATCAAGATGTACCCCGATGATGTCGATTCTACCGACGATATGGATATGAGCAAGGTTATCACAATAGAAATCACAAAAGACTACAAGGGAATATAATGGAAAGTCACTACATGCAAAGCCTCGACTGGCTGATTTTAGGAGTATATTTCGCGGTACTCATCGCCATAGGTGTCTGGGCCAGTACGAAACGAAAGAAAGGTGGTGCTCTCTTCCTTGCCGAACGTTCGCTACGCTGGCATCATATCGGTTTTTCGATGTGGGGCACCAATGTAGGCCCCTCGATGCTGATAGCCTCAGCCTCGGCAGGATTCACCACAGGTATCGTCAGCGGCAACTATGCCTGGTATGCCTTTATCTTCATCGCCCTGCTTGCCTTTGTCTTTGCACCGCGATATCTGGGTGCCAAAGTTCAGACTCTGCCTGAGTTCATGGGGCTGAGATACGGACAGTCCACACGAAACATCCTGGCCTGGTACACCATCGTCACCATCATTATCTCGTGGCTGGCACTGACACTGTTCGCCGGCGGAATCCTCATCCGTCAGGTGTTCGATATTCCGATGTGGATGTCAGCTCTGGTACTGCTGCTAATTTCTGCCTTCTTCACCATGCTTGGAGGACTGAAAGCCGTGGCTTATACTAATGTTTATCAGATGATACTCCTGATTGTGGTGTCAGCCATACTCGTTATTGTAGGTCTCGACCGTGTGGGTGGCGTATCGGCTCTGGTGGCAAAGGTACCATCCGACTACTGGGTGATGTTCAAGCCCAACAGCGACGAGGCTTTCCCATGGTTGCCTATCGTGCTGGGATATCCCGTAATGGGTGTATGGTTCTGGTGTACCGACCAGTCGATGGTACAGCCCGTCCTTGCAGCCAAAGATCTGCGCGAAGGTCAGCTCGGCACAAACTTTACCGGTTGGCTGAAGATACTCGACGTCGCGCTTTATATCCTTCCTGGAATCATCTGTTTCGCTCTCTTCGGCGATACGCTGAAGAATCCCGACGAGGCATATCTCACGATGGTCGAGAACCTCTTCCCCGTAGGTATGGTAGGACTTGTCTTCGCTGTATTGACAGCCTGCCTGGTATCTACCATCGGTTCGGCACTCAATGCCCTCTCTACCGTCTTTACAATGGATATCTATGTAAAGCGTTTCAACCCCGAGGCCTCCCAGCGCCGCATAAACTACGTTGGTCGCATTGTTACCGTCTGCGGAGCCATGCTGGCTATAATCCTAACGGTAGCTATCGATAGTATTAAGGGACTTAATCTCTTTAATGTTTTCCAGTCAGTATTAGGCTTTATTGCTCCACCTATGGCGGCAGTCTTCGTGCTGGGCATCTTCTGGCGCCGCGCCACTCGCCGTGCAGCTAATTTCGCACTTACCGCCGGCACAGCCTTCTGTCTCGTGGTGGGCATCCTTTATCTGTGGCCCCCTGTGTGGCTGCAGCTGGCTTGGCCTCACTTCATGATGCTATCGTTCTACCTCTTTGTAATCCTTGTTGTGGCAATGGTTATTATCTCGCTGACAGATAGCGACAAGACACAATACGAGATACCAGCCCCCGTCCACGAAAAAGGGTCGCCTCTGGCCATTGGCCTCTGGGCAACCCTCGCTGTGGTTATGATAGCGCTGTACGCCTGGTTCAATTAATTCTTCAGGATCTTGACGGTGTGTATTTTTCCGTCAGTACATGTAAGTCGCATAAGATAAGTCTCGTGCGACTTCATGTTTGTCACCTGTTTTCCATCGAGGGTAAAGAATTCGCGCTTTACGATGTCAAGTCCCTCCTCTGTCCATACAGGATTGATTGCTGTGGGATCACCTGTCACAGCAACATAGAACTTCTGAGTCCATGTGGTCTCGCCATCATCGACTGTGACATTGACGATACCCACACCACCGTTCTCCTTTGCCTGGATGCTGACCACAGAACCATTCACTGAAGGAGTGAAAAGCGGACTCTCTGTGGCGACCTTATACTTAGGAGTCTTGCTGTCATATTCGCCATTCTGTCCATAGAAACCTGCGAAATACGGCTTAACATCCATTGTCTCTGTGGCTGATGGTGCAACAATAAGATATGGGTGTGCCATAAACTCCAGATAGTCTTCCAACAATGTCCAGCCGTCATCATTCGGATCGTCATTATGGTTAGCTGTATTGGGGTCACTGCCAATTACCTTTTCATACCAGTCGGGCATGCCATCCTTATCTGTGTCGAAGTCGGCAGCACGTGTCTCCTCTGGATATACCTCCCAACCCTTACCATCGGCATAATCAGTGATATCTTCCTCGGTGTCAATCTCGCCTTTGAGTTTCGACTTTGAACCCACATAAGTATAAGTACCAGAGAGTGTCTCCTTAACATTACGCGCGTGGTGCTCGTCGCGCATTGGCATGGTAGCGCCTGCAGAACTTGTCACAACCTTCATTGCGTCCTTAGCCGTGTGGATTGTAGCGTATGATGGGAAGAGAGGCTCTGCCACCTGATATTCGTAAGTTGTTGGCAAAGCACCGCCACTACTTGCTCTGGCGTTGAAAATATTATCTTTCTTATCTAATGCAGATTCCTGTATGGTAAATGAGTGGTCCTTCTCCTCGCGGATATTGCCCGCAATATGAGCCACATCGGTACCAGCAGGATTGATAGCCCCCTCGAAATCCTGAGTAAAGAGAATCTTCTGCCTTGTGTCGGTTCCCATCTTGTAATAGTTGTTTACGAAGTTCACCTGGTGACAGTTACCGTCGGTGGTACGTCCCCACCAGTTGTAACATACATTATTAAAGAGGTCAAGTCCGCCGATGGGTATATTGTTGGCATCCATACCTCCACCCATACTCCAGTTACGTCCATTACAGTTAACCAGCAGGTTATGGTGCCATGAACCAATACGACCGTCGATAGTAGCAGCAAAGCCATGGTTTACTCCATCCTCATAGTTCTTATGGCCAGCAATGCCTAATGCCTCGCTGATGACATTATATTGGAAACTAATATTAAGGGCTCCGCGTCCGGATACCGTTTCGTCAGTACCCCAAGCTGCGGTACAATGATCCACAATAGCATGATTTGCTCCAGACATACCCATCGCATTACCAGTATTTTTACCATATACTCCCAATCCGCGCTTGAATCGTATATGACGTGCGATGACATCGGAACCTATATTGATATTTGAGGCTTTTATGCAGATACCCTTACCAGGTGCCGTCTGTCCGGCGATATAGGCATAGGGCTTCACAAAATAAGACTCGAAGTCGAGTTCTATGATACCACTCACATCAAATACGACATAACGTGGCTGGTCAAGCTTTACCAATCCGTAGAGCAGAGAACCTTCCGTGTTGGCGTCACCACTCAGATTGGTCACATGGTATACGATACCACCGCGTCCGCCCTGGGCGAAACGGCCGTATCCTTCTGCCTCGGGGAATGCGAGCTGTCGTGGACGGAACTTCCATACCAGACCCTTGTGTACAGTGCCGTTAGCTTCTACCTCATCGACACGCCAATAGTAGTATTTGCTCGACTTCAGGTCATTTACGGTATATTTCGTTTCCGTACCTTCATACTGCCATGTGGTAGCATTCTCCACCTCTGCAGCATCTGTACCGAAGAAGAGTCTGTGATTAATGGCTGTAGGACCTGTAGTCCACGCCAAAGTGCAGGAGCCATTGTCACAGTCATAGTGATAATCACGACTATTGGGCACAGGATCCTGAGCTACGAATGGTGAGGTGTCAAGAAGAAGTCCGTTCAGCATGACATTGGTGGTCTGATAAGTCTTACCCTCTTCTACGATGGTGCTATACTTCAGATATACAGAATCACCATCCTCTATATCAAAATCTACGTAAGAGAAGGTTGCATCTGCCATCTTAAGATCGGTAACAGGGTCCTTGACGTTGACAAAATCCACATTCTCCTGTTTTACCGAATATTGCCCCTCATTGACTTTCACCTCTACCTTTATCTTTGGCATTTCACCCGTCTTTACATCTTTCCAGACATGATATGCCATTGCAGTATGGTGACCAGCCGTCATTCCCTTAATCTTTATCTCAATAGCAGTAGGAGTGTCGGTAAGTGTTGGTGTATTGTCTCCATCAGCAATGAATGCCACTACACCGTCGCCCAATAGTCGCAGACCTGTTGCTCCGTCTCTACCTGCGTTACAAGTATTCTTGTTCCACTGGTCTCTTAGAATGTTTGCTTTACCTGCTGCTGCAACTATTATTTCCATCCCATTGTCGAGCATTTTAGAAGATAACGAATCGTGAGGAATCTTCCATTCAATGTAGTCTGGTTCATGGGTCTGCGCTTCCTGCGCATTGCTGAAGCTGAAGTCAATTCTCTGTGCCGTCATCTGCATAGTGATGACTGAGCACAATAATGCCATTAGAATCCTTTTCATTTTTTCGATTAGTCTTTTTTATGTAGTTTGTTCGGCTGCAAAGGTACTAAAAAAGATGCATATATCCGCTATATTTATCAAAAAATAACGAAAAGGGATCTCTGTTTTCCTTTACTTCCCTGTCTTTCGGTACAAATAGGCTACGGCGGCACCTGAAATATTGTGCCACACACTGAAGATTGCCCCTGGTATGGTGGCCAATGGATAAGCGGCAAAATGAATTGTTGCCAAGCTGCTTGCCAGTCCTGAGTTCTGCATACCCACCTCGATGGATATGGCCCGCTTCTTGGGGCCCGAGAGTCGTAACAGGCGGCCTATGGCATATCCCAGACTCAGTCCGCAGATATTATGAAGCATCACCACTATCACTATCAACAGTCCGCCAGCCAACAGCTTGGTGGCGTTAGCTGATATTAT
>Ga0247611_10007576_pt1 | contig 13577 bp, 19 predicted proteins | sample 177DNAGHGhighgp2_FD_192422 | JGI IMG/M metagenome (GOLD analysis project Ga0247611, IMG submission 192422) | Sheep rumen microbial communities from Palmerston North, Manawatu-Wanganui, New Zealand - 1770 DNA GHGhigh gp2 | ecosystem: Host-associated > Mammals > Digestive system > Stomach > Rumen... | reverse complement strand
CCCTGTATAAATAAAAAAATCGGAAGGCCGGAAAACCGCTATTTTACTTGATTGTTGCAAATCGTAACATTGAAAATACGTTATAGCACGTTACGGACCAGGGCTGCCCCGCCTGATCATTCAACTCATTTTCACCCGGATCAGCTTCGGACCACTCAGGTCAGTTAGGCCAGCGGCTTCCTGATCAGGGACTACCTTGATCAAGAAATTAATTAAAATAATGCTTGCAATTCTATACCATATATGGTATTATAATCTCAGGTCAGATAACTGACCTGTAAATATCATATATTAGGAGGATAAAGCTATGACAGTTGAGAAATTAAATCAGTACATTAATAGTAGGCTTAGGAGAATGCAGGAGGCATTTGATAAGGCACTGGAGACATACAACGGATATATTGTCCCGGTAGGCACGCGCATTAATGCAGCTGCATCGAAAGCCGAGAAGGATATTTACCATGCTATATGGGATATGCCTATAGAAGAATTATCTATAGAGGATCAGCAGATCATGGTCATGCAGCTCCAGAAAATAATCAGTGATATGCGCATGGATGCAGTGGAGATACTAAGAGCTAAGAACGGAGGGACTTTAATATGACATATTGGGAAAAGCAATATTTAGAGAATCAGCTGCAGTCCTGGACTCTCAGGATAGAGCGAGTTGTATATGAATATAAGCTTGGCAGATTAGAGAACTATGAGGCTATAGATGATATATCATCCTATTACGCTCGAGGCAAGGATACACTATCATATCTAATATCAGAATTGGAGCTAACTACAGCTCAGGCATCTGAAGCAAGGGGGTTATGGGATAACAGACTACTCTCCTGCTACAGAGCTTGTTTATATATGTTGAAGGGAGGTGATAACAATGAATAGATTAAAACAAGTAACTACTGATCTAAAGGATATCATTGACGTACTGGAAGCAAATGATGAGAGAGAGTGGATTAATTCTTTAAAGATTGCAATAGATTGTGTTGACTTCTACGCTGATGATATTACTGAGTTTAAAAAGTATATGAATAGACAGTACGGATTGGAGAGTGATGACAATGAATAAATCGGACCTGCAGGATGCAGTTATAAATAATGCTATAGATATATGTCGGGCAGCTATAAGGGTTATCGGTATCAAAGGCGTACTGGAATATAATGACAAAGAGCAGATAACTAAGAGTATAATTGAAGTTAAAAACTATAATTACGATATGATATATGAAATCCTTGATGACTTTAACTATAATCAGTATCAGAGAGCCAAAGTCATCGAAGCTCTGGAAAATGAGAGCGATGTATCTGTTATGATGGTTAATCAATATTATGATAATTATAGAGGAGGTAAATAATATGAAATGTCCGTATTGCAACAACGATGTAAAACTTAAGGTCATGCAGACATTTCCACACTCGGTTGATACGGTGGTTAGGCGCTTAAAGTGTCCTAACTGCCACACTCTATTTATCACCACTGAGGTGATATCTGCAGTCAAAAAGGAGGGTAAATCATGGCAGGAAGGAAGAACAAACTACAATATTTATTAGGCTATGAAGAGGGAGCTCAGGGCTATAGAAAGTATGATGTTACTGCCAGTAAAGTAACTGATGCAGAAGCTAAAGCTCTGGCTCAGCAGATCAATAACGCAATCCGCCGACTGGAGAAAGCCGGCATAGAGGAACAATCTGCAGAATATTTAATGATGAAGCATTATGCTGCATCAGATCCAAATGGCAAAGGCAAAATCTATAATATTACTCCATCCGGTGATATCAGAGTCAGCAAGGATATGAAGGGTATGACAGCAAAGGAGAGAGCATACTATATCAATACTATGAGAAATATCCTTAATAGCAAGACTTACACAGTGACCGGCACTAAGGCAGCTATGAAGAAATCCTATGAACATTATAAATCAACTGCAGCTGCTGACCGTCCTGGAATGACTTACGATAAATACACTCAGGTATGGAAAACTTACAGGGAGAAGATAGCCAATAATAAAAAGAATAAAATCGGATCTGATTTGATAGAGCTCCTGCTTGAGCGTACATCTATCTATGATATGGAACCTGAGGAGATGGAGGAAGCTATGGAGTATATGGAGCTTGGAGAAGATGAGGGGATATCAGCTTTATTAGATGCATACCCTCAGCTTATTAACTGGCAGTGATGGAATCAGGGAGAAGCATATGGCATATTGGAAAAGAAAATATAGAAAGTTTCTGACACTCTCAGAGCCAATAATCTTAGACATAGAGACATCATGGAATCATGACTATGATTCACCGCTGTGCTGGATGGTATCAGCACAGGTATACTTTAATGGTGAATACCATCTTTATAGAAAACCTTCGGAGCTGATGCAGTTTTACCTTGATTTATATAATGAGTGGAATCTGTCACCAAATGAGAAGGTTATCACTTACATCCACAATGCAAGCTTTGATCTCAGCTATCTCCTGCCGTACATCCAGAGGGACCTGCCGGATAAGGAGCTGAGGACTGGCATATTTGACGGTGAACATAAAATAAAAATGTATCGGCAGGGATGCTTTGAATTCAGATGTAGCTTGATGTTATCTGCAACCTCACTCGAAAAATGGGGCAGGGAGCTAAATATAGCTCATCCTAAGAAGGTTGGACTTTATGACTATAATAAAATATTATATCAGGATTCGAAGCTATCTGCAGATGAGGAGGATTATGACAAGTATGATGTATTATCACTCTATGAGTGCTTAATGGCTCAGATGGATAAAAATAATGATGATATAACATCAGTACCTTTAACATCAACTGGATACATCCGGAGGATGCTTAGGCAGTCCTGTTATCAAGACAAATACTACCGTCAGGACTTCTTTATAAATAACAGAATAACTGACCCTAAACACTATAGATGCTTAACTAATAGCTTCGCAGGTGGTTACACTCATGGGAACCGCCTGAAGAAATCACAGCTGCATATTGTGGATCCAAATAAAAAGAAAAAAGGAAAGCATAGAGACTTTAGATCACATTATCCTACTCAAATCATGGTAAACGGTCTCCCTTATGGCAAGTGCGAGACATGGTTTGATCTGGAGGATCCCGGCTATGTTAAACTGTTTAACGGAGCTCCTACCATTGATGATATCCTGGCGTTATCTCCGGAGTATAGCACTGTATCGGAGATAATAATCACAGAGATGCATCTGAAGGATAACAATATCACTATGCCTTTTATGCAAGTTTCTAAGATGTTTAATCAGGAAAACGTTAAGAAGGTCGCTGATAATGGAAGGGTGCTGCATATGTATCGAGGTCACTTTGTCACATATGTAGATAACTACACACTTAAGATCTTATCTGAGCAGTATCATATTAAGTATCTGGTTAAGTACGTGATGCGAATTAAAAATAAACCGGTACCAAAGCCTATAGCTGATGTTATCAACAAACTTTTTGCAGATAAGTCAACTCTTAAGATACTGCATCAGGAGGCTGTTGCTAAGTATGGTGAAACATCTGCTGAGGCATTTGATGCAAATTATAATTTGGTACAATGCAAGAAGCTGCTTAATGCAATTTATGGCTGTATGGTTATGAATCCACTCAGGCCAGAGCTTGATATCGATTATGAGTCAGATATACCAATGAAGATAACACGTAATATACATACAGATCAGGATATAATAGATGGACTTGATGAGTATTATAAGGGACGCAATAACTTCCTACCTTATCAGGCCGGATGCTTTGTCACCGCTGCAGCTCGTTATGAGCTCTATGAGTATATCAAGACAATAGGCTATGAAAATATTTATTACTGTGATACTGACTCAATCTTTTACGAGTCAACGCCTGAAATAGAGAAGAAGGTTGAGGCTCTCAATCGTGAGAAGCATAAGAAGGCTCCATATGTTAAAGATATATCAGGCAAAAAGATTTATTATGATGTATTCGAAGAGGAGCCGGACTTTAAAGCAATTAAGTACCTGCACTCTAAGTGCTATGGTATAGTTAATGATCAGGATGAGCTCGTAATAACCGTTGCAGGAATACCATCCAGAACTCTTATAAAGATGAGACGTAATGGAAAACCATTATATTTAACACGTGAGGAGGAGCTTGCCGGCGTCACACCAAAAGCTAAGATACATAAGCCTGGCATTAAGATAAAGGACCCTTATGCAGCGCTTGATAAACTTGATGAGGCTTTTGTTTTTCACACAAATACGGGTACAACCTGCAGATATACAACAGGAAAACCTCAGATAATTAATATTGATGGTCATGAGATAGAGACTGCAGGAGGCGCTATAATTAAAACTCTGGATAATAAGATCATTCATGATCTTGACTGTCCTGCAGATAATTATAAGATTGGAGTATGGTAAAATGTTAAGAGATAAATTATTCAAAAAATTATACAAGGATCCTCATCATGATTATGAGCTGACTGAGACTCTCTCAGTTCATGATGATGAGGACCGTGAACCTGAGATCATTTTCCTTCTCTCAGGACGTGAGAGAGCTAAATCCTATGAGGTAGCTACTCAGTTTATGGCAGATGCATATTATGATCATAAATTATTTGGATATGTAAGACGTGAGCAGCAGACTAATTATGAGATAGAGCAGTATTTTGCGGATAAAACTGACTTTATCCAGTGGATGACCGACTATAAGTCAGATCATGTAGCTGTTGATAAGTCAATGATTTATCTGGCACATATTGAGGAGTCAGATAATGGAGTAAAGAAAAGGATTCTGGATACTAAGATAGGCTATGCATTTTATTTATCTAAGAGAGGAGGTAACAAATCCCTTCAGTATCCAGATGTATACCGTCTCATAGTAGAGGAAGTCCTAACCATCGACAATTACATCAAGGGCGAGCCTGAGAGAGTGCTCAACTTAATATCAACAGTCAGCAGATCTAAGCCTGGATTTAAGACTGCCCTCATATCCAATACAGTATCACCTGTAAACCCTTATTCTGTCGCATGGGGTATCAATATAGCAAAGCTTAAGCCCGGAGATATCCAGTTAACAAAGCTTTATCTTAATGCTGCAGATGAGAACGGTAAAGAGCTCTATTATCTTATAGCAACTCATTATCTGGTTGATAAGAATGCTCTCTCAGATCAGGAGAAGAATAAGAAACGTAATAGAGTAAAGACATCAATCAAATCTAATAAATGGGAGGAGCTTAAGCTCTATAAGACTATACCGATGCGCTACATAAAGCAATATGATGTACTGGATAGAGCAATATTCGAATATGACGATATTATGTATCTCCTGGATATCCTGGAAGTCCCTGAGAACATAATGGATATCTATCTGGAAGATGAGGAACCATCTCAGGATAAAATGATCATAGGATATATCAGGAAGAAAACTACTGACCCACAGAAACATACCCGGATATATACCAACAATATCAACAGGTTATCAACATATGCAACTAAGGGTTTTAGGCCAGTATATGTTATTGATAAAATAATTGACTCACTCAATACCAGAGGCTGGATAGTTGGAGCTGATAATCTGCAGATGAATATCTTCTACCAGATATTCTACAAATTAAAAAATCCGTTGACATAACTTATCAACAGTGTTAGATTGTAAATAGTACCACTTATGGTACTTAAATAAATATTATATTTTATAGGAGGTTTAAAAACCATGAAAAATTACACTAATCCATCAGGACGCACATTAGTAGAGGAGATCCCTCAGGGGCTCCCTTTCCAGAAGATCAAGGACGTATTCAAGTTACCATTTGAAGCTCCTAAGGGAGATGTTAAAATACTTGGATATCTCAAGACAAAATCCAGCAAGTTTAAAGAATATAGCTTTTCACTTTTCATTGATCATAAGGGACTCAAGACACTCATCAATATACCCAACTGGTACGGTGAGCAGCTGGATGATGACTTTATCAACTCCGGACTTACTGCAGCTGAGTTTTTTGACGATGCTTATATTAAATCAATCGAAGCGGTACCGACAAAAGCAGGATCTGATACTTATGTAATAACAATTTATGAATAGGTACCACCAAAATACCTTAATCCTTTCAATAATGAGGCAGGCTCCGGCCTGTCTCAACCCATATAAGGAGGTAAAAAATGGAATATGAAATCATAAAACGCTGCATACTCTGGAATAATGAGAGTGAAGTGATCCGCTATATGCAGCCTGGCGACAAAATAAAAGTAAATAGAATCAAGAAGCATCTGCACTGCTTCCGGGCCTATACTGATGAAGGATACTTTAATATAAATACTGAGCTCGGTGGCACTTATGCAGTACCAGTAAGCAAGAAAAAAGGAACGAGAAGAAAGAAGGAGGAGAACTAAATGGCACATTTTTATGAAAATCTAAAAACAGTTGAGGACTATCACGCATCTAAGGGAATTGAAGAGGAGCGCTATACTGAAGTATCTGAGGCAGCTAAGGCATCTGAGGGAGATAAGGCAGATGATAAAGCTAAGGCATCTGAGGCATCTAAGGGAGCTGAGGCAGCTAAGGGAGCTGAGGCATCTAAGGGAGCTGAGGCAGTGACTGCAGATGATGTAAAGGATCTTGTTAATGCTGCAATGGAAGGCTTGACAGATAAGATAAAATCTGATATCTTGGGCGCAACTAAAATTATGTCAACTAATGATGGCGCTGAGGATGGCGGCGCCGGAGGTGATGAGAAAAAGGAGGAATGATAAATGAGTTATACACAGCTTTATTCTATTGTTAATAATATCGCTAAGAATCTGGCTTGGCGTGGCGGACGTGTTATTGATCTGAATAGTTTTATCGCATTTGGTAAAGACGTGCTTGATAGTCCTAAGATGACTGAGGGAGTTTATAACACTCTTATCACTCTTATCGGCAGAACCGTTTTTGCGATTGATATCGCTGAGGACGTTGATACTGATGATATCTTAGTAGAGTCCTTCGAGTATGGCAGTATCCTGCAGAAGCTCAGCTTCTTAATGCAGCAGGCTCAGACTTCGAGTGAATGGGATCCAGAACATCCTGAGAATCCTTATGAAGTTGAAGGCAAGGGTGGTGTTATTCAGAAATTCTTTGAGCAGTACATACCTGCATTTAGTTATGTAGATGTGTCTTATACTGATCAGCTTAAAGAGGCTTTTCGTGGTCCTGAATATCTGGTTGGATTTACAGATGCGCTTTATGTAAGAATGACTAATGCTTATAGAGTATCTAAGAAGGGCCTTAATCATGCGGCTATCGGAGGTCTTGCAGGATATATCTATTCTGACAGTACAAATGATAACTACTCAAGGCGTGTAAGATTCCTGCTTACTGAGTTTAATACTCTTTATAGAACTGAGGCTACAGCTCTTGATGAGGATACAGCTCTGGTTACTTCGGAATATCTTGAGTATGTTCGTAAGCAGATCGAACTTGATAAGCTTAATCTTAATGAGTATACAGGACGTTATAATGATGCAACAGTTGAAAGACGTACAACTGATGCAGAGCTTAAGCTCAGACTTAGTGCAATACTTACTACATCATATGATAGATATTATGCCACTACATATAATGAGGAGTATGTAAAGCTTCCAAAGCATAAGAAGTGCGTTAACTTTGGTCTTGCTGAGCTACCTCAGACTATTAAGGTATCTCTGGATGGCAGCAATGATATCACTATTGAACATGTACTTGGCATTATGTTTGATAAGGATGCAGTTGTTGCAACAATGGATAAGGAGAGATTCGTTAATAAATATGATGAGTGGAATGATAGAACAGTCTTTAAGTTAACTGCTAATAGACGTTATATCGTGGACCCAAGCGAAAATGCTATTCTTTATCTTAATGCTTAAGATATAGCTTCTCCTAAGATATATATTTTAAACCAACCGTTAGAGGTCAGGCTGATAAGTGGCCTGGCCTTTAATGCTATAAAGGAGGTTATAATGATAGGTTACAATGAAATGTTTTTCTTCGATAATTTTGATTTTCTTGATGCTGATCTAAAGACGTGGATGCGTAAGCATGATGTCTTTATAGATCTGCTGCTGTTTATAAGCTCTATGTTTGATTATGAGGGATTTGATGAGGGTATCAATACGGACTTTATAGAGTTTTATAATGCGCTTTCAATCCCTGCAGGATGCGGAGCATTTAAGGATGATAATGGTAGAGAGGTACTTGGATATATTGCAAGCGGTGGCCTGCTGGATGCTTATGGTATACCGTTAAAGTTTAATATTAATACTCTTAATGGCAAAGCTAAGCAGGGAGCTGTCCCCGGCGTTAATATGGCTATATGTTGGAATAATAAGACGCATACGCCGGATATTATAAAACTCCGGAGATATACGGAGCTGTTATCTATGGTTGATACGGCTCAAAAGTGTCTTATGAAGTACGCCAGACTGTTTCCAGTGTTTGAGGTTGATAATGATCAGGTAAAGGGTCAGATAGATAATGCTCTTAAAAATGCTGATAATGGTGAGCCGGTTACTTATGTAACCAAAGGACTCAGCAAGATAGGAGCTGATGGGATTCCAAATCTTAAGATCTTGAGGTTAGGTGATATCAATGCTGTTGATAAGATTCAGTATTTATCTACGTATCGTAATGATCTTATGAGACATTTTTATTCAATGTATGGCATGAGCTACTCTCAGAGTATGAAGCAGGCACAGCAGTCTATAGAGGAGATTCACTCTGATACAATACTCTCATGGGTTATACCAAATGACAGACTGCAGCAGCGCCAGAAGTTTGTTGATCAGTATAATGCTGTATTTGGTCATAATGCTACCGTTAAGTATTCTGATGCATGGGCTAAAGGATATGAGAAGTATATGGAGGAGGTGGAGAATGATGAGATATAAGACTTATTCGATGGTGAGTCTCCTGAAGGATGATGATCACTCTTATCAGGTAACTGTTAATAATAGCGAAGGTCAGCAGGTCCCATTATTTACTAATGCACAGTTTCGTAATATGGTTAAATTCCGTTTTCCTTCATATGAACTGATCTGCCCTAAGTATTATGATGAGGAGTCAGGGAAGTACGAGGATATTATTGAGAGTAAAGTGGACGCTATAGCTATGCTGCATGAGCTCTTTGATATGTGGGTAGCTGACCGTAAGCCCGCATTTGAAAAACTTTATCAGGCGCTGAGGGCTAAGTATAATCCAATCTGGAACGTGGACGGTGTGACCGGAACGGTTTCTGAAAATTCTAAAACTGGATTTGATAATCTTGAGCACTCTGGTACTGATACGGTATCTAATAGTGGTAAAGATACTAATACAAAGACAGGTAATGAGACCGTTGAAGGTTCGGGTGATGATAAGGTTGAAACTGAATATGACAGCTTTACTAATCGTACTGGTAACGAGATAGAATCAACTGAAGGAACTGAGGCTGATACTACTCAGGTAACTACTTTTGATGCTAATACATGGATGGATAAGGAAAAGGTTACTAAGGATTATGGTGATGCACTGCAGGGGACACAGAAGGTCTTTACTCGCCAGTATGATGACGTTAAAGATACTCATGATGGTACTGATACTGAGACAACAACTTATGGCAAGACTGAGACCCATACTTATAATAGTGTAAAGGATGAGCTGACTCATGGTAAAGTTGAAGAGACTGAGTATGATAGCAGCTCTAAGACTACTTATAATAACAAAGATAATTATGTGGAAATGGTCATCAGACAGGGTAATATAGGAGTTACTTCTACTCAATCCCTCATTACTGAGCAAGTTAATCTTACATCACTTGATCAGATAGTGTATATGGCAATTAATGACTTTATTCATACGGTTTGCATCGTGGGAGGTGGTGTCAGATGAGAGCTATAAGGTATCTTAATACATCTGCGGATAAGGCAGTACCTAAGCAGCTTAATAGTGTAGGAGCTGAGATTGATATCACTCTTAAGGATTCGACTGATATATTAAGGCCTGTTATTACTATATCGCCGCCTATAGTGTCGCAATTTATGGACTATAATTATTTACATATTCCGGATCTGCATAGATATTATTTTGTTCGTGGACATAAACTTTGTCAACAGTATATAGAGATGACTTTGGAAGTGGATCCGCTTGAAAGCTGGTGGGCTCAGTTAAAAGGTCAGTCCGTTATTTATGCCCGTCAGAGCAAAAACTATAACTCTTATCAGAGAGATGATCAGTTTGTTAAGATGGAGTATGGTGATGTGTCTACAGTGCCAGTTTCTGCAGATAAACAGAAAGTGCTATCTAATGAGCACATGTCTTATATTTTAATAGCTGCCGGCGCTGCTGGTGGAATAGAGGAGGAGGTGAGAACAGATGTATGACTATCCTAATGCGGTAACTAATGAGCAGTATCAGACTTTAGTGATGCAGGGAATCGGAGTGCAGGGTGGTGTTATCCCATGTGCCGAGGTACAATTTTACACAGAGTCGGGTCCTAACTGGTACGGTAATAATCAACCTCCTGCATCTCTCGGCTCAGCAGCTTCCCTTACCAGCGGTTCACGTACTCTCTTTATGTTTCAGGAGCCCATTGAGGATTATAGTAATAGAAATTTGGGTGACGTTACTGTTGATATTGGCGGCGTTGCATTATATTACGATGGTACTATTCATCTGGCTCCAGTGGATCCTCAGGGTAATATATTAACTCAGTATGCTGGTCAGACTTTAAGCTTCCCGGAATATTGTACGGATGCAGCAAGCGTTAATTTATATCTGGTTATGTCTTATCAGTCTCAAAATGGTGGACACTGTCCGGCTATAGCTTTAGGTGGTCCAGTGGATCCTATTGCTTATCCTTTAAAGTATCTTAAAGCTAAATACAGCTATAATCTATGCTATTTTAGCATGATTGGTAATGATATATTAGGTGAGGGTCTCGGCTCTCAGCAGTGGAATAGTGATAAACAGACTGATGATAACGGTCAGGAGGGCGGTGGAGGTGGTTATCCTGCTGTAGATCAGCAGGTCGATTATCCTTCTAATCCTTCGGAGGGAGCTATTGCTACTGGACTTATAACTATGTATAGACCTTCTCTGGCAGAGCTTCAGGCGCTGGCTGTTAAGTTATGGAGTAATGATTTTATAACCACAATCTTTAAGAATTGGGCAGATCCAATGCAAAATATAATATCTATCCATCAGTTACCTATTGATAGCAGGGAGATTAATGTACAGGCAGCTGATATAATGATAGGTAACTTTGATTCTGAGATTACATCTCATAAGGTTCTCCCTGCATCTCAGTATATTGATCTGGACTTGGGTAAGATTAATATTGGTATGGGCTTCCGTAACTTTACGGACTTTGAAGGTGATATAGATATCTGGCTGCCTTATGTAGGTTTCAGGAGCATTGATATTAAGGACTGCATGGATGGACAGCTCTGGATTAGGTATAAGATTGATCTATTTAGCGGCGAATTCGTGGCTCGTGTAGATGCATCAAGCACTTTTACTATCAACAGTGCAGTTGATGGAGCTAAGACCCATCCAATACTGCAGGAGAGCGGTAATATGGCCACTCAGATCCCGCTATCTGCAAGTAACTTTATGAACGTGTATACTTCAATTATAGCTTTTGGCGCTGCAGTTGCTAATAAAGACGTAGCAGGCGCTGCAAATGCTGCTTTAAATGCAAAGCCAAGCTATAGCAATAAGGGAGTTAATAACGCTGCTAATAGCGGTCTTATGTCAGTTTCTTACCCTTATGTAGTTATAAGGCGTCCAAAGTATAAGAACCCCGCAACGTTTAACGCTGAGGAGGGTATCATAAGTAATATCAGCGGTACACTTGGAAATGATTTGGGATTTGTTTCAGTCGTTCCAGGATCCCTTGATTTACATAATATACCATGCACTCAGGAAGAAAGAGAAATGATAATTGACCTGCTGGAGAGTGGCATATTAGTGCAGCAGGAGTAGGAGGTGAATAATATGCAGGGTAGTATTAATTTTGATGGCACTTTATCCGGAAGTATTGCCGGAGGCGGTGGAGGTGGTGGCTCTGAGGTCATTATAACGCCTGTACTTACGGAGGGAACTAAGATAGCTGATTATTCAATTGATGGCGCTACAGGTGAGCTATATGCTCCTGAGGCCGGTGATACGGTTGATGTAACACCCACTCTTAATACAGGTGATAAAGTGGCTGATATAGAGGTGAATGGTGTAAATAATGCGCTTTATTCTCAAAGTTACGGTTATGCCAATAATGTAACTGATGTTAATAGTGAGACTATTGGTGGACTCCAGAAGGGCAGTGATATAACTCCTATTAAGGTTAGAGCTGTTTCATACGCTGATCAGTCAGGTGTAGATGGTGAGACTATTGGAGTGTTATCTGTTGGTGATACCGATTATCAGCTAAAGCAGAAGAAAACTCATGCTTTAAATTATGTGACTACTGAGCAGGATACTGGAGTAGATTGGATTGATGGAAATAGAATTTTCAGAAGGGTATTAATTGTTAACAATTTACAAGCTGATACTAATAGCGATCCTTTAATAGGGGGTGTTGATTATTTCTACTGTGCAGGTCTAACTATATATGGTGGCAATAAAGCTTCATCACCATCGTCAATTAGTATGTATAACTACCAAGGTGTTGGTACATACTATGCTAATGTATACAAAGATAGTGATAATACTCTACACGTCTCAAATTTGTCACGTCAGAATACTGTTAGCGTTATTGCTATAGTTTATTATACAAAGGCGGTGTAGTTATGGAAAATATTATTAATCTTATAGTTAATAATGGCGTTGCTATAGTTGTTGTTGGCTATTTCTTATTCACTAATTACAAGTTTAATGAAAACTTGATCAAGACTCTCACTGAGATAACTGTAACACTTAAGGATATTCAGGAGGATATAAAGAGAGAAAATGGAGATAAATGATGAAGGTTTGAGCCTTATAGTGCAGTATGAGGGCTTTTCTGCTAAGCCTTATAAGCTACCGGGTGAACAATATTATACTTGCTGCTATGGTCATTATGGTCCAGATGTAGTCCCTAATAAGCTTTATACGGTGACTGAGGGGCGTGAGTTGTTAAAGCAGGATATAGAGAGAGCTGAGAGAGCTGTAAAGCTATACGATAATGTGTATCACTGGAATATTAACCAATTCTCAGCTCTATGCTCATTTGCCTATAATATAGGTAATATAGGCAGTCTAACATTATACGGACACAGGAGCATAGAGGAGATAGCTGATGCTATGATGTTATATACCCGAGATAGCCGAGGTAAGCAGCTGCCTGGCTTGGTGACAAGGCGAAGAGCGGAGCAGAAGCTATTTAATACTCCGGTTGACGATCAACTGGAGGGGAGTATTGACGTGATACCAACTTAATAATATTTGAATGGGTGGACATGGTGACATGTCCACTTTTTAATTTGTGCCTAACTGCCCTGAGTGAAAATGAGTTGAATGATCAGGCAGGGCAGCCCTGGCCGGTCCGTAACGTAGCATAACGTATTTTCAGTGTGACGATTTGCAACAATCAAGTAAAATAGCGGTTTTCCGGCCTTCTGATTTTTTTATTTATACAGGG
>Ga0247611_10007575_pt1 | contig 13579 bp, 10 predicted proteins | sample 177DNAGHGhighgp2_FD_192422 | JGI IMG/M metagenome (GOLD analysis project Ga0247611, IMG submission 192422) | Sheep rumen microbial communities from Palmerston North, Manawatu-Wanganui, New Zealand - 1770 DNA GHGhigh gp2 | ecosystem: Host-associated > Mammals > Digestive system > Stomach > Rumen... | reverse complement strand
TACCATCAGCATCTACATGCCAGAGAACAAGGCCCACTACGTCAAGACCATGCCCATGAAACGGCATAAGCCCATCGAAAAGTTATTCGACGAAGAATTTTGGGGTATGCAATGACGAAGTCAGGAGTCATCACACGCAAGGTGACGGTCAGATAATGTCCTATCGTTGGCAGATTATTCATGGCAGCCTCATTCGTTGATAGTACGACGGATGAGGCTGCTTTTTTGTGAGTCGTTTTGGTTCTTCTTTGTCAAAAAATATTCGAATTTTGAGCCCAAATAAAGGGGCTCAGAACGAACGAAAGGGTCACTCGGTCGAAAAAACGCCAATTTTTGATGTTTTTCGTAAAGCGTTGACTGACAAATGGTTACACGATTTTTAAACTGTAAACGGGCGGTTTACAAAATCCGAATTTGCGAGAGCTTAGGTTTCGCTGCGCCAAAGGTAAGGTTTCGTCGTGTGAAAGGTCATGTTTCATCGCACGAAACATGGTCTTTGGCGCGGTCAACCCTTAGGTTTTGCAGCGCAAAACCTAAGCGATGGCGGAAGTAGGAATTAGGAAGGAGGAAGTAATTCTTGGTTTTTACACATTTTAACTTCTATTTCATCACTTTTCCCCGACAAGTTTTTGTCAATATCTTTGCCGATATAACGTCATTTATTTTCCACAGAATCAGTAAATGCTTATACAAGTTATTATTCAACAGAAATTAGGCAGTTTAATAAATTATGCTTATCTTTGCAGTTGAGAATTACTAATAACCAAATAGATGTCGAAAAGAGATTGTATGAGTTTATATGATTTCTTAAAGCAATAACGATTATGGACGGATTCAAAAATATAGAGATAAAGAATTTCAGAGGCATAGACCATCTGAAAATCAATGACTTTTCCCGTGTAAATGTCTTCGTCGGACAGAATAATTCAGGAAAAAGCACCGTATTAGAGGCTATAGCCATGTTGATGAGTATGTCAAACCCAGATGCGCCTCAGATGATAAATGCTGTAAGGGCTCGCAAACCATTCAGCAACTTCATTGATGTTAAGTATTTTTTCCGTAACATGGATGTCGCAACGCCACCTGAAGTCACTTCTATACAAACGGATGGTACATCACGACATTTGAAGATGGGTCTTTCTTATGTATTTGACGAATTGGCAGATGCAAAGAATGAACCTATTCAGCAAACAGGAACGGTTTTTTATGTGAACACATTAGAGATGGATTTCGACGTAACTAATGGGGCTGGTATTCATAACTATAAAAGTTGGCTGCGTGTGAATCCCCAGGGATTGGTCGTAAATAAGAAATCGGCTGAGGGCTATATGGAGAAGAATAGGGCATGGCTTATTCCTTCTGACTTGATGACAAACAGTCTGGCTAGTGATTTGACAGAATTATTCCGTCGAAATAAGAAAGATACCGTATTAGCATTGCTGAAATTGTTTGATGAACGAATAACGGGTATTGAAATCTTGACAGATGATGTCTATATTGGCTTCGATGGAATGACAGAGATGTTGCCAGCTCGTGTTACAGGTGATGGTCTTCGTCGATATTTGAGTATCGTAGCCAGTGCAGCTAATCCTATGATAGATATAATTTTAATTGATGAGATAGATAATGGATTGCATTATTCTGTTTATAAAAAGTTGTGGCAGGCTATTTTTGCCTTAGCTGTTGCCGGTGACAAGCAAATTTTTGTCACCACTCATAGCAAAGAGACCTTGAACTATCTGAACGAGATACTGGAAGAAAATCCTGTATTCCAAGAGGACTTTCGTCTATATACGATAGAAAGAACTCTATTGAAAGGCCTTCAAGCTTATATGCTCACTCATGAAGGATTGAGAGGAGCATGCGAGAATGATGTTGAACTTAGAAGCGTAGTACTATGATGAAAAGATTTCGCATTTTCGTAGAGGGTGATGCTGACAAGAAATTCCTAAGTGACTATTATCACCATCTATTTCAAGAAAAGGCCTCCCAAAATAGCATTATTCACACAGGTGAACTAGAAAAAGAAACAGGGGGGTATAAGAAATTGACTAGCGAGGTCAACATCCGAGAAATGTGTATAAACTCAGACCAGGGTGGGGTGAATATAGTTATCTTTGATGCAGACAAAGATATCGAAGCAAGGCGAAAGGAACTCCTGTCTTATAAAGAAGAATATGGTGTAGAGTTTGAACTATTCTTATTCCCCAATAACCAAGATTCTGGTGATTTGGAAGACTTGTTGGAAAGTATCATCAATCCCAACAATCAATCTATCTTTGAGTGTTGGGAGCATTATGAACAGGAATTAATAACATTGGATATTCCAGATCGTACGCCTCCTCCATTGACTACTCCTGCCAAGAAAACAAAAATATACGGCTATCTTGAAGCATTGCTCTATAAGAACCAGAAGGAACAAATAAAGGAAAAGAAGCGTGATTATGAAAACACTCTCCATTGGAATCTGGATGCAGCGTATCTGGAGCCGCTGAAGGAGTTTTTGGAAAGTCTTTTGTTTATGAAAGAATGATATAATATTAATGAATGTTGACAAATAATGATTATAATATAGTTATGAGTGCTCAGGAGCAAATACTTGAAATCTTTTCTCAAAGAAACATAGATAAAATAATCTATGTTGATGATATATTAGGTAAAGAATCTTATCATGACAATATCTTTGGCAAAGTTGTCTCTCTAGTGAATGAAGGTATTTGGGACCAGCAATATCCGTTTACTATGGAAACTGATATTTGGCAAGAACAATTTGAAGATTGGTGGAAAGATGCTACTTTTGATGATGTAGAAAGTTTTGCAAAGAAATACGAAGTGCAACGTACAAATCCTTCAATAGCAGAGAAACTATTGGAATTATTGTCTGTGTGTAATGTTGAATTGCTTACGCCGGAACAGTTTAATGAAGATTATAAAGAAAGTTTGCTTAACGAAGTTAAAAGAACTGGTCATACTTGTATGGTGTTAATAGATTATGATTTGAAAGATTCGTTGCAAAATGGTGACCAAATGCTAGAGTCTGTAGCTGATTATGATAAAATATTGTGTGGTGTTTTTTCTGGGACATTTGATATAAATGCAGAGATAGAACAATGGGAGAAACGAAGCTTTAATAAGAACATTTATCCAATTTCAAAAAAGCGATTTGACGGAGATGACGAGTCACTAATGGTTCAGGGATTAAAGAATGTTATTTGGTTAAAGCAGATTGAAAAAGTAAAGGAAATGGCTGAAGATGCCGTAAACGAAGCTTGTACTATCTTAGAAAATGGACTAAAATCAATAGATCCTGCCACATTCAATCGAATGGTAATAGCAAGTTCTAAAGCTGAAGGTTGTTGGGAGTTTGAGTCTCTTAGTCGAATTATTATGATTTATTTGAATAGGGGACTAAAACAAGGAATAAAGAAGCAATTTGCTGAATTCCAGCAAAACACAAACTCTATTCGTGCATTAGACGGCCCAAACTCGTCAGAAATAATAAATGATGAAATCTTAAATTTTATAAGGGGTGAAGAGTGGTATGATGAAATTGATTATGTAAATCAAGTATATAGCCCTGTTTCTAATGGGGATATTTTTCAAATCAAATCGGATTATTATATTCTTTTGAGCCAGCCTTGCAGTTTGAGTATCCGGTCTCAAGGCATACGAGATTATAAGTTAGATCAAGCGTTTCTGATTCCGTTAGCAACAGAGGAGAAAGTAAAAGGAAAAACATATTTGGATAGTTCTCTAAAAGGTAAACTACAATTCCCGTTTATGGATTATGAGTATTCCATATTTGCAGATTGTAAAAGGGTATCTTTATCAATGTTGGATTTGGTTTCGTATAATGATAATGGTGTGGCTTCAATTGATATCAGTATAAACTCTAAACAATTGGAAGGAAGAGAGATTATGCAAGATAATATGTTACTGCGATATGACAGAATAAGATTAAAAATTGAAAAGTATAAGTGTGCTTATGATTTGTTAAATGAGAATCTTGAAAAACGGCAAAAATTACAGATTTCAGGATTTTTTTGCAAACCATATGAAATGGGAGGTGAGAAAGTCGCTAAAAAACCTACAGTCACAGGAACACGAATTATTTTTAATGTTAAGCGGGTAGGTCGTTATAATAGTTATGGCGCTCATGTTTTGTTGCAACAATTTATGAGTTATATGTCACGACCAGAGTTTCCAGGTGATTTGGGACGTAGTTAAATATGAGTATGATTAAACTAGAACAGTTAGAAGGTCTTTTAGCTCGTTTATGTGCTATTAGAGAAGACGGAACCTTAGATGGTGAAGATGCAGATCGTAGCGAGAATATGCATCGGCTATTTATGTATCCTGCGATGATGGTACCTGCAACTCAAAGTGCTATTATAGAAGCTATGGCCCATGTCCTTCCTTCCAACAGTATGGCAATAGATCCTTTTATGGGTTCTGGAACATCTTTGTTATCTTGTATGGAATTTGGATTAAGTGTCTTTGGGCAAGACATTAACCCTTTTGCAGTTTTATTATCAAAAGCTAAAGTTACGCGGTATGATTTAGAAGGGTTTAACACATCTTTTAAGTCGATTAAGAATCGTATAGATAATGATAAGTCAACAGATATAGAGGTCTCTTTTGTTGGTATAAATAAATGGTTTAACAAAAGCGTTCAAATTGACCTTTCAAAAATAAGGAGAGCAATACAAGCAGAACCATGTCCTGACTACAGGAATTTCTTTTGGGTAATCATGTCTGAAGTAATACGTATTGGAAGCAATGACAGAACATCGACTTTCAAGTTGCATAAGCGTGATCAAATAGATATCGATAATCGTAATGTTGATATTATACAAGAATTCCTAAATTATAGTAATCGCGGTATAGAAGATTTGTCTGATTATCGTGACAAATTACAGCAGGAGCATCTTTTGGATGGTTATGTTTTCTCAGGCTTGTCAGAGATAGTATGGGGTAATACTCAGAGAAAGATTGAGTCAAGCAAGATGTATGACCTGCTTGTGTCTTCTCCGCCTTATGGTGATAACCATACAACGGTAACTTATGGGCAAACAAGTTACTTGCCTTTACAATGGATTGATTCGAAAGATGTTATATGTCCTTACAACTATTTAAAGACGACTCAAGAAATTGACAGACAGAGTTTGGGAGGACGTATTAATAGTAAAACTCTTTCAAATAAAATGAGCAAATTATTTGTTAAGTCTTCGACGTTAGCAACCTTTTTTGCACAGATACCCGACAGTGAGAAGAGAAAGTATAAGAAGACGATATCATTTATTGCTGATTTTGATGAGAGTTTAGATGCAATTGTAAAAGTCATGAAACCTGATGCCTTTTATATTTGGACAATTGGTAATCGTTTTGTTGGAGGAAGAGAAGTTCCCAATGCAGAAATACTCAAAGATCTCATGGAAAATCGTGGAATTTCATTATTTTTTGATGCAGAAAGAAAAATCCTAAATAAGAAACAAGCCAAAAGAAATAGATTCTCCCAAACAATGGAAAAGGAGAGAATATTAATATTTCATTAAGGCTAAAAGGAGTAATTGATATGGAAGAAAAAAGTGCAAGATTTGATATAAACCCACATGTTATCCGCCAACTTGGTGCCGAGTTGGTAACAGATCAGGTTACTGCATTGATGGAATTAATAAAGAATTCGTATGATGCTGATGCCAATTATGTTAAAATAACAATTGAGACCCAAGCTACACTAAATAGCCAAGAGATTTTCAATCATGAGCATAAAGGATATATAATTGTAGATGATGATGGATTTGGCATGGACCGTAATACCATTCTGCAATCATGGCTTGTTATCTCTTATTCTAAGAAACGCCCCGTTGACGGAATTAAACCCAAAACACCCAAGGGGCGAACTCCATTAGGAGACAAAGGATTAGGAAGGCTGAGTACACAAAGACTAGCTGACTTCTGTGAGATATTTACAAAAAAAGACAAAGGTGAGGCTTTACACGTTGGCTTTGATTGGAATGACTTTGATAAGGTTCAAAAGCTTTCTGATGTTAAAGTTGATTTTCAAAGTGCCAAATTCAATAAAAAAGAAGGTACGAGACTTGTACTTCTAAACTTGTCTGACACAAAAGCATGGGAAGGCTCAAATTTGGAGCGTTTCAAGGCTTTGCTATGTCAATTGATTTCTCCGTATCAAGAGAATAGGCCTTTTAGGGTCTATTTGAATATTAATGGTGAAAATATAAATCTTGACCAAGAAAATGAAAAATTGCAGAAACTGAGTATTGCAGATATACATTTTAAGTACCAAAATGGAACTTTTTCTTGGTATGCTGACCTAAGTATGCGCAAACTTATAGGAAATGATTTTGAGACCTATGAGAAGATTGTTCTGGCAGATAATGGAAAGCGATTTGTTGATAGTTTCTTTAATGACAAAAAAGGACGGGCATCGAATTTTAGAGCCGATATTGAAGGAACTTGGCTTCGCGTGGAAATTTCTTTCTCGCTAGCAGATACGAAAGAGCCTAAAGTGATGTTCAACATAGATGAATATGATCCTGGTGATTTTTTTGGCCGAATTCAAGAATTCTCTTTCCTACGAAATTCTAAAAGTGAAGACTGGTGGTCATCGTTATATGCTACTTTTGATGAATATAAGTCTTTTATAGAGCCTCAAAAAGGTATCAAGATATATAGAAACGGATTTGCGATTCGTCCTTATGGCATTAACTCCAATGACTGGTTAAAGTTGGGAGCAAGTTGGACTGGCGGCTCTTCATATTATGGTTTAAGACCTGACAATGTTATTGGTTATGTTTCTATTGACGAAGGGACAAATAGTCATCTTAAAGACAAAACTGATCGAGAGGGGCTAATTGAAAATGATTATTATCGAGTTTTCTTGGGACTTTTGGATTATTTTGTAAAGTCTGTGAATCGAGAATTTGAAAACTTACGTAGGTTCTACAATGACTTTAGAAAGGATATGGTACAGGACAATCAAAAGGTCAAGTCTTTAACAGATGCGTTTAGGACCATAAAAGAACAAGGGGATCGAGGTTATGAAATATCAAAGTCTTATGAAGATGTTCAAACAAAATTTAATACCATCCAGAAACACATTCAAAAAGTCGTAAAATCTGAAGATGGAAATCTGTTTGCGCAATCTGAAAACTCATTGACAAAACAGACGTTGAAAGAAGTGTCCGATTTAATGGAAAGTTCACGTTCTATTTTAACACAGGCTAACGAGGTCTTGAAAAATTCTGTATATCTAAATGAAGCCCTTATTGTGCTTAAACCCAAACTTGAAATGCTTGAGGACAGCTTAAGAGATATGACGGAATTAGCGTCTTTGGGTCTTATTTCAGAAATGGTTTCGCATGATTTAGGTCAAATCTCTGATCGCATGTTAGGGAAAAGTCGTGAGTTGGAATCTCAACTGAAGATGCAAAAGGGTGTTTCGCAAGAGCAGATATATTCATTGATATCATTTATAAAAACTACTGTTACATCACTAAAGTCGCAAATGAAGCATCTTGATTCTTCAATGAAATATAGTCGCATGAAGACAGAGGTGTTTTCTGTATATGATTTACTAGAAAATGAAGAAAGAAGTTATTACAAAGAAAGACTAAATGAAAAAAACATATTGTTAAAAATAGAGAAAAAAAGAGATTTTATCCTTAAAACAAATAAAGGAAGAATCATTCAGATTTTTGACAATCTCATGAATAACTCTATATATTGGTTACAAACTATTGAGAATGAGAGAGAAATTTCTATAACAATAGATAAGCCTTGGGTCTTTTTTAAGGACAATGGCCCAGGGGTAGACAAATCTGTTGAAAACACTCTCTTCTTGCCATTTGTAACTTGTAAACCCCAAGGTAAGGGTAGAGGTCTAGGGCTCTTTATAATCCAGCAATTGCTGGATGATTGTGGATGCGACATTGTATTAAGTCAGGATAGGAATGCAAGAGGACGAAGATTTATGTTCTCTCTAAATCTGTATGACTTAATTGATAAAGAAAAAGAGGTTAGGGGTTAATATTATAAACTTAGAGGGTAGTCGGAAGAGTAGTAGGTAACTCAAAATGAGACGTTATTGATATGAAGATCAAACAGGTCAAATACATTAGGATGGATGTTTCTTACTACGGGATGTTCTTTCCTAATATTAAGTACTATCCAACAAAAGATGAGGATTTAGATTCTTTTTCTATAAGAACAGAGGATGGATGTTGGTTTGGTCTTGACTTGAACCAGCAAATACCTATAAATGTACATTTGTTCTTTATTGATGGACAATGGAATACGAATTGTGAGTATTGCGAACGTGATGCAGATGGAGAATGGAACCATTATTATGATTCTCATATCTATTGCAAGAATATCAAGGTAAAATATATACATTGAATATGAACACAGAGAATAAACTTCGAATAGGTGATGTTTCTGACAATGGCCAGATAACTATAATTGATGAGGATAGATTATGCTATCTTGTTAAGTCAGAAAGCCGTGGTTCGGTTGGGTTGCGAACGATATCAAAAGCTTTGCTTGATGAATATGTCCATTATTTTGCTAAACATCCAGATTCTAATGCAAATGCTGCCAGAGATGCTTTATGTGGAAAAACAGAAATAGACAGGTTTGAATATGGCTATACTTCTACATTGACTGTGATGGCAAAAATGGTGTTGAACTATGCTAATGTTTTGCATATCTCAACAGAGAATGCTGGTATTATTAAAAATAAAGAACAAATATACCAGCAAATCTTCTATGGTGCACCAGGCACAGGAAAGTCAAATACGATAAAGAAGTTGGTAGATGAACAGAATAAGATATGTCATCGTACAACCTTCCATCCCGATAGCGACTATTCAACATTTGTGGGTGCATATAAACCAACGATGAAAGAAAGCCGTATCACAAAGGATGGAGTGACGACAAAGGAAGAAAAGATTATATATACATTCTGCCCTCAGGCATTCACCAATGCTTACGTAGAGGCATGGAAAACGGAAGAGGAAGTTTATTTGGTTATTGAGGAAATCAATCGTGGTAACTGCGCCCAGATATTTGGTGACTTGTTCCAACTGCTTGACAGGAAGAATGGCGTGTCGGAATATCCTGTTGAGGCCGATGCTGACTTGCAGAGTTATTTACAGAAGGCATTGGCAGATACGACTCGAACGGATATTTCTGAAGATGTAAAGTCTGGAAAGAAACTGATATTGCCCTCGAACCTCTATATCTGGGCAACGATGAACACCAGCGACCAGTCGCTGTTCCCTATTGACTCTGCCTTTAAGCGTCGTTGGGAGTGGAAATACATCAAGATTAAGAATCATCCTGAAGAGAACTACCAGATAATGATTGGTGAAGAACAACAGGATTGGTGGGAGTTTATCAAGAAAATTAATGAGATAATTGCCTCCATGACTTCGAGTGCCGACAAGCAACTGGGGTATTTCTTCTGTTGCGCCAAGGATGGAGTGATTGACGAAGAGACGTTTGTATCGAAGGTTATCTTCTATCTTTGGAACGATGTGTTCAAGGACTATGGCTTTGAGGATGCTTCGCTGTTCCGCTACATAGACAATGAGGGAACGGAACGAGACTTGACTTTCCCCGACTTCTACGATGAAGACGGTGAGAAAGTGAATACGAAACGACTGGCTGACTTTGTGAAGAAAGTGATGAGCTGGAAGAGAACGAATGCTGAATAAGACTAATGTATATCCTGTTTGAAGAACACCAATATGAGAGCCGACTTGTTGAGAAGATTCTGAAGGACATTTATGTCTTGCAGGATGTCAACAAGAAAGTGAGCGTGCAGTATGTGGGGTATTTCTATAATCCGCATCTGCATGACTGTGTGTTCATTCTGCCGAAGGTGTTGCTGACGGAACAGGAAACATTAGTCGGTATGGAACTACCGACAGGTGAGCAGGTAACTCCAGAACAGGTGTTGACACCAGAGGGACAGAAGAAGTTAAGCAAGGAGTATCGTAAGTTTATCTATGAATTCTCCGTGTGGATATACCGGGTTCTGAGTGTCTTCTATAAGGCTAATCCTGATAGTAAGGCAATCCTCTATAAGCATCTGCCGCAGGCTGGCAGGGGAAGACGCCATCGGGCAGAGACCTATTTGGATATCGTGCTGTCACTTATCTCGTTCAATCAAGAGAACAAGGACTTTGTACTGTTCACCATCAAGAACCTACATAGGGGAAACAACAAGATAAATTGGACTCGGACAATCAGCCACTCACAGGCATTCGTACAGGATGATGACGTGGTCTATCTGAATCCAGTCAACAAAAAGCGCATCATCAACTACGAAGAAGAGCTGTTCGTTATCTTCTATAGCATCTTGAACTATCTGAATAATGAATATGGTTTCCATGCACCTATTAATATTCAGTATGACCTGATAACGGGCAAGCAATTCAAGCAGTATCAACGTGGCATGGGTAAGACGAGGCTCATGCAAATCAAGTACAAGTACTTTTCTGACAAAGCCCTCCAGCTTTGGGACTTGTGCTATGCGTTCTTTGAAAACTCGTATCGTATCGCCATCAATACCCATGCCCAGGAGTATATTCTGGCTAAGAGCTTTAACGTGGTGTTTGAGGCTATGATTGATGAATTGATAGGTACTCCTCATAACAGGATTCCCAAAGGACTGGCAGACCAAGATGACGGCAAGCGGGTGGATCACATGTATACTGACTTGGCATTGACATCGGCTGACGCCCAAAAGAGAAGAGAGGTATATTATATCGGTGATAGCAAGTATTATAAGAGCGGGCATCCGTTGACCTCGGAATCTATCTATAAGCAATATACCTATGCTCGGAATGTAATTCAGTGGAACGTCAATCTGTTTGCCGCAGACGATTCACGGTTTGACGAGAAAGAGAAGGCGCAAAGGAAAGCAGATAAAATAATCTTCAACGACATTCACTTGCAAGACAATTCACTGACAGAGGGATACGATGTGATTCCCAACTTCTTTATCAGTGCCTTTGTCAACAAAGAACGTCGGTATAACGATGGAGAGAATAACATACGCAAGCATAAGAAGAACGGAGAGCATTGTACAAAGGTTTCTTATCAATTTCCTGACAGACTCTTTGACAGAGATACGCTTTTCCTCTCTCAGTATGATGTCAACTTCCTTTATGTTCTCTTTCTTTATGGCCGCAATAAGGCAAACGAGAAAGCACAGTGGAAACAGCATGTTCGGAAGATATTCCGTGACGAGATACGTGCGGTGATAGAGAATGAGTTCAGAATCTATGCCATGCGTGCCCGCTTGGGTGTAGATGGTGGTCTATATCTGCAACAACACTTCTATGAACTGAATGGTCGGGTGTTCCAACCATACGGTGAAGACCGGGAGATGTTTTTCGCTTACGCACGCCCTCTGAAGAACTTGGAAAGCACACAGCAGCAGTATGATGACCTGTCGAAATACTTTGTCATTGCGGAATGTGGCATGGGCAAAGACCCTCAAGAAGAACTGAAGTCGAAGATCAATGCCGAAATGAACAAGGAAGTGATTACTCCTCAATGGCTGACGTTACACTATCTGGAGAAAGAACCGAATGGCGGAATCATGTTGGGCTACTACAGGTCAGAGGAACACTTGAAGTGGATAATGGGCAACAATGACAAAGGAAGCCTGGTGTATAACGTGCGACTGAAACAAAAGGGAGAAGAACCACGTGAAGGTGCTCACTCGGCTGACTTCTATAAAAAGAAAGGGGTACAGTTTGTTATTCTTTATACAGATGGCGTAGAGGAAACAGGAGAGTATCATGTGTTTCATGTAAAGGATACAGCAAGCAAGGTAACAGAGGAACGTATGAAAGGCACATGGTATCCATTTGAAGTAAAAGGACCTCATTTCTTTTTCCGCTTCGACGAGGAAATAACCTTGGGGAAATTGAATATAGTAGAGTTGCTCAATACTCTTAAAACCAAGCACCTAACAGAAAATGGTACTTTTGCCCCAGGCGAACCACTCTTTGCAACAGCCAAAGAAATCTTGAATTATCGAACAGGCTTTTGATTATAGAAACCGAAGGCTTTGGCTGTGCCTATTGTAGCATTTGCTAATGCTGATGGGGGCGTGATTACCATTGGGGTATCGGATAAGACTCGAAAGATTGAAGGGGTTGACCAATATACGAAGAAACTCAACGAGTTGTTGCGTGTTCCGTTTGATTTCTGCAATCCGTCTGTTCCGGTGACTTGTTCATACCTGCCTTGCACAGATAAGAATGGGAGCGAGAACCGTATCCTATTGATGGAGATTCCTGCCAGTTCCAATCTGCATACCAATCAGGCTGATGAAGCCTTTATGCGTGTTGGCGATAAGAGCCGGAAACTGACCTTTGATGAGCGTGTCCAGCTGATGTATGACAAGGGCGAACGCTACTACGAAGATACGGCTGTGTATGGCGCAACCATCGATGACATCGACATGGATGCTGTGGCGGAGTATGCAAAATTGGTTGGATATGGGAAAAGCCCCATGCAATACTTGCGAGAAAATAATAGTTTTGTGAAGACCAACAAGAAGGCTGCGATTAAGCGAGAGCAGAGTGATGCTCACATTAGCTCTGCCGAGCGTGAGCAGGCTCGACCGGAGGTCAATGGTGAAGAGGATGTGAGCACAGCATGTATTCTTCTCTTTGGTAAGTATCCCCAGAAGTTCTTCCCTCGTGCACGCACTCGCTTCATAAGATACATTTCTGGGGCAACATGCCCAGTTCGTGACAAAACGCGACTACCCTGAGTTCGTCATTCAAGAGATGACGGTCAATGCCTGCTGCCATAGAGCATACAACATTAAGGGCACCGAAATACAAATCAAAATGTTTGATGACCGGTTAGTGTTTGAGTCTCCTGGCAAACTTCCAGGACAAGTGAAGCCCAACAATATCCGACATACCCACTTCTCTCGTAACCCGAAGATAGCAGCCTTCCTCAAAGCATATCACTTTGTGAAAGAGTTTGGCGAGGGCTTTGATCGTATCTGTCGCGAGCAAGAGGCTAATGGTGCGAAAGTTCCATCCTTCCGTACTGATGAGTTCATCCTGAAGATTATAGTGCCAAAAGTAGCAGAAAAGGTATTGATGGAAACACGTATTGCAATATTACAATTGATGAAAGATGACCCTTATATATCAAAAGCAGAAATAGCTAAATTATTGGAATTGCATCCATCAGCGGTGTCTCGCAATATTGAAGCAATGCGTGGCAAATATCTCCGCCGTGTCGGTCCCGACAAAGGCGGATTCTGGGAGATTATAGTATAAATGGAGTATTGAGCAGATGCCGGCTTGTGGAACTCACAAGTCGTTTATAGAAACGAAAATCTCGCAAGTGCTTTGATTATAGCTTCTTGCGAGATTTTAATGATTTAGCTGTACCCAGACCCGGGGTCGAACCGGGATGGGTTGCCCCACTGGTGTTTGAGACCAGCGCGTCTACCGATTCCGCCATCTGGGCTAAATGTGGGTGCAAAGATACATGTTTTTTCTGAATCGTACAA
>Ga0247611_10007574_pt1 | contig 13581 bp, 28 predicted proteins | sample 177DNAGHGhighgp2_FD_192422 | JGI IMG/M metagenome (GOLD analysis project Ga0247611, IMG submission 192422) | Sheep rumen microbial communities from Palmerston North, Manawatu-Wanganui, New Zealand - 1770 DNA GHGhigh gp2 | ecosystem: Host-associated > Mammals > Digestive system > Stomach > Rumen... | reverse complement strand
TATAATTCCTGCATAGTAGGACTGTCCGTAATAATTCTACGCATCAAATCGTTATCTGATTGAAGCTCGCCTATCTGCTTTTTAAGGTGTTTTTTCATCTGCCTTGCGTTCATTTCTATCTCCTTTCATTGCTTTATTAATTTCCTCTTTAAGATGTTCAATAATAAGTTCTGGATTTGTATAAAGCAAAATATCTTGTACTTCGAACCATTTGTACTTAGTTCCACCTCTAATAGGAAATTCACATACTATCTTATGAGCAACACCGATTGGATAAGGCTCAACAACCGTCTCATGCCAATACCAAACAAGACCTGTTTCTTTCTGAATATGTTTTAGGAGTTTGTCAACTATTTCTGGTGCTAACATAGTTTAATCCTCCTCATAAGGTGTGGGCATATAAGCCCATGCTATCACACCATACCTTTTAAATATACTCTCAATATAGTTATAGTCATAATAATTAAGTTCCTCTTCCGAAAATTGCATGGTTGAAACACACTTTTTACCCCTAAAATTATTATAAGTTATCAAATATGTTCCATCCTCTTCAGGTAATCTTTCCTTTACGGGAATCCATTTCATTTTGTTCATAATTTTTTCCTCCAATCATAAAATAAACAAATTTATAGACCTCATAAACGAGTCTATTCTCAACCATTCTTCCTCAGATATCCCTCCACAATCGTACTTTTCCTCTAAGTTATAGTAACACTGGATTAAATATCTGTCATTGTGCCAACCTTGGAATAATTCATCTGGATCGTACTTACCATCCTCAGCAAAATATCCCTGGTCTTCAGCAAGCATTAGATTCTCATCAAGAGTAATCCAACTTGCGTTTGTTATAGAATATCCACGACGTCGAATCTCGCTTTGAGTAAGATAACAATAGTGCATAAACTCCCAAGCCGGATAATCAGTAATCTTATTAACTAGTAAATGATTAGGAGTCTTATTGTATGCGATAAGTTTTGCAATACAACAGCACTCCCTCCATTGAGATATCAACTGCTGCCTTGGTAATACAGGTAATAATCGATAATGCCAAAGTCTCATACTTTTACTCCTATTGCTTTATAAACAAAGAAAAGATAATCCAAAGTTAATTCTTTTTCAAAGTTTTTCATTTTAGGAAGGTAATGCTGATAAATATCAAAGTTAGAGTATATTCCTTCCGTATCGCTTTTATATGCTTCTAAAATTATTTCCTTATCTTCAGGATGCAATATCATGCATTTAGCAGCCATAAACTCTACCTGAAGTATAATTCTTAAAGTTACTAAAAAAGCAAAAATTTTCCAAAATATCTTTTTCATAGATCCTCCTTTCAAAAAGAGAAAGGAACTGAAATATCAGTCCCACTCTATTCCGGTGTCAACTCCGAGTTTATTTAATACATACATTATACCTAAAGCTATAAACCACATCAATCCAAATCCTAATGCTAGGTTTATAAACCACAGGCTTTTAAATATCACGATCCAACTCATACATTCACCCTCCTTCCTAATTAAGAATTGCAATTTTTGCGAAAGATGAAAGCAGTTGCTTAAACATCAAGCTTCACTGCCTACATCTTTGAAGAGGTAATATATTAATTTTCCGTTGTTTCCTGTTCTTCTTTCTTTTCGGTTTCTTTTTCTTTGATCTGTTTATCAAGCATTTTCTTACAATCCTCTATTATCTGTATAATTTTACCTTCGTGTCTTCCTGCTTCACGTCCATCGTCATATCCTTTATTATAGCCGATTGCGACTCCACATAAAAGCATCATAGTAAACTGTAATACTGTTATTAATGTCATAACTAAAATCTTTAAAACTAATCTCTTCATATTTTTTTCCTCCATAAATTTAAACTAAAATTTCAATAATTAATATGTTACTCTTCTATATGTAAATTGTTTTTTTTGCGAATTTGAAAAAGGAAAGGCAGTGCCCTTCCATCTAATTAATAGTTCATTTCTCCTTCCTCGATCTCGTACTTAATATCCTTAACAACTCTGACTATCTTCTTAACGAAATATGCTGCGGGTAATATTACCGCTGTACATACTACGCTATAAGAAAACCAGAACATTAAAGATGTCCAAATATTCATATCTACAAGATTAATGTAATCTATATAATTAAATGCTCCTGCATCTACCATTTCCTTAATTGCATTCATAACTTCAAAATATGTCATAATTTTTTCCTCCTTTAATTTACTTTACAGATCATTCTTTCCGTTACATTTTGGCGTTTACCTTTTCCAATAGTTGATTGAATTCTATAACCAATTATATAACTTTTATTAATTAATAATTCCGGTGTAATATCTTTTTCTTTAACTGTTACATATCCGTCATCTTCCATAATTGTTATTTCTCTTTTAACTACTGTATGAACGGTATTGCCTTTTTTAAGTCGTACCTGATCTCCAATATTAAATTTAAATTCTACCATAATAATTACCTCCTATTTAATAGTTATTACTTCTATTAAAGAGATGTAATTTTTGCGAAAAAAATAAGGGCCTGTGGGAGGATCGAACTCCACAAGCAAGGTTGGATTCCCACCAACAACATTCGTCTCGCTTACTTCCTTATTGATTATAGTACTAATGGCCTCCATATTTTATCGGCATATAAATAGCCTGGATAAAGGTCCATATCACCATCTCTGGCTTAGACCTACCATTAGTATTTCTTCTATATAAAAATTGTTTTTTATGCGAAAAAAGAAAACAGTTGTTATAAATATCTTTAACTGTCTTCTCTTTAGAAGTAACTTTAAAATTTTGATCTTACCATTTTCATCGAACCTAAAATATATTCATATCTGTCTACTAAAATTGTTAAATTATTAACATTATTAGTTTCTCTAACTCCATCCAATCTCTTCTTTTCTATAAAATATCTTTTCTTTGTATTCTGATAGAAAGGAAGTTCAGGACATAAAATATCTAATTCTTTTATTAACTTTTCAATTTTTGTTTCCATTTCATTTAATTTTTCCATTCTTGTCATAATAAATACCTCCTAAATTTATATATTACTTCTATTTAAGAGATGTTTTTTATGCGAAAAAAGAAAACAGTTGTTATAAATATCTTTAACTGTCTTCTCTTTAGAATTAATTTTCTTTTAATAATGAATTTAATCTTTTTGCAATTTTTGATTCATTTTCGTATCCCTTATCTCGAAGGATTGTTGTGTTTAATACTCTTTCAGAATATTTAGGATAGTTTTTAATTTTCCATTTCAAAGATTTGATCTTTGCGGGATTGAACATTAAACTATAATATTGCATTTCCGTTAAGTCTTCATCTTTTTTTTCCATTGATTTAAGAACATCCAATTCCTCCTCTAATTTTATTAAATCGCTCAATAATTCTTCAATTGTGGGTACTTTAATTTTAAAATTTTCCATAATTAAATCCTCCTTAAATTTAATATATTACTTCTATTTAATAGATGTTTTTATTGCGAAAAAATCTCACAAGCTGTTAAACCTGCGAGATTTCTTTTTTTACTTTATCCTTACCTTATCCCCAGGATATATCAAGTTAGGATTCTTGATCCAGGGATTCAATCTGATTAATTCTTCAACTGTAGTTCCTTCTGCTTTAGCAATCTTACCAAGATCCTCACCAGGCTTTACGATGTGATACTTCTCTTCTGAAATATCTTCCTTTGCAAAGAGTTTCTCTTTAGTCTTAGGACCGATCTTACCATCTACGACAAGCCCATTAGCTTTCTGGAACTTCTTAGCAGCTTTCTCTGTGTTGGCTCCAAATATCCCGTCCACACCCTTAGGGTCGAATCCTTTGTCAAGCAGTGCCTGCTGCGCATCAGCCACTTCAGGACCTTCATCGCCCTTCTCAAGCCAATTCTTCTTAGGAGGCTCAACGGGTGTAGGAGCCGGAATATCATTGTAAGAAACATAAGGAGTAAGTAAACCGTAATCAGTCCATTTACCCTTAGCAGTTCCACCCTTCCAAGGCATTCTAACACCTGAAGGATCTACGTATGAATATGTTACGCCATCCTGACCAGCATACATACCCTTTGTGCACTCTATTACGTTGTAGACATGTCCCCCATCCTGGAATTCGCCGATAAATACACCGGCATGAGGATTAGTAGACATGTAAAGATAGGTTCCAGGTACAGATATCAAACGGAAATCTTTGGACTTCTGTGTGCATCTTGCGAGAAGAGTCTTACCATCAACATCTCCAGTTACTGTAGGAGCTGTCTTAGAACCAGGAACTCCTGTAGGAACCCAACCCGCCAAAATAACCTTGATAAGATTCCAGCAGTCGAAGTTGTACTTCTTACCGTCAAAATATCCAAGGTTATAGCCAGGTTTATTGTTGTATTTGTTAGGAACATCGTGAGCTACTTTAAGCATTTCAACGAAGTTTTCTGATGTCATCATGAAAATATCCTCCTTTAAATCATGTAAATGTCTTTGCCTTCATTTATAACAATATCGGTGTAACTCGGCAAGGGTTTACTAACGCACTCCCATAACGCTGAAAATACAATGAAGTAACTCTCATTGCGGTATTTCTACCATATCGTTTAGCCTTTTCACTCCACGCCACACCGATATTGTTTTTTACCTTTTCTTTTTGAGTGCCTTGTCAAATTCCTTTATCATAAGTTCTGCCGTTGTTCTGTCGTTTAAATGGACTTCTTCATTTTCCACCAAAAGTTTTAATGCTTTATTTACAACAAGAAAATCAATAGGTCTATAATCAACTGATACAAGCAAGACTTCATCATTTTTGGTTAGTATTTTACAATTCATTGTTTTTCGCCTTTTTTATCCCATTGACAATATTGATAGCCAATAACAAAACCACAAGCAAAAGATAAGCAAATCATAAGTAAAAATATTATTGTAAATAATTCTGTTATCATTGTTCTCGCCTTTCATTCCGACTATAACGGACACAGACCAATTTTCTTCGCTTACATAATTGTCGTTCCAAAAATACAATGTGTGGTTTGGGTTTCACAAGTTGTTTTCTCCGATTAAGGTATTATAAATGTCATCAAATAAAATGCTTGGCTCTTTATCACAGTATCTGTCGCTATTACATTCCCATTTGATTGTATTTTTAATTTTTGTGGATATGAATATTGAGAAGCATCGTTAATATTAACTTCGCCACCCACATAAACGGGAATTTGCACTATTGGACTTGAAGGAGTAAATTCTCTTTTAGCGAAAAATGAAAAGAAAATTATTTTTCCAACTTTTCTTGCGTATGTTACATAATCACTTGTATTTTCGCTCATAATATTCGTAGGTGTCCACATATCATTCAACACTTTACCCTGTTTAGCACTCAAAGCCTTTGTTGAATCGTCTGTTGTTAGATTGTCGGCTATTTCGGGTACAAATTCTGCCGTTGGTTGTCCATTTAAATATATCATAGTTTATTCCCTCCTTTATTTATCTTCCATTGTTTTTCGCCTTTATGATGTAACTAAATAAACCACTCTTACTCCGTATAGTGTTTCACTTGCTTTAGCATCAAGAAATGTATTATATGCAAAACCTACCCACCTATTATTTTGGTCTCTATGTCTTACCAAAAAAACAGTTGAGCCGTGTGTTATTGATAAAATAACGGTTTGTGTACTGTCTAACTCGTTTCCTTGACCGTCTGTTATATAAAAAGCACCATCGGCTGCGGTTGTAACCGTAATATAAACATTTTTTATTGATTGCCACGCAATCTTATTTGTGTCAACTTCATCAATCTTTTCCTTAACAGTATTATTACTATCATAAGGAATATCACTTGCCGTTATAGGGTGTCCTTGTTGGTCTGTGACATCTATTAACCCTTTCTTTTGCTCTGCTGTTAGTTGGTTAAATTCTGCAAGTGTCATTTGTCTTGTGACATTGACTACTGTTTTATTGTTGGTTTGGTCATCTTCAACATAAGTGCCTTTAAACTGCAATTTATCTCGCCTTTGCATATCAGTTCCAGAATCATTCTGAATTGTATGTCCAGCAGTAGGAGGTGCATAAGAGCCGACAACTCTATCGCCATTGCCAGAATATCCTATCTCACCATTTAATAAATTATTAGGAGTAACTGTACTATCCGAAATATCCATGATGGTTTGATCACCTAAAATTACTTTATTATTGTTCATATATGTCCTCCTTAAAATACTATGGAGCAACTGTTCCTATTGTAACTGTGTATCCACCTGCTGCATTAAGTTCTCTACTAAAAGCAATTGCATTGACTGTTACTTGACTTAAATAGTCATAACCAGTATCGGGTAAAACAACTTGCTGAGTTGTGTAAGCATCAACAGTTTTTGCCTGAGCAGTTACACCTTCTCCTGTATAGGTGCCAATGACTCCAAGAATCTGGACCCCATCTTTAATATTATTAGCAATAATTTTTGCTTTTTCTGTAGCATCAATTCCAATAGATCCAGATCCATCATAGTATCCAGCATTTGCGGTTATTGAATCATTAACATTACTAATTACTCCAGATAATGCGCCTCTATTAGGCATATCGCCAGTTAATTTTATGCCATTAACATAAGCGGTTTCTCCTGCCAAAATATCCGAAGTAGATGCGGTGGCGTCCGTAGTATCTGAATCAAATGTACAAGATCCAGTAACAGCATCACCAGTTTTATCATGGGCTGTATATCCTGATAAAAGAACTGAGGGGTTAACCGTATCTGCTGAAATATCTAATAATACTTGACCACCATAAATTATCTTATTATTACCTGCCATGTTCTAATCTCCTTATATATCTCCTATTGTGACCGTATAGCCACCAGATTCGTTGTATGTCCTTTGAAAAGTTATTTGTTTGACCATAAAGTCATTGTTCATAGATTTTTTATTTGTCGGAAATACCTGATCCGTTACTTTTGGAATAGCCTCATATGGGCCTTTATAATCTGGGTATCCTTCACCTTTCGTAATAATTCCCAGATTAACTTTTAAAACCTCTTTAGGCTCTTGAAGATGTACTTTTAATATCATAAAATATCCTCCTCAAGAATCTTGTTCATAGTAGTCGTAATAATCTCAGAAGGTACAACTTTTCCATTTTGTAATTTAATTTTAAGCTGGATCTCAATATACCCAGTTTCGTATTCCTTGGTTTCTTCTTGAGTAAGCTCTAAATAAATTATTCGATTTTCTACATCAAAATTAGTAGCATTAAATATCTTTTTATTACGACCACTATGATTCTGGATAGTAACATGACAGATATCTATTAACGACATATCGAAATCTTCGTTTTCAATTTCTATTACAATTGTAGGAGTAGTAACTCTATAAATTCCCATATGCCCTCCAAATATCTTATTTACTGTTATCAAGTTTCTTGTAGTTAATTGCCGAAATTCCAAGAATAGCACCTAAGAACGTATCAATAGCAACAATTGTTGCTTCGATTTCTGCAAGATAAGGGAATCCCCAAATCTTTCCTAATGCAAACCAAAGAGTTGCAAGTGCAGGAAGTAAAATGATACAGATCCACTTAAGTACATTGTAAGCTTTGTCCGGTAAAATCATAGTAAATATCCTCCTTATCTGTTAATTAAATATTTTTGCAGGTCACTGCGGGCGTCTTCCAGCTCTTTAACATTATCCCCGTCTATGGCATGCGTTAATAGAGCAAGAAGAGCCTGCTGTGTTACCTTGTTACCTTCTTCAATTGTATCGAGTCTTGCCTTATCTCTTGCAAGTTTTGAATCGTAATCAATTAACTTGTGCTCGATAAGTGTAATTCTTTCTTCAAGAGAAGATTGTGGAGCTTTTATAGCCTTAATCCTTGCTTCAAGATTTGTCCAAAGATTAAGGACTACAATAATTCCTCCAAATATCGCTAATGTAATTTGCCACCATTCTGTCATAGTTGTTTCTCCTTATGTTGTTTAATGTGTGACGATTTTTAAGATAATGCTGTAAGTGCTTCATATGCAGCATCCACAAATGTTTGGTCAAATAAGTCTGTACTTCCATCTTGTTCTACATATTGAGAACCATCTATTTCTATTTTTAAATAGCCATTCTTAAAAACAGTACTTGATTGACCGCCATTCATACTAGCTAATCTTGCTAAATATACCGTATTTCCGTTCGTAGTTGTTTGTGTATAATATACAGCACTACCATAGGTTGTAGTTGCTGTTACTTGTACAGAAGCCGATGTTAAGCCAATTAATCCATATCCCCAATAACTTGCTGTTTTGCAACAAAAATAAAATACCGGGTCACTACTTGCACGGGTACCACCTCTACCTCCGTTATATACTTCATCATTTGCAACTTTTGAAAATACCGTATAATAATTACTATCCAACAAAACAGGAAAATAATTTGTTGTATAATCTTCTATAGCGCTTCCTCCACCTGGCTCAAATGTGTAAACTTTCAAAGAATATCCAGTAAATGCAGTATTTACAGATAGATAGATAGTCGAATTATCTGAACTTCTTGCAGCGTTAATTGTTTTATTAGTATCGAATACACCAAGAGCAACATAGGCATTGTAAATAGGAAGATCTGATATCTTCTTTTTTACAGATAATACTATATCGCCATTAGAATCTTTTACTTCATACAATAGCATTCCATTATCTGGAGCCGGATTTTGAAAAGTTTCCCATTGTCCACCTATTCCTAATGTATATACTAATGTTTTTATTTCTCCACCTTGTTCGCTCACGCCACCTATATTACAAGGAAACCATGCCATTATGAATTACCTCCTGTAACAAAATCAATTCCATCAATGACAATGTTATATGAACCATTGAGACCATTATTGTAACCGCTTGTATTTCCAGCAACCATTCCGTCAAAGAACATGATATACAAATAAGTATTTGTGAGATCAGATGCTTCACAAGGAACTGTAAGTTCGTAGTTATCTTCAGCAATGGAAGAATTGTTATTCTCAAACTGATAGAATCCATTGGTTCTCAATATAGCATCAGAACCGCCTGTTTGTCCTGAGTACAAGGTATTAATATTCATAAATCTAACACCTGTATAACCATCCATTTCAAAGGTCTTGAAATGTAATTTAAGTGCAGTTAATCCAGAAGGAACTGTACCGATCATGTTAGCAATATTAATGCCGATAGTAGCTGATGTTGTCCAAGAGTTATCTGCATCATCTCCCGAAAGTTGTAAACCATCACCTGTATCATTGACGGAAGATTTATTTGCATCGTAATATAACCAAGATTTATTAAGTTGTAATGTACTCAAATCAATATCATAAACATGTCCTGTATTAAGCTTAGTTACTCTAACCATTACATCAACATCCGATTGCTGAGCAGGAAATGTTAAAGTAACGCTCCCATTTTGAACAACCATGTTTGTTGGTGCAAGACCGAATACACTGGTCCAAGGAAATACACAAGAACTTGTCTTAATCTTAGGACTACTTAATGTTATTGAAGTGCTTCCTGCTGTAAGTGTTCCAACGACATCAATGTAATCACTACCACCAGAACCGCCTTCAGGAATAGAATATATTGTGCTTCCAACCTGTAGTTTTTCAAGTTCGTCTGTTGCTTCTCCTGAAGGGTTAGCGATTACTGTTGTGCCTCCACCTCCGCCTTTAGGAGCATAAATATCATAGTCAGTTCCATCGATTGTAATTGTACCAATCTTAACACCTGACGATAATATCTGTGTAAATTCAACAGAACCACCTACAGAAATAGATTTGTTCTCCCATTTTGAAGTATTTGAATTGTACTGAAGAACCTGTCCATTTGCAAGATTTGCCAAAGTAACATCGGATAATTCGTTTAAAGAAGATGCTCCTCCAGAACCACCATTAGGTGCAAAAAGCTGTGTTGTAACTCCATCAATAGTAATATCTGCTATATTTGTTCCAGTTGTTGTTTTACGATTTATAGAAACCGAAGAACCGCCTGATGGAGCATATACATTATATGATGTTCCATTAATAGTGACAGTAGCTATAAGAGTTCCTGCCTGTACTATCTGATTCCATGAAACATTACTTCCACCACCGGATTCTGCTGCATTTACCCATTTACCTTGTGAACTATCATACTTAAGAACTTGCCCATTTGTAGGATTTGTCAATATAACATCATTAAAATCGTCAAGTTCATCTGGAATTTTAGAATCAATAGTAACAAGTGTACTTTCAGTTGACTCTATCCATCCATTAAGCAATGTAAGAAATGCATCATAATTATTGTTTAAAATATCCGCTGTGATTGGTGTTGCGCCTTCTTCATTATCCTGCCAACCGTCCTGATAAGGCGGAGTGAATTCTATAGAACCGGCCATAAGATGATCCTCCCTTAAAAAGAGGAAGAGGCCTTTTGACAGAACCCCTTCCTAAGATTAATTAAACATGTTACGAGAACTTGTCCATTAATTTAGCTATTACCTGACGCTCAATATCTGAACTGGATCTAGCCATCATGTCACCAAGTTCCTTCGTTACTCCATCTCTTTCCATATCTCTAGAGTAACGGCCTCTTCTGTAAGAATATCCAGGATCCATTCTCATGCTGTTCATGTTATCGTAACTGTTGTAACGTCCTCTGGAATATCCTTCGTCCGAGTAATCCTCCATAGCCTTGATTGTCTTAATATAGTACATCGTCTTTACACTCTTGTACAACAAATCAAGCTCTGTCGGAGTCATATCGCCTTTTTTCACAATATCCTCAAGCTGATACTCAAGGTTATTGCAAATATCATCTAATACTCTCATGACTATCTCCTTTCCTAAGCTATTCTGTCAACTACAAGATTTGCATTCTGTACATTAATGGAACCACCAACTGATGTATTCTCTACAGAAATGTTAAAACAGCATCCCTTAGGAACTGTTACAATTGCTGTAGATGTTACATTGAAGTACTGGTCTACTGCAGCCGGTGTTACAATAGCATTGCTAGTAAGTACCGGTTCTCCATCGATTGCTATTGCTACTGAAATCGGTCCAACTGTTCCGCCAGTAGGTACAGCAATGTTTCCATTAAATGTTACCTGATATCTTGCAAAGTTAGAGCAAGGATTGTTAACAATACCCCTAAGAGTTACAAGTCCACTTTCATTTCTGTGAATAACATAGCCCTTAGAACAGCCAATCGTAGTATTAAGAATTACGGGCTGATTCTGAAGAACCTCTTGAATAGGATTATAAGTAAACTCTGCAGCCATAGTTACACCTCCTTAGAAACCGCCACAACCACAACCACATCCGTAGTTCTGCTGGCAGCAATTAGGATTCTGTACTATGTAAGCGGGTCTTGCTACAGGATTGAGATAGTCTTCAAGAACTGATGTCTGTCTATTATTATCAGCTAATAAAGCAGCGGTCTGTGCTGTCTGAGACTGAGCAAGGTTAAGCATGTTAACCTTATTCTGAAGTTCTGCTATCTTTTCGTTCTTAGCATCAATCTTATCCTGACACATCATGTCAAGAATCTTCTGTGTTCCGGCAGTCTGACTAGCAATAATATCTCTGATACCATCACTAAGAGCAGATCTGTCAGCACAGTTTTCAGACTGAACTAATGCAGAAAGATTTGCAGTTGCTAAACGGTTCTCGCAACAACAATTTGCTAACTGTGACTGAAGGTTCATGAATCTGTTGCAATCCGCAACCTCAGCAGAAGAAAAGCCCTGATTTACCCCATTTTGAATTCCAGACAACTGTCCAGAAAGGCTTGCAGTGTCAAATCCTCTGTTCACAGCATTCTTGGTGTCATCGTTCCAAAGATAAGGAAGAATATTGCCATTATTGCCATTCACTCCAAATCCCCCGCCCCAGTTGCCCATTAAAGCAAACAGGAACAGAATTACCCACCAGCCATTGCTGCCGAAACCGCCGTCATAACCGTATCCACCACCTAAGGGCGATACAGGCATAACCATACCGTTGCCATTTTCTGTAAATGCCATGATTTACTCCTTTCTACAAATAAACTTTTGTTTGTTAGTGATTACCCTTCTAGACGAGTAACCAGTTACCTTTATACTATTAAATTTGCGCAAAATAGTATACATTAGAATTTAAAGCCCATTTGTCCGGCTTTAGTTCTTAAATTATTAAGAGTCTGTTGGTCCATCTGACCAGATGAAATTAAGTAATTGACCGCCTGATGCGGATCATTCATATACTGTTGAGGTATGTTAATCTTCTTTTCGATTAAATACCCGATAGGATTTTGCATAAAGCTTTGAAATTGGCCCATAAGAGAATTAGGGCCGTTTAACTGTTCGAATAACGGGTTCATTGATTACCTCCTTTGTCTTTTCCATTGTAGTTCTTTTTGTTAGAGAGGTGCCGTTCAAGCATTTCATCAACCTTACAGATTATTGCCTCCTGGAAGTTTTCAAAGTCTTCTTTAGTAACGTACTTACCATTCTCGACAGGCTGTTCAGTCTTTCTAATAACTTCTTCGTACTTAAACTCTCGCAAAGGCTGCGGCATTCCCGAAATATCAACAGACTTGATGAAGAATCGCTTTTCGTTCTTGTCAAATAAGAATACGTAATTGCCAGGAGAAACAGGATATCTATTAACACTAGATTCACCTTCATCAATCCAAGATGCCATTGAGCTTCCTAACTGTTGCATACAATATCTAGGATCAACTGCCATCTTTATTTTCCTCCTTTCTCCAAAAATATATAGGAATCTCTTCACCACTGTCCCAAGTATCGTAATAGTCACCATCAACAACTGCTACAACATGAGATCCAGTGGCAAGGAGATATCTGCCATTTGGATGATCCTTACAAAAATCTTTAATGGTGTAACAAGATTGACATTCATTGTCTAAAGGAATAATTTCCCTGGAATATCCATTGGATTTGAGGTAAGCTCCCCAAACAGCATTACTAGAAGGCATATCAAACATCTTGTAACCTTGAACAATTACATGAGTGTAAGTTGTTTCCCAGTCATCTCCAATTAGTTTACATATGCCTCTAATTACACAATCACCTACTAATTTTTTAGCAGGATTAGGATTAAAGTAAATAAACATAGTTAGTCTTTCTTATAGTCATTGTGGTTTTCAAGTAATCTAAATTCAAGTTCTGCTATCTGCTTTTCCATACAGGAAATAACAGTAGCATTTAAAGGCGGATCAAACAGTAATCTAACTTTCAGGTAAATAAACGATTTTACCATGTTGAACTTAGAAATATCTGTTAAGAAATCCGACCACTTCTGAGAAGGACCATCTATTGAGAAACATTCATCCTCTGAATTAAAAACACCTATCTGATGAAGAGTATTTAGTACAGTATTAATATGTATAATAATATCTGTATCAAAGTCTGTTTGTTCATCTGTTAATCCTAACATTCGTTTTATTGTGTTAAGAATAGAGTCGTTCATGTTTAATTCCTCCAAGTTTACCGGCTTTAACGGTCGCCTGTCAATTAGTAGGTTTTCACCAACTCTGAACCAGCGGCTTGAATTTCACTCGCAGCAAAAATATAAAGGAAGGACATCTATGTGTAAAAGCCGTCCCGCGGTTATTAAACCCGAAATGGCGTTTTACCT
>Ga0247611_10007573_pt1 | contig 13581 bp, 17 predicted proteins | sample 177DNAGHGhighgp2_FD_192422 | JGI IMG/M metagenome (GOLD analysis project Ga0247611, IMG submission 192422) | Sheep rumen microbial communities from Palmerston North, Manawatu-Wanganui, New Zealand - 1770 DNA GHGhigh gp2 | ecosystem: Host-associated > Mammals > Digestive system > Stomach > Rumen... | reverse complement strand
GGGACGCAGTACCCTGTCCTGCTCCCTCTCCCTCTCCCCGTTTCAACGCGCTAAAGCGTTACGCATTAAAGCAAAAAAATAAGCGCACCATTGCGGTGCGCTGTGTGATATGTGATATGATCATGGATGATATGACTTGACCATCTTGTAAAGATCTTCGAGTGTAGGACAATACGGCACAAACTTAGTAGAAATATCCCACGCTGCTTTTAAGCAAATCATTAACCTGAAGCTTCCGGTGCACGTTGCACTAGGTTTTTGTGTTATCCTTAAAAAGGATTGGTTTACGCCTGTCGGAATAGAAAAATGAAATGGAACACCAAATTGACCTTTTACTACATCTCCGGTAACATTGTCATAGACTTCTATTCTAAAGTTTTCAATTCCCGTGCCATAAAGCGAAGCAACCCAATCACCATCCGGAAGTAAAGCGGAATTTCCGTTATAAAAAACATTATAAAAACTATTTCCACTTGTTCCAGAATTTCCTGAAGTTGTAATCGTGTCATCCGACAATGATACTGTAACACCATCTTTCGTTGTGGTTGTAAACGAGGATAGTGTCATGTTTGCAATGTTCTTCGAGCCGTTGTCGATCAGATCAGCGAGCACGCTGCGATCCGTTGCAATGTCCGTGCGGAGATCGGCGAGATCCTGCTGCAAATCTGCGAGATTATCGTCGATATCCTGGATCATCGCGTCGATCTCCTGCTTAGTGTACGTCGCCGCTGCACTCGGCGGCAGCTGCTGGATCCAGTTGCCGGCAGAGTCGAGCATATAATCTGCGCTCGTTGCGATGATGTGAGCGCGACTACCAGGGGCAAGGCGCATTGTGCCCTCTGGAACGGTAACAAGATCAATCGGCGGGAGATCTGCAACTGTATCACATACGCATGTGATACGCACGACTTGCTCGCGCTGGATCGTGCTGCCTACGAGCGATTGATCATTTTTTAAGATCCTGTAAGATAATACACTGTATGCCATCAGAGATGCACCCCCTGTCGGAGCTGGGACTCGAGCTCGGCGAGCTCGGTATCTGTCGCCGGTATGCCGGACAGATCCACAAAGCTAAACTGCGCAAAGTTGTCTCCGGTCTCGGACACATAATCAGATATCCTGCCGGTGCGATATGCAGACGCGCCTACAAGGTTGATCGTGTTTATCAGATCGACGGTCGCCGGATAGGTAAGCTGTACCATCAAATCAGTAGGCGAGCAAATCGCAGTATTAGATCCAAGATCCGTGACGCTTGTAAATCCTGCCGGCGCTGCCTGTGCCTCGGCGATCTGACCGGCGGCGCCGATCAGACTTGCAGCAGCTCCGCCCTTGCCGATCAAGCCGCCCTTTGCAAATCCGGATACAGCACCCTTGATGCCGTTTACGGCAGCTTTTGCCGTTGCGAGCTGCCGCCCCATGATGTTACTATCTGCGACTGCGAGCGGGATGTTGACGGACGGATCACCGGTATATGGTCCGTGCGTGTACTCTCGTCCGTCGTGGCTGCGAGTGATCACCATCGCTGTACACTGACCGGATATCACATCAAAAGCATAATTGATCGCCATAGATCCATCCATCAGGCAGTCAGCCGGCAAGCTGACAGATCCGATAAACGGCAGATACAAAGACACGCCAACATACTCGGAGTAGTCAAAAAAAGTCTGCGTCGGACCGGTAAAAGACCAATCCAGGACGACGGTGCGGCAGATCCGCTCGCGTCTGTATGCGTCGCCGATGATATCGAGATACTCACCGCCGAGCCGGATATTAAATCCGATATCGAGCGTGCCTGCCGGCGGATTTGTGACGGCATACGGCATCTTGCGCGCAAAGACGACACAGTCCGACGGTGACAAGCGCGACTGCTGGATGCTGCTCGTCACTGCGTCGATCGCGCCGGAAAAGAGCCCCTTGTCCTCGATCGCGGATATCACATTATTTACAATGTTGCCCCAGCTCCAGATCTGCGCAGCAAGCTGACTAAATGCAGATGCTGTAAGCCTGTAGACATGTAGTCCGGCAGACGCTGCGGGCGCGAGGATACCAAAAGAGGCATCGTCCATAAATCGGTGCGTAAAAGTAGGATAATCAAAAGAGCCGTCCGGATCCTCCTCCGGCGGGATCTCTCCCTCCCTCGTGTCGATCTCGACATCAAAATCATCAAGGCAAATGCCCCAAAACTTAATAGCAAACTTGTGCATCTCGCTTGTGTAGTCCGCAGGATACTCCATATCAAGATTTGCAAGCGTCCAAGAGCTTGTGCCTGATTTACGATCATAGCCCCAATAATATTTTGTATCATATGATATAAGCCATACGCCAAAATAACTTTTGTTGTTGTATTTGACGACACCAAATTGCTGCATCGTACAATCGCAGATTGGATTATCATTAGTAACATTAGACGTAAAACGTCCATCAGAAAACGCACGTCTTGCTGTACCTGGTATAATATCTGTTATATATTTTTCAGAAAATGCGCCGCTGCCATAGGATGTTGATGGGATTGCAGCAGGATCATCAGGATTTGAGCCATTACGGATGTAACCGCCGGAAAAATAAAAAGCATTTCCAGAGGATGGTCTGTAGTTTCGCGTATAAATATTTGCAGACGGCACGCGTCCATCTGTGGATACGCCCGACTCGACACCATCGCAGCGTCCTAAAATAAAACAGACTTTTTTGTCTCCGGATCCGATCCAAACCCACTTTGCAATCTGTGTATTACGATACAGATTTTGTGATCCTGCAATAAGAGAGGCTCTAAGGGTTGCCCAGTCAGCCGCCGGCTCGATAGCTGCATGGTGTTTGTTATCTGTACCATCTCGGCTGATAACATAATAATACTGATACCTATCAAGATCCCAGTTATCAGGCGGATCCTCTGTAAGATCGACAGTCTCAAACTCAATATCCGATTTTGATGTGCCGGATCCGAGCGCAGAATTTGCAAATTTGATCAAAAATGGAAAAATACTATACCGCTCATCAAGGACGTTGCCCAGTCCGATAGATGCGATCGTATCCTCGTTGTATCCCATCTGCAACGATGTGATACTAAAATTAATACTTGATACACCTGTACTAGGTGTTACAGTTGATGTATGAGATGCGTTACTGTATATAGGCGTGGTATCTAGATCCAGCACGCCGAGCATCATATCCTTAAGGTTGTCCTCGCTGCCGATTGCAATATCTTTGATGTACATGCCCTCACCTCCTATCCATACATCCCTACAATTACATAGCTATTATCAAACGGCAGCGCCCGATCAGGCGCTCCGATCGTCGGATCATCCATAGAGCCAATGATATTGTAAACGCGCGTTTTGTACGCACCATTTTGGATGTAGCGATCCACAGCATTTTTTGAGACTCTGCTTGCGCAGATGCATTTGCATTGCAGCAGTTGATCCTTAAAACTCATCATAGCATCACGCCGGCAGGATGCGCGGACAGTCTGACCGATATCCGCCGTAAATGTAGCATAGTAGTAGTAGTAGACGCCCGCAGCGATCTCCGCGCGGATGTAGTTGTAGCCGGAGAGCTCGCCTTGATAAGATAGCACAATCTCGGGAGCGTCTGCTCGATAGTCGCCCTTTATGATGGATCCGGTTGCACTGATCGGATCCAGAAGCTGCGCGGACTTGTCGAGTTTGTCGCGCTCGGCGACGCATCTATAAAGTGTGAGATTCAAAAAAACTCACTTCCTTTCAAGTATGCCCCGCCGGATCCGGCGGGGCATTGCTCTATTACTTGGTGGACTTTTTGGTGGACGCTGCCTTCGTGGTGTCGGTCGGCGGTGTTCCAGGACCGGCGACAAAAACGGCTCCGTTTTCGTCGAGATCGATGTAGATCATGGTGTCGATCTTATAAAAATTATTATAAAATTCGCCCTGGGCGTTGTAGGCAGAGGTGACGCGCTCGTTTTGATTGTTGATCACGATGGCGTCCACATCAAACATCAAGCCGATAATGCCGATACGGTCAATTGTGACTGCCTCGGACTCCTCGCGGTCAATGTTAGACGGGAGATCAATGTTAATCCGTGTTGTTGCGGCGCGCTGGAACTCGGTGCCCGGTGTCTGCCACATCGGGATAGAGTCATAGCTCCCGATGTCGGAAAAATCATTGTGAAACGTTACAGCGTTAAGATACACATTGATCGACTCGGCGACGTCGGAATGCAGTACAAAGCGCATGTACTCCGGCGGCGTGCTGGTCTCGTAGCCTGCCTCGGTCTGGCAGTTAAAGATGTTTGTTGCCGGCAGCATCCGCTTTTTGGTTTGCAGGATCTTGTATGCTGCGTATCTGTTCCAATCCTCGCTCTGCGTCATGGTATCCAGAGTGAGGCTTCCGCCGGTATCGGTGTTAAAGCTTGTAAGCAAGTCGATCACGCCGCTGCCGCGGTACAGCTTCTCGCCGATAAATCCGTTAATGCCTCTCATAGTCAGATCGTCGATCTGCTGATCCATATCCTTTTGCAGCTGATCCTGGATCATACCGAAAAATCTTGCCATCTCGTCCGCGCTCCGGAAAGCGCCTTGGACCTGACGCTCTGCAAAAGAGCACTCGAGCTGCCAGTCTACCTTTTGTACAAAATATTTATTCTTGACCGTCGGCGGATTAAACTGAAATTGGTTAGGCGTATCTCCAGGATTAAGGTGCATGGTCGGATTTTGCTTTGCTGTAAAGCGCTTTGTGCGCGTCTTGGCGAGCACATGCCCAAACTCCGAGCCCTCTCGCGTGATATCCGGCGTCCAGCGACGGTGCGCACGGTTGACAAAGATCCAGCGTCCGATCTGCAAGATCATCGATTTGACAAAAGAGTCAACCCAGTTTGCGTTGTAGATTGCGGTGCCGACGTCAACGACGTTTGACAGATCCTCCGTGACGATAAAAGGCGTGGTATCCTCGATCCGCGCCGAGTGGCAGCGCTCCGCTGCCCATGTGTTGATCGCAGCTGCGATATCAGTATAAGGCATCCTCTGCGGCATAAATCATCCCTCCTATATGTATCAAAGCCACACCTGCAAAAACAGCTCTTTTGCGATATCCTGCTCGATCTCCTGCACGAGCCGCATGCGGTCGGCGAGATCCAAAGAGGATGCAAGCATCATTTGCGAGGTGGTGACGCCTATGTTGCCGTAGATGTGAGACTCTACGGCGTCCGTGTCTGTGCCGGTCGTGGTTGTGGTGCTGGATGCGGTGTCCGGCGCACCGCTGTATGACTCGACGGTGTTGCGAGATCCGGATGCGCTGCGCTCGATCTGCTCCGCCGCTGCCATCGTCTGGCTGTCATACGGTGAGACGCTGCGCGTCTCGGTGTCCTTGTAGTTTTGCGGGTTGTCGGTCGTGGTCCTGGTCTGGTTGCGCTGGCTCTCTGCCTCGATCTCCTGCTTAAGATCCGGCGTCCTGGTCTTGGTGCTCTCCTCGTGCCTGTCGTAGTTTTGGATCGGATCATATTCCGCAGCGTAGACTTGCATCCAGATCTCGTATTTTTTTGAATTTTTGAGATAGGCTTTGTAAAAGCACATCTCGATATCCTCTGCAGTTTTGTAGATCGGGCGCGCGTCGAGGTAGTCCATGTATAAGATCTGCTCAAAAGACTCTATGCTCGTGCCTAAGCTGATCAGCACGGAATCAAAGTAATTAAGTCCAGTATCAAAGTATCCGAGGATCTCGGTCTTATTATACTCACGGACTCTCGGGTATAGGATCCTCGGATCCAGCATCCTCATCACCTCCCCCTATCAGATCGGCGGCTTGCTCGATGATCTCTGCTGCATCCTCGATCAGCTCCGCTGCATCTGCGACTACCTCCGCAGCATCTTCCGGCGCCGGCTCCTCTGCCGGCTCCTCCTCTGCCGGCTCGGTCGGCTCCTCGCTCTGATCGTCGGCGCTGGTCTCCGGCTCATCCTCTGCCGGCTCCTCCTCGAGCTCCGGCGCAGCTGCGTCCTGCTCCTCGCTCTGATCGCCGTACAAGTTGCGCAGGATCAGCGGATTGACTACGACTTGCATCTCGGTCTCAAACATTAAGTTTACTCGATCAATTCCGGCGGTTATGCTATCAATCATATCCTGGATATTAAAGAGCGGCAGCTCGGCGCCGTCCTCGACCTCTGCGGTGATAAGACGCTCCTTTTTCATCTGCTGCGACTCGGAAAGTCCGATCGCAGCATAGTACTCTGATAAGATGTACTTGTGGACGTCGAGCAACTGGATCAAAGACTGGTTGCTGCTGTCGGCGTATACCGGCAGCTTTTCCAGTTGATCCACGAGGCTTTTTTGCACGATAAAAAACGGTTTGCCGTCGTAAGCCTCCTGCATTGCTGCCTCTAAAGAGAGGTATGTGTTTTGATCGTCACATGCAAAGCCGGTTGTAAGTCGGAGATTTTTTTGCGCGACATTGAGCGACAGGTAGTTATCTGCCAGCAGCGAGGCAGTCGTGCTGATCAAGCTGTACATGCCGCCGCTGCCGCGTCCCCAGTAGTACGGATCCATGCTTGTACAGTAGACGATCTCGCAGTCTACTCCAGGCTGCAAATTGTAGGAGCGATTAAAGCGCGGATTTGTAACGAGGATCCGATCCGGTATGTAGTACAGATCCGGCTTGCCTGCCGGCGCAGCGTTTAAGGCGACAAGATCCTGCTCCGGCTTAAAGTACGCAGCTCGACCTAACAGGATGATGCACATCATCATAAAATCATAATTGATCGACTCCGGCGCGCCTCGGATCTCGACGATATGCAGCGCCGTCCTAAAGAGCTGCGCAAAAAAATGCTGATACAAAAAGCCGTAATCTAACTCAATTGTGCTCAATGCTTTTTCAAAGGGCAGCGAGTTTGCTGCCCACTCCTCCGGCGTCGGATTGCGCTTGCTCATCAAATCGCCTCCCTTGCTATTTTTTGCGTTTGCAATGCCCAGTTTGCAAAGAGCTCCCCGGTCTCGTTATCCGCAAAAAACGTTTTCCTCTCGGCAATCAGCCGAGCGATCAGATCCTGCGCGCGTGTCGGTCGAGCTCGCAGCGTGTACTGATGCAGCGGGTTGCCGTCCGCGTGCTCCGCCTGGATATAGATGATCTTATCGCGCCGAGCGTCCGGATCCAAAACACTACACGGATGCCAATGCAAGACCGGGAAGCCATCATGCATATGCACATCACCTTGCAGCATCTGATCCTCAAACTCGAGCCAGCAGCTGATCACGATGCGATCGCGTCCTAACTTTTTGGGCGGGTGCCGATAGCTGGCGATCTCCCAACTGCCCGCAGTCATCATGCGGAGCTCCGGATTATCAAAAGCATAGTACTCGGATACCGATGCCGGCGCGCCCGTATACTCGCAGTACTCGATCGCGATCTTGTGATCCGTCTTGCCGACGCGGTACACGTCGATCTGTCCTGGCTGCATGTCTCGTATATGGGATATGCCCATCTCCCTAAAGTACGGACATGATTTATTGACCGTGTTTGCGATCAGCCAAAACTTTACTCCAGGACGATTGCGCACGATCGTCGATAGCAGCTGCTGATAGAGCACAAACTCATTTGTCAAGTAAAAACTGCGCGTTATAAACTCATCAAAGCAGACGCTGTACACCTTGCCACGATCCGCGCCTTTTGTCGTCTCAAAGGTATTGATTGCGTATGTCCGGCAAAAAGGCTTTGTGTCCTGCGCAGTCTTTACGCGCCCGCCGGTCTTGGTATCCTCGTAGCGGGCGAGGAAAAAAGCATGCGTCTTGTATATGATCGTGTTGTACTTGCCGTCAGACAGTTTTTTGATGAGCGGCAGCTGCGGATCAAAGAGCGTCGAGATGTTTGCAGCCTCGAGCATGGTGTCGAGCCGGCGGATATATGCCGACGGTGTGCGGCTCTGCATGTACTCCGTGATCACATCACGGCACCAATCGTAGGTCTTGCCGTTTGATCGCGTGCCGATCACGATATTATACAGCGCATCAAGCTTGCGGATGTTTGCGCTGCTGTAGTACATGGACGCGCCCTCTATGATCTCGCTGTCTACGTGCTCCGGCTGCTCTGTCTCTGCCGGCAGCAGCTTTTCCGGCTCCGGCACAAACTCGAGCTGCACGATCTCCGGCTCTGTGGCTTGCTTTTTACGCGGCATTATACCACCCCTACCATAATAATAGCACTTTACCGTGTGAAAGTCAATAGCATTTTGCAAAAAAATCCGGCACTACTTAAGTAATGCCGGATTTAGTATTATGGATCTCCGTATAATTTGTAATCAAGCATTGCATATAAATAGCATTTCCCGATTACATCTGCATATATTGTATTGATTTTTATTAAGTTATCTATATCAGGGGTTATCATTGATGCCTCACACAACAAACCCTCAATATATTTTTTATCTGTTTCTGTCGGCGGAGTCCCTTTTAGTAATTTTTCAATCATTTTTGATAACATAAAATCATCTTGTCTATCCATTTTATCCTCCAATATCTGTTTAAGTAATGCCGGAAGTTTTATTATTTGTTGCCATAAAGCCTATAGTAGAGCTCCGCGTAGATCGTGCATGCTCCGAGTAAGTCAGTATACTTTTGGATCCGATCTAAAGGCATAGCCAAAAAGTCAAGGCTATTTATCTGTTTTATCAAATCACGCACGTACTCGATATGATAGCCTGTCGGGGGAATCCCGCTTTTGAGCTCGTGCAAATACTCGTATACTCGGTGTCTGTCGTACTTATCCAGCATCATCATACCCTCCTATACCCAAAAACGTATCTTGTAAGTGCTGGGATCTCACATAAGCATCTCTCATGGTGTCGGTGTCAAAATGCGCGCAGGCATCCGCGATGATCTCGGCAGATAGCTCCGGCACATCAAAGATATTGTGACACTTAAGGCACACGCCGTACCGGTCGTGCCGGATCACGCGGACGGGCTTTCCGCACTTTGGGCAAGCCACATCGCGCAGCTTGTAGTTACGTCGTTTGATCGGCAGCATCCTTGCTCACCTCCTCGCTCTGGATCTCATCCAGGCACTTATCGCAGATCCACTTGTCATAATATGGGTGCTGCGGATTGCGAGGGATGCCCCCGTCGTCGATCTCTCGGATCTCGTGGCAGCACTTGCACTCCATGACGGCAGGCAATCCAAAATCTGCAACTCTCATTTTATCACTCCATTCCACGCCGCAGCAGCCTCCTCCGGCGTAGCTGCCTCCGGACCGGTTGCTCCACATCCAAAGTCTGACGTATCACACGATATCCAAAATACCGATCCAGTATGATTTCCGTCACCGTTTAAAAAGAGGCTTTTTTTTCCGTTGCCGCAAAAAGGGCAGTTCCGTACTTTTTCCCATGCCTCCGACAGATAAAACTTTGATATTTTATCTCTCATTTCTTTTTCCCTTTTTTCATAATCGGCGATCATTTGATCTCGTGTCATTTTATCACTCCTCGTATAAATTGCGGGCGATCGTTGCCTCGAGCTTGTCCGGATCCAGATCCGCGATCAGCTCGCGCAGCGACGGCATGCTCGACTTAAAAGCTTGCGGCTCCAGGATGATGCACGACGGGATCTCAATGTGCATGCAGTTGCCCTGATCATCCGAGACGCAGCAGCAGCGCTCATCGTCGATATAGTGCGACTTAAGTACACCGGTCTGATCGGCGGGGACATAAAAATCCTCGGTGACGGCTGCCATCTTATCCGCTGCCGTGTCGTACTGCTCAAAGTATTTGCCTTTGATATACTCGCCTTTATCGTCGATCTCGATTTGCGGCAAGCCGCTAATATGATAGTTAAAATTGCCGTTTTGTATATAACAATACTGTTTGAGCCCTAGGACCTTAAACTTGCTGTAGTACTCCGTCCTAAACTGTCCGAGCCCTTGCAACCACATCGGATTGCATCCGTACTTTTTGCACATGCGCTCCACAGCTGCATCCTTTTTGCGGTTGTACTCCTCGATGATCTCGAGCGCTGCGGGATTATCCTTTAGGATGATGTACATGCTGTCGGTATCGCTATAGACTACTGTGCGATTAAAAAAGCGCTCTGGATCCGGCTGCGGCACCGGCGACCAGGTTGCGATCTTGTACAGAGGATCAAGCAGCTCTTTGCGCGCCCAGCTTGCAACCCATACGCCCCACTGATACATTACGGGGCTAAAATTGCGCTTGTCGGCGTCGAGCTCATCCGCTGCGCGATCTATGCCGGTGAGTCCAGCCGGCACGACGTTGCCCGCTGCGGCGCTGTACATGTACTCCATGCGGATCGGATCCTGCACAAAAACGCCGTAGATCCGCGCGCACTTGGACTTGATCCGCACATACTCCGCAACCTCCTGTGGCGTCGGCATGCGGTGCTTTTTGATCTCTGCGAGCTCGGCTTTTGTCGCAAACTTTTGCGCTGCAAGTGTGATCGCGCTCTGGATCACGTACTCCGGCAGAGGCATATATCTGCTGCTGTAGATATCGACGATGTGCAAACTGTACGGCTCCCAGTCGTACCACTTGCAAAAGAGCCTAAAATCTACATCCGTGAGCACGGTGTCGATGTAGTCGCACTCGGCGACGTGCTCCGTTTTCATGCGCCGTCGCGCCTCCGGTGCGCGCGTCAAGTAGTTTTTTGGATAGATCGGCAAAAATGCAAGAGACGGGATCTTTGCTTTGACTTTACAAGCTGTAAAGTGTATCAGCATTGCGCGCCCGCTGTACGGTCCGGCTGCGTTGCAGATATCCTCGATCAAGCTGTACGGCGCCGGCGTGCTTGGCTGGATCGGCAGCTCCATCCGCTTAAATTTTGACGCCGGAAACCGGTGCAGCAGCACTTGCGAGATGTACGAGGTGTCAATATCTGCGCCCAGGACTCCAGACAGCTCATCGCCTCGATATATCGAGGTCGCAAAATTAAATCCGCCAAAGTATGCCACGCGCAGCATGCGCAGGATGTTGTAGTCGTCATCCTTTGCAGCGTCGAGCTGACGCGCTGCCATCGTCCAGCGCTGATGCTTTGTGCATGTCTTTGCCATCTCCGAGGAGATGATGCGATGCACTTGCTTTGTGAGCGTAAGCGGCATCTTTGATAGCAAGCCGTAAAAATTGACCTCGCCTGCATAGTATCGCGCAAGGATCTTGACGTCATGCTCGCAGTACTCGATCTCGCGATCCGTCAGCTTTGTGATCGGCAGTCTTATCTTTGAGTAATCAAAATCCGGCAGTTTGGGGATCCCGACCTCCTCGCCCATCTTTTTTAGCGGTTGCTCGGTGTAGCTGTACGAGTCTCTCCACTCAAAGCAGCCCGACTCAAATTTGATGATTACGCGCTGCGTCCGCGCGACGATCGGCTTGCAGTCGTCGATCTGCAAAAACTTGCGCATAAATCCAAACTCGTACCTAAGATCATGCACGTAGATCACAAGCTGATAGTCCGCAGCGAGTTGCAGCTCATCCTCCAGCAGCAGCATCCAGTCCTTAAAGTCATCCCAGGTGCGCCCGTAGACGATCAGATCCTCGCCCAGGGCAAACATCCAAATGTACATAAATGCGCAGTCGCTTGTCGGCTGCGGCAGACGCGGCATCTTGTCTGCCGGCTCATCCATGCCGGCACGCCTCGCAGCGTGCCGCGCCTGCTCGATCCGGTCGATCTCTGCGCGGATCTGCTCACGGTGCGGATCCTTTACGCGCGTGGTCTCGATATCAAAGGCGCACGCGATCGGATAGTACTTGTGATCCATGCGATAGCGCGCCGGCATGCGCTTGCTTGCCACGCTCGCAGCTGCCTCTCTCCAAAAGATCATGCGATCGCCTCCCGCTTAAAAGTAATCGTCAAGCTCATCCTCATAAAATGCAGATGATGCATCCTCCCCGACGATCTCTGTGTATGCCTCATCGACGGCAGCGTCAAAATAATCTCTCGGCATGCTCGGATCTGCAAAAAATCGACTAAGCTTGCCAAAGAGCCGCTGCACTTGCTCCTCTGTCGCGCCGGCATTTGTGATCTTGATCTCGATCTCGAGCATCTCGTTTGTGCCGATCCGCTGATCCTTGCCGGCAAGATCGAGCATCCTGTAAAACTCCGGCACGATCATCTCATACTGCAAAGCCTCCCTAAAGGATAAGCCGAGCATGTCTGCAAGGTCTCGGATCTCATCATCGAGTTTTCGAAGCGCCTTTTCCGCGATTTTTATACGCTGCTCTAACTTTTGCGTGATCGCCTCGATCTCACCGACGCTGTATGATGTGTACTTTTTGGGGCTCGCACTAAAGCCTCCCTTTTGCGTGCTGCCGAGCACATCGCGCAGCTTGTCGAGATCCTGGAGCTCTGCACTAAAGCCAAACTTTTTGCGTGCCTTTGCGGTTTGCAGCAGCTCGTTTGCTTTGCTTGTCGCAGCTCGCAGCGCAGACAGTGCCTCGCCTCGTCCCTCCTCGCGCGCCCAGCGCATTTCAAAATGTAAGCCGCCGGCGGTCCGGCGCTGCCCTCGCAGCACTTTTCCGACGTTTGACGCATCCGCGCCCGTCGCTCTGGCGGCAGCGGCGATCGTCGCAAAGGATCGCCGAAGCTCCGGCACGTATATCACAGTTGCTCTCATGTCTCACCCTCCGCGATCTCGCCGAGCTTGCGCAGCTCCGGAACCTCGGATCCAGCCGGCTCTCTGCCGCCGGTCATCACAGCAGCGAGCGCGTCGTCCCAGATCTCCGCAAAGTCATCCGCGTAAAAGCCACGCATGCTTAAGATAGCCTTGCACATGAGCTTTGTATCCTCCATGTGCTCCTCCCGCTGCTCCGGCTCCCAGTACTCCGATGCACGATCAGATCGCCGGATCTCCTGCTCGCAGTAGATCATCGCTTCTGTTCTGTTCATTTTCGTTTGCCCTCCTTCCGGATTTTGTACCGCTCATACCTGCGGTAGTCCTCGTATACATCTTCCGGCACCTGGATCCGATCCAGGTACCGGAAGAAGTAGCCCTTTGCGTGCTGCCGGCTGCCGGCTGCCGCTCGATGCACAGCGGACGGATCCAATCCGAGATCCCGTGCCGCTGCACGGCATCCGTCGTACTGCTGCCCGTTATTGATGCAGATCAGCGGGCGCTGCGTGGTGTCCTTTTTAGTCAATGCGGATCAGCTCCTCGTGTGCTCCAAAGCCGTAATAGACAGCCGGCTTGCCATCCTTTGTGCAGTGCAGATAGCCCTCGACGCCATCGTCAGTTGCAAACTCTGCGCTCTCCCGCAAGATATTGCCGTGGTGTCCGTCGATATATACATGTGTCCAGCGCTCCGGCAGCTTAAAAGTCGCCGTGTCCGTGTGCTCGATAAACTCATTGCCGAGCACTCGCTCCGGCTCGTGTGCGCTCCACCAGCTCACCCAGCCATCAAACGTTGATTTGCCATACTCATACAGTGTGATCGTTTTCATTTTTGATTACCTCCAAACCGCCGCAGAGCCGGCGCTGCTCGGACAGTCCCTCTGCCCACTATTATTATAGCGCATTTCAACAATTTTGTCAACACTTTATCTGTGAACTTTTTGTAAACAGGTTTGATGACGAGGCGCACCCCGCGCAGCGGGGAGCACCTACAGGGGGGAGCACCGGACGGTGTCCC
>Ga0247611_10007570_pt1 | contig 13584 bp, 17 predicted proteins | sample 177DNAGHGhighgp2_FD_192422 | JGI IMG/M metagenome (GOLD analysis project Ga0247611, IMG submission 192422) | Sheep rumen microbial communities from Palmerston North, Manawatu-Wanganui, New Zealand - 1770 DNA GHGhigh gp2 | ecosystem: Host-associated > Mammals > Digestive system > Stomach > Rumen... | reverse complement strand
AGGCTCTTAATTGGTCATAGATTATGCCAGGTATGATGTATCAATAATAATATCGATATCTGTGATTCTGGCATATGATGCAGGATCAGAAGCAGTATATGTTGTTACATAATTACCGGATGCATCAGTGTTCATCAGCTCAAGGCTCATATTATTACCGTTAAATACTATTCTTGCCGGAATATACTGGAACGGCTTCGAATCAAATGCATCAAGTCTGACGATGCAGGAAGCTTCCGTCTGGCGGTTAAAATAAAGATTATTAAATGTTGCCCATGAACCGCTGGCGGAAAGAGTCATCCCTGTCGAGTAAGGTCTTGCAAGGTTTCTTATCTCGATGACAGTCTTATCGTTCAGGATTGAATACATGATAGTATTATCGCCGTTGGTTGCTTCAAACTTGGGATATCTTACATCACATGAACCGTTTACAATAGCCTGTGCAATAGCATTTGCAAGGCTTATTGAGCCTGCTGCAGAAGGATGTACGCCGTCAGATGAAATATTATCCTTATTTGTGCACAGAGCAAATTCTACATTATGAAGGACATTCCATCCGAGATTGGCAGCTTCTTCGTTGTAGTGATATTTACACATCTGTCTGCATGCATAAGTACGGCCACCGATCAGTGATGAAGGATCCAGATCATCACCATTTCCGATATATCCGAGACTTATTTTTGCATTGGGATAATTAGCCTTAACATAAGTATCAAATGCTCCCATATTTGCCCTGACGGTAGACCACCAGGCATCTGACACGGATGCGCTTACGGAGTCATTAAGGCCGCCGCATACGATGATATCAGTGATCTCGTTCTTATCTCCGATATAATTCATGATCTGATTAATAAAGAGCAGTACGCCATTTGATACAAAACCGGATCCGCCAACACAAAGATTATGCCAGTTTGCTGGATCAATCTGAAGCAGGCCAGGCACCCGGTTAGCCCATTCTCCGGATTCATCACCGTAAGAGTCACCGACTGCAAGGAATTTGCGATTCTGTAATTTAGGTTCGACAGCAGTATTAAGCTGATTAGTGATATAGTTTACAGCACTGGTGAGAGATGCGAGGACCTCATTGATAGCATTAACAAGTGAGGTCTTATCTGTAGTTGTCAGATTAGCAAGATCTCCAACTTTGCCCTCAATGTGATTTACTGCATTGGTAAGAGCTGTAAGGACTTCATTGATGGCATTAACAAGGGAAGTTTTATCTGTAGTTGACAGATTAGAAAGATTTCCAAGCTGCGCAGTAATGGAAGCAACAGCTCCGGTGAAATGCGTATAAATTCTTTCAATCTCATGCAGTATAGTAGTCTGCTCAATATTACTGCCCTCAACAAAAGAATCGCCCGCGATCATAGGAGCTATGACACGGTAAAGGATTCCATTAATAAATACAAGAGCTCCGTCATAATATGCCCTGGTAGCTGTAGTTGATGTTCCTTCATCAAAAGCGATCTGCTCCCTTAAGGTTTCTACAACAGAAGCATAATTATATATCTGTGTCCAGTATTCAGTACGGGAAAGAGCAACGCCAACAGGCACGGGCTGTACCGAAATATAAGCATTTCCGGAATTACCGTCTACAACTACAGTATTAGCTTCGTACTGCTTTGTGATGTCCCAGAGAATAGGATCTGCATATTTTATCGTATTGAGATTGATAAAATCATGCATGGCCTTCTGTAATTCTCTGATAACCTTAAGAATCCAGTCAAGATTGAGCTCATGGAAATCAGTGTAAGGATACGTATTAAACATATAAAGCCTCCTTAATAAATTGGTAGAATAAACTCTGTTAAGAATATATCCGCAATCTTTTCGTATATATTCCAGTAGCCGAGATCAAGCTCAGAAAGAAGCATCTGCTGCGAAGTGGTCACGCCTATGTTGCCGTGTACCCTGCCCTTATGAGAATTATTAAAGGAATCATCCTTATTTAAGGATGAGCTTCCTGTGCTTGTGGTTGAATCGGTTCCGTTCACAGCGGAGGCATCTTTATTTGTAAAGGCATCCCCGGCATCATCAGCACTTACTTTATTAGTTGTCAGGGATCCGGTCTGTCCGGATGTGCTTCCGTTTGAGCTTCCGGATTCGGATCCGTTTGATATGCCGTTATCGGTCCATTCTTCCTGTCTGTCATAATTCTCAATAGGATTATATTCTACTTTGAGAGCTTTAACCCATCTTTCAAGGGTTGGATTCCATTTACGGGACCATGCTCCGATGGAATATTTAAGAAAATCAAGATCGGGATACATTACTTCAAATTCTCCGGATCTTAAAAGGATGGTATCTATAAGAGTCTGCTTATCAATACCTTCCGGAGTGCTCAGAAGCTCGAAAAGATCATTATCGAAATTATACATTCCGATCAGTGTCATCGTTGCGCTGCTCATCTTCTACCTCCGGTTCATATCTTAATTTAAACTTTATCCTTATATTTGGATACAGTCTGTTGATTTTTTCTGCAGATGAGTTGAGACACTCAACCCATATTGTTGCATGGCTCTGAGCATCCATCTGCTTTGATGTGGCCTCGGATGCTACCATGCGTTCCTTTTTCTCATAAGGGATGGTAGGGATACCGATCTCGGTATCAAAATTATTTATGATGGTCTGGAAGTCCCGGAGCTGATCTGTTGTAAGATAAGAATCCTTCAGGCTGTTCTTACGTTCCCATACCTGAAAAGGCTCCGCCTTATCAGTCCGGTCATTCATCAGCTTCATATCATAAATTACCGCAGGTTCGCCCTTATTTACCTTATCGAGCATCTTCTTAAGTGCCTGTCCTGCTACCTTGTTTCGGGCTCCCAGGATAAAAGCATACTTATTATTGATAAGGCTCATATTGATGGCATTATCGAGAGTCGCAAGCTTATCCGCATAATATTCGATGATATCCCAGATGCCTCTGTAATCGGGAGTAAGCTGCAGAAGTTCGCACTCTGTTCCGATCTTGAGCTCAAGAGTCTCATTCAGTGCCGGATTTGTAACAGCGCTCACAGACGGCTGATAATACCAGTTATATCCGGAAAGTCCGGACGGCTGAAAAGTATTTCCGAAGTTTGCATTGTAAAATACGCTTACAAAGCCGAATCTGAATAAGCAGTAATAAAGGAAATTCTTGATATTTCCCTTCCATTCTTCGGGAAGGAGCTCGGCCTCAATAGATGAGCAAGCCCTCTGAAATAGGGATCTTACCCAGAAATCAAAGACCTTATTGTTATAAGGTTTTACAGGCGATGGATTATAAGATCCGGCTTCGATATTGATCTGTTCATAATTGAGTGGTGTGTACATGTGAATTACCTCTTAAAATGCCGGACACAGTATAAACCATGCCCGGCTATGGATGAGGAGATACTACAAATGGCTATCAGTCTGCCATATAGTACAGGATCGCTTTCTCGGTAGGATCTGAGATCATATTCTTTGCGAATGTATTCCAGGTATTTCTGTATCCCTTACGAGCTTCGACAGATGTGGTTCTTGCACTCTCATGCTGAAGCTCTGCAAGGCAAGCCTCCTTATCGAAAAGGAATCCGACAACATAATCAAGCTTAACCTCTGCACCGGCAATCTGCTTTCCGTAGGTTGCAGATGTGGTATCGGCATCAGTGATCGCAGGGATGATATCAATGGTAGGTCTGGTAAGATCAGTGTTATCAGTCTGCCAGTAAGTTACTCCCTCATAGTTCTCAATGCTGAGATAGTTGGGATTGAAGATCTCGGGAAGTACAAGGGACTCAGCCATGCGGAACAGAGGAGAATAGAGAGCAAGCTTCTGTCTGTTCTTGGGGGTATGTCTGAGAATATTATAGGTATCAGCTCCGATGGTCTTGGGTACAGGCCAGTGTGCTTTGGTATCTCTTTCCTCAAGAAAATCAGAATCGGCCTTAATGGTTGCTACCATGAACGCAAGGAAGTCCTTGAGATAGACGCTTCTGAGCTGTGCGCTGGTGTAGGAAGTTCCAAAGAAGGCATTAAATTCAGTAGTAAGGTTCTTAGCAGATACATTTGAGTATGAGTTCATATCATAAGCCATACCCATTCTGTTAAGAAGTACAAGACGGTAGAAAGCTTCCTTCTGGGACTCGATATCGTTCGCATGCTCCTCCATGTAACCGGTAAGGAATCTTGCCCATTCAGCATCATCCCTGAAGGCAGCCTTGATCTGATCCTCATACTGGGTTACGGAATCCTGCCAAACGGTAGTGCCTCCGAACTTAAGCTCAAGAGGAATAGGAGGGTTCTGCTCCCACTGGCTCTTTGTTGACTGAGGGTTTCCGTTGAGCTCATTTTCACCTGCGGTGAATCCGTTTGCAAGGTTGGTGAAAAGATCAGTGTTATGAGATCCGTCAGGCTTCGCAAACTTTGAATAGAAAGATATCTTCCTGGTAAGGTTTGAGAAGGGTCCGACTTCCTTCATATCAACAATACGCATCCTTGCATTATAAGGACGGGTTGCGATGATGAGTCCATTCAGAACGTAAGAAAGTGAGTTGAGCACGTTTTCCATGCCGGTTGATATAACGAGCTCACCGGCTGACACGAAAGTCGAGCTATCAACTACAGTGATGGACTGCTGTCCGGTAGCCTGCTTTACAAGCAGATTCATAATGATATGGCCATCTTTAGGTGTAAATACTCTTGCCATAAGGCTCCTCCTTTACATATAAGTTCTAATAATGTCTTTGATCCCTTCGATGGGATCGGGTCCGTTACCTGCAGATCCGGAATTATCCTTATTTAAGTTATCTGTCTGCGCTTTCTTCAGATCTTCCTGGCTCTGCTCGTAAAGCTTTTTATAATCAACTTCGTCCGCATTTGCTCCGGGCTCTCCCTTCTCAGTCTCCCCTTTGGGATCAGGGCTTTCAGTTATAGGCTTAGTTGGTGCCGCTGCAGCTCCCTGCTGTTCTTTGGGGCTTTCGGTAGCTTCTGCTTCGGAAAGTGTTATCAGTTCCTTGATATCATCAACTTTATTACCTGCCTTGGCAAGCTCAATAAGTTCTGATACCGGTTTCTTATCGTCAGCAAGTGCGATAAGATTCTTAATATCTGCCGTCTTATATCCGGCCTTGGTAAGTGCCAACATGTCTGTGATCGATACGCCCATATTCTACCTCCATCTTATGAATCAAGCTTATCAATAAGCTGTGTTAAGGCTATTGTATTATTAGTAATAGCCTCAGTTACCTTGTTCAGTTCCTCTTTGTGTGTCTCATCCTGTTTGTTCATCTTCCAGAACATAGCCCCGGCTACAACAATGGGAAATCCGACTGTGCTGATCGCCTGTAAAATAACATTGAGTTCCATAATTATCCTCCCTTAATATACTCATGGTAGGCGGACGGTGTTCAGGATGATCAATCCAGCACCTGAGCGCGTGCGCGTCTCTGATCTTGGGCGTATCACCGTCCGCAACTTAAACATAACATAACAGCGTTATAACATCAAGTGTTATTCAAAATAAAAACCACCGTTCATAATGGCATTTACTGCGCTCTGATCTTCTCCGTTTCCGGGGATGGATACAGATGCATCATGGCATTTTACATAGCCTCCGCAGTTTGATACTCTGTCAACTTTAAAATAAGGCATGCCGAGCTCATTCTTAAATGCAGTAAGATCTGTCTCAGTTGCAACACTTGTGAATATGGTGATCCTGGGAGAGAGTCCCATAACAGCACCGATAGCTGAGCTATTGGATCCGTTTATCTGTGTATGAACGATAGCAGATTTAGCTGCAGATGCAGCTCCGCCTGCAGCAGCTCCGACTCCGGCTAAAGCGGCTGCGGATGCTCCTCCTGTTGCCACTACAGATGCCGCTGCAGCAATACCACCGACAACAGTCACGGCTCCGCTGACAACACCGAATGCATTATAGGAAGCTGACCCGATAGGCATCTGAGTTGCGCAGTTTCCATTAAATATAGCTGCCTTTTCGGTTCCGATCCATAGGATATATACAAGATCACCAGTCAAAATATCAAGAGCTCCTGTTATCCTAAAACCGGTATCAAGCCAACTTATCAGATCCTCAGACAATGGTACATTACCAACAAAAGGAAGGAAAAGCTCAATTGTTGTATAAGGTGCTTTAGCTATATAAGTATTCCTTATATTTATTGTATACGGAGTTGTTGGCCATAATAAAGATACAATAGCACCTGTCTCAAGTGAAAGCTTTCTGTTTGTTATTATCTTGCACTGAGAGTCTGATAATGTAATATTCTGATTACCGATAGTTATGCTTGATGTAACACTTCCGGGAATATTATCATATGCTATAGGTATCCACATCAGTGATACAAGAGCATCTGTCGGATTAGTAAATTGTTTTACGAGCTCATCAATAATGCTCTGAGAGAAAAACTCAGCAGCAAGCTGCGACAGTGCATACCAGTCGAAAGCTGCATATTTTACAAGACCGCTTCCGCCTGATTTATCTGATAAGAAAGCTAAAATATAAGTACCGGTTTCATTAAATGTTACAGATCCGGCACTCCATGCCAGGTCCGTGTGCGCATGAATTATCTCTGCCGTGGGACTGTTACGAGGATCATTAATAGTGAGCAGATCCGATGTGCTGCAATACTCAATAAGTCCTGTATATCCTCCGATCTGTCCCTTAAATGTTGCCATGCGGTCAAGTCTGCATCTTACCTCCGATCTGTGACCGTCAAGGTTCTTAACCTCAGCCCAGTAATAATTACCGAAAGCTTCAACATAATTGATGCTCATGTCCAGAGTACTAAGAGTAAATACCGGTGCATGATCATCAGCTCCATCCTTTAAGAGCACATTTACAGTGCGACCTCCGGACGGTCTTTTTGTCGAATTATCTCTTTTTGAGAATCCGCTATATACCTTTATCTGCATTTTAATACCTCTCTTAATACGCTGCGTGTAAGCTCCGTAAATCTTCCATCAATATGGATCTTATGAGCTTCCTGAAAGTGTCTTACAGCCAGCTCCGTTACAGGACCAAAATATCCGTTTTCGTCAGTAAGTCCTTTTCCGCTTCCAACATCGGTAAGAGCGATCTGAAGATTTAATACATCCATGCCCCTATCACCTTTCTTAAGAGGAGCATTCGGAAGAACCGGAATTATAGATACTTTCTTCTTTTTAACAGTCACTTTCTTGGTTGCCATAATAAACCTCCTTAATATCCGTTTAAGTGATGAGTTTTCATTATCTGAGGATAATTATTTTTACTTTCATTTGTATCAACTCTGGTACTGATACCAGGAACGATGCCATTAGATCCGGACTGCCATACACCCCAGTTCTTAACATACTTGGGTTGTGATCCGTAACGTGCTACCCATTTATCAAATGAATTGAGCTGGCTGATATTAAGCCTGTCCTTGAATCCGGAAATATCGGATGCATAAATACCGGCATAATATCCGAGCGATTCCATATACCTGCAGAATCCGATGCATGCCTCTGTATTTCCCTGCTTATTGGATGCATCAGGAGCCTCAAAATCAATATATACCGGATATTCAAACTTATAAGGCTTTATGATATGTGAGAATCTGATAGCATCCGCTATGCCGTCCCTTGCACTCTTACAACCCGGACCTACAAAATAGTAAACACCGACTGCAAGTCCTGCCTTCTGAGCTTCGATTACATTATAATGAAAATTCTTATCAGTATAAAATCCGGCATCAGATCCCCCGGCCTTGATGATCACAAACTCAATACCGGAAGCTTTTACCATTTCAAAATTTACGGTTCCCTGCCATCTGGATATATCTATGCCTTTATACATATAAATTACCTCCGTTATCCTTAATTTAGCAGAAAAGCCCACTATCGTAAATAGTGAGCTTTTCCTTGTGAGGGTACAGATGCATACAAATGCAACTATATTGAATTGCATTTATATTGTAGCATTATCAGATGAGTTCTTCAATCTGCTTGCTGATATTTTCAACATCAGCATTAGACAGCTTCACATAAGCCCAGTTATAATACTTGCCGTCATCTGCCTTGCGTGAAGGGAATGATACCATAGCATAATCTTCTCCCTTCTTATCCTTGCCTTCACGGTACCAGCAGCCATAGATCGTAACGCCGTTAACGATCATATCGAATGCGATCGAGCATCCATCTGCGCCGTCCTTGGTGAAGTCCCTGGCTCTTGTTACCTTAATGGTAAGTTCCTGAGCCTCTGCTTTGGTTTCCTGGTTCTTTTTCTTGTTAATAGCCATATGTAGCCTCCTTTATAATTGAGCACTTGCGTGCCGGTTAACGATTTCAAATAACACGGATCCGGGAACTGAGCTGTCCCATTCTAACTTATATTTAGCATAATAATGTAAAACAGGCTTGCCATCGTCAAACACCTGAAATTCCGGATACAGACCATTCTCAAACAGATGCATGTGCAGCTCTTTCCAGGTATTAAAACATTTAGTATCCAAGATTGTACCATGATCGGACATTTCTTTATATATCATGGTAAGCTGTTTTCTTATCAATCCGTTGCCTCCTCACTTAATGAAAAGTAATTGTTTCCGATCTGCCGGTATGGGATCCCGAAATCATGGTAATGACCTGCCCGGAAGTAATAGCAATTATAAGGTAAGATACAGGATCCCGATCCGTAGAAGTTTACAGCTCTGGCAACGCTCAAATATACCTCATTTGTTATAGGTCCGTTGTCTGCTGTTGAAAACTGTCCGGGGACAATTATATCCTTGACCTCTGCAGGAAAATCCGGAGAGAAATATCTGTTGATTATGACTGTTGCAACAGCTTCCTGTGATTCCGGAGTATCTCCTCCGGCCTCACTCATTACACATCTTGCTATCAGCTCATATTCCTCATCCGTAAGATAATACCGTCTTTCATCATGTTTTATGATCATACGCTCCTCCATAATATACTTATTATCCATCTGCTTTGGTGGTCTTGCAGCTCCGGTCATAAACTTGATAGCACACAACATAAGGATTATCTGAGAGATTATAAGACCCAGGAAGATCTTTTCTTCAGGTGGGACTTTCTTCATTTATAACCTCCTTACCTATGTTGTCGAGAATATCCAAAACCTCTTCTTGACTTACTAATACATCGCAATCAATCATATGATAGTCCATACGTTTTATCTCTGCCTTTACTTTCTCTGCAAAGTCTTTCTGTCCTTTTCGATACCCATTGTGATATGATATATCTCTATCAATTGCATTACTTGTTAATCTAAACATCTGCAGACTCCTTTACCGTTGACCCATAAAGTGATGACAGATTTACTTTACGCTTCATGTATTCATCAGCTTCTTTTCTTTCTTCCTCATCCGGACCATATTCCTTATCAATGGTAAACTCAATATAGTCCCTCATTTCATTCTCAATAGAATGTGAGATCTGAACTGCAAGCTCCGGATATTCTCTGACGTCTGTTATTCCTTTATCATGTGCAATACATTCCAATACACATACAGCAAAACAATCTGCAAGATCTAAGAGACTGTCGCCTTTCATGTTTTTAAGTAAACATAAAAACATATCAAAAGCTGCTTTGTGTTGTACATCATTTAATGTTCTTGGCCTTCCCATCTGTAACCTCCTTCACCTTGATGATCCTGACTGCAGACTCTGCAAACTTATGAGCATTTATGCAGTCGGGACCATAAAACATGCAATCCTTACATTTACAATCTTCTGATTCGTGCCTGATCCGGCACACTGACAATACATCCAGAACTTTGATCTTAGAAATTTGATCCATCTGTAACCACCTCAATGCGTATGTTAAACTATAGTTATATTACTTGTCAAGTGGCAAATTTATCTTAATTTAAAAAACTGATGATAATTGACGATAAGATCATACAGAGTATAGCTCTCAAACTTCATCCTGCCGTTTATACACTCAGCCCGTAGATCGATTGCATAATCTGCATAAAATCTCTTTTGATCGTTCTCAAGACTCAGATCGTATGCGTTAGGGCTGTTATGCCTGGAAGTATTCATATAATAGAAACCGTCACGCATCCATACATAATAGAACTTATTCTTATAACATATGCTGCATACCGGTTTAAATCCTTTGAGCTGTCCGGTCTTAACATTTGTAAAATCGTTATAGGCAAATTCATTATCAAATGCCATCCTGCCCCACTGGGTATCTCCCATAGCCTTATACAGCTTTGTAGACTTCTCCTTCTTTTCAAACTCCTCGTTTGTATGCAGGATGCGGATAAAAATACCACGTTCTTCCAGATATCTGGTCTCCTCATTCCTTGCGATCATTTCAGCCAGATCATCAACTATATTTAATGTGTTGGTTATCGGACTTGATATATTTACCGCATTGGCAAGAAGGATAAGCTTTAAAGGGTCACGGCCTCTGTGCTCTCTGTCTCTCGATATGGTCTTATAAAGATCCATGAGCTGATCACCTTCTTTGCGATTCACTCTCTCCCATGCTCTTGGCATGAACTCATCCATTGTGAGCCATTCCGCCTCTGACATATCGAATCCGGCATATTTTGAGACTGCAGATAATGCGATTATATATCCTAAAGGATTTAATGCCGGTGCCATTTCTCCATTATCATCCGGCGCACATTCCCAGAATCCGCCAAGTCCCGGAGCGATGGAAAATGCTTTTACATTAATGCCAAGGTCCCTGTTGATTGACTTAAACGGTGACAGATCGGCTCCGAACTTATTCCTTTTATTTCCTATATTACCGGAACCGGCACAAAGAAGATTTACATCCTCGATGGTCCTTTTACCGAATACAAATCGGCGGTCCTTCTCATAACAGTCCTTAAGATCTCCGTAAGTCTTACCTGTAGATCTGCCTCCGACCGCCACGATGCACCATGCATCGGGATGAGCCTCTACATCATCGGCAACGTTATAATAATATCCCATTTTAATCCTCCTCGAATATCTGTATCAGTACTTCTTCCTCATAATCAGGATCCTGGATCTCCTCGATGCGCTTTGCATTATTGAAGATATCATCCAGCTTATAATCACACGGACTCAGGTCTATGCTGTCCCCGATCAAATTGCCGTGTTTATCGGTATGGATCTCACTGTAAAAATGAGTGTGCTGTGTCTTACCGGTTATATCTCCGTCAAATATGAATCCCGGACGGAAATTATTGATATCATCCTTAAGACAATCTGCGCCTTTTTTCTTCGGAACACCTGCGACCGTCAGCTTAAGATACCCTCTGTCCTTTTCCTTGTTGCGTTTATCGTCCGCATATCTGCATGCGTATCTTTTGGCCCCGCAAGTCTTAAATTCGGAGTATACTCCATCGAACTCAGCAACTCCGGGATAATATGTCTTACCTTCAAAAGTGATGCCTTCGTAGCCTCTCTGATGCAGCTTGTCGATCTGTTTTCTGTTATATTCATTTAATTTATCCTCATCCCATTTAGTAGCATATATTGAGTCCGTATCCGTATAAAGCCAGATACCATCATCTGCGATGCACTTTGAAAGCTCAAAAATATCATGCATGGCCATCGCTGTTATCCAGCAGCCCCACTCATACGGAAGTATGCTGCTGTAACGCTTTATGTGCTTTTCATACTCCTCGGCCTCATTGAAGTCCTCGGATTCCTTATATACATCCCTCGGATCATCTGTAACATAGTTTTCTTTGATATCTACCTTGACAGGCTTCTGAACCGTCATACCGTATGTAGAATTGAGCATAGCCTTCTTTATCTGATAGTTAACAGGATCTCCGCCTTTTAACATTGTCTTATCTTTGAAAAGCTCATAAACAAGATCCGTGAACCACCTGGGAAGATATTCCTTTGCACTATATTCGAGATTAGATATCCAACTCTCATCACATGTATAAAGCTCATCGAATATCTGCAGATCTATCTCACACCACCATATAGCGATATAATTGGCTGATATTATACGGCCGTTGTCAAATACAGCTCCTTCTTTTCTGAGACATTTATAGGACTGAATCGACGGCATCGGGGATCTTTTATTCTTAAGACGAACTCCTTTAGCGCAAAACAGAAATTTCATGGCATATTTATCAGCCATTTCAAGGACTTCATCCTTTGTGATCTCATCATCAAATTTATTGAAAGCATGCCCCGGAAACTTTTCGAGCAGGATCTTCGAAGGATATTCCGATGCAAAGTCCCTGCATTCTGCCTCATTTATCCAATTAATGATATATCTGTTGGCATGCGTAAAACCGCCATGATACAGCATTTCATTTTTCTGTTGGCTCTCCCAGGAAGGTACAACCTTCAGATAATGAGCATGTGCTTTGTGCTTCTTTCCTCTGCGCTTAGTCTCGTTTCTGACAATACCGGTATTTGTATAAGGAAGTGAATGTATCTTGCAGTGCAGGGCTTCCATTGTGGCATCGATACATTCAACCAGAGCCAGCGTATCATACTCTGCATAGGTGAGATCTGTCTTCGAAAGCTTAGTGTTCTGATGCCTGATCTTATCATAATCCCATGTGCCGGAAGCCTTCCGATGCTCAACCTCAAGATCATCCGCCCATTTTTCGAGCTTCCTTTGTGCCAGGATCAGAGAGTCCCTGATCATAAGACCGTTTGCAAATTCTATGAATAATGGATAATACGGTTTAACGTTTAATTGATTCTTAGGAGTACCATACTCAGCCATTATGAACCGGCGCAGGAAGGTCCAGTCCCATCCTAAATTATGAATGAACAGGATCGTCCTTGTCCCTTCCATATGGTCCATTATCTTCTGAATACACTTCGGAAAATCCATCGGATTCCTTCCGTATAATGTGACCAAGTTAGTATGATATGCTCTTATTGTGACAGTCCATATGACAAGATGATTCTCACATATATCTTTACGGTTTTTCGGTTTATGGTCCTTGCTGGACTCCGTATCAGCTCCGATTATCACATCATTATATGTGAATCCTTTATCACGTTTGGTTGACTTCTTAAGTGTCCTGATCAGCGATAAATGGTCATAATCCCAATCCTGCCAATATTTCCTTGAATAATGACAAGAAGCACGCAGTTTTTCCTGTGCTTCCCGATAGATTTTTGTATGCGCCATCTGTAACCCCTAAAATTTAAATTCTTTTGAAATACTGATACATCGCATCAACAGCATCTTCCTGCTGCAGCATTTCATTAATGAGCTTGTCCTGAAACTTATTTCCGGTAAACTTAGGTGCCTTGCCTTCCATCGTTGATTTTGCTTTCAGAGCTTCAAATGCTTTATCATCTGTCGAATTATCTTTGATATATCCGATTGCCTTCAGGATCTCATCCGATGAATATTTATGCTCCATCTTCTTCCATAATGCAGAATCAAACAGATCCATAAGATCATCAACCTGGTATTTTGTACCGTATGTATTATTGATACTGTCAAGCCTTCTTTGATAGACATTCTTAATACCGGACTTTGTTGAGCTCTCGGATCCAAGGAATGTTTTAATATCGTTTATCTTTGCCTGAAGCGATCTCTTATCCTTCGGAGCTTTAGTATTGAATCTGGCTGCATTCTCTCCGGACCATGTTTCGATATCTCTCATCGCTCTTTTATAAGCCCAT
>Ga0247611_10007569_pt1 | contig 13585 bp, 11 predicted proteins | sample 177DNAGHGhighgp2_FD_192422 | JGI IMG/M metagenome (GOLD analysis project Ga0247611, IMG submission 192422) | Sheep rumen microbial communities from Palmerston North, Manawatu-Wanganui, New Zealand - 1770 DNA GHGhigh gp2 | ecosystem: Host-associated > Mammals > Digestive system > Stomach > Rumen... | reverse complement strand
CTTTGCAGCACCGTAGGCATTTTCCATTGCGTGTTGCAAGTCCTTGTATTGGTTTTCCAATTTCTTGACTTGTCGTTGTGAATATTCTATTTGGTCGTTGATGTCTTCATTGGTGTCAAACCACTTGACAAGCATTTCTGTGATACCAAAAACAGCACCAGCAACCGCGCCATAAGTACCACCAAGTTTATATCCAGCCTCTGCTTTGTCAACGACACCAAGAGCATCTTTTAATCCTTCTGCCGCTTTAGAAACTTTTTCAGCACCCAATCCGTCTGCAATACTTATGATAGAATCGGCAATTTCCTTAACTGCACCAGAATACTTTTGGATAGCACCAAGTTTGTCACCAAGCGTCAACTTGCCTACTTCATTTTGTTCTTTTTTTAGTCTTTCAAGTTGCTTTAAGTATTCGCCTAAAGTCTTGTTGTCTTCATCGCTAAGAATACCATGTTGTTGTGCTTGCTTTTTCATCAAGTCTTGAATCTTTCTATTCAATTCATCAATATCTGGTTGATATTGTTCCATGCGTTGTTTTGCTTCGTCCAACATAATAGACCAAGCCGCAAAAGGATTGTCTTTCTTTTGTTCCTTTCGCAGTTTACGCATGGCGTTGTTTAACTTGATGATTTCCTTTGGGTCGAGGTTTTTTGCAGCACGTTTGTATTCCCAAAGCCTATCAATAAGCATTTGCAAAGCCTTGTTGGTAAGGTTGCTCAAATCACCAGTTGCGGTAATCCAAGTAGCCGACTTTTGGAACTCGTCAAATTCAAGTTTTGCCAAATTCCTTTGTTCTTTAAGGTCGATGGCGTCAAAGATTTCTTGACTTGCTCCGTGCTTTCTTGCCGTCTCACGTTCTTTCTCGGCTTGCTTTTGGATTTCAGTGCGCTTGGTTTCATATTCAGCGTACTTTTCGAGCAACTTTTGCCAATCCGAAATGGTTTCCTTTGCATCCTTTGTATATAGGTCACGGGCTTCCTTTTGCATTTTTTTAATAGCATCAATGACGTTGCTATCCAAAGCAATCCCAGTTGCTTTTGACCATTTGTCAATATCATCACGCAAGATGTCAAAAGTATTCAACAAGTCTTCAGGGTCAATATCAATGCCTTCGCCAAATTGAACTTTAGCGATAGCCTTATCAACTGAATCTTGCATCATATCAACTGCTTCTTGAACAGTCTTGGGAAATCCCGTAGTGTCAATACCAAAGGCTTGAGCGAACATATCGCCCAATTCGGGGTTAGCGTCCAATTCGATACCAAGTTCGTACTCTTCTTTCAACTTGTCCAACTCGTTGTTCAGGCCTTTGGTGATAGCCTCAAGGTCAAACTCCTTTGCTTGGACTTTAAGTTCGTTGATTTTTACCTCCAAGTCCTTGATTTCAGTAGGCTTTGCCTTTCCAGATGCAACCAAAGCATTGAGTTGGCTTTCAAGCATATTCAGGATTTCCCTTGGATTTGCAGCACCAGCAAACTTTTTGATGTCGAATTGTACCAACCCGAACTTTTGAAAAACCTTGTTGATTGATGCAGCCGACTTTTCAAAACCAGATGTTGATATTTCAAGTGCTTCTGCACGACTTGCACCAGCTTTTGTTAATGATTTGTATGCAGATTGCACCTTGTCGATGATTTGTAGTTCTTGACTTAGTGCTTTTTGCAGTTCGCTTTCTGCTTTTGCTTGCTCACGTCTTGCGGCTGCTGCACGTTTGTTTGCCGCTGCTGTGGCACGCCTATTTGCTGCATCTTCGGACTTTGATTTACCACCCTTGCTTTCTGCGTCAGCATATTCTTTTTCCGCTGCGGCGCGTTCTTTAAGTGCGTCTTTATATTCATCATCCTCTTGCTTTGTCCTCTTTGAACCCTTTGCCCTAAGTTGTGCGATTCTTTCATCCAATCGCTTCATCCTATTGTAAGCATCGTTCATTGACTTGTCTAGGTCTGTAAGTGTGTCATAAACACCTTTTCCGTCACCAGTGCTGATTGTCAACTTGATGAATATATCCCAAAGATTGGCACGTCTAACCCAACGATACAAATTGTTGAACGTGTCATCTTGCGACAACTTGTTTTCCTTTGCGAAGTCGTTAGCCATCTTGTAAACCCAATTAGTCCATTCTTCGCTTGAGTAGTCAATGGCTTTAGTGCCGTTGTCGGTCATCTTGTTGTACATCTTCCGCACCTCGTAGCTGTGTTCGTCATCCATCCACTTGCAGAATTGTTGCCACAACACCCTACCACGACCATTGTTTTGATTCCAAGTTGCAAGTTGTGCTTTGTCGCGGTCGTATGCTGATTTTATTGCGATGCGTGTCTTTTCGTCCTCGGCATCCATATAGGCTTGCCTTTCCTCGGCAATTCTTGCCTCTAATGCTTGTTTTGTTGCCTTCGAACGATAACCCTCCCATTCAAGTTGGAATCTCATCACATCCTCAGGTTGCCATCCTTGCTCTAATCCCTGTGTTATGATTTTATTTCCTACTTGGCCGAACAATTCATTGATTGCATCAACATTTGATTGCCAATTCTTTTTGTCGATGAATTGTTGTAAAGATTCGTATGTATCATCAAGGTTTCCTTTTAGTGTTTTTAATGCGTGGTTTGGAGACTCCATTTGGCGCTCAAACCATCCAAGTTCGCCTCCAGCCCTTCTAAGTGCATCGGAATAGTCTTGTACATTTTCACGCAAGGAGTCAAATCCAAGACCGAGGTTCCACCATGCAGAAAAGTCTTGTTGAATAAATATTTCCTTATCACCAGCCTTTTCTAATGCCGCTGAAACTGATTTTATTGTTTCTAGGTAATCAAAACTTGCGCTTAGTCTTTCGTTGACGTTCTTAATACTCATCAACTTTGAAATGAATACGTCACTTGCTCCTGATGCGGTTTCAATTTCCTCTTTGATGGCATCCCAAGTCTTTACTGCTTCTTCGTTGCTTACATTACCCTCAATTCGACCACTTAGCCTACCTCTGATATTGTCGTAACTTTCAAGGATTTTTTCCAAGTTTTCGACATTTTCTTTTGCGTTTTCTTTAAGTGACCTATTGAACTCTTTGATGCCCTCGCTTGCATCATAAAAAGCCATACCTGCGCTTACAACAGCCGTAGCAAGCAACATCCACCAAGTCATTGGTGAGGTCACCAACTTTAATAGACCGTTTCTTATTGCTGATAATGTCTTTGTTACCCTAGAACCAGCAACATCAACGGCAGCAAGCGAAAGACTGACTTTTTGTGACCACGAAACGTATGCGATTTGTGCGATTTTTACTAAGCCAAAAGCGATTGCTGTGTTCCTTATTGCCGCTGAAATGCTATTCCACGACTCAAATAAAGACTTTAAGATTCTAAGAGGCAAAGACAAAAGGCTTTGGTGTGACTTGCCGATTTGGTTAAGCATATTGTTTAACGCAAGGTTCAAGTTAGCCAACTGCACCTTTAGTGTTCCTGCCTGTTTTGCTTGGAAGTCAAAGAATTTACCACCTTCATCCGTCAACTTGTTAAGTACCGCCATAGTGTCGTTGTATGACACCGCTTTCTTTTTCATGCGGTCAAAAACATCAGCAGTTGACACAACCCTTCCTTCGAGTTCTGTGTAATATTTAGCAAGTTCTGGTACGATAGCAAGACCTGCATTGGCAAAGTCACGGGCATCACGGGCCGTTAAGACCGTCTGTGCGCGAATCTGACCAAGGTTGTACACCAGTCGTTCCATCGGCACACCGAGTGCGGCGCTGATGTCTGCAAGTCGTTTTGTGGTATTCACAACTTCTCCTGCCTCGAAATTGTATGCAGTCAACTGCTTGGCAGCAGTACCCAACTCAATCAACGTGAACGGCGATTTGATAGCCATAGCATTCAACTCGGCAAAGATTTGTGAACCCTTTTGGAATGAGTTAACCAGTACACCAAGTGACCTTTCAAGCAACTCATATTGACCACGAACCTCATAGAGTTGCCTTGTGAAGTTGGTTACCACACCGATAGATAATGCGAATGCAAGTCGGTTTTTGATGTAGTTGAAAGCGCGCCCCAATGCATTGTTGGATTCCACCAGCTTTGCATTTTTACCCAATACCTCACTTTGCAATTTTGACAATCGTGCATATTCAGCATTAAGTTGCGAAAATTCTTGGCTTGATGTTGGTAATGTCGCACGCATTTTGCTGATTGCCTGCATTTTTGAACTAATTTGGTTAAGACTGATTTCTGGCATACCAAGAATACCAGAAACGGTAGTTGGCATAGCAGCTTTTACTCTTAACTTCTCAACCTTATCTGTTACTTGTTGAATTGCGTTTTTGACACGATTGATTTGGGACTCGTTTAACAAGTTTGTGCCTTGTGTTTGTTGTAAAAGTTGCCTTAGCCTACGCAATTTACGCTCAGCATCTGCAAGTTCATTTGTGGGCATGGTCATAATGCCCTGCATGCGTTTTCTTGCATTTTGTTGGTCGAGTGTAGTCTTGGGTGTGGTTTGCTGTTTCAACAAGTTTAAGTACTGAGACAATATATTGACCTGCTTTTGAAGTTCATCAGTGTGCAACTTTTCTTGGTCAATCTTCTTCTTTTGAAGTTCGATTTGTTCCTTGAGCCACTTGATAGTGTCTTGCGCAGCACCACTACCACCAGTACCACCACCGCCATTACCGCCTGCGCCAGCGCCTGCGGCTGCTCGTGCTGCTTTTTCGATAGCATCGGCAAGCACCTTGAAAGACGTACCTAATGCAGAGAAAGATGCTTTGATTTCAACTGACTTTGCTTTGGCGATATTACCAAAATTATCGAGTGCAGTCTGCATGCGGCCGATGTTGTTTTCAAACTTTTCGGCAGCACCTTTCATCTTATCATCAACATCTTTGACCAGCTTGTCTATCGCCTTGGTTAAATTCTCGGAATCTAGACCAGCGGATATGATTACAGCGTCAGCCATATCTTATATTTTTTTGTTTCTTGTAGTATATTTGTTTTGTTGTTCTCATCATCGATTACACCACGATGATTTCACCTGCACCGACTTTGAACTGCTTGAAGAAATCCTCGTTTTTCTTTTCGGCCTCCAATTCATCTTTGTACTTGCCCCAAGCAACCTTGTCACTACCCCTCAAGTACTTAGTGTGTGTATTGTCAACTGCCATGAATTGAATTTGTGCGCAACTTAACTTGTATAAGTAGTCATCAAGCGTGTATTGCGGGAAAGCCCTTATAAAGTCTGCGGCGTCCGCAATGACAGTGCTTCCATAAACTGTGAGGCTGTCTCCGTTGACTTCTTCTTCCGCATCAGAAGTGAATCCGTAAGCATACTCGCCGATTTTTTCAGCAAAAAAAAACCTGACAAGTCAATACTTTTGATTGCGCCAAGTATGATTGCTGCCCACTGACCGATATCGAAAGTGCTGTTCATCACTTTCATCTTCATCACTTGAATCAATCTATCATTTCTTGACATCGTAGCATCAACATCATCGTATGACTTTACATCATCTGGTGTAAATAAGTGGTTGCACAAGACTATTGCCATAATCTCGCACATTGCATCCAAGTCGGTACAAAGTGCAGTTACCAACTTGTTGTCATCATCAAGAGTTTCATCGGCTTGTTTCATTTTTAAAGCCAACTTGCAGATGCGGTACACTGAATAGTATCGCATATTCTTGACCATGTATTCCTTTTCGCCAAGCCGAACCAAAGATGGGCTATCGTTGATAATCTCAACAATACTTAACTTGGTGTCAATAGGGAAATCATCGAATTGCAAATTTGTTTCTTTGTTTTCGTTCATCGTGTTATGCCATTTTAAAATGCCAGCAAAAAGGCTATAAATACGTTGTATTGCGTTTTCGTGAAAAGGAAAGGGTGCATATAAGGGTGACCCCCTAAACGCACCCTAACACGTTTCTACGAAAACAAAACTTTTGGTTGTCTTTTGGCGAGCCAACTATCTTTTTTAGTCATCACCTAGTGTGAAAGATGCAAGGTATTTTGCAGACACAAGAGTGATGCTTAAAGTGTCACCACTGATTGTGTAAGACCCTTCGCTACCTATACTTTCTTCACCTATTCTTGTCACAACACCACCGCTAAGTGCGTATGTTGTTGATTCTGCACTAATCAAAGAATCCCCGCCAATCATTGTTGCCCTAAAGTTGGACTTTTCGGAACTTGTCAAGTTCCTATTGAACTTAACAATCAACGAAGATGCAGTTGATGAGGTAGGCAGTTCAGGCGATGTGTGGATTACTGACAGCTGGCTCGGAGTTATTCCACCGACTGGTCTGGGCCTACAATGGCGTAGGTGCGGTATTTTGTTGTGCCTTCTTCGGTGTAGGTTTCCATCAGCGAAGTAATTGAACAAGCGTAGTTCAGTGCGCCGTCCTCATCCTTCTTCAGTGTGCCTACCAGCTGGCCTTTGTAGATGATAAGTGAGTTGAATCCGTGACCAAAGTCAAGTTTCCACTGCTTTTCTACAGAGGAAATCTGCGTTGGCGCTTCGTATATGTCGTTGGACACTGTGCCGCCGAACAACTGTGTCAACTCGTTCAACGAGTAGTTTGCTAACTCGAAGTTGATGGTTACAGGGTTACCCGTGTACTCGATGTAGAAAGGAGAATCCGAAAACTCGGCATCAATACTGGTGCTTTCGGGCTCGTCCTGCGTGATGGTCAGACCTTTCAGTACGCCAGCAACATCGGTATAGTTGCCAGATGTTGCACCAACATTACGATAGCTGAGCATCTTCGCTTTCAAAGTGGTTGTTGCCATAATAAACTCTAAATTTAGAAATTATACTTGTTAATTAACTAATAAAGACTTGAAAAGATTTAATGAACGTAAGATAGAAATTGTTGGCATTGCTTTGTTCGCTGCCATCCATAGATAACACGCTTGTTTCAGAAACGTGGTATTTGGCATTTGCAGGGGCATTGGCGGCGTTTTCAATAGCCGTGTTGATACCTTGTTCAAATGCAGAATATTTTTCCTTGTCGAGCCGCCCACGTGTTTTTGTGGGTATGTAGGCAGTAACATAACACCTTACCCATCCATAGGCATTGCCACTGAACTCGCTCGCATCGTTTATATCGCCAATGCGGATAACCAAAAAGCCGTCCTTTTCATCGCTAGCGGTTAACTCCTGCGGCTCTTCAATCGGGTACACGTTCTTTGTTACTACATTGTAGAACAACCCGTGTAGGTATTCATATATGCCTATTCTTGACTTGTCAAACATATCTAGCATTAGTAAGTTGGTACTTCAATTAAGAACTGAACACGACATTGAGGCGACAACTTTTGGTTGATGTGGTCGTACCTTTCTGCCATAGTGGTAAACTGCACCCTTTGCTTTAAGAATACGTTGTAATGCCCGTATTCCCAATATGCGTAATATGGAGCAGTGGCAGCCCATACAACCTCCCAACCATGCGTCTGCTTCGGTTGGTATTCACTCAAGAACAACTGAGCCAAATAGCGGCCGTTGACTGATTCTTTTGGCGGCACTGGCGAAATGGCATGAATGTAGGAATCTTCAAAGGCTTCGGGCATGCTGCGGTAGTACCCGTTATGCACAAGCCTGCCTTTGTGCCACAATCCCCAACATAGGCTGTCCAAAAGGTTGCCCGTGTCCTCCATCAGCATCTTGCTGCCAATCTTGTTAATTTCCTCGGCGGCATACGCTGCAAGTCTTCGGGTTTGTTCCTTGTCAAACTCCTTTTTTTTGGCCATTAGCTCCTTTCGTAGAGCATCAGCATTGAACTTTAAACGTGTCGCCATATCAACAATAACAAAAACAAAGTTTACCAAGTGTTCCTTGCCGCATATATGCTGACTCCGCCGATTTGTGATGGGTCGGCATTGTCAACAATCAAGTCGAATGTTTCACCATAACGGGTCAACGAAATCTTGTCACCCTTTCTAGGTACAATCCAATCGCCGTTTTCGTCTTGTGTCAAAGGTATGCTGATGATATAGGATGCGGTTTGCAGCGTTCTGCCCTCCTCATCACTTACCATGTGTTCATCCATCACACCCTCGTAAACCAAGACATCATAGTCCTCGTTTTCTCCCTCGACTACACGTTTGATTGTGCCTTGATATGGATATTCAAGAATTTCGCCTTTAATCATAACACATGCCCATCAATTAGTGAAACAACATCAACAATGGGAACGAACTTGATTTTCTTTCTTACGCTCTCCAAAATATCCGCCCTATCATCATTGTACATGTTGTAGATGCGGATTGCATAAGTAATCTTGTCATCTTGGTAGTAGTCTGTTTCAGAGCCAATAGTTTTCTGGTAACCATTGTGCGCTTGCTGCAAAGATGACGTACTTGAAGGACTAAGAAGTACCGCCGTGAAGATGATGTCAGCCGTCATTAATTGACGCTGCCTTTCGGTAGTGCTTGTATATACATCATCATCGGGTTCACACCCTCTATCATACGCAATCTTACGGAATGTTTCCGTGTCAAACGTATATCTCGTGCCCGCCTCAAGCCATTCAAGTACTGTCATAACCTTGCATCAAAAACTAAAAAGACCATGAAAAGATTTGCTTATATAAGTCTTGCGGTTTGCCGATTATTCGTCTGCGGTGGCAATGTTAACACAAACGTGGTAGCGGCTCTCCGTAAGTACAGTCGCATAACGACCGATAGCATCAGTGTGGTAGGACTTCAACATTCCGTTGGGAACGACCTTGTTGATGATGTACACCAAGTTGTTCCACTTGGCAAGCGACCAAGAAATGTTGTTGTTGACCTCGCCTGACTGCATCAGCTTGACATCAGCGGTCTTGGCATGAACAACCACACCTGCATAACCCAGAGGACGGAGAACAACCGTGTTGGGCTTCCAACCCTTTACGGTGCTGTAAGTAGTAATGCCTTGAACGGTCTGCTGCTCACGAACCACACGGATGGGTGAAATCTTGGAAATGCTGCTTCGGCTGTAAGCCACAAGCTGGTCAAGGGTGATGACGCTGGTGTCGAGGTTGCTAGCACCACTAGTGATAACCACAACCTTGTCAGGAGCCTCGAGACGGATGTAACGATTCACCTCTGCCACAAATGCAGCATTCTTCAGCAAGACCGAAGTAACGATGTTATAGGGAATGTCCCACTCAAATGCCATACCGTCCTCAAGACCGTTAGCCGCCTTGAAGTCTTGTTCAATCTTGCGCATTTGCTCGGGAATGTCTGCATCATTTGCTGACCAAACCTTTGCTCCTGCATTCTTGAAGTTGTCAAGGGGGATGTAGGCTGATTGGGTGGGATGAACACCGCTAAAGCCATTAGTGGTAACGACGTTGTTGTTTGCGTCGGTGTAGGTGTAGGTGTAAGCACCGCCATAAGAAAGGGTCATAGCGGCCATGTTGGAGAGTCGCAGGTTGTGCGACTTGATAAGGTCGGCGATACCACGCTGCAAGCCAAGGGCTACATCGCGGTCTGCGGGAGAAAGTTCGCGCAGGCGTGCCATAAGTTCCAACTTGGACATAGAGGTATCAAACAAGCCTTTACCGTATTGGTAAATGCTGCCAGTCTTTTCCTCCCAGCCCTCGGGCTCAATCTGCATGGTTTCCGAAAGCGGAGCCATCGGGTCGGCCATAGGAACAATGCGGCGGTTTCTTTGACGAACAGTCCATGCGGGGTTCTTCTTGGTGTCCGACAAGTCAATGTCATACTCGTTACCCTCCACGATGAAGTGTTCAGTCCAAAAGTTAGCGTTCTCGTCTAACTCAATGGTATCAACGAGAGTCTGCAAAAGACCAGTACTGCCGCCATCAAATAACTTGTTGTAAAGTTTGTCGATGGCCTCGTCTGGTGTCCAATGATTTTTATATGCGTTTGCCATATTTCGATTCTCTTTTTTAGTTGGTTAACACATTAAATCCAGAAGATTCCGTCAATGTGCGACTTGTTGTTAGCAAGGACATACTTGGGCAGCGGCTGCGTGCGCTGAATCCAAATCTGCTTGTCATACACACCTGATGCGGCATACTTGGCGTTTTCAAACCCAAATGAACCGTCGGTAGGAAGAAGCTCGCGGTTGGCCTCGTTGAATACGTTGGGGTTCTTCACAAGAACCTTTGCGCTTGCGGACTTGGCAGTACCCTCTGCCTCGACAAGAATGTCATTAGCGGAAAAGGTCATTGCTTGGTCAAGGGTCAGCTTGAACTTTGCATTGGTTGCATCATACTCAACCTTGGTCACCTTTGCTGACTGACCAGTGTACTCGCTTGTGGACTTTGTTACAGCACCACTTGATGTGTTGGCGGTGTAGGTGGTAATGAAAACCTCATCAGGGGCTTTCATCAGTACTTGACCAACCTCTGGGCAGTCGGAATAGCCGTCACCGTTCACATAGACGGTGGTGCTTGCACTTGCGTTGTTGGTGACAAGGAAAGAGCGGAAAATCAGCATACCCACTCCAGGCTTGTATTCCATAAGCTGCCCTGCCCAAAGATGACCAAGACCCTTGTTGGGGTTAAGGATGTCGCCACCGAGCAGCACATTGCGTCTATCCTCGCCATTACTATCCTTTACCCAAACCCAACGGCCATCACCATGAACTTTCTTTGCGCGTTCAAAGAAATACGCTAAATTAGTTACCATAATTTTTGCCTTTGTTTTAAGTTACTATTTTTTTGTTTTACACTTTTACTTTTGGTAGTTCAGCGAGGAAGTCCGTATCTTGCTTTGTAGTTTGTTTCGGTGCAAGCGGCTTAATGCTGCCGATTGAGTCACGAAAAATAGCTTGAAAGCGTGCGGTCAATTTCTTTGCTTGTTCCTCGCTTGTCTCGTCCACCGTAACCGCAAAATCGGCTGCATAGTTTTCCAGCGATTTGTGCAAATCCGTGCGAACATTCTTTTTCGCAAGTTCCAATACCTCTTTAGCCTTGTCCTTAATGCGCGCCTCTTTCTCGAATTGTTCCAAGCGGTCAAGTTTGGCTTGGATTTCATCTGAAATGGTTGGCTGCTGCTGTGCATTTTGTTTTGGCTTTTTGTTTGCATTGGAAATCTGCTTGTTTAATTCTTCGATTTGACGGTCTTTTTCCTCTACCATAGCATCATAAGCCTGTTGCTTTGATGTAATGCCCTTAGATGCGGCACTAAAGGCGGTGTTGAGGTTGAAGTGCAAATCCGCAATGATGTTTTCATCGTTGATGTCGGCATCGGGGTTCTTTTTTGCAAAGAAATCAGCGAATTTGTCCTTAAAGTCGTCAGTTAAAGTTTCTGCATTGTAACCTTTCTCGTCACAATAATCTTTTGCTTTCTGCAAAACATCCTCTTTAGTCATAGTTTTCTCCTATTTATCAATTTATCAAAATTAAACAACTTTGTGCAAAATTACATACACAACTATATCATTATCAAAGTCTTTATTTTCATTTTTATTAAAAAACCACATTTTTAAACAAAAAAATCACTTAAATACAAAAAATCAATGTGTTAGATAATAATTTTGCACAAGTTATTATGGCAAGGAAAAAAACCGACATAGTATTATCACCGCTTGAGGACGGCAACCAAAAGTATGCCATCCGTTCTAATGCCGACATCGTGTGTTTTACGGGAAACACTGGTGGTGGCAAAAGTTATGCGTTATACTATGCGCCGATTGAATATTTAGCCATGAATGACAATGCCAAGATTGTGTGCTTTATGCGCAACGTGTCAGACTTTTGGGGTGCAGGTAAGGTGAATGACACCCTGAAAAAGATGTACCCGCTGATTGACCGTAGCGTAAAGAAACAACCACACGACCCGATAGGTGAAATCATACGAAACCAAACCGATATGGGTATGAAGTTGTACAATGGCAGTGAAATCAAGTTCCAGCAGTTGGACAACGAGAACCCTATTGTGATTGATAAGATTGCAAAAGGTTTGCAGGCCAAGAAACTTATCTTTGACGAGTGCAATAAGTTTGAATGGCGCACAATCACGGCTTTCTTCCCGCGTCTGCGTAGTGATAGTGATGGCAAGGCACAAATATTCCTTGCACAAAACCCTGAGAGAGAATGCTTCTTGCGTAAGTTGTGCGGAAAAGGCGAACATGGTGGTGGATGGATAAATGACGACGGCAGTGTTGACAAGTCTATGGATGGCGTTGTAATGTTTTTCCACATGGTAGAGGGTGATACTGAAAAGGCATATTTTGGCCGCACCAAGCGTGAGGTGTACGAAAAGTGCAAAGAGCATATAGATGCTTTGTTGGCCGTTGACCCTGACATGTCCTATGAGGATTTCATCTTGTCGATGGCATTTTACACATTTGATGTGCGAGATAACAAAAAGATGTTGTCCAAAAATAAGGCTTATCGTGGCCTTGCTGCAAATTCATCCACCGCAAAATCGTCCTATGCCGCAAATTGGAACTATTCACTGACTGATGAGAATTTGGACATAGACGAAATGTCAAATGTTCAGTTGTCAACTACCGACATTGAACGAATGTTCAGACCAATAGACCCTGTTGTAGAAGGCGGTGAATTGCTGAAACGCCGAATGACCGTTGATATGGCAACCACTGGTTTTGACAACTTGGTGATGATTTATTGGGAGTTGTGGTCAAAGGTCGGTTGGATAGCCAAAGACTTGGATTTTTGCGTAAAGAACACGCCACGTGAGGCTGTTATACGCATCAACGAGTTCAAGGACAAACATGGGCTTTATGAAAAGGACACCATGATACTTGATGTCCAAGGTTTTGGATTCTTGCGTGATTGCTACCCTAAACAAATCTACTTTTCGGGAGCGTCCCAACCATCACAGCGCAGCAAAGGCCAATATTCGGCAATGAAAGATGAGGCGGCACACTTGGCAATGGAAATGATTGTGGGTGGTCTTATCCATTTTGACCCGAAATTGGCAAATGCACGATACACGCATCAAAACATGAAACGCATTGGTGCGACTACTATATTACGGCATTTGAAATTTGAAAGTGTGATTTTCCAATTCCACCGTACACCGAATGGCCGTTTGGTTATGTTGGAAAAGGACAAGCAAAAAACACTTTTGAAAGGAATGTCGCCCGACATCACTGACAACATCATCATGCTTTGTGGCGGCAGTTGTTATGATTGCTACCGCCTATTGCGTGATGATGCTGGAATGATGCGTAAGAAATTAGAGGCTAATGATATGCTTGAGTTCTTGAATGTCAACCATAGTGATTTGGTTGGTGATGGTATGCGTGAAAGACGTAGGATAAGGAACGCAAGCGAGGTCTTGAATATTTTGAGTTCAATATAATATTATATATGAAAAGCGTACATGACATAAATTGGTTTTTGCAGCAACCTGAAAGGTTGATGTTGATGAAGCCGTTCACTAGAGGTGGCTACATGGGTGGCCACGGATTTGATGGTACGCAAGTCTTGAACAATGAACTGATAGACACTGGCTTTGCAAACCTAAAACTCAAGCCAGTGTCACAAGATTTGTACATCACCGAGTATCGCCCTGACCTGCACCACATCATCTTGAACAAGGCTATTCCAAAAATCAAGATTGTCTTAGACGGGTATGAATTGCCGTCCAACATGATGGAACTGACGCAAACCGCATCGTTC
>Ga0247611_10007567_pt1 | contig 13588 bp, 11 predicted proteins | sample 177DNAGHGhighgp2_FD_192422 | JGI IMG/M metagenome (GOLD analysis project Ga0247611, IMG submission 192422) | Sheep rumen microbial communities from Palmerston North, Manawatu-Wanganui, New Zealand - 1770 DNA GHGhigh gp2 | ecosystem: Host-associated > Mammals > Digestive system > Stomach > Rumen... | reverse complement strand
AGGCTTAAAGTGAATGCGAGAATAGAAATAGCCCATCAATATACCACAAGCTAAAGAACCTGGCAGAATAAAGTATGAACGATATACCGCAGTCTCATACCAATACTCAGTATAGAAACTAAGATGAATGACATTCTCAGCAAACACAACCCCCAAGGATATACATGCCGCATAAACAATACCATCTACAAATTCATCAAAAAACTTGTTTGGACGAATCGCCAAATACAATGCCAGCAATTTTAAACATTCGTCAGGAATAGCTTCAAACAGAGTCGACGAAACATAGTCCATAGCATTATCTGGATGAGTCGTATAAATATCTACCGTTCCGATATATCTACCAATAAGGAACGACACGACACCACCTACAATACCAGCAAGAAATGTCACAAACAACATTCTCACGGGTTCTGGCTTTATTTTATCGTGAGAATATATGTAGTGCAGCAACCCCAAAACGGGCAACGCCACAGCAATTATCGTTAATAGTAATTTCATAAGCCATGATTTTATGCATTATAACTATTTTTGTCTCTCTCAATCTGTGCAATAATCTTCTCTTTGGCAAACTTATGCATTTTGATACAAAAGTAAATAAGTATAAAAGTACTAACGCAGCCAACGAATGGATTAACCACGCCGCCTAGAATTATTGCATCATAGAGACCATGCGCAATAACAGGTATCGCCAAAACACAGGCTGCAGTACGAGAAGAATGGTCTACAAAATGATATAACGAATAATAATATCCCATCAATACAGCAAAAGCATAGTGACCTGGTACTGCAAACAATGCTCTGTTAATAGCTACAGCCAGTCCGTTGCCCTCCTGAAACACAAAACCAACGTTTTCTATTGCGGCAAACCCCAATCCGACACAAACAGCGTACACGATACCATCAAAATGTTCATCGAAATAAGGATTCTTTCGCAAAATCAGCCATAACGCAAGTAACTTGAAACTTTCCTCTGGTAATGCTGCTATGAAAAAAGCCTCTATGGTCGTTCCTATTAAAGAAGTTGGCCCTTCTTCACCAAATAGTAATAGTTGAATAACAGATTCTACAACAAAAACAGGAACGATAATACATACGCCATACAAAGTGGCTTTCACCAACCAGCTCGTCGGTTCTGGTTGTGGATCCTGCTTCCAGATATAATACCAGAGAAATATGGCAGGAAGCAATGCTGCGGCAAGTAATACCAATATACTCATGTATCCTTATCTGTTCGTTTCACAATGTCATATCCCAATTTCTTAACCAACTTTATAGTCTTGAATGCCATGATACGGTCATACTCTTTCTCACTGTCTGGCAATGCAGTATAAGGAATAATATCAGGATTGTGCTTCTTCACATCATCTCTTTCCTTACCATACGTCCAACCTTCTTTTATTCTGGCTTCTGCCCAGACGTCATGTGCATTCTCCGCTATAGCTTCCTGCAACTCTTCCAAATCTCCATCCAAAGGAATTTGATCAACATCTATGGGGTGTGGCTCATATTCTTCTACCGACTGCAGCACTTGTATCATATAATTTTGAGACTCTTTCCATGCGTTAAGGAAGTCTGGTATAGGAACATTGACGATATACGGTGCTTCATATGGGTCAAAAATAGTAATAGTCCCTTCTCCTATATGAGTAACAACTACTGCATGGTTTGTCAGATCTTCTAAATCTACCTCTTCTGCATACAGTTTCTCTCGGTCTACTCCAACAACAACGTCATTATCTTTATCAATAGCCCTTTGTATATCTTCAAGAGTGGAATTGTATTTCCTGCTGACAAACATTCCTGAATATGCTAACAAATTGCCTAAACAATAAAGAGGTGTCCCTTCCGGTCTTAACCAGTCTTTCCTGCGAGCGGTATTCATCAGCCATTCCTCATCGTAAGGTAGCTGTCGACGATGCAAGATATACATCTCACAAAGAACAGCACAGACGTTTTCGCCACTCAATGCTGCCTTTTGAAAAACGGGCAGGATCTCTTCCGTAAATGATGTGTTCAGGGGAAAGAGTGCAGCACTTTCATCCTCTGTTTGCACAGCAATATCGAGCACTTCCTGTAGTTCTTTGTCCGTTTTCAGTGCTTTTAAGATAAGTTCCGTTTCTTCCTTGGTGGTATTGCCATCAAGATATGCCGCCAACAACTCATCTGAGATTTTATATTCTTTATTTGCCATATTTCTTAATGTCATTAAGGGCGACACGGGTCAATTGGGCCATCGCACGCCGTCTGATATTATATAGATTTGCTGTAGTAATATTCATATCTTTTGCCAGGTCTTCATATTCCCAGTCTTCGAGGATAAGCCGACGGATAACATAGACATACCGTTTGCTGGGCATGTTGTTGAACAATCGTTCCATATCACCTTCTGCTGTCATATCTGTTTCTGAATCCACCATTTGTTGGTGTCCATCATAAGGAGTCTCTTGACTGGTGTCATCTATCATTCGCCCTCGCTTATTGATGAAGAAACGGATGGCGAGTACCTTTAACCATTGGTAAACACTACTGCGGTATTCAAAATTCCGCAGTTTAATGGCATCATTCTCCATAAGGTAGACATACAACTCATTCACCATCTCGTCGTACTCTACCTCATAGTCGAATACCTTTTTCATGATGCTACAGAACAATGGGCGACAGTTGTCGAAGAAAAACTCCTTCGTCACCCGATTGTCCCTCGCAATCAATCCTTCTATTATTTCTCGATCTGTCATCATTTCTCAGTCATTTTCATTATCCATGGAATATAACGGGAGAACTCATAATCCAATTCCTTAATCGTCTTTAGCTGATTAAACGGGCGAATGTCATGGTGTACATAGAGAGCTTTATTCTTCTTCAGTTTATCAGCAAACTCTGGATATTCATATTTATCCTCATCCTTCTTAGGCTTCCTATAACCCATCAACAGTTTCTCCACATTCCACCGATTGTGCTCTACGATAGCCAATTGTCTCACTTCATAATCAGACAATGTATCATAGTCACGGCTTTCGTCGTCAATATCCAGTCCGCGCATAGTCCGAAGCGTTCTTTGCTTAGTGCGCATCGTATACGAATTGTAGAGGTTTGACCACTTCAGGGCAACCGACAATTTCTGCCAATAGGCATCTGCTTCTTCCCAAATTTTCGTTTCAGGAATAGAATCAAGAACTAAGATGCCCTGAAACTTGTAGGTCTCATAGTTAGCAGTTTCATACAAGTAGTTAATAAGTTTGGCTCGCTTCAATGAGTGATTATCAGCACTAAAAGCCGTTTCGTTCATACCGAATGGATAGATATGAGCATATCGAGCGTCACGCTCTTTAGACTTCACCTCTCCATCTTTGACCACAGAGTAAGTGAACTTATCACCTCCTTTCTTTGTGTCTTCATTTCTAAGATTCGTAACGAAGTTGTCGGAACGATTCTGGCGAATGAACACTGGTACCTCGTTGGCATAAACCTCGTCGGGCATGTTCATACCCATCACAAAGTTCTCTCGCTGGTCAGCCAAAGCCAAGAAAATGGAGAGACATTGTTTGTCTTCTTTATGCTCATTTGCCCAACAGCTTATCTCATCCTGAACCTTCTTTGAGAAAACATTACCTTTGATGAACTCAAACTCCACATCAAGGAAAGCTTGGTCATCACCTGCAAAAATTACATACTCATTGTTTGGTATTTGTGGTATCGCAGCCTCCTTTTCCTTATCGGCCTTTACAACTGTTAAGTCGGAATACCAATAAGGCTGAACTTCAAAGAAATGACGGTTGCGCGTGATGAACTCATCTTTCTCCTTATCGGCATTCACGTCTATAAACGTGATACGAGTCTTTGCTTTATCGGCATTAGGAAAGTGTAACACATGAGCAGCCTCCATAGCAAAGGCTACTGCGAAATTAGTAGTGCCAACAAACACAAGATGAACAAACTTATCGTCATCTGGCCTTATGCCTTTACCATATACAAGGGGGTATCTGTATTCTGTGCCAGGATTATCATAATCTCTATAAAGTCGCTTCACAAATACCTGTTTAGCCCAGCCCGTATAGAAATTATATGGAATGAACTCTATTTCAAGGCGTTTAATGTCTCTAAAAATCTCAGAGGTCTTAAAAGCAGCATATGTATCCAAGTCTTTGAATACACAGGTAATTCTTGATGGTTTTTGTTCCTTCCCTTTCAGATAACGACAGATACTATCTACGCACTCCACATTGATGGCATCGTGAGCCGCATTGGAGTGATTGCCTACCACGAACACCTCCTCTGCTGACTCCAAATGTATGTCTTTAAATGCTTCTGTAGAAATCCTATGTCCGTAGTTAATGATGACACGCTTCATCTGCTGCTCACTAAACGATTTCAACAGCAACTCCCTGATATCTGTCACTTCTTTGGCAGTAAGTATCAGAACATATGCCTCTTTATCCTTATCAAAAATATGCGTTATAATTGACGGCACCATCTCGTCGTACCCCATGATAATATAGTGGCCAGACTTCAAATAATGAATACGTCCTTCCCTATGGCTATTAACACGACGTTCAATGGAGTTTGTAATAATACCGATAATAATACCATTAAACACGAATGCACCGAACAGAAATGTAATGCTGCTGACAACAAGCATCCATCCATGAACTGCATTTCCTTCACCTGTATCACCTACATAAAGGTTGTTCAATGCATTAGAGTCTATTAGTAAATAAATAGGCAATAACCATTTATTTAGATCCTTCCTATCACAAAACTGTTGCCAATCTGCACCCGACCAAGAAAGGCAAAAATATGAAAGACTCAAGGCAACAACGAGAACTGCTCCCAAAACTAGGAATTGCCTCCATAGGCTCTTCGACAAAAGGCGATCGAACCAGAGTTTAATCATAGAAAATGATTTATCCATTGTATTCAGGGTCTTTATCTGTAGAATTTGTGTCTATTTCTTTTTCTAACGCATCAATATACTTCTCTATAGCATCTTTCTCATCGCTATTTCTTTTTAACTTTTTACGTTCCTTAGAATCTTTCTCAACAGTCTCTGTTTCATAACAATACTCATGCAGAATTTCAAGTTTCTTATTAATTAAATCTGTCTTTTGTTTCTCTCCTTCTGCACTTTGTTTACGTCTAATATCTTCTACATCACATTTCCGTTTGTAATAACCAGCAATTCCTTTAGCGACATGATTCATCATTTTCCAAATCAGGAAACCACCAACGATGATGGCTGCCAACACCACAATTGAACTGCAAATTGCCTTGGCTATCTCAACGTCTTGTCCATTTGTGGCATTAGCTATTTCACAACCGCATTTTACAAATTGTGCACTACCTGCACAAGCGTCTAAAAATAAAGTATTCATAATATGACGTTTTTAATAATTCTTTACTCATACTCTTTCGAAAACCACAATCGATAAATTGGATCTAAAAACACCAATTTGCCACCTTGCAGTTCTACAATATCCTTATTCTGCAATATCTTCTTGTTCTTGCTGATCGTGTTGGGATTGCCCAAGTGGTACTTTGCCCTTGCTTCTGACGATGACAATTGCTGCACACCGTCCCTGATAGCACGTAGCATCTCTATCTGACTGGCAGCAAGTGTTTCAGTGTCACTCTGAAACATCGGGGAATTGGTGTTGATCATCTGCCTGAGTCCATAGTTAAATGAATCCTCTGTAACTTCATCAATAGAGGCATTCCAAACAAAGTAGCAGCATTGTTGCAGATACCAAGAATGGCATTCTGTAGTGTCGCATATCCGCTCAGCATACTCCTTAGAAATATGCTTCCCAGACTTTTCAAAGGTGCCCATAATAAAAGGCATCCACTCCTCCTTTGGAATCTTGTTCAGGAACAACAACTGTCCAAAACGATAGAATGGAGAGTTGGAATTGTTGAAGATGTCTAACATCATGTGCCGTTTGCTGCCATAAAGACAATACGAGACCCGTTCCTGCTGCTGCCAAGCTGAACGCATCTTTCCTTCCATGTTCTTATATTCCGGGAGATTGGCCAGCTGTTGGAATTCGTCAATGCAGACAATAATCTTAATTTTTTTTGCCTGAGCCAACGTTTCCGGAAGTCTTAGAATATCCATCTTATCTTGTTCCTGCGGCACAAATTTTACATCAAAAGCCATGAAGTTAGTCACATCATCCTTGATGACAACCTGTGGCACCACTCCTGTCAAGAACTTCTTGGCATCCTGTATCCGTTTCTCCAACTTACTTGATGCACATGCTATCACCTGACTAGCAAACGTCCTGTAGAACTCAGCCTCAGAACCGATGCTAAACGCATCGATATAGCACACTCTGACATCCTTGTCTTCCTCCTGCAATTCTTCCATGGCAATCTTAACAAGAGAGGACTTTCCCCATCTGCGTGGAGAAACTAACATAACATTGATATGCGAAGAAAGGAAGCTCTTCAACTGCGCCCTATCTTCCACTCTATCAACGAAATTTTCCTTCGTTGCTAATGTCCCGTATTGAAATGGAGCATTCATATTCTTTTAGGTTCTTGTTAATACTGTGCAAATATACAAAAAGTTACCCAATGGTAATTTACCAAAGGGTAACTTTTATTATTCTTTAACGTATCACCTACACCTTATTATATATATGGATAACATAAAGCCTTTTCCAATTCACGAAAGAGACAATGGCAAGTATCGTCCAGACAACATAAAGTCCTATGAGGTACAATGCCAGATCTGGAAGCATAAAATACTCTGCAATATAGAACACATCATTGACAAACCAGACTATCCATGCTTCCAATTTGTGGCAAAACATAAACCATGTCGCAACTATACTTGTTACGCTGGTGATTGAATCCAAAAGTGGAAGTGGGTTATTGGTTTTACTGAGAACAATCCAAGAGAGGACGATTAACATTGTTGATGCAAGCACCCATACAACACGCGTCTTCCATCCATAGACAGATATGGCAGAAGTTCTATTTCCTGGCCTCCACAAGAGGTAACCACTAATTCCGACGAAGAAATAGATGCTGTCAATTGCTACATCGCCCCAAAGATGCATATTGATGGAGAAAAGAAGCAGAAAGGACATCTGGAGAGAGTAGAAAATCCAGTTGCTCCGCTTGTCCAACATCACAAGCACTCCCTGTAAAAGGCCAAATACAGTTGACAGCACCTCCAACATAACTAATCTTTTAGTGACTCTACAAACGACAATATTCTATTAACGCCTTCTTCCACGCTGAAACACGGAATGAGATCCACTGCACTGTTAGTCATTTTACAGAATTGTATCGGATACCAGCAGGGTGTATGCAGCTCACTCTCAGTTTCTTCATTAGCCTGATGACGGACATAAAACAGATGAAGCGTTTTCCCTAGAGAGTTAGCATACATCACCTCAGCAATGGTACCAGGGCAGGCAGCATCGTCAAGAAGGAAAATAGCATCAGTACAAGATTCTATCATCTTTTTCTCGCAGTTGATAATACTTTCCGCTTCCATATCCTCTACTTCGAAATAGAATGGGCCAACATAAGTTACATTTTCACTTATTTTCACTCCGTCTATATCTATGGACCTGAGCAATGGCTCTACGCTACCAAGTAGCTTGGCCCGATAATCCTTTGCTGCCATCACTTCATACCCATCCTTACGATAGTCGAAGCAGAACGTTCCGCCACAAAAGATTCTAATATCTGTCATTGCCTTATTTTTTCTTGGGATTATTCTCACTTTCGTCTGCCTCCGCCCATGGGGTTTCATCTACACAATTCGGAATATGAAACCATTCTCCATTTATCAAATAGGTACGTCTGTCTCTTTCAGTTTGTACAGAACGACTTACCGATTTCTTTTCTCTTTTCTTGAACAACTTAAACATACTTATACCATCTCTAATGTTGAAACAATCTTTTTCAGCATCTCTCGATTCGACTCTTCTGTCCTTGACCTATCATAGACCACATAATCATGATTAATGATGTCGTATTCTATGCTTTCCGAGTACGATGACATATCCAGTCGTACAGGAATTATTTTCTTTCCATACTCCACAGCAACGGATACTTCACTGACAACATTTCGCGACTTATTGGAGTTTTCTGATGAAATGAACAGCAGCACCTTCGAACGCTTGATGGCATCAACAATGACCTTCTTATATGAAACACCGCTGAACATGCCATCAACATCAAGCCAACACTTATATCCCGATCTTTCAAGCCACTCATAAATGGTTTTGACTATCTCGGCATCCTTCCGTGAGTAACTGATAAAGATGTCCTTATCCATATCAAGGGAGGTTTCTGTAGTTGGCAGTTCACTAGCATCATCTGCAAATAGTTTGTCACTAGCCTGTTCACTCAGTATTCTTGCTATCGCCTCCTGTGCGGAGAATTGTTCAAACATAGGCAGAAAGTCCCATTGATTCATCTTCTCAAACCTGTCATACAGATAAATCTCCACGTTGAAGGCCTTATTCGTTTTCCTCAAATTCCGACCAATGGCTTCAGCCATTACTTCCGCCACCTTTTTGAATGGAATGCCCGCCACGCCAGCACCAATTTGGGGAAATGCTATTGATGTCATATCCATTGCATGCAACAGCAGGAAACATTTGTCTATTGAATGGCCAATGATATACTTGTGAACATCGTCTTTTGAGATACCCTCAGATAAATTCGTGTAATTAAGACCATTGTAACCAATCGTTATAACGTGGAAGATGTTCTTCTGCGGTAATGTACCCGCAGTAGAAATAACGACATCCCCGATATCTGCCGGAATGAATTTCTTTACGTCATTACTAATGGCATCGGTTCCTTCTTTCTGTCTGATAGCCCAAGAAACGCCTCCACCCATAGTTATATTGCAATCATCACTACTGACAATTACCTCTGCCTGGCTATTCAAAATATTTCCAAACACAATTTTGATAGTCGAGTTGTTAATGTGGTATTCCTTACTTTGTTCCATAAATGATACGTTGTTTCTTGTTGTCAAACTTAACTTAATCCAATCCATCCAGAAGAATGAATGGTGCCCAATATTTCCCGTCTTTAAATCCTTGGTCCTTAACCTCCTTTTGAGCATCAAGCAAGGACTGCCGTTTTGATTTGCCATTAGCAATACCTTGATAGAACGCCACCATCAGTTTTGCTGTACTTTCATCATAAACTGGCTTCAAGCTCATTAGGAGGCTGTGTACACCAGCATTCTTGAATCCTCTTTGAAGACCGAAGATGCCGTCTGCGCCTTGTCCACCAAGAGCCGTTTTACAAGCAGAGAGAACTGCAAGATCGCAGTTACGAAGGTTCATCTGCGATACATCTGTGGCAGTAATAATACCATCATTCTCTATGTCTGAAGAGCCTTTGTTGGCGCCACTCAAAGCCAGGATGCTATAATCCATGGCTTCATTCTCTGTGGTCTTAGTATCACCGCTATACTCTCCATGCGAAGAAATATGCAAGATCAGAGGACTGTTGTCCGAAAGCATACGGAATTGTCTTTCTGTTGCTTTCTTACCATCATAGACCTTCACATCAAATGCTTTCTTCATATTCTGCTGTATTCCGTTTACCTCATCTTTGCCATGAGCAAGCTTCCCAAAGGCAAGACCACCTTTCTGCGTAGCTTTCAAGTCGGTTTCGTAATCCACATCACCAAAAATACACAACGATTTCTTGCTTGCCGTTTCCTGATAACTGCGACATAGCTCCTTGGTTGACGACAAACGATAAACCTCATACTTCTCAAAGAATGACTGTTCGCCATCCTTCAGGTATTCTATCGCCACATTACTCAGATTATTATCCGGAGCAAAATACACTCGCTTCTTGCCATCAAGATGCTTCTTCATGAATCCCCAGACAAACTGATAATAGCGTGGATTGACATACAAGTCCTCCTTGCTTTCCAGATTCTTCAGAACGGCCTTTGTGCTAACAACCTCCATCGTCGGTTCCCCCTTTGAGGTAAGAATGAGTGCCAACAGATAGTTGTCCTTATCCAATGGCGACATCGGAACGGTAGTGAATTCTATTGCCACATCCTCTGTGCCGAGTTTCTTCTGTACATCTTTCCATGTAAATGACAGATATTTTGTGTAGTCGCTATAGGCAGCACATCCTTGCATCAGTTGGCGTTCCAAAGTGGCATTCTTCTGTTTCAATGACAAGACTTTACTGAGATTCTCATCAGATACCGACTGTTGCAACTCGTCAATCAGTTGTTGGTTGCCTTTTATCTCCTTATAAACAGCCAGTAACATTGCATCGTTATTATTATTAAGAACCCTTTCAAACTCTATCACAGAATTAAGCATGATACCCTTTGAAATCAATTCCATGTCATAGAGCGTAGGAATGAACAATGGCATGAGGTGATTCACAGAATCCGGCAAAGTTGCTATATCAAAACGGAACTCATCAATATGATCCTGCTGTTCCTTCCAAACTCGTTTGCGATCAACATCAGACAATTGCAGGAATCTCTCTCTAAGCATATCACGCATGGTATTGGTGTATAGTGCATAATACTCTGCGGCCTTCTTATATTGGTCAAGACCGAAGTAGCATCCCGCAATTGTATTGAGTGAGTTGGTGTAAACCATACTGCTGAGATATTTCTTCGTAACATCAATGCTTGCCAATTCGCTGTCCAGCAGTCGTTGCCAAACTGCCTGCCGTTTCTTGTCTGCCTCGTGCTCCATCGCATCGGCAGTATCATTGTCACCAGCCTTTCTCAGACATACAAGCAATTCGGAATATGTATTTGAATACTTATCATCCTTGCCTAATGCCTTATACATGTCAACGGCTTGTTGCAAGTGCAGTTTTGCATCATCAAAGTGTTTCATGCGAACCTCTACCTTTCCCACATCTTCTAATGCATCCGCGTGTTTCTCGCTGTCTGTTTGCCATGAAGCATATCCACCCAGTTCTATCTTATACACAGCCAGAGCCTCTTCGTATTTCTGTTGGCAGAACAATGCATCACCCAAACTTGCCACACACATCAGGTACAGTTTCTTCTGTTCTTCCGTTGATTGCGACTTTGAAGCTTCCATGGCTTCGCGAGCATAACCTTCAGCAACGTCATACTTGGATGACAGCATGTAGTTTTGTGCTGACCAATAGAGTGCATTAACTGATTTTTCTGTATCACCGATACTCTTCCATCTCTTTGATGCAGAATAGTAATATTGTGCACAACTTTCAAAGTCACGCATATCGAACAAACTCTTAGCGTATGCTTCATCTATCTCCACACGCTCTTTCTCTGTCTGACACAGTTCCATTGCTTCACCAAGGTGTTGCTTTGCCTTCACCTCATCACCATGCATGAGGTAGTACTGGGCGCGCTCCAACTTACACTTATAGTCGTTACAATCCTTCTGCAACTCCCATGTGTTATGTTCTTCTATCACCTCCATCAGCCATTGTATCTTCTGAGGGTCGGTATCCTCAGTATATACAGCAGACAAGCAGTTGATAATCTGTTCATATGCCTTGCCGTGTTTCTTCACCTTACCTAGAGCCACCTCCCAGCAACTTCCGGCCATGGCATAGTCTTCTGCACGATAGAACATGACGGCAAGGTCATGCATGGATGTGGAGTCAACATTAGCAAAGTCCTGCTTTAAGAACTTCTCCTTTGAGACCTTTCCACTTACGACTTCTTCATACATGGCCTTCGCCTTTTCTGTCTGCGCGGATAGCGAACAAACAGAGACGAGCATTAATAATAAAAAATATATGCGCTTCATATTGATGATATTTTTATTCTACGATGATTGCAACACTCTTGTCCTTGTCGGTTTTGTTTTCTATTGTGATATACACATACGAATATCCTTTGGGAAGAGTAATGGTAGGCAACCTACGTGTTGACGCTCCCTTATATTCGTCTGAATTGATCTTATAGGGAGTTTCCTTGCCTTTATCGTCTTTTACTATAGCACTCAGATTTATCAGTCCATTGACCTCTGCTACGGCAGCAATAGTCATGGGCTTACCATTACCCCTGATGTAATATGTCATCTTCTGCTTTGCCTTAATACACTTGGTGCAAAGTTGCACGCTGCCTCCACGCTGCTGGGCATTTTGTTCTTCTGCATATTTTTTTGCTTTCTTATATACCTTACGATTATCTGCCACATCCTTCAGGAACTCGGGCGAGAACACCATGTGGTTCTTCATGGCCGCTTCAGCATTCTTGCCATCTTGTTGGAGAATAAGAGGTGACCAATCTGTTGAAGTCAGCAAACTACAAGCTTCTTTAATCTCCGATTGACTACCAATACCATCACTCATAGATGATTGAGCCAGCGTACAAGCCCGGAACACATTCTCAAAATCTTTGCTCTGGCCAGAAGCACCCACACAGATACTACATAATAAAATAAGGTGTAATATTCTCTTCATTGTCCTTATGGTTTTAACGCAAGGCGTAAACCTATCGCCTTGCTTCTGGTTTCTATTGATGCTGCATCAGCATATGTTACAGTTATCTCTTCTTTGCTGCTCATAAACGAACCTCCGCGGATAATCTTCTTGCTTTCGCCACCATCCTCACACCATTCCGACACATTACCAGACATGTCGTAGAGTTCCATCGCATTAGGTTCATTCTTACCTATTGTCATTGGCTTGTCATCAGCATTATTGGTATAAGTGGCTACATCCTCAGGATTATCGCTACCTGCAAACTTGCTGTTTTCACCATTCTTTCTTGCAGCATATTCCCACTCTGCTTCAGTAGGCAGAGTGAAGACAAGCCCTGTGAGAGACTGCAACTTCCTGACGAACTGCTGGCAGTCATTCCAGGAAACATTTGCCATCGGTATTTTCGAATCACCAATCATTGAATCCTTCACCACAACATTCCATTCCTGTACTGTCACCTCAAACTTCCCAATGTAATAATCCGTTTCTATCATCACCTCATGTGGAGTGTCTTCCAATCCTAACGGTTCTTGCGTACCCATCATGAAGGAGCCCTTTTCAATCAGCATCATATTGTTGATGAGATTTCTAAGCACGCGCAACTGTTGCAATGAGCAGCCCTCATTCCACTTTACCTTGAGAGAGTCATTCCGATCCGTACACTTCGAATCGTTAATCTGTGCATATGGCGATTTCAACGAAGCAAACATTTGCAACGAATCCTGGCATTGACCAGCAAAGAATAAACTATTGGCTGATAACCGCTCGTAATCACTTTGTATTCTGCAATGATCAAATTGATCACGCTCATTGCTCCACTTTGTCCATGCTATAATACCTGCTATTATAACAAGCAATAATGCCATCACGATTGCCCACTTCAGCCACCCATTCTTATTTGGCTTACTCTTCAGCCTTTTCGTTATCTTTGGCAGAATATCCTTGAACAAGAAGTCTTTGGAGTCTTGGTAATGTTCCGCATGTTCCTTCAACAGCAAGGTAATATCATCCGGCAGCACTAACCGGTCAAAGTTATACTCAGGCGTGTTTACTGGCACAACTGGAATGATATGCTTCCCCTTTGCAATGGCTCTCGCTATCTCCAGTCGCACAAAGTCGAGACTTGCACCATTTGCTT
>Ga0247611_10007566_pt1 | contig 13588 bp, 2 predicted proteins | sample 177DNAGHGhighgp2_FD_192422 | JGI IMG/M metagenome (GOLD analysis project Ga0247611, IMG submission 192422) | Sheep rumen microbial communities from Palmerston North, Manawatu-Wanganui, New Zealand - 1770 DNA GHGhigh gp2 | ecosystem: Host-associated > Mammals > Digestive system > Stomach > Rumen ... | reverse complement strand
TGCGCCCAACCCCCACTCCCCACTCCCCAATCCCCAATCCCCAATCCCCAATCCCCAATCATCAATTTAAAAACGATTTTATAAATATTTTTATTAATTTCTTAATAATATTTAATATATTTTCAAATGAATAAAATATTAATTTTCAAATATATTTATATATAAATGCAATTAAGGAGAGGCAATCAGCCAAAGAAAAGCACCAATATTCCTGAGTACGAAATTAAAACATATGGTAGTAATGCAGGTGTTAATCGTTCTCCTAAAATAACGAATAAAAATACTCGTTATAATAAAGGTTCAATACGGAGAGATTATGCAAATGATTCTAGCTTCGGTGAAATGGCATATATGGACCCGGGAGGAGAAATTCCATTATCCCGCCCCCAAAAAAAGTCAGGACAAAACCTAAATTTTGCAATACGTTCCCCATTAAAATATTCAGGTAATAAAGAAAATTCTAATTTAAATACTAATGAAAGAATTGATATGTCATCACAAGTAAATTTTTCTCAATATAATTATAATCCAATTCCCCAAATGTCTAATTATGATAATCGTAGAGATAGATTAAGTCGTAGTCCAAAAACAATAAATATAGGAGAAACAGCACAAGAAGCTGAATATAATATAAAAACATTAAAAGGCAGAAGCCCAAAAATAACTTCTCAACAAGAAAAAGAAAAAGAAAATCCTGTTATAGAACGTACATATAATATGATAAGTAATGAAGCAGGAAATATTTTTTTAGATCAACCAATACATCAAACAAGTTTTATAAATCAACAAGAAATTATAGATGGTAGAGGTTCCTTTGAGAGTAAAGATTTTGAAAATAGAGATTTTCCTGTTCGTGAAGCTCATTATTCGATGAATCCAAGAGATTTTAATGGAATTATAGGTAAAATGAGTCCTAGAGCAAATATTGATGGGGATTCTGATTCAAATTCAGAAAAAAATGAAAATGATAATAATGTACAAATTAAAGATTTAAGAACACAATTAGAAAAACGACAAAATGTTCAAGTAAGAAATGATGATGGAATGATTGAAGGAACTAAACCAATACAAAATGAATTAGAAAAAATTGAAGATATGGTAAAAATGCAAGAAAATAAAACTAAAGATAATATAACTGAAGAAGAAGTAAAAAAATTAGTTAAAATGTATGTTAAAAGTTACGATCCTAAAAAAGATGGTGAAGGAAGACTTATAAGTAATAAACAAACTGTTTTACCTTCTATAAAAGAAGATTTATTTAATGATAGATATAAAGTTTTACAAAAAATGAATAAATTAAGTAATATATTATTATCAAAAAAAAAATCTCAAAATGTATATGAAGTAAATACTTTAAATAGAAGTTTTGGTGATGGTAGATCTTTTGATAAAAATACTTTAAATAAAACGACTTTAGGAAAAAAAGGTACTTATAGAGGAAAACATAATAAATTTCTTTTTGTATCTTTAGCAATGTTATCTGGGAAAGAAAATGTAATGTTAAGAGGTATGAGATTAGAAAAAGGAGGAGTAGTTGATTTAGCACAGGAAAACGCAAAAAAGAAAAATAAATTTGTTATAAAAAAATTTAAAGGTAAAAATAGAGGGCAAAATATGATAAATCCAAAATATAAAGAAAAAGCCGCAAAAATAGTTCAAGGGTGGTGGAGAGATCAAAAAGCTAAATATAAAAATATTTTAAATCAAATTGTTAAAATACAAAGTGTTTGGAGAGGAAAATTTACAAGAAAATATGTTTATGATATTATTTATTTAAGCTATTTACATCAAAGATTTTTTGATATTATGGAAAAAACTTTAGTTAATCATACAAGGCCAAAAGTTTGGGATGAATTATTTTCAAGAGCAAAATTAGCAAAATCAACTATGAAAAAACTATTAGAAAGAAATGATACTAAATATACTTTATTAAGAATTAAACCATATTTTCATAAATGGAAAATAATTGCAAATTTTTTACGAAATAGAATTTTAAAAAGTAAAACATTAGTAATTAAAAAAGGAAATGAGGAACAAAAAAGAATAATTTTAAAAAAATATTTAGATAGATGGAATTTAAAAGCAAATTTATCAAAATATATTGGAAAAACGAAAAAAGCCGAAGAAAAACGTCAAAAATTTTTAGGAGCATATGAAATGTTAAATGGATTAAAAACACATACTAAAAAAGTATCTTTAAAACAGGTAGGTGTACCAATGAAAAAATATTTACAAGATATGTTAAAAAGAAAATTAATGAAAAAAATAATTAATAATAGTACTTCTAAATTAATAACTATGAAAATGAAAAATATATTAAATAAATGGAAAGATGCTGTTCATAAAGCAAAATTTTCAGAATTAAAGGCAAATATTTTTGTACAAAATATAACACATGTTGATTCAAGAATGGATAGAATAAAATTAAAATATTATTTAGATAAATGGAGACGTCACGTTCCAAGTGGTAAAAGAGTTTTAGATATTCAAGAAGGAGCAAATTTATTACAAAAATTCACATTAAGAAATGCTTTCATAGACCCTTTAAAAGCTTTGAAGGAAAAATGTGAACAAAAAGATGAACATAATAAAATGGCTACCTTATTCGTAATTAAAAGGAGAAAAATTAGAGAAAGATTAAGGACAGTTATAAATAAATGGCAAGAAAAAACAATAAAAATAAAAAATAAAACAAGAACAAATACTGTTTATAATACTTTATTAAAAAATTTAGTAAAAAATATTGAAAAAAGAATTTTATATAAAAGATTTAATCAATGGAGACAAAGGCCAAAAATTAATATTAATGATGAAATGAGTAAAGTAAAAAATATCACAGATGTTTTATCTAATATTTTCAAAAATAATGTCCGTTCAGAAAAATATGATTTTTTAGATAAATTAGAAACAACACGAGCAGATAGAGCTATACAAAAAACAAGTAAAAAATTATATAAAAATTACAAAAAAAAATCTAGAAGGCTTTTAAGACATTATTTCTATAAATGGAGAAGTCAAACAAAAAATTCTGAAATTACAGAATTACAAAATCAATTATTAAAATATTTATTTATGTCAAAAGAAAATAGATTAAATAGATTAAATTTAGCAAAATATACAACAAGATGGAGATTATTTGTAAGTGATAAAAAACATTATGATAATATGGAAAAATTAAAAAGAGTATATAAAGCCGGAGATATTTTAGGAAATCTTAAAAATAGACGTCAAAGAGATTTTATAATAAGATTATATAGAAAAATGGGTAAAGATTATAGACCATTAATATTAGATAAATTAACACAGAAATTAGAAAAACCAAGATCAACTTTAAGAGAATGTTTAGAAAGATGGAGAAGAATAAATGAAAAAGAAAAAGCCTTAGAAACTATATCTTCAATGAAAGCAAGATTTATAAATCAAGGTACAAAAAGAATTGATGATAGAACCAAAAGAGATGATTTAATGAAAGCTTTCTTTAGATGGAGAACATTATGTAGAAAACCCGATGAATATTATCCTAAAATCACCAGAGGGTTTGATATTTTAACTAAATATAGTAAAAGAACATTATGTGAGGAACCATTTGATTTAATTTCTATTGCAAGAAATTTTGATAGACCACTCAAAAAAATAATTAAAAATTATGAAAATCAAGAAAAAAGATTATTAAATGGAAAATTAAGAAACTTATTTGGAAGATGGAGAAAAAAAATAGGTGATAAAAATATAAAAAATTTAAAAACTAATTTAATTTATAAAACAAAAAATAATTTAGAAAATAATTTAAGAATAAAAACATTAGCAAAATATTTCACAAGATGGAAATTATATAGAAGAAAAGGACTTGATGTTAATTTCAGTAAAGGTATAAATATATTAACTAATTTATATAGAAGACCATTTTATAATGATATTGTTGATGCATATTCAAAAAAAGTTGAACAAATATCAAAATTAAAAGGTGCAAATAACTTAGTAAAAGCAACAAAAAGATATTCAAAAATTCTTTTAAGAAATGCTTTTATTAAAATGTATAAAGGTGCAATTTCTATAGACCCAAATAGAATGAAAAAAATAAAAACAAGATTAAGAAGAATAATAAAACATAATGAAGAAGAACCAAGAGCAAAAGCTTTTCATCGTTGGGTAAATCAAGTTAAATTAATGCAATTTAGGGATAAAGATATGGAAAAAGCAAGAATAATGATTGGAAATACTTTAAGAAATAATGATAGAATGAATTTAAATTATGCAATGAGTAGATGGAAAAAAAAAATTCAACAAATAAGAGAACAATATTTAAAAAGTTTATTAGTAAAACAAATTAAATCATCTCAAATTGTAAAAGCTAAAATGAATAATCAAGCAAAATTAAGAGCTGCTTTATTAAGATGGAGAGCAGCACTTGCACCCGTAAATTATTTAGATAGAATAAAACAAATTAAAAAAGGATGTAAAATATTTAAAAGAGGACTAAAAAAAAGAGATGAAAGACAAATATTTGATGGAATATCCGAATTAGCTAAAAAAAATAGAAAAATATATTTATTAAAAAAAATAATAAATGTTACTAATCCAAATTTAGATAAACATAGAATGAAAGAATGTATTAATATATGGATAAATAAATTAGGAGATACTCAAAAAATGAAAAATAAAATGAGTACTTTATTAGAAGATTATTTATATTCAGATAAAGTACATGATGGTTTAATTACAAATCCTGCAAATAAAATTTTAGATGCTATGTTAAATTATAATAAAATAAAGAATGAAAAAGCTGAAAAAATTAAAAATTTCGCAAAAGGTATTTTAATTGCTAAAAATAATTTGAATAAATTAAAATTAACATTAAAAATGAAAAAATTAGTTGATAAAAAAACTAAAGATGAAGATTATATAAAAAGAATGAATTTAAGAAGATTTCATAGAAATGTCCAAAAATTAAAAAATACACAAAATGCAAGAATAATACAAAGATTTATAAAAGTAAAATTAAGAAAATATTTTGATAAAAGAAAATTAATATTAAAAGGAGCAGATGAATTAAAATTATATCTCAAAAAAAAATGTTTATATAATATAAAAGATAAAGCAAAAGAAAATTTAACAAATAAAGTACTTATAACAAATATAAAAAAACAAGAAAATAATAATAAAAATGTATTATTAAAATTTTTCAATAAATGGAGGAATACCATCCCGGTAATAAAAGAAAATGAAGCAGCAATGAAATTGCAAAATCTTTTCAGAAATTTCAAAAGTAGACAAGTATTATCAAATTTAATAAAAAGAGAAGAAAAACTTATAAATATTCATAAAAAATATGAAATTAAAAATAGTCAAATATTGCATTCTAATTTACGTGAATGGCTAAATAAAGCTGTTATGTTAAAAAATAAACAAAATGCAAGAACAATTCAAAGATATATAAGAACAAAAATGCTTTTCCATAAATTAAAAATAGCACAAAATAAATTAAAAAATTTATTTATAAAAGATACAAAACATCAATTAGCAAAGGCTATAGAACGTTCATCCCGTATTATAGGTGGAAAAGGAGAAGTTGTATATAAAGCTGTCCAGGATATATTATATAGAAATCCATTTGATAAATTTATGGAAAAACTTAAATTTACAGCTAAAGTTAATACTTTAAGAGAAGTACAACCTAAAATTCATGAAACATTAAAAAATTATTATTTACCAAAATATTTACAAAAATGGAAACATAATACTTATGACCAAACTGTAAAATGTACTCAAGAAATACAAAAATTTTTAAGAAATCAATATAAAAAAAAGCTTATAAGAGATAAAATAAAAAGAGAAAACTTATTAAAGAAATTCATTGTAAAAAAACAAAAAAATAATTTATATAAATTACAATTACCTTTCAGTATATGGCATAAAAAAACTATATTAGCTCAAGCCAATGAAAGTGCAAATATAATCCAAAATAAATTTAGAGCTTATATAACTAAAAAACATACCGAGGAAATTTTGGCTAAAAATAAATTAAAAAAATTATTCAAATTTAATCAATTAAAAAATATTTTAGATAAAATAAAAGAAGCCGGAAATAATAAAATTCTTAATACTAATAGAAAAACTATATTAAATGTTATTATGAAAAAGAAGGCATATACTGATGATAAATCTGCCCTTAAAAGATATTTTGATAAATGGAGACAATATAATACTTATACTAATAATTGTGTAACTAAGCTTGCAAATGCATTTAGAACATATCAAGCTAGGAAAGAAAAAAATAGATTAAAAAAAATAAATATAATTTTATCTAAATGTGTTAATAAGCATAGTAAAATTGATACAGATCAAATGAGGTCTAAATTAAGAAAATGGAAAAATAAATCTAAATTAATAACATATAATAAAAGTTGTGTTAAATTACAAAGATTTTTAAGACCAAAATTAGCTAAAATAAGAAATAAAAGATTTAAAAAATATTTCTTTGAAAATGCCGAAAAAAAAATCAAAAAATTATTATTAACAGCTGCTAAATTTAATAAAATTAAAAAATTATTGGAAAAACCTAGTCTTAAAAGATTTAGTAAAAATCTTAAATTAATAACTTTGAAAAATAAACAAAATGAAAAATTAAATAATTTATTAAATAAAAAAGATAATAAAACAAATGAATTATTATTAAAAAAATATTTATTAAAATGGTCACAAAAAAATAATAAAATAACAGAAATAGAAAATGATTCAGCTACTTTATTACAAAACGCATTTAGAGCATATCAAGCAAGAAAATATGCTAAAAATCAATTATTTATAAGAGATGTATTAAAAAAAAATTTATTAAAAAAATCTAAAATTAATAGTAATAAAATATATTCAACATTTAAAAGATGGTTAAATAATGTAAGAAATATAACTTTACATAGAAATGCTTTAATTATTCAAATGTTTTGTGGTAATATAATGGATAAAATAAAAAAACAAAAAGAATTATCAAGAAAAATAAAATTGAATAATTTTATAAATAAAATACTTACTATTAAATATGGGGCTAAATATGCTATAGATAAAATAAAAAATAAAAGAGATGAAGTATCATTTATAAGATTTAATAATACTTTAAAAGAAAAAAGATTAAATACTTTAAAAGATATATTTTCAAAAATTAAATCAAGAGCATTTAATAATAAATTAAAAAGTGCATTAAGTGTACCCGATGAATTCCGTTCTCGTATTTTAAAAAAAATTGTTTTAAAATGGAAGGAAAATGCAGGTAAAGTAACATCAAAAAGAGGTGCCGAATTACTTCAAAGAAATATCAGAATTCTTCTACACAAAAAAAAACAAGAAAATAAAAAAAATATATTAAAACATATATTATTAAAATTATCACAAAAAAATTCAAACATTAAATATAAATATTTCACAAAAATGCATGCACAAGCTGTAAAATTAACAAAAGAAGCTCAAAAAACAAAATTGGCTAAATTTATTAGAGATAGATTCAAAATTAGTGAGGCAAGAAAAAAATGGATAAATCTAGCTAAAAAATATTCTTTAAGAAATAAAAAAGATGATTTATTTACTGTTGTAGATAAAATAAAACAATTTATAGCTATAAATAAAATGAAAGATCCATTTATACATAAAGCAAGAGTATCAGTTATTCAGATATTTAAAGATAGAATTAAAAAAAATGAAAGAGTTGTAATGCTTAAAAAAATGTTACCTGAGAGAAATGATAAAAATGGTCATGATACTATTTTAAAATATCTAGGAAGATGGAAATTAAATGCAGAAAAATTAAGAGAAAGACAAAATAAATTTAAAAAAGCTTTAGAAACAATTGAAAAAAGAGATTTAATTCAAAAAGTAAATAGAATTAATGCTGCAATATTAATGAAAAAATTATTTAATGATATACCTAAAATAAGGGCAAAATTATTCTTAAATAAATTAAAAAATATACAAGTAAATAAAAGTAAATTTGAAAAATTAAAAAATAAAATAAGAGATGCAAAAAATGATTTATTAGAACAAAATAAAGTTCAAGTAATGAATAGATTATATAAAATATATGCATATCATAAAATAAATAATATGTTTAATATTCTTAATAATAATTTAAATCAAAAAGTAAAACCATTTTATGCTAAAGAATTATTCAAAAAATTATATGCAAATCAACGTAAAAAAGCCCAATATAAATATGGAGATCAATTAAAATCAACAAATAAAGCAAAGACTACAAAATTAAACTTTAAAAATAAAATAAAACCAAATAAATCAGAAGATATAATAGAAAATAAATTAGCTCCAATGAAAAAATGTCTTCCTCATTTTATTAAATATATTCAAAATAGATTAGATGGTAGAAGAAAAGATACAATGGATGCTCTAAGAGAGCATAATAGACAATTGAAATTCGGAGAATTATTAAAAAAATTTGCAAATAAAACGATTTTACAACCTAAAAAAGACGTTTTTAATATTATGCATAGAGATGCCCTTTATTCAGAATCAAGGCCTTTATATCAAATAAAATTATTTAAATTATTTAGAAAAAAATATATACAAGAATTAACATATTCTTTAGAAGAACCAGCTAAATTATATCATTTATATTATTTAATTAATGTAACATCAATGCATAAAAAAATTGCAAAACAAAGATTTTATAGAGAACTTATAAGAAAGTGGCGTTTCGCTGCCTTTGCTAAAAAAATGGCAAGAAAAAAATTAGAATTAATGTACAAAAATTTACATGCATCATATTTACAAATGGCAGATGAATTTTTCGGAGAAGATAGTGTTAATCCTTCTGTTATAAAAGAATTTGAAATGTTTGGTAACAATGTCGGTATGTTTACCGGGGAAAACCCACAAGTTGGAGAAGAACTTAATAAAAAATATTATGCAAATGTAGAAAAAAAATATATTTTTGCAAATGGTCAAGATGAAGTTGAAAAAGTTAAAAACCCAAAAAAGAAAAAAGTTGTTAAAAAAGAAAAAGAAGAATTATATGAAATTGAAGAAGAAGATAGTTATTATGAAGATGAAAAACCTAAAAAATCAAAAAAGAAAAAAATTAGTAAAAAAGAAAAAGATAAAGAAGAAGATAAAATAAAAGATTTTTTTGAAATTGAAAAAGAAAAAAATTTTGGACATGGGTTAAAAAAAGATCCATTAGAAAAATATAAAAAGAAATAAAAATTATATTAGTAATAGAATAAGTTGTTTTTTTTACATTTTTATTTTTTTTTATATTAATTATGAATAATCATATATGTTTTAGTGCCAATTCAGAAGATAATAATGAGAATTAATTATTAATAAATATTTGATTATTTATTATAAAGATCAAATTTTTTTTATTAATAAAATTAATTATTTTAAAATTATTTTTAAATATTTTATATTATTATTAAAATTAAATATTGTAAATAGTTTTATCATTGGGGATTGGGGATTGGGGATTGGGGATTGGGGATTGGGGATTGGGGATTGGGGATTGGGCCCAATCCCCAATCCCCAATCCCCAATCCCCAATCCCCAATCCCCATTTTCAAAGATATAATTTTAATATATAAAATATATTTATATTATATAATTATTTATTATTATTATATAAAAAAATAAAATAATTTAAAACACATTTAATCTTTAAAATAATTTAATTTTTGTTATGATAAATTAATAATTGCTTTTTTATAATAATAATATTAAACGATATTAAAAATATTCTTAAAAAATAATAATATATATTTATTTCAAATTAATTTTAAAAAAAATTATTCGTATCCAATAGATTTAAATTCATCTTGCATTTCAATAAAATCTTTTCTAGTTGTTTCATTAATATCCAACATATGTGAAATAGCATTTATAACATCAAAAGAATAATTTTTTCTTAAATATTTTTCCAAAATAACATGTATAGAAACATTATTATTTAATTCTCTAACGTCATATATACTTTCAAAACATAAAGTAGCGGCAAATAGAGAGCATAACCCAAAACTAAATACATCACTTTTATATGGGTTATGATTTATATATTTTATAATTTTTTTACTTTGTAAAGCATTAAAAAGTGCGGGGGCCATATATAGTTCAGTACCTCTTAAAGTTTGTTTATTTGTAGGTGCTATATCTTGAAATAATTGTTTTGCTTCTCCAAAGTCTGCTAATTTATATTTATTATCTTTAAATAATAATATATTTTGTGGTTTAATATCTCTATGTGAAATATTTTTTTTTTGCAATTCAGCAAAAGTATTTATTAAGGTTGATAAGATTATCATTAGTTCTTTTTCTGAATAATATTTTTTTGTTTTTTGTCTAGATAATATCTCTTTTTCCCAATCAGTTATAGCCAATTCCATTAAAACATATATTACATATGTAGTTGGGTCTAATTGGTTAGAATAATATCCATATATTTTTACTAAATTTAAAGGTCTCTCCTTTTCTAAATTTAAATCAATTAATATTTGATATTCATGTTCAATTTTTTTAATATCATTTTCTGAATTAACTAATATTTTTTTCATTGCATATCTATTATTATATTTATCTTCAATTTGGAAAATTTGTCCAAAGGACCCTTGGCCTATTTTTTTAATTATTTTATAATCATTTATATCAAAATTATTTTTATTTTTAATTGACCTATGTAACCGAAAAGATTGTTTTGGTTTTCTAGAATGATATATTATTTTTGTAGTATTATCACTTTCAGCTGCTGTAGAGTTTGAGCCTTTTTTATTATTATAATTTTCGGAATTATCATAATCTATTTTTTGTTCTTTATCATTTATATTATTTTCTTCTTCATTATTATTATTATTTTCTTCATTATTATTACTATTTAATTCTGTCTTATTATATTCATTTTTTATTTTAATTCTATTATTTGTACTTTTACTTTCATTATTATTTAAATTTTTATATCTTTGGAATATTTTACTTCTTTTAAAATATGAAATATTTTCATCTTTTTTTATATCTTTTTTACTTAACTCAGTTTTATAATTTTCTTTATTTGAATTAACAAAACTACTTTTATTTTTACTATTATTAATATTATTTTTATTTCTACTTGTATTAGTATTAGATCTATCAATAATAGCTTTGCTCGATGAAATCCTTGACATATTTGCGGTTTTTTTAAATTTATTAAACTCGGTCATAAACGAGTTTTTCCTTTTTATATTTTCTCCGAAACCTTCATTTTTATTTGAAATTTGGGATTCTTCCTTATTTGTATCATCATTAATTGTTGTTTTATTTTTTGAAACTAATATTTCTTTATCTTTTATTTCTAATGTAGAATAATATGGCTTATTTATACGTTTAGTCACCGGACGGTGAAAATTCATACCAGGAGCTTGTAAATTTAAATTTAAATTTATATTTATTTTTTTTTCAAATTTAGTTAATAAATGTTTCATACCCTTAATATTTGAATAATCGAAATCAATTATAGATAGACTTTTTTTAGTTTTTAAAATTTTATTTTCCTCATTATTATTATTATTATTATTAGTATTATTATTATTGTCAGCTTTTTTTTCACTATTATTAATATTATTATTGTTTGTTATTTTTGATATTCTATTATTAGAAAATAATTTACCAAAATGAGTTTTTTCTTTTTTTGGTAAAGAATTTTCAAATTTATTTTCATTTTCATTATTATTATCATTATTATCATTTTCATTAATAGATGTTTTCAATGCTTTATTAATTGATATATTTGTAACATATTTTTTTTTACTATTTCTAAAATATTCTTCTTTAGGATTTCTTGAAAAATTAAATTTTTTATTTAAATGAATATTATATTTTTTTCTATAGCTTTTTATTTCTTCTTTTTCATCATTTTCATCATTTTCTTCATTTTCATCTTTGTCTTCCTTTTCCTCTTTTTCCTCTTTTTCTTTCTCGAAGAATGGGGGTTTATATTCCTTTTTTTCACTATTTTTTAAATTATAATTAATTTTTCTTTTTTCAACTGAATCATTATTTTCTTTTTCTTTATATAAAATATTATTACTTTTAAGATAATTATTTGTACTAATACTATTTTTTAAATTGGATTCTTCTTTTATATCTTTATCTTCTTTTATTTTATTATTATTATTATTTTTATATAAATTATATCTTCTATTTCTATAACTTCCACCTCCATTTTTTGAAACTCTACTAGCTGATATACTATCTTTATTATCATCATTTTTTATATTATCATTTTTATGTTTATCTCTACTGTGAATAGCGGATTTATTATCAAATTGAGCTTTGTTTATATCTATATCTTCATCAAATTTATTTTCTCTTATAATATTTTTTGTTTTTCTATGACATATAGGGCAAGTCCAAACATATCCATCATAAAATCCGATTGAATCGCATTTATTACAAATTACTGTTTTTTTGCCATTTAATTCACCGAAAAATAACTCCCCATTACAAGAAGTTCTGTGGAAAAAAATAGTTTTTGAAAAATCAATTTTACATTTACAATCTAAATATTGAGGGGTAGCCCTAATTTTATCAATAATTGCATCTTTTACACATATTTTTAAAGTTTTAAATTCTAAAGGATTATATGCTTTTGCTTCACAACAAAATTTTTTTTTACATATAAGACATTCCCATCTTAATTGATTTGAAGTCCATATTTCATTACATTTTTTGCAAAAAATAAAAATTTTTTCATTATTTTTTATTGTTTTTTTTAATAAATATAAATTATTTGAACAATTATGGCATTTCATTAAATCATTAATAACTACATTACAATGATATTTTGACCATGTGGCAAAGGGTAAATCATCATCATCTTCGCAATTATTTAATATTATTTTTGAATAAAAGTCAGTTGATGTTTCGGCACATCTAAATTTAATTAATGAACTTTTATATATCATTTTACATTTTTTACAAAATAATATTATATCATAATGATTTGTATTAATATCTTTTGCTTTATTATTTTTATCCGAATTCATTATATAATAATCATATGATATTTTATATTTAAATGTTTGGAACCTTTCTCCACAAGAATGAATATAAAATCCAGTTTTTTTATCTTTATCACAGTGTGGTATTATTTCACCTTTAAAAATATTTTTTGATAATTCATATCTATTTCTTTTTAATATATTTTTTTGTATTATTTGGGCATAGTTATAATCAGATTCATATATTTTTTCAGTTATAAATTTTTGTATTTTATCTCTTGTTTTTTGCGAAAATTTATTTATTTTTGAGCGGAGAGAAAGTTCAACGTGCTTTATTAATTTTTCTATAAAGTCATTTGGGGTTAAAATTAATATTTTTTGATACATATCATTATATTCTTCAATATATTTTTTAAGGAGTTTTTTTTCATCTTCTTCAAATGAAGTTGTATTATCTTTATTAGTATTGTTTTCTTTCTCTTTCATTATTTTTCTTTTAATTATTTTTCAAATTAATTGAGTTAAATAATTTAATTAATAAATAAATTATTTTTAATAATCTTTCATGGCTTTTTTTATATGGGGATTGGGGATTGGGGATTGGGGATTGGGGATTGGGGATTGGG
>Ga0247611_10007565_pt1 | contig 13589 bp, 5 predicted proteins | sample 177DNAGHGhighgp2_FD_192422 | JGI IMG/M metagenome (GOLD analysis project Ga0247611, IMG submission 192422) | Sheep rumen microbial communities from Palmerston North, Manawatu-Wanganui, New Zealand - 1770 DNA GHGhigh gp2 | ecosystem: Host-associated > Mammals > Digestive system > Stomach > Rumen ... | reverse complement strand
TCCTCTCTGTAGGACGCAGACAACCTCGTCGCTACGCTCCGAGAACGTCTGCGTCCTACAGAGAGGGATGTCTATTTCCTACTCCAAGAAATTGCACTTCTATCTTGAAAGTATACATTTTCCCTGCCTTACCTTGAAAATCACCTCACCTGCTCCACCTGGCATCCTGCATTGCGGAGCAGCTGTATCACTCCGTGAGGTCCTACCAGATGGCCGGCACCGAATACGAACATGGTGGGTGCCTCACGCATGGCGGCAAGCATCTTGGGCAGCCACTTCTCATTTCGATTTCTGAGCAGAGGCATCTCCGACTGTTCTAACCAGTATTCTGAGGAAGAGAAGTGCCCATAATCACCGGCTTTCCAGTCTCTCACCGCCTGCACTAAATTCTGCACCTCCTCTGCGAAATTCTTCTTGTACAGCTCATAGCCATTAAGGAACGATATGAGAGAGTCCGCCTGCATATCCAGGCTTTGCAATAATTCCTTATTAGCCTTCTTTATACTGTCAAGATTAAACTCATCAAGATTTCCCATCGTCATGTTACGCTCCTTAGCCCTCTGGGCGCACCCTTGGTCAAGCATCATGCCCTGAGGTCTCAGCTCTGGATACTTTACCATCACTCTTGTGAGTGGTGCCATCTTTAACATTAATAGAAAAACAACTGGTTGATAATTAAAACGAGCCACTATGTCAGAGTCTTCTACAGATATAAAAAAGTCATCCTTTATACACTCTTTCAACTTTTCTGTCTGCTCTCTGCTAAGCAAGTCAAGGATGGTCTTGCCCTCAGGCATCTGCATCATGTTTGCTTCCTTGCTCATCAAACTGTCCATAGCCTGCTTGTCATTCTCATCATACTCTATAAACAATTGGCGGCATTGTGCCTCCGCCTCCTGATATGCCGGGATGCTGTCAAGCAATGAAGCCGGCAGCATATGTATAGTGCCGAGCATATATGACGGTGCGCTTTGCTTGTCGGCACCGCTGATACGGAAAAGGAACTGCGCATTTGCTGATACCGTCAGCAATGCCAGCAGCAGTACGGTTAGTATTTTTCTAATTGTCATGGTTAGTAATAATAACAGTTTTCTCATAATGCTTGTAAAGTTAATAATTTCTGATGGAAAAAGGCACACTTCTTCCGTATTAAACAAAAAAATAACTCTTTTTATGTCTTAAACACAAAAAAAAGTGTATCTTTGTATCGGAAAAACAGATTGAGACCTTAATCAGGAGCAAAGAAAAGGAAACCATGAAGAAGGGATTAAGAAACATTACACTTGCGGCATTGTTTGGTGTCTGCCACGCCACGGGTGCATACGCTCAGGGCACTAATGCCGGTCTGGGCCTGGAGAATGAGCAGACACTATCACTGAGCGAAAGAATATTCAAACTGGAGAAGCACAAGGATGCCCTTAACGTGTACCTGAATATGCACACCTCATATCAGGAGCATTTCAACGGAGAGGATGAGGGCGGCTCCTTTGTGGGCAGACAGCTGAGGCTGGAGTTTGTGGGCCACATAGACAAGCACTGGGGCTACCGTATGCGTTACCGTATGAACAGGCCCAGCAAGGCCCAGAGCGACAACTTCGGCAGTAGCATTGACATCATGATGGCACGCTATACGTTCAATGAGCGCTTCTCACTGGAGGCAGGTAAGCTGGGCGTGGCGCTGGGAGGCTATGAATATGACTACAACCCTATACAGGTGCTGGAGTTCTGCGACTTCCTCAACGGCATTGACGGCTTCCATATAGGCGTACAGGGCAACTATATGTTTACCAAGAACAACTATGTGAGCCTCGGACTATATAACCCTAACAACAACAGCATCACAGAGTATTACAAGGAAGACCCCACGGTGGAGAAGACTAAGCATCCGCTGGGCGTGGCAGTGAACTGGACCGGCAGCCTCTGTGGCGGCAAGGTGGAGACGCTGTGGTCTTACTCACACATACACGAGGCGAAGAAGGCCCACGGTAACTTCCTGATGCTCGGTACCAGGGTTAACCTGAAGAAATGGCAGTTTGTATTGGATTACTACGGCGGCTGGGAGGACCTGGACCACAACAAGACCGTTTCTGCCGATATGTCGAAGATGGAGGATGCCGACATACTGGCACGCGACGTAAGCTATAACAGCTTTGTAGGCGAGGTATATTACAAGCCCACGCCACACTGGAACTGCTTTGTAAGGGGCAGCATAGAGTCGGCATCGGCAAAGGATAATCCTGCTTTCCACAACTACCGCAAGAGCTACGGCTACCAGGCTGCAGTGCAGTGGATTCCAGACCTTACGCAGGACGCGCGCCTCTCACTGGCCTACATAGGCAAGAAGGTGGACTACAAGAAGGAGTGCGGACTGGAGGACTATAACCGCGACCGCATAGAGCTGAGCCTGATATACAGAATAAAGGTGTACTAAACGCCTGCCGCTATACGGCGGCAACAGCATCCTATACAGCATCCTATATTCTGATAATCTGACAAATAAACCGTAAAACTGTTTGGCTTTACGGTTTTTTTTATTACCTTTGTACCCGGTTTTCTGTAATCTCAATAGGAAATCGTATTATTAACTCAACTTTCGCAAGCTTCAGTTTCGTTGAGGTTTAAGGTTTTGAGGTCGCTTCACTTCAAGGTTTTAAGGTGATATTAGGCAACTATTCACCACAATTAAACATATTTCACCTCATGACCTTACGACCTTATAACCCAACAAGTTGAGCACTTGCGAGACTTAAATTATCATCATTTTATTTAACCTAACTTAATTACAATTTTTTTTTATGAAAAAGAATGCATTGATTGTTTGCACTTTGCTGACTGCAATATTCTCTTCTTGTTCAAATGAGGACATTCAGGAGCTGAGCGCTACAGGCAATCAGGATGTTGTTACTAACAGGAGTTTTACAGTGATTGACGAGAAAGAAGTATCAGAGGAGCAGTTCCTTGCCGATGCCGTTGCAGGTATCGCTGGCAAGGCTGACGCAACACAGCTTAGTGAGCTTAAGACTACTTGCAAGCAGTCTTTTGCAGAGTTGGAGGACAATGGCGAGGGCACACGTGGCATAGTACCAGCCATCTACAAGAGTGTGCATGTGACTTACGAGACTCTTGACGAGGCCAACAAGCCTGTCACAGCGTCAGCACTCATCGTTTACCCTCTCTTCAAGAAGATTAAGAACGTGATGCTCATCAACCACGGCACTCAGATTGGCGCTATGATGATTCCTTCTAACTACACATCGGTGGAGTCTGTCATGGCTGCTACAGGTTCTCTGTGCATACTGCCTGACTACATCGGACTGGGCGCTACATGTAATCACCCTGACCTCTACCTTAACTCTGAGGTTCACGGCCGAACCAGCGTTGACGCTCTGCTCACCCTGCTTGACTATGCAGAGCAGAAGAGCATCTCTCTTGACAGCAACTATGACACCTATATCCTGGGTTACTCACAGGGTGGCGCCGTTTCTCTCGCTTCACTGAGAAGAGTGCAGCAGCTGGATGCAGCTACACAGAGCCGCCTGCACCTGAGAAAGGTATATTGCGGTGACGGTCCTTACGACCTGCGCCTTACCTTCGAGACTTACCTCAGCGACCTCGAGAACGGCAAGGACATGGCTCTGGGCTCTGTCATACCTACCGTTATCAACAGTATGTTCAACAGCTATCCTGAGGAGATGGCTGGCATAAACTATGAGGACTTCTTCACCGCTTGGGCACTGAAGACCGGCGTGCCACAGGCTATACGCCAGAACAAGGAGGATATCCTTGACATGATAGTAAAGTGGAACGGTGCTTCTCTTGACCAGATTCTTAACTTCGACTACCTCAACGCTCACCCTGAGCACCTTGACCGCCTGCTCCAGATGATGGACCGTCAGAACCTCTGCAAGGGCTGGATGCCTAAGTATCCGCTGAAGCTCATACACTCTAACCCTGACGGCGTGGTACCTTTCGCTAACTTTGAGGAGGCTTATGCCAACCTTAAGAACGAGTATATGGAGGAGCCTGTCATCATCACTCCTACTACCAACAACGCTCTGCTGCAGCATATCAACGGTATGCTCGTGATGATAGGTGAGGTGTTCAAGGACATCTAATCATACTGTATCATACAACAAAAGAGACAGGGCTTGCGTTATCTCGGCGCAAGCCCTGTCTTCTTTTAGTTTACGGCTTTACGGTTTATCAATATTACGATATTACGATATTACGGTTTTACGATTTACCGTTTTCGTCTTCGTTTACTTCACCTGTATCTTCTTTCCGTTGACGATATACATGCCTGGAGCGAGGTACTGTCTCCATGTGCCGTCGCTTACCTGTGCCTCGGTGGCTACCTGACGGCCCTGCATGTCATATACACCGGAGCTTACTACGGTCTCTACCACATTGACAGCCTCTGGAGTGCTTTCCGGCTCTTCCTCTTCATCCTCGAAGTCGAAATTCAGAGGAACGAAGCTCTTGGCGAGCGCACCACCTGTTTTGCGATAGTATATCTTATTATGGAGCACGTAGCGGTTGTTTCTGAACCACAGTGACTGCATGTCTGACGCCTCCTTGTTTGGTGTAGCGTTGATATAGAAGCCTACACCCGTCGCAGCCTTCTCAGGCACAGGGGCTGTTATATCGCCTGTCGTAGCGTAATCTGCATCTTTCTCCACATGGCTGGTAAACGGCAAGCCCAGTGTATAGACGTCATTGGCGGCATCCAGGCTGAGCAGCTGCTCCAGGTATGTACCAGTGAAGGCACATGACAGCGGTGTGGCTGACGGTGCTGACGTAGGCAGTGACAGTGTCACGGTGCCGGTATTGTCTGATGTGCGGATTATCACTGCAGAGCCTGCCGGCACGAACTTGCCTGCCGCATAGGTACCGCTTGCAGGTACTTGTCTTGTAGCCAAGCCTTCATCCTGCCATGCCGCACAGACATAGGCGTCATAGGTGGTATTGCCATTGTCCTCTGGCAGCAGTACGTCAAACGGTGCGCAGAACGTGGTGTAGTAATGTCCGTCACCACCATTGTTTGTAGCCACTACGAGTCCGTCATCGTCCTTTACCGGTTTCAAGCACCACTTTATGTCGTCGGTAGGCACGTTGTGGTAGAACTTCAAGTCGTACTTGTCAGGCTCGCCGTCGCTGTTAAGGTCTGCTACCTGGTCAAAGTTGAGATACTGCCTTGTGAATGGCGAGCCTCCTCCATGTATGAGCAGCACGGCACCACCTATATCCATCAGCTCGAGCGGTGTGGCGTTGGCCTCACCCTCTACCATTATGGCTTTCCTCGTCTTGGCTGAGCCCGAACCGTCGGCATTGCTTCCTGCCATATAGAGTCCCTGGGTGCTGAGGGTGTATTTGCCATTCTCACTACTTGGAGCTATATAGAAGATAGCTGACGGATCCTGCTCCATCTCTGGTATTGGTATGTCACCACGTGTGGCAGGAGATACGGTGAAGCCTTCCTCAAGTCCGTTTTCTCCAAACGTGGTAGCCACGCCAGCCTTGCTGTAGAAGTGCATAGGTATGCTGCTGGTCAGCTCAGTCTTGTGCAGGTAACCGCTGGCATAGCGCACTGGTGATATGCCAGCTATGCCCGGCTGTGAGTGCATGCGGTAGTAGCCTGGCTCAAACGGTATGATGTTCCTATCAGAGTAAACCACACTCTGCAGTGCCATAATCACCCTCTCCGCCTGCAATGCCTCCTCATACGCTTCCTTGCCCTCAGGGGTAAGTCCGCCTACATAGCCGGCACGGTCATAGTAAGGCTGCATGAGCGCCAGGTCAAGACCGAAGGTCCAATCACTCGGTGTTGTGGAGAGCACAGCGAGGTTGGTAGTCTCATCTCTCTTGACGAAATACTGCGTTCCCTCATTGTTAACCATTGGGTGTACGTGGAAGTAACCGTCGACGTCGCCCGGCAACAACTCAAATATATCATAACCCACAGGCAGTTTGCCTTCGGCATCAGGATTGTCGGTAACGCCCGGCTCACCTATCATTACGTACGGACCTTCATCTATGACCGTGGCGGTCATCACATATCCTGCCTCTTGGTTGTTCTTCAGTGCATATCTGTTATACATCTTGAAGCCGTAAGGGTCGCCTACCGGTGTCCACAGGTAGTCGTTGGTATAGTGAGACTCACGACCTGATATGGCTTGCAACCTGCTGTTCACGTTATGGCGTGCCAGCATCGGCGTACCTGCATTGTTGGTCTCAAAGGTGTACCACATGTTTTGGTCGGTGCTGCGCACGAAGTCAAGACCGTTGTTGGTAGCCAGTTCCTTGTTGAAGGAATAGACTACGTTTATGAGCACTGTCTTTCCTATGAGGTCAGCGTCAGACATCAGGTTAGGAAGCATCAGTCCCTTATACTTGTTGTCAAGCACGGTATTTGGCACTTGTGCTGTCTTTGTCTCATCATCAAACTCATTCCATATACCGCCGATATAGAAGTCGTATGATACGTTAGGACGATAGAACACCTCCGGCAGTTTCAGAGCATCGCCTATACTTACCTCACCAGCGTCATAGCAGTATGTCTGTCCGTTGATGGTCTCACCCATCTGATACTTCTCACCAGGATAGTGTGGGCCTTCGCCGGTATTCACAGATGTCAGGTCACGCTGTGTGGATCCACTTATCTCCTTCACGTCACTCGCAGTCCACTCACCGCTCAGCTGATAGGTGCTCTGACCTCCCGGACGGTAAGGTATCGGTGTCTTGACGTTGGTGGTGTTGATGACAAGGTGGTAAATCAGCTTATGCGTTGACAGACCGAAGATAATATACTTCGCAGGGTCTCCCGTCGTAGTGGTCTGTCCGTATCCGGTCAGTTTGTCGTCAGTGCCCGTCATCTGCAGTATGCCGTAAGGATAGTTCTCCTTATTCAGCATCATGAACGTATTGTCGGCAGTAGCGCTCAGTGCGCCTGTTCCCACTGCATACTTACCAGAAGCCCTGTGCTTAATCTTAAGGGCATAAGGGTCGCTGCCCTCAAACAACCACATGTGCTCAGGCTGACCTGACAGTAAATGATTGGCATCATTGCCAATGCCATCGTACGCCACGTCATCGCTTGGATCATTATCCACAGCCTTCATCATGTTGTCGCTCTCCCATATAATGTTGTATGGCAGTATTCCGCTGATATCAAATGCCACGTCATGTGAGTCAGGGTCCCTGGCTACGGTACCGCCGGTGGCATTACGCTTGTTTGGCACCCTGTAGCTGCAGTTTACTATATCATAGTCATTATAGCGTACATATAGCGTATCGTCATAAAGTCCGTACAGCGTCGTCAGCTTTGTGTCATTGACCACCTCATAGGTGTCGTCGCTGGTGTCAACGGTCCCCTTGTTATCTTTAACAACACTGCCATAGTAGCTAAATGCATCCATGTTGAGCAGTGGTGTCCTCAGGTCTTCAGGCAGCGTCGGGGCGAAATGGTTCAACTCTGCCTCATTCTCGTTCTGACTGGTGCTGGCTGCCCACTTGTTTGCATTGGTGATGACATTATATATATAGTTATGCGTCACGTCATCGTAGAGATATATCCTTGTGGCATCGGTTAACACACCGGTATTGATGTTAAAGCCTGGCTCCGCAACTGTCGTCGCAGGCTCAAGACTTGACATATCGGCTGCATTAAGGAACGAGTATACGTATGACCCTGTACCTGCCACCGCCAGGGCATAGCCACCATTAGGATGCGACAGGATAGCGAAGCGGTCCTCGCCATTCACCTTGATGCCCACGCCCATAGGGTTAGGCTCTTCCAATCCTGAAGAATAGTTTGCCATACGGTTGAATATCTGCACGCCATAAGGGTCAACAGGTCTGTAGTAAGCCGATGCAGTGTCGGTAGGTGCGGATATGAACTTCCACTGCCATTCCTTCACTGATGAGTCTATGACAGCCGGCTTGGTGTCCTCCAGGAGTGACACGCCTGTACCGTCATTCGGATTAATTTTGCCGCTCGCCTTGACATCCTTGCCATTGATAGTCATCGTCAGCCATCTGCCTTGCAGCACTCTATTTTGCTCTACATCATAACTCTCGTCATAGCTGTAGCGTACATACACCTCGTTGTCCTCGTCCACGGCTTTGAGTCCTGAACCGCCGAACGAGCCCTTGATGGTATCAGACACCACACCGTCGGTAAATGTCTTGAAATATGTGAAGTCCTTAGCCAGCGGACTCTTGACAGGGTCTGGCACTGATGGGTAGAACTCTCCTGCCCTCTTGTATCGCAGTGCCTCACGTCCGTCGTTGTCAATGATATGATAGCTGAATATCTGCGGCGGCACGAGGAACGTGGTCTGCGGTCCCATTGACGCATTGTCCTCAGTAGAAGCCTTGGCATGGTCCACAGGAGCTTCCAGCGTGGTGACTCTCGGCTCAGCCTTTATGGTATTGACACGCACTGAGTGGTCAAAGCGCGGCATCAGCTGCATATTGCCATTGGCATCCATCACAGCCATGAATGTCTGGTTACTCATCTGCAGATTAGTATGGTCATAGCCCTCACTGTCTCTGTAAACATCAGGGTTATAGGCTGTGAACTTATCTTCCAGCGTGATACTGTTGGAACCGCCACCAGAGTAGTCGCCCTTCATGGCGCCACTGTTAATAGCAGTCGTCGTGATATGGCTTGTCATGTATTTGCCGTGATGGGCATTTCTGAACTGCAGGTTATAAGGATCAAAGCCCGTCTTGTCCTTATAGTCCCTCTTCATCTCATACTCCATCTTTGGCTCACCGCTGTTACCAGAAACGGTAGCCCAGTGGATGCCCATCTCCTTGTCTATGTCAAGGTTAGGCTCTACATACCACAGGTTTATGTCGTCTATGAATCCGTCCTTGTTGGTGTCCACATTTGTAGAAACGCCTGCCGCCTGCACCTGACTCGGATGGAATATCATGTCATAGACATTACCACCTGTAGGATTAGAAGCCTCATTGATAGGCTTACTTATATAGTCATTCCTGTTAGTCTCTCCCTGGTTATCTCTCAGGAATCTGCCGTTTTGCAGAACGAGGAAGCGCATCGGCGTACCTGACTCCGTGAAGGTCTGGTTTGCCTCGTCCACCTCAAGGTGATACTCATAGCTGCTCTCATACTCATCCTTCACGGTGTATGTCACATACATATCCTGGAACACTCCGTTACCATCCTTCACACCCGTGGCCGTCAGTGGCGGCAGCGCTGCCAGTGATGATGAAGAATATGGCTTGCCGCTGACTTTTATCTCGTCTCTCAGCGCACCATTCTGCACTCTGAGCGTAAACTTATGACATCCTGAAGCCTTTGAGGCGTTGTTGTAGAAGTAATACTTATCTACCATCGGACTGTCATACTTACGCAGCTCGTCAAGTTCCTCACCGTAAGGATAGGTATGTGTAGGCAGAGGCTTACGCATTATCTCCCAGCCGTGACGGTCGAGGAGCACAAGCACAGGCGGTATGTCGGCACTCTCTATATCAAAGGTGCCGTTGCCCATGTTGAAGGTCTGGAACCAGTGCTCTATGTTCTCCACCACCTTCTTACCTGCGCCGCTTGATACGTTGTTGTATCCGTTCCAGCGTGTAGCGTTGGCAACGGCATTATAGCTGTGCCAGTCCCTTGCCTCTATCGTCGGGCGGTAGGTGCTCTCGTCTGCTGTAGTCTCCGGGTCATTCTCAGTAGGTACCACGAAGGTTGCCGCGTCATCGCTGAAGGCGTCGGTTGACTTCGGTATTCCCAGCACATGGAGCTTCAGCATGTTGTATGTCTTCCAGTACTGCTCTAAAGTCGTCACATACTGTCTCTCGTTCTCGCCTGGACCGTTGGTGTTCTCATCACCATCCAGGTCAACAGGTACTGTCTTACTGGTAAGCAACTTGTATCTTCCCACTGTTCCCAGTATCATATACTCCGTCGGCGCCGTTGATGCTATACCCGGCAACATACCGCCGGTAATCACACGCTGCTTGTTAGGTTTGTCGGTATCCTGGTTGAAGTGTACGGCGTATGTCTGCAGATATGTATAATGGCTGACACTATTATATGATATGGTGCTCTTTGAGCGTATAGATACGTGATAAGGGTCGTCGTTGCTGCTCTGGAAGAACCATATCCATCGTGGACGCGTGTTGGCACCTGCCTCCATCTGCTCTTCCTTCATAGACATGCCATATATGTTGATGCTGCCGTCACCGTTACAGTATGGATATACCGCCTGTATCTTCGAACCAGTCAGCTTGTCGGCGCCGTCCTCCAGGTAGTAACCCTCAACGAATGGGTCAAGGAAGCGTAACAGATAAGGAGCGCCGCTGTCATTGAACTTAACGAGATTGTTCTTCTCGTATGTTACATATATATCCTTATAGAAAGGCTTCGTCACATTGATGTGGTAATATGTGGTGCCGCCTACCAAGCAATAGTAGTCGCCCACATCTGACAGCCTCTTTGCCATTTCATTCATCTTGTCTGACTCAATGGCTGTCAATGCGCGTGCTCCGGCACTTGACCATGCTGCGGCGTCTCCTGCCGTAATGGTATATACGGCGTCAAGGTCATAGATGGTTGACAGTTCTCTAGCCGATGGCTTCAGGTTATAGTCTGTACCGTCCACATTGAAGTCATCGAGTATATAGAAATGGTATGTACCTACCAGCGGACTCTGATATTCTGCCGGCAACACGAGCTCAGGGTTCTTACTCTCTGCCGTCAGCAACTCCTTGTGACCTTTGTCGATAAGGTGGTACATATAGTCTGTTGACTGTTCCAGCATGAAGGCAATAATCGGGCTGCCATGAACGTAGTCACTGTTCTCACAGAAACTTACCACGTCAGATGTGGTGCGTCCTATATTATAATATGTCTCGCTGGCATCTATGCCGTTGCCCGTGGCTAACATCACCTCATAGACACCTTCACGCAGACCAGCCTTGGCTATGAAGCGCAGCGCCTTTGACCTGTCGGTGGAGAAGCGCAGCTGCATGCCGTTGGTGATGCTTGCCGGGTCTGCAAGCATGGTAGGATCTGCCACCCATGCGCCTTTCTGTCTCTCCACCACTTCAGGTGTGCCGTTATCACCATATATCGTGACGTACTCTGTCTGGTCAGCAACCCCGTGGTCAACTCTTGCTCCGAGATTGTCTATAATCATACAGTACGGGTCACGGCATCTCAGTTTCCACAGGAAAGCTTCAGACTTCAGGTCGTTAGCCGATGGTGTTGGCGTTGACTTTATGACGGTCTCGCCTGCCGTTGTCTCACAGTATATATACTCACCGTTGAGCCTTACGTTAAACTCCTGGTTCTCGCTCAGCTTCACAGGCTTTGTGGCAAGGTCTGTCGTGGTGTAGCTTACATATATCGTGGCATCCACGCTCGGTGTCTCGGTAACCGGCACACTGAGGTGTGTGCGGTTTGTACCTGTCTCAGGTCCTTCGCCGTTGTCATACGAGCCATAGAACGAAACTGTCTCTCCCCTGAGGAACGGACTGGCGATGATGCTTGGAATAGAGCTTACTGACAGCGGCGAGAAGATAGTCTGGTTGGCAGAGGCTGTCACCGCTATGCGTCCCGTCTTGTCTATCACCTTATATGTGATTTTACGCGGAGGCAATGCCTTTACCCTTATGCGTGTGGCATTCTCAGTGCTGCACTCCACATCCTGGTCTGCTGCCGCTACGTTCCAATACCATTGCGCCGTGCCACCATACTTACGCAGCAGCATACTGCCCTCCACGTCGTCGTCAGGTATGTCCCAGTGATAGTCGGCACCGTCAGCCGCACTGATGCCCAGCGTCGTGGCACCGCCGACGTAACTCTTGGCTCCACCGGTCTCCGTCTGCTGACGGTGTATCACCTGCATCTCATACGGGTCGCCTATGAAGGCAAACTCGCTCAGCTTGTCAGAGACGGTATTAGGGCTGTTGTTACGGAAGCGGCTGGCAGCAGCATCCCATGTTATCTTCATGTCGTTAGTCTCTGCCTCATCGGTAAGCTCATACCATGTGGCATCGCTATATGGTGCTGACGGAGCTATGGCCTTGAACGGTATTGACGGATGTACCTCATAACCCACATATATATGGTTACCTGTAGCCTGTGTAAACTTTGTTATCTGCTGACTGTAGGCTGCATCCTTATAGAAATATGTAAAGTCGCAATACTTACGTCTCAACGCATCAGGAATGAACTTAGCGTCAATATCCTCATTGTCCATGGTATATTCGCTCAGTTTCCTGGAAGCAGAGACATTGTTAGAGAATGGCGTGGTGACATTGAAGTCCACATCCATTATCCTATACATCTTCCCGTCAGTGGTGTATGCGGCTTCATTGGCACCCACCAGTACCTGCACAAAATTGATATCTTTTGCATTTGCAGATTTAAGATAGTAATACTTGTATTTCTTTTTGTTCTTATCATATTCTGGCTCTACTATACTACCACTGTTTGCATCGTTCATCAGCCTGGTACCCAGATACACGAAACCGTTGTTGTCATCATTATTCAGCAGGGCGACAGAGTTCCACACCGGTGCACCTGACGCATGGTAATAACCCGGTCTGCTCTCTGATGTTACGTCTGTAGAGGTGGTATATACCGTTGTATATCTCACATGAACGTCACTGGAAAAAAAAGTGGCTTGATTTTTTTGGGCAAAGAGTTCACTGCCTTTATAGTATTTGTTTACGAATTTACCATTGTCATTGTTTTTCTCAACGTAAGAGGTGTCTTTGTCATAGCCTGTGCATATCCTCACATTATACGGGTCCTCACCCTTGTATGTGAACAGGAAATGGAACTTTGAGCCTACGACCGCCTGAAGGTTCTTGTTGTCACCATGTGACCAATATGGGGATATGTTAGTACCGTTCACATCTATATACACAAGTCATCACTGCACAGTTGCTCTGCAGTGACGCGGTCCTTAGGCATGACACACAAACGGTTGTTACGTCCTCGGTTAAGTGCGAGGAAGCCGTTGTTAAACACTATGTTGTATTTCACCGAGCCGTCGAGCTTGGCTATGGTGTTGTCAGCATCATACTCGTATGTCACGTAGATGTCACAGTCGTTGGTCACTGCCGTGTTTTCTGCTATCGGAGTGGCATCGTCGGTGGCATCGTTTGGCGTTGTCTCGCCTCTTATGTTATACAGATAGTATTTGGTGTTACCGTTATCATATATTAACTGTGGATCGGCAGAGCGCTCAACGTCAGTCACGGCATAGTACTTGAAGTTCTTTGCCAGCGGACTCTTAAAGTGTTTAGGCAGAACCACCTGTGTGGCGTCATCTGCTTTGACCTTCACTGCCTCCATACGCAGTCCGTAGTAGGCTGCCTTTATTTCGCTGCTGCTGTTTATTGGCAGCGTCAGTATATGATAGGTCACCGTGGCAGCCCACGCATTGTTCATTCCTGCCGCAAGCAGCAGGAACAAGGAAAGTTTATATATATGTCGTCTCAGATTTCCCATAGTCATCTGTATTTGCTTAAAGTCCAGTAAAAGGTAATCTCCTTCTAACTCCTTAACTCCCTAACTCCCTAACTCCTTAACTCCTTAACTCCTTAAC
>Ga0247611_10007564_pt1 | contig 13589 bp, 16 predicted proteins | sample 177DNAGHGhighgp2_FD_192422 | JGI IMG/M metagenome (GOLD analysis project Ga0247611, IMG submission 192422) | Sheep rumen microbial communities from Palmerston North, Manawatu-Wanganui, New Zealand - 1770 DNA GHGhigh gp2 | ecosystem: Host-associated > Mammals > Digestive system > Stomach > Rumen... | reverse complement strand
GGGTACCCTCGTAGGGGGGAGGGGCGAAATCCCCATTTTATGCGGTTTTTTGTGCATGGTGGACCTTCAAACCCGCGCCCCGTCTGCGTTTCAGCAAACGCAAAATCCGCAAACGCAGTATTTACGCATGTTTCACGCATGTTTCACGCATGGTTAATGCTCATTAACTTGTGCACAATCTATCTCGTCAGGTGCGGTTCGTTATAACTAACGTAGAACAAGAAAAAAGGACTTGACAAATTTAGCAAAATGTGGTAATCGTGGATTAAGTTAACGGTTATTAACTAATAAGTTAACGCCTGTTAACCTTAACACAAACATTCACAAAACAAGAAAAGGAGTAAAGTTATGGCTATAACAAAACTTACCACTTCCGACATTAGCTCTATAGTTAATTCGGCCTATGCACAGTTTACCGGAGATAGTGGCGCAGTCTTAACAGACATTAAGGCGCTCGTAGACGAAGGCGCAGCAGATATAGCTGCACTCCGTTCAAAGTTTACCGGAGCACTTATTGCACAGGTTACAAAGAATTTCTACACCCAGACAAGCGCAGAGAGTGAATACGACGATCCGTTCTATCAGGACAGCGAAGAGTTCGGGGCAATTTGCCAGATGATTACGGCTCAGGTGGCCGACGCAATAGCTAATCCGGCATGGGCAAATTTCGTTTCAGGGACAACCGAAGTCGGTGTTTATACGGTATATCTTCCTACTATAAACACAACATACTTCACAAAGCAGGAAGCATGGTCCGTACCCCTTACCATTACTGGCGAGCAGTGGAATCAGGCCTTCAGAGATAACGCAGGCCTTGCAGAGTTTGTACAGTTCATTCACCTTGTAATGGGTAACGCGATCATGGCACACCGCGAGCATATGAACGAAATGAACCGTAACAACTTTATTGCAGAAAAGCTCAATGCGGCAGCAGATCAGACTGTAGACGGTATTCACGCTGTAGACCTTATCGCTCTGTATGCTTCCGAGTTTGCACTTTCAACTGCTTTCAGCGTAGAAGATGCACTTGCTTCTGATACATTTAAGTGCTTCGCTATGTCAAAAATCGGTGAATACGCTGATTACATGAAGAAGCAGACAAGCCTCTTTTCTGTAGACGGCATGGTGCGTTTTGTACCGGAAGATAGACTTGTTTGTCAGATGCTTTCAGCGTTCGATAAGAAGCTCGCAGTAACACAGGCTGGTATCTATCACAATGACCTCATCAAGATGCCCGGATACAGAACAGTAGCATCATGGCAGGGTCTTGGTGATCTTACATTTGACGATCTGTCTACAATTAACGTAAAGGTTGCAGGCGGTACGGTTGAGCAGTCTGGTATCGTTGCGCTTCTTGTAGATAAGTGGGCTATCCTTCATACGATCAAGAAACAGCGCGTAGCTGCACAGCACTTCGAGATCGAAGATTTAACACACTACAGTTACCAGTTTGTTGACCAGTACATGAACAACCTGTCAATGCCCGGTATCGTATTCTATATGTCAGATTACACACCCGCGCCTTGATAGTTAATAACTGTTAACCTTTGGCGGTGTGTAACAGCACCGCCATTATTTAAATAAAGGAGAAAAATTATGCTGTCAGGAAAAGACATTTACATAGATAAGGAAGGCAACATTCATTTAAATGGTGATGTGTACAAGCTCGCATCACAGACCGAAATAGACGCAGTAAAAGAAGACATTGACGATCTGGGCGACACTATTGGAGATATAACACAGACAGGAGTAACAGGAGCATCAGTAGCCGCACAGCTTGAAGAGTTAGGAGATCAGATTACAGATTTTGCGGTAAAAACATGGACTCCAAAAATTTACGATCTCAATACCTTCAAAAGAGATGCTCCAGCTCAGAAGTATATAAAAATCGGGGCGCTGTATGTTATGTTCATGGAGGGTACTTTTGATTTTAGTGATATTACAACCATGTTGAATATTAAAAACCTTCCTTGTAATTATTGTGTGGGAGGCACACTGTACTTCGGTTCACTGTTAGACGCTGCTAAAGGTTTAAGAGTTCAGGGTCTCAATAATGAAGCTCTTCCACGTCCTAACATCATTTCAACAGACTTGGGAAGCCCATCAGCTTCTACAAATAATTGTTTTATCTTTTTCGGTTATGACATCATATAAGGAGATAACCAATGTTGTTTTCAGACCTTAAACCAAAACAGAAAAGTTTTCTTACGGAAATCAGCTACCAGAACGTACTCGCTGAGTACGTTCTCGGTATGCTGGAATATCCGAACATGCCCGTAGAGATAGAGTATGTTCGCTATCTCGACTTTCTGCTTCTTAAGTACGGACAGGCAGCCCTCTATAAGTCAAAACATTGGGGGCGCTGGGTTATCGGTGATGTTACCTTTGTTGGTATTGAACTTAACGAGTATGGTATTCTTCAGGACGCAATAGTCCATGATCGCGCAGGCCATGAAGATAAGTTTACCGACTGGCAGAACAGTCAGGAGTGCTTTGTTTTCTTCAATAACAGAAACCACACCCCGGATATAAACATACCGCGTTATGCCGATCTGTTATCGAAGATAGATATTTCGCTCAATGCAAATATCGTAAACAGCCGTATGTCTCCAATAGTTGTTGCAAAAGACAACAACACAAAGAACCAGCTCGCAGAGATCATCAAGCAGAACCACGACGGACACACCGAAGTTATCACAAGCCCTAACATATTAAACGAGGAAGGCGACAATATAACCGTTGTCAACATTACAGATGTAAACGCTTCCGACAAAATCCAGTACCTGTTACACGCAAAAGACGACCTGACAAGGGAGTTTTTAAACCTTTACGGGTTGCATATAACCGGGACTGGAAAAATGGCTCAACAGTCCGTTGAAGAGATAACAGGAAGCAATAACGCAGCGCTTGTAATACCGTATGAAATGATGAAGGCAAGGAACGACACACTTCAAAGGTTCAATGCAATAACAGGCTTAAACGTTGTTTGTCAGTTCTCCGAGTCTTGGCAGAGAGAAGAGGCCGAAGCAGAAAATACTGTATACCAGATGCAAACGTCAGAACATGCTTTACTCCCTGATAATGAAGAGACGGAAGAAGAGACAGCACCGGAAGAGACAGCACCGGAAGAGACAGCACCGGAAGAGACAGCACCGGAAGAGACAGCACCGGAAGAGACAGCACCGGAAAAGTCGACCGAAGAACCGGAGACAGTCGCAGAGCAGATAGCAGAACAGGCCGAAGAGGGATTGACAGTCGAAGCAGAAGCCAACACATTACCAATAAATGAGGACGGAAGGAGAGAGATACCAGATGAGAACAATGGTTCAGACAGTATATCAGACGAGAGCGACACTACCGATCCTTCTTGAGAACTACACCAACGAACAGAAAGCAGCAACGGAGATAAAGACTGCTGATAACGAGTCTATCTTCGATTTTGACATGTTCAAAGGCATAATAGAGGATAAATACCCCTTCTATGTTACCGACCTTTACAGCGCTTCAGAGAACATCACAGAAGCACAAGCAGCTACAATGTTCTATAACAAGTATGCTCGCTGGAAGGCACGCAGGCTTGACGGTATCAGGAAGGCCTACAGAGCGCTCACAGAGGAATATAACCCTATCTATAACTATGATCGTTATGAGGAAGGTACAGAGACAGATACCACAACACACGGCAGGAAGATCGCTACAAATGTAGACACCAAAACTAGCAATAATACAGACCTTAAGAGTTCAACAGCATCAGATGTAAAAGTCTCAAACAATACAGACCTTAAAACAGCACATGCAGAGAACTATAAGGACAGCACCGCAACAGATGTAAAGGCAAGCACTGCTTCCGATCTTAAGTCTGCTATTGCTACGAACATATCAGAAACAGAGACAGTAAGCACTCAGACTGATAAAAGGCCGACATGGGCAGCAGACAACCAGACAACAGCAGTTCAGACCATGCAGCCCGGAGCAAAGACAAAGTCAGGATCAGCCGTTGACAACTACACCCAGACAACCGGAACGGCAGCCGGAAATTATACCCAGACTTCCGGGACTGCTGCGAACAACTATACTCAGAGAGTTGCAACCGGGACAGATAACTACGATCAGACAACCGGGACAGCAACAGATAACTACAGTAAAACAGAAGGCTCTGCTGCAAATAACTACACCAGAACGGAAGGATCAGACAGCGACAACTACAGCCGGACGGTGGCAGATGACAGCGACAACTTCACGCAGGAAAGCGGAACTACCAAAGTAGAGCATGAGAAGGACGGTGTTCACATGTACGGCAACATTGGAGTCACAACTTCCGCTGCCATGGTGACCGAGGAAGAGCGCTTGAGACGGTTCGACTTTGTGGACAGCCTTGTAAGAGAGTTCGTTGAAAGCGTATCTTATTACGTTTCCGACCTTATCGAAGAAGGAGTATAAAGTATGGATATACAGCTCTTTAAGAATAATACCCCACCGCCCCACATGGGGCGGTCACTTACTCCGGTAGCTGCCTTTGCTATACCTAATAATGTCATTGAGAAAATGGACTTGTTAAACCCTGTCTTGACTTTTAAGAATGACCAGTTCAGTCAGTATGCAGCAGCTAATTATTGCCATATTGGCGCACCTTTTAACAGGTATTACTTCATGGGTACGGCTACAGCCGGAGAGGACGGACTAACCAGAATTCCCTGTCATGTAGATGTTCTCTATACGTACAGACAAAATATACTTAATGCAGAATGTATCGCAGAGCGATCCAGCAGTTCTTACAGCGAGTATTTGCAGGACGAATATATCCAGATAGAAAAGGGATATACTTACAACATTTCAAAATTTAACTACTCATTTGATCCCGACACAGGCGACTATGTATTGCTTGTTTCCGGTTCGTAAAGAAAGGAGTAAACAATGCCTGAAACAACATACCCTATAGACCTTGGTGCAACACTTGCAAGTGATGCGAGCGTTCACTTTAGACTTGAGGGCTCATGGAATAAGAAGGTTTTCCAGATCAACTCAGACGGTGAGATACCACTGGAGATAGATGCTTATTTCGATAACGTTTATCATTACACCGTTGAGCAGCTCCGTTGGGACATGGAGCTGCATAGTAATCAGGTCAAGCTTACCCCATACGCAGAAGATCATGGAGTGGACGACAGCTATATCATAGGATTATCTGCGGAGCAGTTCAGATGTGAGATAACCCCTGAAGGAAGCCCTGAACACCCTATTTTACCAAAATGGGCTTTGATAGGCTCAAAAGATGCGATCAGAGAAACACAAGACGGTAACTGGGAGCTGACAGGAGCGCCAATGCCAATGGGTGCAAGGGCCACCGACAACGATTTTACAGTCATTAGTTCTTATTTTTACCCCAACAACTGTCATGGAAAAAATGCAGACGGTGACTTTTTCGGTGTTTCTTCAGATGCGCTCAATGCTCTGGGTTCTTACCTTGGTAACCAGCTTGGCATAGAGAATTACAGAGTAGCCAGAGATTTCGGAACATGGAATAGTAATATAGACATCACTTGGAAAACAGAGCTACCTGTTTTTGATACTGACGCGCATTTACTGGCCTACATTCAAAGTGGCGGAAGAGATACGACCGGACTTTTAAACGGTGAACAGCCTGTCATACAAGACCCGACAGACGAAGAGAGTTATGATTATTATTTAAATGACACTTTTACTCTTTATCAATCCTATGGTCTGTCTTATCAGAAGGCACAGAGGAAAAATTATAGACTACGCATAACCATGAAGAAGCGAGGTCGAGTTCTTGGCGGTCTGCTTGCTCTGGTTAACAAAAGACCGTTTGAGCCTGAAGCTAAATACCCCCGAAAGTATAAGCTGATAGGTGACGAAATAAGAAGCGTCTCCATACAGACCAATACTGGTTGGACAGAGTATACCGGGGACGATATAAAGACCTTATTTTTCTACAGAACAACTGCTGGTTCTTCCGGTTCTGACTATTGCAAAGTAGAAAACTGGGCTACAAATATACCATATAAAGACGGTCCGGATTCTGAAAACTGGGCGAGACAGTTTTTACAGACAGGAAATCCGCAGGGTGCAACAAATATAAAGAAGATCATACCGAAGGACACACCAATTACACCCGGTACTCCCGTAGAGGAAACACCCATACCGACGCCCGGTTTTACGATCTCAAATGGTGGCAGGATATTGGGACTGACTGCTGCACAGGTAAATACTTTCTATTCAAAGATATTTGATTCTGCGAATATTCAGGCATTATTAGACGGTACGCAGCTTTTCGGAGCAAACCAGATAAATGCTATCAAAGACCTTTTCTATATCCCTGTAAAGGTTGATGATATTGCTACATGCAGCACTACGCAGCACATTTTCTTGGGTTCATACGATCTGGATATGGGAAGCGCTGTAAAATGGGTAACAAACAATAACAAGCTTATAAGCTGCGGTACGGTAACATTTAATGAGACTTTCGGTTCTTATCTCGATTATGAGCCGTTTTGTAATCTCTTTATATGGCTTCCATTTTGCGGTATCCATAAATTGGAAGTATCAAAATTTATCAACCAGACGATCCGCTTACGTTACGCGGTGTCGGTCTTTGACGGAACGTGCGTGGCCTTCTTGTCAACTGTTAAAAATGGACATGACGTGGTTCTGGATAGCTTTCAGGGCAATATGTCAGTACACAGGCCTTTGCAGGCAAATGACCAGCAGAGACAGACCGCCGCTATCGCTCAGGGCATTTTACAGACAGGAGCACAGGTTGTCGGCACTCTGGGAACAATTGCAGCAGGCGCAGGCGCTATCGGTTCTGCTGCTTCTCTTGGTGGAATAGAGGCCGGGATAGCTGCCGGAGTAGGAAGGGGAGTAGCTTCAGGACTTCCCGGAGCAAATGGAGCGATCAGGGCAGGAGCAAACACACTTCAGACTGCTGTAGATGCGCCTATGAGTACGCGCGGAGCGCTTGCAGGCATGCTCACAATGTTTGATACCATGATACCTACATTTATTGTGGCAAGGTTAAATAGTATCGAACCAGCTAATGAATTACAGATAGTCGGCAAGCCTTCCGCAACAGGTGGCCTTGTTTCCAGCTTCTCCGGCTTCCTTAAGACAAGCGCGTTTGATATGTCGAACTTCCCGGGTACGGTAGAGGAAGCGCAGGAGATACAGAGAATGTTTGCAGGGGGTGTTTACATTGACTGATAAAACCAAATACTACTATGGTTCAGAAGTCTATGGCAGGGTTTACGACTGGGGAAAAATCTTCAATCTGTATGACAGCTTGGGTATACCCTCTACATGCTGGAAAGTAAAACGCGAGAGCTTAAAGAGTAAGTATTCGGTTATACTGTCAGGAAGGTCAATCGGTAAGACTACAAACGTCTTACTGCTTGGCCTATGCCAGCGTAAACTATACGGAACAACTATAGTATATGTAAGATCACAGGAAACAGAGTTTACACCGACAGAGGCTAAACACTTAACCAGCGTTATAAGCTCTTACAATGACGGACAGTACATCAAGAAGTTAACAGACAACCGATACAACACTATCATATACAAGGCCAGAGCTTTCTACTATGCGTGGGTTGACGAGAACGGAGATATTACAGATAAGCAAAACGAAGAGTGTATCAGGGTTCTTACGGTTGACAGAGCATATGACTACAAATCAACGTTAAACATGCCGAAGGGCGACTTCCTTATATTTGATGAATTTGTAGGGAAACGTTATAACACGGACGAATTTGTTTACTTCTGCGACCTTATAAAGACTGTTTTCCGTGACCGCTTAAGTCCTGTTATCTTTATGACTGCGAATACGATCAGCACCACAAGCCCCTACTATTCAGAGTTAGAAATAAAGAAGTATCTCCGTGCTATGAAGTCCGGGGAACATATGAGTGTTGAGACGGAAGCAGGGACTAAGATTTACATAGAGCTTGCAGCGCTTCCCACAAAGGCCAAAGAGAAAAGAGCGTTCTTTAATGCTGCCTTTCTTGGCTTTAAAAATGATAAGTTGGGAGCTATAACAGGCGGTCAGCTCTGGGCGCTTCCCAGAGTTCCGCACACTTACAGAAGAGAGCCGGACGACATACCTACATATCACAATAGAAACATCTATTTGAAGAATGACGGGGAGTTGTTACGCTGTGACATTGTATCTGATAACAAGACAGGGCTTCATCTGGAAATCTTCCCGGGATCAGAACCGAAAGATGATGCTATCATCTTAACAACAGAAATACCGTCAGATAAGAGGGAGTTATATTGTTTAGGCGGCAGGAGAAGGAAGCTCAGGAAGGTGCTTACAACCTTAATAGAGGACGGGAAGGTATTCTTTGCTACAAATGAGGACGGGGCTATATTTAAAAACTTTATGACAAGGGCGCTTGAAATAGAGCGCAATCCTCTTATATAATGTAGATGCGATCCAATAAATCCCCTTGTAAATAATTACCGAAAATACCGCTTGCCACCACAGGCGGTATTTTTATTTTAATTTGTACTTGACAAAATGAAAGATATTTGATAATTTGTAAACACATGAATAAGGCAACCAAACAGAAAGGAGAATACAATGAAACAGTACATTTCTATTATCTCAGTTCCTGACGATTTTACCCCTGATAGCAGCGGTGGTTTTGACGTAACATGGTGGTTTGAGGACGGTGACGGGGTTGGAGCGTGCAGACGGTCTAAGATGCTTCAGGTATCAGAAACAAAAGCGGAGGAAGAGGACGCATGAGGAAAAAGAACATTGTAAGGAAACAGAAAATCGGGCCACATACGTTTAACGATCTTTGCAAGGCCATGGCAATATTAAACACTCTTTTCATGTGGTCTAAGGACGAAGCAAATATACAGCGCTTTAATGACATGGAAAACGGCCTTGCCGATCTGCTGCATGAGATCGAAACAAATAACTACCAGTTTGTGGAGAAAATACCACTTAAGGAAGGGAGCGAGAGAGAATGAAAAAAGTAATACCAGATGAAGCATTAAAGGAATCTGCAGAAGTAGCAGGTAACTATCTTGATGACAGTATAAAAATAGCTGATAAATACAAGATAGACCGAGAAGACTTTGTACATGAAACGCTGTCAATGCTAATTATGACTTCTTATATACTTGATTATGATAAATACAAAGAGAAGGGAGAGCAGAAAAATGAAGGCAATAAGTGAAGATGACAAGAAGAGATTAAGCCGTTGTATTTTGTACCGGACTGAAGCAGATGTATATACTTACTGCGTAAACAATGACATTGAGCCGTATTACAAAGAGGTTCTGAAGGATATAGTTTTATATTTTGCAGATAAGGTATTTGAGCTGCAGGAAGAGGAAAGGAGGAAAGAAGAGAGTGTTAAAAGTCATTGATGCTGTTTATTTATCCGGCGACTACTGGATAAAGAGCGACCGTACCGGAAATGAGTACCATGTAAGAGGGTATGATGGACTGCAGGTGGTTCCAAGAGACGGTGTTGCATATATGTACTATAAGCCCCATGAGTTCAGTCTCAGGGGAGCACCGACACAGGAAGCAGCTATTCACAGACTGAAGAGAAAAGTATTTGTAATAGATCAAATGTATGCACAAATGAATAAAAGAAAAGGAGAATAAGACAATGGCAAAACAGACAAACACAAAGGCAAAGAAACCCGACTACAAGGAGAAGGACGCAACAGAAGACATTACAGTCAGAGTATACCCCGGAAAGGGTGACAGGCTGTCAGCATCACTCACTATTGAAACTACTGAGGGACACATAGTAATATATGGACAGGCAGTAGACGGTAAGAACGGCTGGTTCTTCTCTTATCCTTCATACAAGGGAAAAGACGGAGAGTATCACAACATAGTCTATGCTATCGAAAAAGAAGTTAACGAAGCCATTTCTGAAGCACTGTCTGAATTATTAGACTAACCCGATCACACGGTAAGGGCGGCTATATGTCGCCCTTATTTTTATACAATGAAGGGAGATACTATATGCCTACAGTTAATTATCCGGGTGAGATAAAAGTTGTTGTATATCCACCGATAACCAAGAAAATAGAAATTGTACATTGTTCAGAGTGTTCGTTCTTTAATAATGGTTTTTGTACACAGTATGAAATGGAAGCGGACGAGCAGGACGGTTGTTCAAATTATGAATTGATAAGGGGGTAAATTATGGCAACGAAACCCAGAAACACACGTCAGAGGATCACAGCAGAAGTATTAAACAAGTACACAGAAGCTCAATTAGATAAGTACATTGAGCAAATGGGGAAGTCTGCGAACAGGCATTTGACAGCGTTGGAGCAACAGAGCGCTGCTTCCGGTTCAAAGGCTTACAGCTATGTTCAAGGCCTTGCACATGATAAGGCCTACGCATCACATACAGAGAAACCGCGCTTCCGTACCACTACAACCGGAGAGAGCTTCCAGCAGAAGAAAGCACACGCAGCGGAGATACAGCGCTTCTTTCAAGCTAAAACCCATACTGTTAAGGGTGTAGAACGTGCTTATAACAAGGCATACAAGAGTTATGTACATAACAGGGCTGTCAGAGCAGCAGAAGAGCAGAAGGGCATAGGAAACGCAAGCAAGGCCGATATCATGAGGCAGGAAGAGAGAATAAGGGGAAAAGTGTCTGCATCAGATTTCAATCACGCGTGGGGATCATTTAATTCTGACCAGTACGAAAAAGCAAAGCAGATATCGGAGATAGTTGCCGATCTGATAGAAGAAGGCTATTCAGGATCAGATATAGGAAGGGCTATAGACGAATACGGGACTGGCAGAGCCGAGTCTGAATATATGGCTTTGATAGACGAAGGCTTTTCTGATTATGACAATCCATTTGAAGAAGAAGAGCTGTTTGATTGAGCGCCTTTAATGAGTGCGACCTTATTAAATGGGATAAGTTCATAGGCGGAGAATACAATACAGTACTTGAACAGGCTACATTTAAGAGTAGGAGCAAGTCGAAGGATCACGACTTTAAAACATGCGATCTTATAATCACAGCAGATACAGAAACTTCTCACAGCTTCCCCGGACTCTCCGGGGAAGAGGCTTTTTACTTTGAAGCTCCGGAGCTGGAATACTTAAAGGGTAAAAAGGTATATGTTCCGGACTTTGTAAAGAGGAATATCACGGACTATGCAGACTTTAAGAAGGATTGTTTCGGTGTAAAACTTTACTTGACCGACCGCAGTTCTGCGATAGGTATACATGAGTTATACGATGAATTAAGAAGGTTATACGGCTGGGATGATACGCTTATCGATCCGGCAGACCAGCTTCAGGACATATATAACTTCTTGGACAGTGAATACGATAAGAAGCGCAAATTTGAAGCAGAGCCGGAGCAATTTGAAGTAGGCTGGGTGTATCAATGGGCGATATGTATATGGAACAGAAAAGACCGTCCTGTGATAGCTTATGGCCGTAAACCAACTGAAATGATGCTTGTATTTAGGCATATTTCCGAAGTGCTACAGCTTGATAAAGAGACGGAAGCTCTTGTCTACTTTCACAACTTTTCATATGACTACCAGTACTTAAAGCGCTATATACTTAAGTATATCAATATAGACAATGACGACGATCATCAGATGTTAGCGACCGGAGCACACAAGATAATCCAGTATAAGACAAACTCCGGGATCACGTTCAGATGCAGTTACAGACTTTCAAACGCTTCTTTAGACTTTTGGTCTCGTAACATGGTCTTTACAAAGCATAAGAAACTTGTGGGGGCTGTGGACTATCAACAGGTACATTATCAGGACACACCCCTTTATAAAGACAACTGGCGTTATATGTTTTATGATGTTCTTGTTGATGCAGAGTGTATAGATAAGGTACTTACGCAGGATAAGGACAGTCTCGCACGAATACCCCTTACAAGCACCGGATATGTGCGTAGAGACACCAGAAAGCGTTACAAGAAAGACCCACAGGCCTTAAAGGAGTTTAGGCGCTGTAGAATGTCAGAGGCCTCTTTTAAGGTCATAAGAGCTTCACAGTTTGGCGGATATACTCACGCGAGTAGGTTTTACCATGGTGATACTGTAGAAGGCACTATAGGCCATAGGGATATGCGCTCTTTTTACCCCTCTATACAGCGTATGAAGGGAAAGACGGTATTTCCTATAGGGAAGTTCATAAAGTACGCTGTAAAGCCCGATAAAGGCCTTACAAAGCGTATGTTTAACGACAAAGCGCATTGTTACATATATGTTATATGGGTAAAGGGTTTAAAGCTAAAAGACGGTATACCATTTCCAACTATTTCAGAGTATCAAGCAGAACGCAACAAAGCCGGGACTGTGACTATTGTTTCGGATAATGGGCGCGTGCTTGAGACTATCGGGGACGGTGTAATCCTTACGCTTACCGATCTTGATACAAAGATGATGTTTCATCTATACAATATTACAGAGTATCAAGTGCTGGAAGCATGGAGAAGCAGAGCAGGCTATCTTCCAGCGTGGTTAACTGATACGGTGGATCAGTATTATCACGATAAAGCCCACTACAAGGCACTCACAAAGAAGGAAGAGAGCAGCACTTACGAAGCTATGCTTATGAAGTCGAAGAACCGTTTAAACGGCATTTACGGCATGACTGCGACCTGTCCCGTCCGTGAGTCTTGGATAGAGGACGAAGAAACGGGAGAGTGGAAAGCTAAACCAGTAAACATAGCAGATGAGTTAGACAAGTTTTACAGTAATAAGAAAAATTTTATGTGGTTACAATGGGGAAGCTGGACGACTGCATGGAGCAGATATCTGCTTCTTCAATATGCAGAGATTATAGGCTGGGATCGCTGCCTTTATTGTGACACCGACAGCATGTTTTATATATCTTCTCCGGAGCTGGAAGAGAAGCTGGATAAGATATGTGAAAAGAACGAGCAGGAAGCAATAAAGAACGGTGCATATATCCAGACAGAGGACGGAAAAATCGTTACATACAACTCTTTCGATCCTGAGAAGGATCATTTAAAGATCACAGAGTTTAGAGCGCTGCACTCAAAGTGTTATGCCTTCATAGTGGACGGAAAATTGAAAAGCACTATTGCCGGAGTTAATGCTAAATACAGAGATGAAGAACTCGGAGACATTGAAAATTTAAAGCATGGCATGACGTTTCATAAGGCCGGAGGGACACGCGTGTATTATGATGAAAGTCCATTAACAACAGAGGACATAGACGGGCATATGATTGAACATGGGGGCGCTGCGATCATTTACCAGAGCGTGAAAACCATTAAATTTGAGCCGTGGGAGTTCCCGGAAGATAAGAAGTACAGCAAAGGGGAAATGACTTTAAACGGACACTTGATAAGATAGCAATATATTGATATAATAGTTGTGTAGCACTTATTCATTACCTATAATGTATTCTCCGATAGAGCGGTCTGCATGATGCAGGCCGTTCTTATTTTGTCTCAATGCACACTTCAAACCATTTGTCAATAGCAAATCAAGCATAAAGCAATTTTTGCAAAGTATAGAGCAATTTTTGTATAGCACGAATTCTGTTATACGTTAGTTATAACGAACCGCACCTG
>Ga0247611_10007563_pt1 | contig 13592 bp, 14 predicted proteins | sample 177DNAGHGhighgp2_FD_192422 | JGI IMG/M metagenome (GOLD analysis project Ga0247611, IMG submission 192422) | Sheep rumen microbial communities from Palmerston North, Manawatu-Wanganui, New Zealand - 1770 DNA GHGhigh gp2 | ecosystem: Host-associated > Mammals > Digestive system > Stomach > Rumen... | reverse complement strand
GATTCTAAATATCTATATGTCTGTCACGCTGAATTTAACGCAATCTTAAATACAAGAGATGGCTCACAACTTAAAGGTTGCACATTATATGTCACCCTTTTCCCATGCAATGAATGCACGAAAGCAATCATTCAAACAGGTATCAAAGAAGTTGTTTATATCGAAGATAAATATCATGATGTGACTGAATTTAAAGCAAGTAGACTCATGCTTGAACTTGCCGGAGTAAAAGTCCGTCAATATAAAGGAAGAAAGATTTCAATAAATGTCGAAAATTCTTGAGGTAAATAATCTTTCATTTTCATATATAGATAACATTGACGTCCTTAGCGACGTCTCTTTTAGCATTAATGAAGGTGAATATACCTCAATTATTGGTCATAATGGCTCAGGTAAATCAACTATTGCTAAACTGCTTATTGGTTTACTTGCCGCTAAAGAAGGAAGTCTTAAAGCTTTCGGTTTAGAATATTCTAAAAAGACAATAAGAGAAATAAGAAAGCACTTTGGTATCGTCTTTCAAAATCCTGATAACCAATTTATAGGTGCAACAGTGGAAGATGATATTGCTTTTGGCCTCGAAAATAAACTTGTTAAGCATGAAGATATGCAAAGCATAATTAATGAATACGCTAAGAAAGTTAACATGCTTGAATATCTTAAAAAAGAACCATCCACATTAAGTGGTGGTCAAAAACAAAGAGTCGCTATAGCAGGAGTGCTTTCTTTAGAACCAGATATTTTAATTCTTGATGAAGCAACAGCGATGCTTGATCCAAAAGGTAAAAGAGAAATAAGAGAGATTATTAGTTTATTAAGAAAAGATAATCCTAAATTATCGATTATATCGATTACTCATGATATTGAAGAAGCCTTTAGTAGTGATCACCTCATTGTCTTAAATAAAGGTAAAGTCTTATTTGATGACACTCCAGAAAATGTCTTAAAGCATCAAGATGAACTTCTCAAGATAGGTTTAGATATACCTTTTAAAGTTAGATTAGCCCAAGAACTTGATAAGGCAGGTCTAAAGAAAGTGAAGGATGATTTATGTCTATAAAAGCAGAGAATGTATTTTATACATATTCACCTAAATCACCTTTAGAGTTTCCAGCTTTAAAAGATGTATCTTTTGAAATTAAAGATAATTCTTTCACATGCATAGTAGGTAAGACTGGATGTGGCAAATCCACTTTAATTCAAGAGTTCAATGGTCTTCTTTTCCCTACAAAAGGAAAAATAACAATTGATGAATTTATCATCTCATCAAACAAAAAAGAAAGAACTAAGAAGCTCAACCCTCTTCGTAAGAAAGTTGGAGTGGTCTTCCAATTCTCAGAATATCAACTCTTTGAAGAAACAATCGAAGAAGATGTTGCTTTCGGTCCATCTAATTTTGGAAAGAATAAAGAAGAGTCACTTAAGATTGCTCATGAAGCTCTTAATAGAGTAGGACTTAGTGAAGAATTCTATAAAAAATCACCTTTTGATATAAGTGGTGGAGAAAGAAGAAAAGTCTCTATTGCGGGTATTTTGGCCTTAGAACCAAAGATTTTAGTGCTTGATGAACCAACAGCAGGACTCGATCCTAAATCCTCTTATGAGATGCTTGAACTATTTAAATCTCTTCATGAAAGTGGAACAACAATTGTGCTTGTCACCCACGATATGAACATCGTTTTAGAATACGCGAGTGATGTCATCGTTATGGATGATGGAAAAATAATTAAGTACGATAAACCATATAACTTATTTAAAGAAGATGTATCCAAATATTCTTTAGAGACACCTGAACTAGTTAAAGTTATCAATTCTCTTTTAGAGAAAGGATATAAATTTGATTATTCAAATATCAAAAATATCCCTTCTTTAATTAGTGCCTTAAAAGGAGAAAGTAAATGAAGGACATAACACTTGGTAGATATGTTCCATATAACTCCTTTATTCATAGGCTCGACCCAAGGAATAAGATTTTTTGTCTTATCGCTTTGATGGTCGCGATCTTCTTTTCTTATTCAACATATGAGGTCACTTTCATTATGGCGGGTATCATCGCCTTAATTATTCTTATCTTGATGCTCATATCACATATATCTTTTAAGCAACTATTTGGTTCGCTTAAGACGATGTGGTTTATCATTCTCTTTTTAATGCTTATTAATATATTATTGCCTAATTCTAAAGCGGTCACTGTTGCCTTTAGCATTGGCAATTTCCCAATTTATTGGGAATCGATATTCCAAAGTTTAAAGATCATCATTCGTTTAGTCCTTATGGTGTCATTAACGATGATATTAACAGCGACCACTAAACCGATGGATTTAACATATGCTTTAGAATGGTATATGACTCCATTAAAAGTCATTAGATTCCCTGCTCATGAAATAGCGATGACTATCTCAATTGCTTTAAGATTTATTCCAACACTTTTAGATGAGACATATCGCATTATGAAAGCTCAAGAGTCACGTGGAGTGGATTTTAAACGCGGCAAATTATCAAAAAGATTTAAGGCTATCATCTCTTTAATCGTTCCTTTATTCATATCGGCTTTCCAAAGAAGTGAAGAACTCGCTGATGCAATGGAGGCAAGAGGATATGATCCAAAAGCTAAGCGCACAAGATATCGTAAATTAAGATTTTCTATTAATGACGCTATATCGTTTATTTTAGTTGGTTCAATTATGTCAGGAGTTATCATCGTCTCACATTTTAATTTCGAACTGATGACTGCTCATTTTTTACCTCTTTTAATTGTCATCACTTTATCAATCTTATCTATCATGCTTCTTACAGGTATATTAGATGCGAAGTTTAGGAGGGATTTATGAGGTTTTTAGCGGTGGTTTCTTATGATGGCACTAACTATTTTGGCTGGCAAATCCAACCTAATTTAGTGACCATTCAAGAAGAGATTGAAAAGGCTATCTCTAAGATTTTAAACACTCCAACAAAGATATATGGAAGTGGTCGCACTGATACGGGAGTGCATGCTTATAATCAAACATTCCATTTTGACTCAGATAAGATAGTTGATATTGATAAATTTAGATATTCACTCAATTCAGTTCTTCCAAAAGATATATATGTTAAATCAATCACGAAAGTAGATGATGATTTTCACGCTAGATTTGATGTTAAAGAAAAAGAGTATATGTATCTACTTAATAACAGTGGTACTTATGATGTCTTTAATCGCCGCTACATTAATCAATTTCCTCAACATTTAGATAAAGATTTAATAAAAGAAGGCGCACTTTTATTTATCGGTAAACATGACTTTAAGAATTTCACAACTAAAGAAGAAGACCAAGATAACTTTATTAGGACAATTAATGACATTAATGTCATCTATGAAAATGGGCAATATATATTTATTTTTAAAGGTGATGGATTTATGAGATATATGGTCCGCATGATAGTGGGCACTTTAATTGAACTTGGATTACATAAAATAGATTTAGATTTTATAAGAAATAAACTTAATGATTCCAAAAGAGATCCTGTCTCATTTAGAGCAGCATCTTATGGGTTATATTTAAGTAGAGTTAAATACTGATTTTTGATGTTTTATAACTTAATCTAATTAATAAACATTTTGAGGTTTGACCTCAATAGTATTATAATAATTCGGCATAAAGGAGTAATTTTATGGGTAGACATCATGAAGTTCGCGCTGCCGCAATGGCAAGAACCGGCAAAATTAAATCTGCATTATATGCTCGTGCATCAAGAGAAGCATATATGGCAGCTAAACAAGGATCAGCTGATCCAAATACAAACCTTGCTCTTAGAGCAGTTTATGAAAAATATCGTGGAAAATCAGTTCCAAGAGATGTTTTTGATCGCGCTATTAAGAAAGCACAAGGTGGAGAAGCAGAAGTTTATATCGCAGGTCGATATGAAGCATTTGGTCCAGGTGGTTCGCTTCTTGTTGTCGATACACTTTCAGATAACCCAAACCGCGCTTTAGTGGAAGTTAAAACACAAGTTACACGTAAGGGTGGCCATATGGGTAGTGTCTTATTTAACTTCACTGAAACAGGTGTCTTAGTCATAAAAGGAAAGACACGTGATGAAGTTGAAGAAGCACTCGTCTTCGGCGATGTTGATGTTCGCGAAGTATTCGATGATGAAGATGTCGTTGTTGCTTATGTTGAACCAAGCGCATTTGCTAAAGCAAAAGAAGTCTTAGCGGGCATTGGAGTCACAGAATATGAAGAAGCCGAAATTCAAATGATTCCAAATGACACGATCAAACTTGATGATCCAGATGATCAACGTAAGTTCCAAGAACTTCTTGACGCTCTTGATGAAGCAGAAGATGTTCAAAACGTCTTCCATAACGTCGATTTATAATTAGATATAGTAATTAAGATTAGACCCATTGGGTCTTTTCTTTTTGTTCATAATAAAAGTCGTAGTATAATACGATAATTAGATAAAATATATGTAAAGTAATTATATATAATTAACTCTTGTTTTAACCTATAAGATTACTAAAAAAGTAGGTTACAAATCTCAATAGTGATTTTCTATTATTGATAGAAACATATTTCCGTGCTTTTATGCGCATATATATTAAATATTTATTGCACTTGCACGTTAAAGTAGTTATAATTTCACTCGCACGCTATTAAAAAGATAGTCCCGGTAAGATTACTTATTAATAGGAGGAAAATAAACATGCAACGTCAAACAACACTTGCTAAGAAAGAAACTGTTACTCGCAAATGGTATGTCATCGATGCAAAAGATGTACCACTTGGAAGACTTGCTTCCTTAGTCGCTGTTAAGCTCATGGGTAAGGATAAACCTACCTATACACCTAACGTCGACTGCGGTGATTATGTCATCATCGTCAATGCTGAGAAGGTTTACTTATCTGGCAACAACAAAAAATTAAACAAGAAATACTACAATGTTTCTGGATACAATGGTGGTCTTAGAACAAGAACTGCTGGAGAGATGATCGAAAACTATCCAGAAGAAATGGTCGAAAGAAGTGTCTGGGGTATGTTACCTAAAGGTAGACTCGGAAGACAAATCTATAAGAAACTCTTTGTGTACAAAGGGGAAGACCACAAGCACGAAGCTCAAAAGCCAGAAGTGCTTGTCTATAAGAAATAGGAGAAGCGAATATGGCAAAAAGTGATGTTAAATATTACGGTACAGGTCGTAGAAAATCTTCTATCGCTCGTGTCTATCTAACAAAGGGTAAAGGCAAAATCGTTGTCAACGGTAAAGATGTCAAAGAATATATGCCTTATGCCACACTTGTTATGGACTTATCTCAACCTTTATCAGTCTTAAATGCTACTGATAAATATGATGTTGAAGCATTCGTCCAAGGTGGTGGATTCACCGGACAAGCTGGTGCTATCCGTTTAGGTATCGCTCGTGCTTTACTTGAAGCTAGTGAAGATCGTGCCACATTAAAACACGCTGGACTTCTCAGTCGTGATAGCCGCGCTAAAGAACGTAAGAAATATGGTCTTAAAGGCGCCCGTCGTGCACCTCAATTCTCCAAACGTTAATTTGTTGTTTGTTTATATTAAGGCTCTGATTGATTCAGAGCTTTTTTGTTTGTTTAGCCTTAAAACTCGCAAGGAGATTATCGATAAAAGTCCTTGCGAGATTTAATAACAAAAGTTATTGCATTTATATTTCCTTTATATAATAATATTTAAGCGCTTAGGCGCATAACATGGATCTTTAGCTCAGTTGGTTAGAGCGCGCCCCTGATAAGGGCGAGGTCGATAGTTCAAGTCTATTAAGATCCACCATTATGATATATAGGACTATAGTCCTTTATATAAAAAAGTGAAGACTGATGCTCTTCTTGGGAGCTTAGCTCAGTTGGGAGAGCGTTTCCTTCACACGGAAGAGGTCGCAGGTTCGATCCCTGTAGCGCCCACCATGTTGCCTTCTTAGCTCAATTGGCAGAGCAACCGCCTTGTAAGCGGTAGGTTATTGGTTCAAGTCCGATAGAAGGCACCATCATCTTCATTTAAGGAGATGTGGCGAAACTGGCAGACGCGCTAGACTTAGGATCTAGTGAGGCAACTCGTGCAGGTTCAAGTCCTGTCATCTCCACCATTGCATACTATGTATGCATTTTTTTTATTGTCATTTGCGCTATACTCTGTGTTTGGTATCTATTTATATAAATAGTAATTAATATATAAAAATGTAATTGATTTCTCCACTAAATCCAATATAATTGTATTTGGAGGTGCAAACATGATATATACTACTTCAATGTTGATGAAAAAGTATAGCAACTACGCTAATCCTTTAGATAAGATTAAAAGAGATGCGGATAAGGGTATTATTATAAGACTCATCAGAGGCATATATGAAACTGATAGTGGAGTTGATCCATGTTTATTAGCATCTTCGATTTTATCTCCTTCTTATCTTAGCTTTGATTGGGCATTATCTTATTATGGACTAATACCTGAAAGGGTAGAGGCTATTACCTCTGCATCTTTGGATGTAAGAAAAAACAAAACTTTTACCAACAAGTTTGGAAGATATGAATATAGCGATATTCCTTCAAGTGCATTTTCAGAAGGATTAACTTATTTAGAGAATGGTGATTATATAGTGAAGATTGCTACAAAAGAGAAGGCTATTTGTGATTCTTTAAGTAAGTGGAGAGTTGTTAATAGTGTTAAGGCACTTAAAGAATTATTATTCGTAGATAAAAGAATTGATGAAGAAGAATTCTCAACTTGTGATTTCATCTTAATGATGAGATTAGCTTCTTTATACAAGAAGACTAATTTAAGTATATTAATTGATTTAATTAAAAAGGAGTATAGTCATGAATAGTGTTATCGAAACAATGCTTAATAAATATAATCCTCAAAATAAAAAAGAAAGAGAAAATGCAATTAAAGAAATAATTCAAGAAATAGCTTTAGCAGGTCTCTCTCGAGGTGGTTTTTTTGAAAAAGCAGCATTCTATGGCGGAACATGTTTACGTATTTTTCACGGCTTAAATCGCTTCAGTGAAGACCTCGATTTTGCTTTGCTTAAAAAAGATCCTGATTTTAAGATAGATGATTATTTTCCTGCTCTTAAAAAAGAATTTGATTCATATGGAATATATATGGTTATTGAGCCTAAAAAGAAGGAAGCAAATAACGAAGTACAAAGTGCATTTCTTAAAGGAAACACGTTAATGCTTATGGCATCTTTCTTTGCGAAAAACGAAGATGCAAAAAGCATAGTGCCTAATCAAAAGATAAAGATTAAGTTTGAGGTAGATATAGATAATCCAATTGGTGGCACCACTGAATTCGCATATAGGATGTTACCTTCACCATATGAAGTGCAAATCTTTGATGAGCCTACCTTATTTGCGGGCAAGATACATGCTATTTTATGTAGAAATTATAAGAACCATGTTAAGGGAAGAGATTATTACGATTATCTTTTCTATATTGGAAAAGAAAGCAAATTTAATCTTAGGTATCTCGAAAACAAATTAAAAAATACTGGCGGAATTATTGATAATAAAGAAATCCTAACACTTAATAAGGTTAAAGAATTATTAAAAGCAAAATTTGAATCTGTTGATTATGAATCCGCAAAAGAAGATGTTTCTAACTTCATTAAAAATAAGGAAGACCTTAATTATTGGAAAAAAGAACTCTTTATTTCAACACTTGAAAAACTAGCTCCAAATGATTCAATTGACAATATTAAAAGATGCTTTTCATTATCTTTTCCAGAAAATACAAAGCGAGTTATTGATAATGAACATTTAGACAAATATGATATCAACCAAGTTCTTTTAAAGAGTTTTTCTGGAAATAGTCTTTATCTTCTTACAAAAGAATTGTCAGATGAAGGAGAAGGTCCAATAAAATTGCTTAAAGCAAAGAATAAATATGTGATAGCAATTCCTCCAGGCCTTAGCGATTATATCGATCATTTTGAGACCGGGATTGTAAAATTTGTAGATATAAATACATATATTTCTAACGACCTCCTAGAATCTGAGTACATTTTAATCAAAACACTTAATGATGAACCTCTTGTCGAATTAAGGAAAAATTGCAATCTTGAATAGTATTGAAAAGCGCCTCAATTAAAAAAATACAAACATCAGTGATGGGTACCCAGTTTCCTAGACACTAAATGTTTGTTAACTGATTTATTTATAGATATCCTTTGTCTAAGTTAGGACAAGGATATATTATACGAGAAGCATTTATAGTGGAAAGCCTTATAATAGAAGCCTCGCTATAAAAGAGAATATATCTGATGATGTTGAAAGTTATTATGATATATATCATAAGAATTTTACTGATGTTGTTAGGATATCTTTAAAAACAGGTAAAAGAGTATTGATACTTGATCTTCACTCTTTTAGTGACGAATTAGCAACACTTATCGGTAATAAACCACATTATCCAGATATATGCATTGGATTAAATGATAATTATATAGATAATGTTGTAGTGACCCCTATTAAAGAAATGATTAAACGTAGGGGATATTCATATCAAATTAATTATCCTTATAGAGGTAGCATTATCCCTAACGGATTAAGCAATGATGAACTTAAGAGAGTTACTTCAATAATGATAGAAGTAAATAAGAGAATTTATCTCTAAAAGTATTAAAGTGTTAAAATTGCATACAAAGTATGCATTTTTCCTATTTAACTTAAAGGGAATTTATTTTGTTTTACAATTAGATTACTAATTAGTAAAATTAAATAACTATGAATAAGAAAAGGAAATATGTCCATCTACTTCATTATCTATATATTCCAATGGACTTTGTCGTTACTTTTGCGATAATCCTTCTTTCATTCTTATCAAATGTTGGTTTTAGTGGTTTTTTAGATGGAGGTTATGTTGAACCTTTAATCTATACTGCTAGTATATCCGCTCTTACGGTAGTGATCTTCGCTATTATGAGAATATATAGGATGCTCACATCTAACTTTGGTCTCATTGAAGCCTTAAGAGTTATGGTAGCGACTCTTCTTATTCAAATAATAGGACTAGTCGCTATTATATTTATTCCTGGTCTTCCTAATATAGGACGATTCGTATATAGCTGGCTTCTTTCAACAGCAGCCTTAATACTTATCATCCCTTCAGAAAGACTTATTATTAGAACTTATGTTCTTTTAAAGAACTTAAGAAGATCACGTAATAGCACTCGAACATTAATAATAGGTGCAGGTGCAGCAGGTAAGATTGCTGCAGATGAAGCTAGACGTAATCCAAGAAGCCTAAATCGTATCGTTGGCTTTGTGGATGATGATGTCATCAAGATGAGAAGTACTTTCTCAGGTGTTAAAGTCTATGGTCCTATAAGCAATGTTGAACAAATCATCAAAAAGACCAAAGCTGAAGAAGTTGTTATTGCTATAGCAAATCTCACTCATGAAAGACTATATGAGATAATAGGCCTACTTGAATCAAGTCCTGTTAGGATTAAACGTCTCCCACTTTTAAGTGAAACATCCGATAAAAGAGAATATAAAGCCTTTGATGTATCTGCTGATGAACTTCTTGGTCGTAAACCAGTTAATCTAGATAACCATGAAGTTTATAACATGCTCTCTAACAAAGTAGTGATGGTAACAGGTGCAGGGGGATCTATTGGCTCTGAACTTGTTAGACAAATATATAAGACAAAACCATCTAAGATAATTCTTTTTGATATATATGAGAATTCTACATATGATATCCAACAAGAACTTGTAAGACTCAATAGAGCCTCTAATGAGAATATAGAGATAGTCACTCTTATTGGTTCAACCTATAACGATAGAAGAGTTGAACAAATCATTAAGAAATATAAACCTGATTACATATATCATGCAGCGGCTTATAAGCACGTTCCTTTAATGGAGGATTCTCCTGCTGAAGCAATTAGAACCAATGTTATTGGTACATATAATGTAGCGAGATTCGCTGACAAGTATGGTGTTAAGAAGATGGTTTTAGTGTCCACTGATAAGGCTGTTAGACCAACTAACGTTATGGGTGCAACCAAACGTTTTGCAGAAACCATCATTCAATATTTCTCAGAGAAATCAAAGCATACGCAGTACGCTGCTGTTAGATTTGGTAATGTCTTAGGTAGTAATGGTTCGGTCATACCTTTATTTACAAAACAAATTAAAGAAGGTGGACCTGTTACAGTAACCCATAAAGATATCATTAGATATTTCATGACTATACCTGAGGCTGTAGCGCTTATTCTTCAATGTGGATTATTCGCGAAAGGTGGAGAGATTTTTATTTTAGATATGGGTAAACCAGTTAAGATATGGAACCTTGCTGAAAGGCTTATTAGGCAAGCAGGATATATACCTTATAAAGACATTAAGATTATTGAAACTGGATTAAGACCAGGGGAGAAACTCTTCGAAGAACTCCTTATCGATAAAGAACATCAAACAAAAACCGATAATGAACTTATCTATATTGAAGAGAAAGAGGCTATAAAGCCTATAGAAGATGAGATAAAAGAAATTAGCAAAGTATTTGATATGGATGAAGTATCAAGTGTTAAAGATTTACTTGCATCTATTATCTCTACATATCACATTTTAGAGGAAGATAAATAATGGCTAAGAGGGATTTTCTTTCTATTAGACAAAAAATATACCTTCCTTTTAAGAGATTTTTTGATATATTGCTATCTTTACTCGCTATAATAGTGTTTTCGCCTTTATACATCGTTATTGCAATTATTGTTAAATGCACATCTAAAGGTCCTATTTTCTTTAAGCAAGAGAGAATTGGAAAATATAAAAAGCATTTTAAAATTCTTAAGTTTAGGACAATGAAAATTAATACACCTAAAGATGTACCAACTCATATGTTAGAGAATCCAGAACAATATATAACTGGTATTGGTAGATTCTTAAGAAAGACTTCTTTAGATGAAATACCACAAGCATTTAATATTTTTATTGGTCAAATGTCAGTAGTGGGTCCACGTCCTGCATTATGGAATCAAGATGATCTTGTTGCTGAACGCGATAAATATCACGCGAACGAAATTGTTCCAGGATTATCTGGTTGGGCTCAATGCAACGGGAGAGACACTTTACCAATACCGGAAAAAGCCAAACTGGATGGTGAATATGTTAAACGATTTAATATTTGGTTTGACATAAGAATTATTTTTAAAACTATTTTCCAGGCTTTTAGAGGAAAAGACGAAGTGGAAGGCGGTAATCAACAATGAATACTCCTCTATTTTCAATTGTCATTCCTTTTCATAATCCAGGGAAGTTGATATTAAATTCAATTAATTCAATTAATAATTTACAATATTCCAATTTTGAAGTTATTTTTGTTGATGATGGTACAACCATTAATAAAAACGAAATTCATAAACTTATAAAAGAGAAATCAAATTTTAAATTTAATCTAGTCATTCAAGATAACGGAGGGGTTGGGAAAGCACGTAATGCTGGCATCGAACATTCTATTGGAAAATGGATTATTTTTTTAGATTGTGATGATTCAATTTCTCCACAGCTTCTAAATGTCTATGAACATACCATATTAAATAATACAGGTTGCCAGATTATTTTTACGAATTTTGCAATGGTTAGCGAAGACCATGTTCAAGATTTTCCGTTTGTGAATATCGAAAAAGTGTGTACTCGGGTATTTACGCAAAAACAAATGTCGAAGACTTTTCTTAAAAGAAAAAGAATTATACTTGCCCCTGGAACGGCATATAATTTAGATTTCCTAAAATCAAACAGCTTATGTTTCAACAAAATTAAATGGTCTGAAGATCAACTGTTTATTTGGGAGTGTATTTTTAAAAGTACAAAAATATGCCACATAAATGTTTCAATGTACAATTATTTACAAAATGTTAGCACATCAATAATGTCATCAACGGCTATTGATAAGATGATCGATTCTTATCCATATTTCATCAACCTCGCAAAAAATAGTCTGATGCCTTTTACCAAAAAATATTTAGCGCAAAGATGGTTGTTTGGCACAATGCACACCGTTATTGTGAGAGATGATTATTTAGGATTTTGTAGAATTTACAAAGAATGTAACGGAAGAAAAGCCATTAATAAGTTAATATGGTTTGGAGATTTTAAGATATTTTTGTTATCTTTAATCAATTTTATTTTTGGATATCGTTTTTTATTTAAAACAATAAAGAGGGCTGATAAAAATGGTTAATCGTTATTTTTCTGCTCTTAAACAGCGTATCTCGACATTATGCGCCAATTCAACAAGACCAGATGTTTTGGTATTAATGTTCCATGAAATATGTCCAAGCGAAAATGCTTATGATTCTAACTTTTCAATTGATTTTGACAAATTTAAAACGTTAATTTTTCAATTAAAATCATGTAGAAAAATTGTTAAATTAAGCGATATTGATGTGTATGATTGTCCAGTTGCCGCAATTACATTTGATGATGTGTTTGAAAATATATTTAATGAGGCAGTCCCGTTTTTGATTGAGAACGACCTGCCCTTTGAGCTATTTGTTTGTGAAGAATTTATTAATAAAAGAAACTATATAAAAGAAGAAACATTATTAGCAATAAAAGATAACCCACTATGCTCTATATCCTTTCATTCAAAGCATCACGTATTTGTTTCTCATTTAGATAAAAAGCAATTTTTAGAAGAAATTTCTCCAGATTCATTTGAAAGCAAATTTAATTTGAAATGCCAATGTTTTGCTTATCCGTTTGGTTCTTTTTACGCTTCTCACACAAAATATATCAAAGAAGCTGAGCAATTTTATAAATTTGCCTTTTCTACTATTAACTCAGGTTTTTCTTTTAATTATCAAGCAAAACATAAGTTTTTTCTTCCACGTATAAATGTTTCTAATAATACTTTCAATAAAGTTATGAAAAAATATATAACCAAAAGAAAGGACTTATGCTAAGTTAATGAAAATTCTTTTTTCAACCTCATCTTTATTCCCTTATCGAGTTGATTGGCTTGATGAATTGTCAAAATTTGCGAGTATTGACATATTTTATTTACAAGATGATGATCCCGATCGCGTTACTGAGTGGTGTGCCAAAAGACCATTGAATTGCTCATATACTTTAATGAAAAGTAGAAAAATACCATTGTTAGGACTAAAGAGTAAAGATTTTATTAATGTTCTCAAAGATAAAGCGAACGAATATGATTTTATTATTTTGGATGGATATGGATACTATACCCAATATTTAAATATAAAATATTTAAATAAACATAAAATTGATTACTATGTTAATATTGATGGAATGGTTCCAAAAAAAATCAATTTCTTTAAAAGAGCGATTAAGCGATCAATCATTTCTAAAATTCCACATTTTTTATGTGGATCAAATGCAACAAATGAATTGCTTATCAAGTATGGTTCTTCAAAAGAAAAAATAATTAATCATCCATTCACATCTCTAAAAGAAGAAGATATTTTGACAAAAATGCCTACAAAAGAAGAAAAGACAGAATTAAGAAAAAAATTAAAAATCAACGAAAAGTTTGTTGTTATTTCTGTTGGTAGATTTTCTTATATGAATGGATATGGTAAAGGATATGATGTTTTAATAGATGCAG
>Ga0247611_10007562_pt1 | contig 13592 bp, 17 predicted proteins | sample 177DNAGHGhighgp2_FD_192422 | JGI IMG/M metagenome (GOLD analysis project Ga0247611, IMG submission 192422) | Sheep rumen microbial communities from Palmerston North, Manawatu-Wanganui, New Zealand - 1770 DNA GHGhigh gp2 | ecosystem: Host-associated > Mammals > Digestive system > Stomach > Rumen... | reverse complement strand
AACGGAAAGAATACGGACGGTGTCCAGCTTGTGTTCTTTCCCAAGTAAAGCAGGAATCAGCTTTGCATAAGTAGTCAGGATAAACCGGAAAGTGTCCTTCTGCCTGATTCCAACGCCACGCTTGGTGCATTCTTTGAAAATTTCCCAAACTTTATCGTCTCCGGCTAAGTTTCCAAGTGGTTCTGCGATTTCGACCAGAGCATTTGTAAGCTCCCATCCGTTTAGTTCCGTCAATTTTTTTGCCATGTTTGCCTCCATAAAAGAATCAGCGGAGCAGGACTGTGTTTCCTGCCCCGCTCAATGGGTTAAGGTTTGCTATACTAATGAATTTGAATCCAGATCAAGCAACGTCAAAGAAGATTACCTCAAACGGCGCTTTATCGTAATCCTCAACCTGATCCTGATACGCATGGAACTCGAACGGCATGGTGGCTTCGTCCTTGTCGGCAAAAGTCAGCGTCAGACCGTTGTTGTTCAGAGCGTTTTTCAGACCGATCAGAGTAAGACCACCGTCAGACCGATCGCCAATCCAACAAAGATTGGTGATATAGTCAGATTCTTGGATAGCCGTGTGCATAGTCAGAGTCTTCTTTTCGCCGGAAGTAGCAACCTCGCCAGTGGCCAGAACCTTGGCAAGGTTGTCGGCCCGGATTTCGACCAGAGTGCCACCAAGATACGCATCCACGGAATCCACGAAAGCGCCGCCCTTAAAACGGTAACGCTTGCCGTCAACGTCCGGCTCACGGATTTCGGAAGTCACAACAAACGTACCGCCGCCACGAGTAGCACCGAGGATTTTGGTCTCATCTGCAAGAGCGGTTTTCAGCGCCGTCCGCAGAGCAGTGGCATCAGTATAGGTGTCATATTCAAAGTTGATCAGGAACGCGCCAGCATTCAGCTGGAGGTTTTTGAAAGTGTCCGACCGGAGCGGAGTAATCATTCCTGCTACAGGCATTTTTTCCACCTCTCTTATTTATGATGACAGTTTAGTTGCAAGTTGAGATAAGCGTAACGGTTGACCTGGTCTTGATCCACATTGACCTGCGCGAACGGAGTGCTTGGTCTGATAACCACAACGCCGCCATCGCAGTCAATACGAACACCGTCTCCGATTGCCTCTTTTATTTCGTCAACCTTGCGAGATAGCTCCGCATTGCTCGTGCTGGTATACCAAACCTGTGCATAGTGAGTAGCGGATTCAAGCGGTTCTGTCTCCACAAGGCTGTAAGTAATATAAGGTGGAACAACGGGATCGCCATTTTCATCCTCGTCCGGGACGGTATCAATTGTATAAGCTGGAATACCGAATCCTGACCAGAACTCATATAGCGCCTGTGCTGTGTTTACCACGATCAACCACCACCTTTGTTCAGTTGCGCTCTTGTAATCCTTTCGGCAGTTACCTGACCGATTTGGAAAGTCGCAACGCTCGGTGTTTCGCTGTCATCGATGTTTGACGTAACGCGAAAAATCGCATCATCGCTCAACCGCCGAATGACATCATGGAAATCAAGCTCCAGCCCTTTGTCCACCGTTATAGTATAAAGCTCCGTTACGCCTTGCTTTTCGGCAACTCTCGCCGCGAGAGTGTTGTCTTTGATGATCGCCGCCATGAAAGGAGCGCCATCAACCCATTCCGGGACAAAGCCACCCATGCCGTCCGGCACTGTGCGCTTGTCGAGCATCACGCACTCTTCCTTCATTACGTCAATCAGCGACATGGTACAACCTCCTCAAGCGATCTTCCGATAAGCGTTTAGTTTGCCACGGAACATGTCCTGCCATGAGAGCAAGCCGCCTGAATTCGCGCCGCTTCCGGTCGCTTTTGTGTAGCTGTACCCTCCAAAGGACTCGGAAGTATATGGGCTTTCAAGAACGGCCTGATTCTTTGTCTGCCACTCGGAAATCTCCTGAACGAGCTTATCGAAATGCCTAGGAATTCCCATCGCGTCAATAGTTCCGCTGAAAGTTTCCGTCCCAAGCTCGACAGCTTCCGAATTATCATCATCGAAGACTGTCCCGTCTGTGTGATAGGTGTAAATCCCATCATTCAGAGCAGAGCCTCTAATACGAAAGCGCTGTCCATCCAGAAGGAAAGGAAGCACAATCGTGCCGTTGGCCACAGAGAACTTCCCTCTGTGTTCTTCGAGGATGAAGTAGTTATGGACAAAATCACAGACCTGTTGAAGCATCCTTTTTCCCTCTCTTCCGGGAAGTTTTCTGTTCGGCAGGAGCAGGAGCTTCGCTTTCTTCAACGGTCGGTTCTTCAACCTTCCCGATCAGAGGAAAGCCCATCCGGTTGTCGCTCCCGGACAATTCGGCAAGTCTCTTCTCACTGACGGAAAGCCCATCACGAGGGAATGTTTCACCCTCGTGATAGAGCCGCTTTCCGTCTTGAAGATCAGCGAAGTCTACCAGCGCCTTATATTTCATCAACCGCCGGGAGTCTCAGTCACGGACGCGACATACAGAGACTGAGGATTATAAAGCACAGGCATGAACAGAGCGGAAGCCTAGTCCACAGCGCGGCAGGATCGTTCTCGGCCCACTGGCTGACATAGACGAACGGAGAAGCCGCAGAAGCGCCAACAGAACCAAAGGCGTTAGCCGCATCCAGTTCGGGAGGATCGCCCCACAGGCCAGTACCAATGCGACCGTTGGGATTGGTGGCGAAGAAGCTGACCTTGTTATAAGGGAAGTAACGATGCTGAGCAACCAGCGGACGGCCATTGGAATCAAAGCCGTTGGGAGTGGCGTAAGTCAGGTCGTTGGTAATAACGGTGTTAATACCAAACTCCTCAGACAGATACGCATCCAGAGCCGTGCGCCGCACCAGCGCTTCCGCACCAAGCGCACCGTTGATAGCCTTCTGGATCGCCAGATTGCCACGGAGCTTGGTCAGGACGGCGCGAGGCAGAACGATGCCAGTGATAGTAATGCCTTCATTAGCCGCATTATCAACGATCGTCTGAAGCTGAGTCGGAATGTCGCTCTGAGCGCCAGCGCCGAAATCCAGAGTCAGACTCAGGTGGGCGTTCGGGACACCGTAATCAACGGTCAGGTCGAGATCGTTCTCCTTGATCGTAACCTTGCCAGTGGACATAAGCTCGTTCTTCGCAACCTTGGTGCGAGTAACGACCTGATCGGCCAGCCGCAGACCGTCATTCATGACGTAATCGTAAATGGCCTGATCGCCCTGAACACCGGAGTGCTTCAGTTCGCGCAGACGCTCAGACTGGTTGATCTTGACCTTGATCAGGCCCTTTTCGATGCTCTTGGTATCAACGGGAATGCGGAAAGTCTTCTGAGCCTCGGTGTCAAAACCGTGGAACTGGGCCATCACGGGAATCTGATATTCAGCCGCAATAGACTGCCAATAGGCAACAAGGTTGTCCGTGCGCTCGTCACCAAACAGCCCATCAATGGGGTCGTTCGGACGAGTCACGTCAAAACCGACAGTCAGCCAGTCCTGTTCCGGGATGAAGCCGAGAATATTGTTTTTAAACAGCATTTTTCATCATCCTTTCATCAGGTTGCTTCAAAAACGGGACGAGTAATAGCCGGAACAGTATTCACAAAAGTGATTTCTTTCATGGCAGTTACAGCGTCCGCTACAGGAGCCGCAGGAAGCAGATTCTTATAAACATGGCCACGAGTCACAACAGAACCGGGCATAGCGCCAGTGGTCACGTCTACATCCTCATAGACAATACCTACAGCAGTAGAGCCATTTGCCGGGAAGATAGCGCCAGCAGGAACAATCTTAGTGCCATCGGCGCGGGTTACAACCTGTGCATGGTTGGCAGGAATGGTCTTGGTCAGCCGAGTGCAATCCTCGTTGTCCACAAGGAAATAGCCAGCCTCAAAGCCACGACCAGTATCATTGGCATTAAAGCTCATGTGTTTTCATCTCCTTTTTTAAGTTTGCGGATTCGGAGTGGGTGTCGGAGTCGCGCCATAACGCTGTTCATGAAATCGCTTCGCCAATTCTGCGGCACGGCTGTTTGCACCGCTTGGATTGACAGCGGGAGGTGTAGGAACGGGAGCGCCTTTGTGTGTCTCGTTGGTGATAAAGCCGCCCCACTTCTGCTTGATTGCTTCTTTCAAAGCATCAGCATTTTCCAGCTTTCCGTCCTTGTCCAGCTTCATATCCTTGAAGTCGGTCACTCCAAGAACAGCATCGAGTTGCCTCTCGCCAACATGCTCTCCGACAAGCAGTTCACGATAAGCGGCCTTGACTGCGGATTCCTTTTCCTTGGCTTCCACAGATGCCTTGTAGTCCTTTAGCTCCTTCTCTTTCGACTCATACTTGCCCTTCCAGTCCTCGCCGCCCTTGAGGTTGTCAAGCTCGGCCTGAACCTTCGTGAGCTTTTCGGAATCGGCCTTGAATTTGTCCCTGTCAGCTTTCAAGCCCTCAACCGTTTCAGTATGCGCGTCAATGATGGTTGCCACCTGTTCATCGGTAAGCCCCATGCTCTTCAGTAAGGAACGAGTTACAGCCATTTTTTACACTCTCCATTTCTTTGTGCTGACTTCTTCCAGCAAGTGTAATGAAAGGTGTGTTCTTTCACCTTTGTGGTAATTCTATCACGGCTGTGTTTTTTTGTAAAGAGGCAAATTTATCCTGCAAAACCTGTTGACTTCTTACGGAAGAAGATCTATTATATAACCACAGCAAGGGAAACCAAGCTGAAGCAAACAAGGAGGACACCGCAATGACTAAGAACTACCTGATCTGGGCAATCCTGAACGATATGTACAAAAAGATGGGAGATCGCGACACCAAGGAAAGCATCAATAAGCGCTGGAAAGGCTGGCTTGCCCTGCAAAACAAAAACCAGCTTATGCAGATTTACCTCAACCGCAATATTGGGAAATAAGAAGGAGGAAGGCAAAAGCCATGAAAGCTAAATGGCTCCGCACCGATTACGGCAAAGGTTACAACGCTGGATGGGTTTATAGAACATACGAGTATCGCGGCCAGACTTACACGACTTACGAAAACAACAAGCGCGGAAACGCGATGGGCGAGGAGGTTTGGAGGCAACACAAAGAAGCGCAGAAAAACATAGACAATATGCTCGACAATCCACCACCGCCGCCGCATTTAGAAACAAGAGAAGAAGCCGAAAAGCGCAAAGCTGAATGGGATGAAATTTGGAAGATGATTTTTGAATAAAAAAGGCCCCTCCAGCCGGAGAGGCTTTTTTCTTATCCTTTCAGGATTTCCTTCAAGACTTCCTTGTAATCCTCTTTGTGGTTTTCGATTGACGGCCTGAGATACGGACGCTCGGACATTTTTTTCGTCCCAAGCTCAATGAAGCTGGCATAAGAAACGTTGCTCCCAACGACCACAACATACTTTTTCCCGGTTGCGTCCTTCGGAATATCACCGCCGCCATAATCACCGACAACGTTTCCGCTTTTGTCTGTGTATTCGTTTACGCTCAGTTTACCGCCAGCCATCCCATGTGCCACGGAGTTACGGAGACGGCCTGTATCCACAGCGCCACTATCCGTCAGAGATTGTTTTGCATAGCTTTCAGCAAGACCACCAATAATCTCGCCAGCCGTCATGAGCGCCTTTTCCAATTCTTTCTCAATTTTCGGAAGATTGCTGATGACCTGTGCCACGCCGATTACTCCTCTCTTTCAAAAAACTCGCAATGCTCTCCGCGAAGCGTAATCCCGGTCGGCTTCATTTCAACCCCTTCAGGATACATGTCACAGAAGCACCGGGTCGCGCCGATCGGGATTTCTTTCCCGTCCAGCTTGATAGTTTCCACATCCCGGTAAATACAATCCGTGCATTCGATTGTGTTCGGATTCGCCCATTGACCGTGCATGTCAAATTCATCGATATTCGGCATTTAAGATTCCTCCTCTTACTTCTTGTGGCGAGTGCGACCGTTGTTGTAAGTATCCTCATCGCCGTTCTTAAAATAGCTCGGCTGTTCCACAACTTCAAGTTCTATTTCATAGCTACTCCCATTCTTGGTGAAATTTGAAACTCTGAAAGTTGTCCCTCGCTGGAGAATGATTTCCGCTTCGCCACCAACGCTACTATAACTTTGTCCGGCCTTATAAAGTCCGCCAGAACTTGTGTTGCCATAATAGCTCTGTGGCTCAGCGTAAATAGCCTTTGTTCCTTTCGGAGCAAGAATTTTATATTTAACATCGCCACCAAAGCCTGTGCCAGTAGCAATACCAGTCGATGTGAACGCATGGTTTGTAAACGTCTGGTTCATAATAATACTTTTCAACTGCTCAAAACTCGAAGCGGAAGACGAATTAAGCAATTGACTTGCCCGATCAAACGAAATCAGCTGGCTCTCCAGCAGGCCAGCCAAGCCGCCAGTGTCAGAACCACGAACGAGCCAGCAACTCTCCGGAAGAATACTTTTTTCGATTGCCTGTGTTGCCGCAGTAATCGCCTTGTGATAAGAAACATGTCCGTCAACGGCAAACTTCCTAAAATCCCTCGCGTCGATTGTACGCCAAGAATCCTCGTGTCCCCATACGGTTTTATCCATTCCGACGAAATTTCTTCTGCTCCAACTGTCGTGATAGCCGGACAGCGACTTATTCATCGGGTTTGAGTTTCGAGTATACTCCCATATGCCGTACTTTTGCTCATCGGTCAATGTTGGCCATATTTTATCAAGATAAGCACGATGGGCTTTATCCGCTTCGCGTTTATCTCTGTACGATTTCGCGGCCTTTTTCTCTGCCGCTGTGAGCGGTTTTAAGCCGCCTCCGCTGGCGATGGTAGTTGTACCCGACTGAGCGCCATAAGCGGCCTGTGAGGCGCTTTCTTGGGCCAACAGTGCGGAGTATTCTTTGCCGTGCTTCTCGAACTCCTCCAAGTCAGCAAGAAGCCCCTCAAACTTAGATTGTTTTGCACTGTCTCCGCTATTTTTCGCTTGCTCGATCTGATCCTCGAAATAGAGCTTTTTGGCATCGATCTTGTCTTTCTTGTCTTCATAGTCTGCATATGTCACATCATCCTTCCAAATACCGGAGAAGGTTTTGTGCAATTCCGCATCACTGACTTTTGGAGCTTCCGGCACTGGTGTCTTTTCTTTGTGCTTAACGGTGTGCGTTTCGCCAGCGTTCTTTTTCTCAAAGTAAGTCTTGAGATAGCCATCCAGCTTTTCTGTCTGTTCCGGAGAAAGGTTGTCGTTTTTATAAGCCTCAAAGACATCCTTTGGTTTTACGCCAAGCTCATCACCAATCGATTTCAGTTCTTTACCGAAATCGGTTGACAGCTTGTTGTTGACAGACGCAAGCTCTTTTTTGAACTCGGTGATTCCCTTGTCGTGAACGGCTTCATACGCTTCCAAGTGTACCTTATCATCGCTCGTTTTGGTAATCGTCTTTTCAATAAAACCATCAATCTTTTTTGTGGTTTCTTCATCCAGTTCGCCATCTTTATAGGCATCAAAGAAATTCTTTCCCATATAGCCGTGTTCATTGTAATAAGCGCTTTTTAATTCCTGCCACTCATGCACTGCATCTTTTTCTTTTTTATCGTAAAGCTGAGAAGTCACTTCCCACTCATTCATCGACTTGGCTTTTTCTTTTACTGGATTAAAGATTTCAACAACTTCTGGCACTGATGCTTGCGATTCTGCTCCTTTGATTTTCAAGCCAAAAGTATCCGCAATCATCTGGTCGATCTTTTTCTCTGTACCCTCGTCCATAAGACCGTTTTTGTAAGCCTTCCAAGCAGAAGCAGTCCCCATCGAATGCGCGTCAGCATATTCAGACAGAACATCCTCAAAATCGCCAGAATAGCCGACCTCACCTTCTATCATGTCGGTCATTTTTGACCAAGTCACTGAGAATTTATCGACCAAATCGCTGTGCGTCAACTCTTCAGCCGCTTCTTCTTCGGCCAGTTTGACGCTCGGATCAACATTTTTCAAAATTAGCTCATCAATTGATTTTTTCGTGTCCGCATCCATTGTGCCATCCAAGTATTTCTCGAAAGCGTCCTGCATTCCAAAGACATCTGGATGCGTATTGCTATATTCATCAAGTAACTTCTTAAAATCCTCTGCATCTTCCCCCAAGCTATCAAGCATGTCCATTGTATCAATAAATGTCATTTGATTATAATTGCCAGTTCCATCGTCCACCTCGAGATATTCAGAGACTATATCATCGTGTGTTACGACTTTTTCTTCTTTTTCTTTTTTTGCTTCCTCTGCCGCCTTCGCCGCCGCTTCTTCTTCGGCTTTCTTTTTTGCTTCTTCTTCAGCTTTCTGCTTGGCCTCCTCCTCGGCTTTCTTCTGAGCTTCCTCTTCAGCTTTTTTCTTAGCCTCTTCTTCTGCGGCCTTCTTGGCTTCTTCCTCTGCTTTTTTCGCCGCTTCCTCTGCCGCTTTCTTAGCTTCCTCTTCTGCCTTCTTTGCGGCCTCTTCCTCGGCCTTTTTCTTTTCCTCTTCCAATTGCTGTTTGTGTTCGCTGTACTTGTCGAGGATCATATCAACTTCTTTTTTCTCTTCGTGCGAAAGTTCCGTCCCGGACAAATACTGATCCCAGACCTCGTAATCCTCCATGCCGTGTTCTTTCGCAATATCGCCAATCGCGTCCAGAAGCTGATCTTGGTCAAAAGAATCCATATCCATAACGCCAAGGACATCATCCAGCGCCGCCGTCTCATACTGATCCGCAAGCTCGGCATGGTGTTCCTCGTCCGCTTGCTGTTGCTCCTTGAGCGCAACCCATTCTTTGAATGTCGTGTCGGTGACTGGGTGATGGTTGCCGTCCTTGTCGAGATAATAGTCCTTCGATCCGGGCTTGCTGAACTTCGGATAGATATACTTCAAAGTGCAACGGCAGTTATATACCAAAGACGGGTCTGCGCTCGGATCGCCCGGATACATGATTTCCATACCGTCCACCCGGAACGGCTCGTCCACATCAACGATCTGCCCGTCCAGAGCCGCATGGGTTTCGCGCACACGGTCATCGTTTGCCGCCAACCACTGCTTTTTCATCTGGATGCCAGATTCCTCGGCCTGTTTCATCCCCTCCAGCCGTCCAGCGTTTTCAGCGCTGGTCATTGCCGTCCGGGCCGTTCGCACCATCGCCGCCTCGTTCTGGTCGGACACAGCGGTCGAAAGCGAATCTGCGATCTCTGGAATAGTCCGGCCCTGAAGGATGCCCTGTGTGATTGCACTGTTGACCTTTTTCTCGTTCCAAGCCTTGTCCTTTTTGTCGTTGACCTTTTTCTGCGGCAGGAGCTTTGGATCGTCCTTGATCAGCCGAGCCACCGTGTTGGAATCGTACATGGAAAAGCTAACAGACGCGCCGAGTTCCTTTTCCAACTCATAACCTTGATAGTTGGCATTCGTAACGAACACATTCTTCGTCTCGCCGTTCACAATATCGACAGCTTTTTTGTTGGCGCTATTAACCACGTCCAGCAAGTGGGCTTTCTTTTCTTCCCAGAGCTTACCTTGGAATTGCTGTCCGGCTTCCCACTTGTTGTACTCTTCCTGCGTCATTTCGCCGCTTGCAACCTTCGCGAGTTTGGCTTCCGACTTCACCTTGTGGGCCTCTTTGAAATCGATGATTGTCTGCCGCATCTCGTTGTAAGCGCGTCTGTAAACTGTCTTGATCTTTTTCTCGATTGCGTCCACCGTTTGGTCGGTTGCCTTGTTCGCCGCATCCGCGATGACCGTCTTTGCCACCAGCAATCACCCACTCTCGTTCAGAATAGCCGTATTTTCAACAGAAACGGCCCTCTGGCGCGTTTTGCCGCTTCGGTCGATAGTTTTATCGTTCGGCTATACAAACGCGCCAGAAGCCCTAAAAACGGCCTTAAATCAAATTCTCGGTTTCATCGCTATATCCGTCCTCGAACCGCGCACCTTCTTCGATCGACTTCTTTTCGAGGATACTCTTGACTTCATCGACCGTTACGTTCGGAAGCTTGGACAGGATAGTTTCGTCATCCAGCCATTGAGCCTCCATGACCACCATTTGAACTTGTTCCATTTGGTTACTAATTCGGTTCCTTTTAAAGACGGGCATATCGTCAACACCGATCAGCTTGAGTATCTGCCGCACAAACTGAATGATCTCAAACTCGAAATCGTCCGCTTCCTCGTCCATTGGCTGGTAAGCCGCATCGATGTGGTCATTTGTAGCACCAGCCGCCACGGTGTGTACATCCAGCGCTCCAAAGCTCTCATAAATCAGAGATTTCAACTCGGAAAGGCATTCCTTGTGCGAGTTGACCGGAACTTCCTGCACGAAAGGAGTGACACTGCTATTCTCTGTGTCCGCAACAGCAATGTGGAGGAATTTTAGCTTGTCGCGGAACTTGATGGTTTCCTCGTCCGTCATGCCATTGGCGTTTCCGATAATCCAGTAAATCTGAGCGCAATCGTTGACCGAGTTGGCCAGACCGGAATTGATCATATCGTAAGCGTCAATCATAGATTTGATTCCAGACAGCGCAGAAGTGTGCATGCTGTTTCCGTACATCGGGAAAACCGGAAGGTTGCCGTAATTCGTCTCACCGATCACAACATCGCCGTCTGCTTCGCTGTGCTGGATGATCTGGATATAAGCCCTCTTCGGCTCGATTTCTTCCAAGTCAAGACCGATCCTGTTCGGCTTGGTTCTATAAGTCGTGTAGCCATCCTCCTCATAGAAGACAACTGTCACAGGCTTTTTGTCCCAATCTACCGACCAGAACCGAGCGCCAGCCTTGAGAGTGCCATCGTACTCATCGAATAAAGGCATAAACTCCGTCATCGGAAAGCAATGTCCTCGGTCATTGTTCCAAAATCCATAAGACACACCGTGCTTGAGTGCTTCCTTGGCGGTTTTGAAGACAAAGGTGTCGAACTCAAAGCCCAAACGCTCCTTGGTGGTAAGCTCCCGTTCGGTGCTTTCAGAGTTTTCGTCCGTACTTTCCGACTTCTTCGCATCGTTTGCAAAGTCGATCCCGTTGCCGAGTGAGTAAGTGAGCCGCTGTACGATCAAGCGATGCAGGAAGTTAGAACACATCTGGATATTTGTCGCTGTGAAATCCGGAACTGCCGCACCCGTAATACTATACAAGCGCTTTACGCTCTCGAGAATCGCCGTGTTGCGCTGTTTGTAATACTCATCGGCCTCAAGCGCAAACTTGAAGTCATCGCTCTGCCGATATTCCGCGATGGCAGTCTGGAGAAACTTGACCTTGTCCGTTGCTTCGAGAAAGTCCTGATATGTTTTAAGCATCCTCGTTCACCTCTTTTTCGGTTTTGTCTTTTTCGCCAATCAGCCAGCCCTCCGGAAGCCCAAACGCCCAGTCTCGGAACACATGCCACTCAGTCAGCTTGTGTCCCTTGCGCTGTTTGCAGATCTGCCGGAGCGCCGCATAGCTCATCATGACCGTTCTGCGCTGAATGAATCCACTCGGCAGATTCTCAATAATTCGCCGCCAGTAAATCTGCTTTTTCTGCTCTGTGTCAGCAGAGAGGAAGAATCCGCGCTCTACTTCCAGCCAGTTGATGATCGAATCATCTACTTCGTTTGTAAACATTTCTTTCGTGAACTTGCTCTTCGTGATTGTGTGCATTGTGCTACAAGACAACTTTTCCACGCCAGCCCTATAAGTATCAAACTCTTTCCACCAGTACAAAGGAGCTTCGATCTCTGCCCACACCTCGATCAACCGGAGATGCTTGCAATGCTCCGTCCCGGCATTACTGAGCCACTCAGAAAGCTCTCGGTCTTTCTCCCCAATGTAGCCTTGGTGAGTGTCGCTCTTGGCCCAGCTGTCATACGGATTCCGCATCGCATGGATAGCTGGGCCGATTCCTGCTACTTCCAACGTCCTGATTTTAATCATACCGCACTCTCCTTTGCTCGAATGGTGATTTGTATTCTTCGCCGCTTCTGCGGTCAAAGTGCCGTGCTACACAAGCCGCGCTGTCCGGAGCGTCATCGTGTTCAGCGTCTTCCGTATAGTCCATGATTTGAGCGAGATACTCCTTATCGGTTGAATCCAACCAGACGATGTTCGGCCACCACTTTCGGAGATACTCGCTGATCTTCTGGTATTTGTTCTCCTTCTCGTGATAGAGCCGCACAGGCATGTTCGGCTTCTTTCTCCGGATTTCCTTCATCAGGAAGCCCTTGTCCGCATTGCTTTCACAATAGATCGGAGCGCACATCATCGCTTCGGCTTCTTCCAGCGCAGTATCGAGAACCGTGTCCACATGCCTTTGCCACATTCGACCGTACATATAGAGCTTGTCCCCGATACGCTTGCCGCAAGTGAAAGCCGTCCAGTCCTCGCCGCCATACGCCGCATCGATGTGCGCGATGCCGTCCCGGAGGAACGACTTGTCGGTGAAAAACTCAGGAGAAGTATCAAAGAGCGCGTTTTCGACTGCGATATGTTGTAGCTCATAGTTAGCCGCAAACAGAGACGGAGACATCGACTTTCGGATAGACTCCAATTCCTCGTCCGAGATGATCTTTTTGATTTCCGGGTGATAGCAATTGAACTTCACCGAATCCGGCATGATGGTAAAAGCGTCCTCGCGATGCCACGGTGTGCCTGTGTTGAAAATCCGGCCATCGCGATTCTTGATGTTCTGCAACTCCTGATAGATGGTTTTCGTCCTGTCCCGTTCAGCCTTGCTGACACGATCCTGAACGTTGACTATATCGTCCGTGAAGATTCGGTCGAAGTGCTTACCCGTAATGGACGCGCCAGTACCGATTCCGATCAGCTGGCTTGTGCCTCGGTTGTCCGAGGAGAGGTTGGTGTTGACCTCCGTTGCCGATTGGACGGTCAATCCGAGATTCACACCGTAAATACAGTTAGCCAAATATTGTGTGTGCGGATCAGCAAGTATTTTCTGAACCTGCTTTATGACCTCCTTGACATCGCTGTCGGTTTTTCGCATGAACATCGTTCGCTTGTTCGGCAAGAGCAAGCAAATCAGAGAGAGCGCAATAGACACACAAGTGGTCTTGTAAGTGCCACGGCTGGCCTGAAGCGTTTTGTCCTCTTTGCCACGAACCATATCAATGATCCAGCTGTTATGCAAAGAGCCGAGCTTTGTAAAGCCCAGCATCTTCGCATAATCGGCAGGACGGTTCAGAAGGAAATCAACAGCCGTTTTCCTGTCCATCCAGCACCGCCTTCTCTACCTCATCGATTACACTCTGCTCGACATCGGCAACCATAACCTTGTCCACGGGCTTTTCGCCAATGGTATCTCGGATGACTTCAAACGCCTTGGTATTACCGGACAAAGCCTCTTTCAGGATGGCATTGCTCATGGCCGTTTGGGCCTGAACAGTCCGGCCCTTTTTGTCTGTAATATCGCCGCTCAAAAGTGCGAGAAGCTCCTCGCGGAGCGTTTTCCGTTTATTTCGCGCCGCCACGGCCTTTTTCTGGGCCTCTACGGCACGCAAGTCCCCCGCAACGAAAGGATGTCCCACCGGGATCGGCTGGCCGTTCAGTGGCGAAACAGCGCGGTTTGTGGCGGTCTCGTTTTCACTCATAGAATCCAGCCTCCTTTCGGTTTCGGTCGTACTCTTTCAGCTGGCGCTCCAAGCGATGGAGGTTTTTA
>Ga0247611_10007561_pt1 | contig 13592 bp, 21 predicted proteins | sample 177DNAGHGhighgp2_FD_192422 | JGI IMG/M metagenome (GOLD analysis project Ga0247611, IMG submission 192422) | Sheep rumen microbial communities from Palmerston North, Manawatu-Wanganui, New Zealand - 1770 DNA GHGhigh gp2 | ecosystem: Host-associated > Mammals > Digestive system > Stomach > Rumen... | reverse complement strand
TTATCTTCTTGGGTACGATATTTATTGTATCCTACTTGTTTTCCTAATTTCTTTGAACCGTCTAATGTTGAAACGGTCAAATCCATTTTAACAATTTGTTTTTCTGGTAATGGTCTAGCCATAATTTCTCTCCTTATAAATAAATCATAACAGATAACGATTTATTTCATTATCTGTTTTTATTTATCTAAAATTAAAGGATAAAATATGATTATGAATTAAGATAAATAATTATATAAAGCAAATGAGATGAAAATTGGTGCTTCTCATCTCATTCTAAACACAATAAACTAATGAGGAGTTTATCATGTCTAATGATATTTATTCATATATTAAAGAAAATTTCGGTATAGAAATTACTGATTATCAATTTAAAAGAGATTATATTAAAGAACCATTGAAAATTACTAAAAATGGTGTAGGTAATGAATTACCATTTAAAGAAGATTTAGAATATTTATATTTAATATTAAATTTACCTGTTAGTTTAATATCATTAATATTTAATTTAACATCATCACCAATAAGAAAATATATTAAAAAATTTAATTTATATAAGTCAAAAGAATTGTTTTTAAAATGTAAAAATAATAGTATGATAAGGAAATATGGTGTAAATAATGTTTTTAAATTACCAACATATCAAAATAAAATAAAAGAAACTAAATTAAAAAAATATGGTAGTTCATCTTATCAATATTATGATAAGATGAAAGAAACTAAATTAAAAAAATATGGTAGTTCATCATATCATAATATTGATAAGATGAAAGAAACAATTTTTAAAAAATATGGTGTTAATAATATTTCACAAGTTAATGATATAAAAAAGAAAAAAGAAAAAACTTTTTTAGAACATTATGGAGTTATAAACAATTTTCAAAGAGAAGAAATTAAAATTAAATGTAATAATGAAATTGGTAAGGAAAAAAGAAATTTAACAATGCAATTAAATAAAACTTTTTGTTCATCAAAAAGAGAAGATGAGATATATAATTTATTAATACAAAAATATCCTAATACAATAAGACAATATAGATCTGATTTATACCCATTTAATTGTGATTTTTACATTCCCGAAATTGATACATATATTGAATATAATGGATTTTGGCATCATGGAAGAAAACCTTATATTGGAACAAATGAACAAAAAGAAATTGTTAAATTATGGGAAAAAAGAAGTAAAGAAATTAATGATAAAGGTGAATTAAAAAAGAGTTATGATATTGCTATTCATGTTTGGACTATATCTGATCCATTAAAAAGAAAGACCGCTAAAGATAACGGTCTTAATTGGATAGAATTTTTCACAATAGAAGAATTTATGAATTGGTATAATTTACTTACCTGATGATCCAATACCACCAGTTCTTTCACCAAATGATTTATCATCTTCTGTAATACCATATGGTAAGAAAATCATTTGACAGATTCTATCTCCTTTTTCAATTTTAAGAGTTTCTAATCCTTCATTACGAAGTTTTACCCAAATATGTCCTTCATTACCTGTGTTATTATAATATGAAGAATCAATTACACCAATTGTATTAGCAAGTCTTGTATAATATTTAAATCCTAAACTAGATCTAGGAAATGCGCCCATAAACCAACCTTCTTTAATTATACATTTTAATCCTGTTGGAAATTTATGTTCTTCACCAGGAACTAATGTCACTTCATATGGTGAATAAATATCATATCCGGCACTATTAGGGTCTGAACGAGTTGGCATTTCAATATCATCTAATACACCATCATATGTATGTTCATTATTATCACCAAAATCTTTTCTCCATTGCTCATAACTAACTTTTTCAAATTTTGCAACTTTTTCCATTAATTATCTCCTTAAATAACTATAATCATCATCACCACTCAATTCAAAATCAGCATCATCAGAGAAATAACAATATACTGGTTTAATTCTTACATTATTTTTATCAATGTTATAACCTAATGTTTTTGATATACGTTCTGCCCATATATTAATAAGATATTCTCTATCTTCTTCATGTAAAGGATATAAAAAGTGACCATATGGGTACCAGTCACCTTTTTTATATGTTACACCATTATCCTTTATTAATCTTGGTTGGTCTTTATCAAGAATATATTGAACAACATATCCATATAATCCTATTCTATCTGCTTTTAACATTAAAAACACTCCATTATTTTATTTTCTATATTATAATAACATAAAAAAATCTTTTTGTCAACTATTATTATAGATAAATAATTTTATAATGAGAAAAATAGGAGAAATTAATGATTAATCAAGTAAATTCTCAACCAATGATTAGTTGCCCTCAAATGAATATGCCAAAACAAGAAGCAAAAAATCTTATTATTTCACCATCTTTAATGATGATGTTATTAGAATGGGCAAGTAAATTAGGTGATAATGATATTGTTTTACATCAAGCATTAGAAAATATGATGTCATTTAATGATGGTATTAATCCATTAAAAATAGATTGTTTTGAAGTAATTGTTCCAAAAACTGTTGAAACAATAGAACCTTGTGTAGAAGAAGAACCTTGTCAAGATTGTCCTTGTGCAACTGATGAAGATATTTCTTGTGCAAGTGAATTAGGTCAATGTTTGGCAAATGCTGGTGTAGATATTTCTAATGTTCCATATTCAGATGTTGCTCCAATGATTATTCAAGCAAGAGATAATGAAGATTTAGAAGGTTATGGTGCTTCAAATCATGAAATTGAAAGTTTTTGGGATGGTTATGAATCAGTAAATCCTGTTGAAATACCTTGTTGTGAAGAACCTTGTGAACAATGCTGTTGTGATGAAGAATGTGTATCAAATGATTTACAAACAGAAATTGAAAAAATAATTAATTCTTGCGCAGGATAATATAATGAAAACAATTTTACCAGAAAATAGAATGATTTTTTCAGAAATTGAAGGATCAACATTAACTCCAATACAAATATCATTGGAAGGATCAACAAATTATGAAATTGAATTAATATCTGGTAAATTACCTAATGGTATTATATTTAATATTGAAAATAATTGTGTAGAAGGTACATTAGAATTAGTTCCTGAAACAACTACATATTATTTTACTTTTAAAGCAACTGATTTGGATACCAATGAAACATTTGAAAAATGGTATTCAGCAGAAGTAATAACATTAAATACTGAATGGGATGATAATAATGTATCTAATTTAATAATATATGAAAAACAATTTTTTCAATATCAGTACAATTTAATTAATCCAGAGGGTAATGAAATATTTAAAAAGATTTCTGGTGAATTACCAGAAGGATTATCATTATCTGAAACTGGATTATTATATGGTGTTCCAGAAGAAGATAGAGAAGATTTATATTATTTTAGAATAGGTGTTTATAGAGGTGAAAGATTAATATACCAAACACCAGAAGAAGATTCTAAACTTTTATCAATAAAAGTTAAAGATATATCTGAATTAAATGAACCAATTTGGATAACTGATGCTGGAATATTAGATTATATTGATTATAATGTAGAAAAACAATTACAAGTAATTGCACATGATTTTAAAAATAGAGATGTATATTATGAATTAAAAGGATCTAATTTACCAAAAGGTATTGATTGGACAACAAGTGGTGAAGATTCTTCTTTAAATACTGGTAAATTATATGGTATTTGTCAAACTAAAGTTTCAAAAAGTGATTGGTATTTTGAAGTTATACCATATGTTATGGATAATGGTACAAAAATATCCGGTGAAAAAAGAAAATTTGAACTTGTTACTAATGCTTTACAAGAAGATGATTTAATTACATGGATTACAGAATCATTAGAACCTGTAAAAATCGGATATTCATATAATTTAAAAATTGAAGCAAAATCTGGTAATAAAATAATTTTTGAAATAGCATCTGGTGAATTACCTAAAGGATTGTATTTTAATAAAAATGGTGAAATATATGGTACAGTTGATTATCAAGATTTAGGAGAATATGAATTTTTTGTAAAAGCATATACTTCAAATGCTTTTTCAGTAAAAAGATTTGTTTTAAATGTTGAAGATGGATTAAGTAAAAATGCTTTAGATGTATTTCTATATATTAATAAAGAATATCAAGAAAGTTATCAAGATATGCTTTTACCATTTGATAGAACATCTGCATATAAGTCTTATAATCCATTATATAAATCACCATCTTCACCTAGAATAGATATTGCTACATTAAATACTTGGGATAATGTTTTATTAAAATATAAATTTGAAAATTTTAATAGTCCTATTGACATATATATGTGGGAAACAAAAAAGAAATCATTATCTAATTGTGATTTTTTCTATAAAAGTTTTGATGAATCAAATAAAAATTCTGAATTAATAAAATTAAAAAAACATGAAGAATATATTGAATATACAGATTTTGATGATAATCCAGTATTAAATAATAATTCTTTAGAAAGATTTTCAAATGAAACTATAGAAGAAAATCAATTTGGTAGAGAATTTAGACCAGGATATATTAGAGAACCGATATATGAAATGTATGCAAAAGTGATTTATGAAGATTTAGATGGAAATATAATAACAGATTCATCACACATGGAAGATTTTAAAACCGGTAAAATTAATGATAATGAATATATTTACTATGATATAAATTTAGAAACTGATCAAATACATTATTATTATATAAATTTAGAAACTGGTGATAATTATATAATAAAAAAACCTATAAATTATCCTTATGATAATATTTTTGATTATGCTTGGTTTGGAAGAAAATTTGTTTTTGTTAATAATCAAAAAATATATATAACAGAAATTTCTGAAGGAAGATATTATGAAATAGATTCTAAAAGAATTGTTAAACAAGATGAACCAATTTATATCAGAATAGAAACATTATTAACTGGTGAAGAAGAAATATTTAAATATGTTATAAGAAATGGCGAAGAATATCTTGTTGAAGCATTAAAAGAAAAAACATATGTTTCGTATGATCCTTATAATAATGAATCTAATGATGAATATATAATTGATCCTAAAACATATAATAAAATTATGTATGAAGATAATGTAAATAATTATTATCGTTTTGTTTCATCAACAATTACATATCAAACAACTTCAATAAATGCCATTAGAGATATTTTTGCATTACCTATTAATGTTGAGAAATATGATGGAAAATTATTATATAAAATAGGAAATCAAGAAATTATTGATAGAGAAATAATAAAACAAGTATATAACATAACTGAAGAAAATGGTTTATATTATGCAGAATTTGATGATGAAAATGGTGATAAATCAGCATTTTATATATATTATAAAATTGATGATGATACATTTAAACAAGTTTATCATAAATTAAATGATAATACATATGAACCATTAATTCAAAAAGAACTTATGTTAGAGGGTGAAGTTGATTATAATTTACACACAATATATAAAAAAGGATCTAATATACCATTTAGTAATGCAATATTTAATTTTCCTGATGGTAGAAAATATATTTGTGAAAAATGTGAAGATAATGTATCATATGCTTGGTTTGAAATTAAAGAAATAGAAAATCCTTATATATATTATGCTGAAGATAATCAATTTTATGGTTATCCTAAAGATATTGTTTTGCCAAATGTTAATGATGAGCATGTTAAAGATAATCAAGTAAAATTTTTAGATATAGAAGAAGAAAAGAATCTTTTACCAGAATATATGGAAAAAGAATACGCACCAACATTGCCATTATTTTTTGCAATTCCTTACTCACATGATTCAGTATTAAAAAATATTAATGCATATGAAAAAGAAGGTAATTATTGGTATGGTAGAAAATTTATCTTTTATGAAGTTCATTTTGAGCCAAAATATGAAAATGCTGACACTTTTACTATTGACTTTTATAATCATGTTAATGAAAACTCACCAGAATTCAAATTAATTTAATTGACAAAGGAATTTTTTTGAGTTATAATATCATATATAAAAATATATGAGGATAAAATTATGGCACAATCATATTTTGAAGGAATATCATTAATAGAATTATCTGATTATGATTTATATTATAGATTTAGAAAATTAGAAAATACTTTAACAATTGCTGAATCAAGTAAATTTGTAAATTTTGAAACAAAAACTCAAATGAGAGAGTTTTATGATATGTATGTTGCCGAACTTGACAGAAGAATTGATGAAGGATTACTTTCAACAGATGAATTAGACGAAATTGATGAAAAAGTTGATAATCAATTAGAAGAAGAAAAGAAAAATGGATAATATAACAATATTAGATAATAGAGTTATTGATGATAAAGGCAACATTGTTTATTTTGATGATGCCTTAATAGAGTTATTATACAAAGGTTTAAAACCAGAAGAAGCAATATTTCCAAAAGATGATGAAGAAGTTAGATTATTTAATGAATTTGCTTATGAAAATTTTGATGATGACAGATATATTCTTCCTAATAAATTGAAAACCATTGAAGAAAGAAAACATGAATGGTTTTATCCTCAAAAATATGATGAAATAGATTTAAAAGAACATTTTGTAAATCTTTGTCAAAACGATATAGAGAAAAATCGTGTTTTAGAAGAATTAAATATGTTTATTGAAAGAGATATGGAAAAGTTTTTAAGATTTTGTATATATTTTTCGGATATGATTAAAGAAAATAATTGGGTTGTAGGTGTCGGTCGTGGAAGTAGTTGTGCAAGTTTTATATTATATCTATTAAAAATTCATTTAGTAAATCCAATTAAATATAATCTTAATATTAAGGAATTTTTGAAATAAAATATGAATTATGTATTATAAGAATTATGTTTGAAAAAGTTAATTGTTATATGGAGAAATGTTATGGCAAAAAAGAAAAAGAAAATGAAAAATCCTAAAAATGATTTTAAAAATATCATTGAAGAAGGATTTGTAACAAGTGTTCAAGTAACTAATGATTTAGAGAAACTTTTAGAATGGGATAAAGTGGAAAATAAAGATATCATAAATAATATTCCTGATACTGATACTATTGTAATAATTAAAAAGGAAGATGTATTAGAAAAATTTTATAATGATATTCTTGATAAAAAATATGAAGGATATGCTCCATATATTAATGAATATTTTGTGATTAAAAATGCTATTGTTGAATATTCTGAAAAATATGATTATAATATATATAAAGTTGAATGTGAAGATATTTATGGAAATATTAAACTATTTAATTTAACATCTACTGATTTAGTAGAAAAATTACCATTAAAATGGAAAATTAAATATTTTTTAAATAAAATTAAAAATATTTTTAAAAAGGATAATAATGATTAAAGAAGTTTTTGAATTAGGTGGTTGTACATTATATCATGGAGATTGTGAAGAAATTATTAAAGAAATCCCTGATAAAACTATTACTTTAATACATACTGATCCACCATATGTTATTCATAGTGATGATAATATGGGTGAAATGATGGAAAAGAAAGCAAGAAAATCATATGATAAACTTATTAAAGCAGATATATCAGATGGTTTTAATGTAGGAATTATGTTTCCAGAGTTTATGAGAGTATGTAAAGCAGTAAATTTTCAAATATGGTGTTCTAAAAAACAATTTATTGAATATCTTTTATTAGCATATGGTAAAAAATGGAATTGGCAAGATATTTGTTTATATAGAAATAATGCTTTACCAAATGTTCGTGGAAAATATCAAGATAAAGATTATTGTGTTCATCTATGGAAAGGTAGAACATTAACTGGAACATATCATCAAAAAAGAACAGATTATCATTATAATATTGGTGGTACAAAAGAATGGAATCATCCTGCTTTAAAACCATTAGAACCAATATTAAATATGATTCCTATTGGAAGTGATGAAGGTGATATTGTATTAGATCCATATATGGGAAGTGGAACTACTGGTGAAGCTTGTTTAAGAACTAATAGAAAGTTTATTGGCATAGAAAAAGATAGTGAATTTTTTAATATGGCATGTGAAAGAATTAGGAAAGTATATAATGAGATAAAAGGAGTATGATATGCAATTATTTAAATGTGATTGTTTTAGAGTATTAGATAAATTTAGAGATAAGGGGGTTGATTATGTATTAACTTCTCCACCATATAATAGAAAAAGAAATGACAAATATACTGAATATAATGATAATATAGATGATTATTTTAGTTTTTTAACAACTACAACTGATTTATTACTACAAAAAACTAAAAAATATATTTTTATGAATCTTCAAGCAACTTATTATAATAGAGAAGATGTTTATAAGTATATTGGTCATTATGCTGATAAAATTCAAAATATAATTGTTTGGGAAAAAACAAACCCTACACCAGCTGCTGGTAATTCTATTACAAATGCTTATGAATATATTATTGTTTTAGGTGATTCTTCATTAAAATCTAATACAACTTATACTAAAAATCATATTACTACAAATGTTTGTAAAAATGAATATTGTAAAGTTCATAAAGCAGTTATGAATGAAGAAATTTCTGATTGGATTATTGAGAAATTCACTCAAGAAGGAGAATTAATATTAGATCCGTTTATGGGAACTGGTACAACAGGGGTTTCTTGTAAAAAATATAATCGAGAATTTATAGGAATAGAAAAATCTCAAGAATATTTTGATATTGCTTATAAAAGAATTAATGAAAAAAGTGCTTGACAAAGCACTTTTTTTATGTTATATTCTTTACAGAATTGATTTTAACATTAAGAAAGGGATAAAACAATGGGTTTGGATATGTATTTAAATAAAAGAAAGTATGTTGGTTATGCTAATGATACTGAAGCAGATATTACTACAAAAGATACTAAATGGAATGAAAAAACTCAATCATATGATAAAACAGAAGTAAAAAATCATTATAATAAGGTTAATTATATTATCCAAGAAGTTGGATATTGGAGAAAAGCAAATCAAATCCATAAATGGTTTGTAGATAATTGTTGTAATGGTGAAGATGATTGCAGTCCACATTATTTTGCATATGAAAAACTTTTAGAATTAAAAGAATTATGTCAAAAAGTTTTAAATGTTCTTAATAGTAAAAATCTTTCTGATGAAGAAAAGGAAGAAACTTGTGAAGAATTATTACCAACACAACAAGGATTTTTCTTTGGAACATATACTTATGATGATTGGTATAAGTCACAAGTTGAAAACACAATTAAAATCATTGAAGATGTTGAAAAAGAATATGATGAATGTTATGATAGATTATATTATGAAGCAAGTTGGTAAAGGCAAATACAAATGAATGAAATAGAATATGATCCAAAACAAGCAACTATTACTTGTGATATATGTGGAAAAGTAATTATTGGTGTAGATAATTTTATAAATGCTGGTGATATGGTTGTTTGTTCGGAAGAATGTAAGCAAAAAGCAATTGGAAAGTTTTTTGTTGAAAACTCCTTGACAAGTGAAGAAAGAAATGGTATGTTAATATCATACAAAGATAGATTATGGGCAGGAAAAGACTAAATTGAAAGATTAGAAAAATGAGAGAATATAAAGAAACATTAGAAAACATTGTTAAAATGTATAAAGAAGGTAAAATTATCTTTAAGTGTGATAATTGTGAATCTTCTAATTTTAATTTAATGCTTAATTATAAATTACCTTTACCTATTATTCCTGTGATAATTCTTCATAATGGTAATATGCTTTGCTATAATGAACTTCTATATTATATCGTAAGATGCATTTGTGGTGAAGATATATCACAAGAATATTCAAAATTAGAAGGATATAAACAAAATAATATTGAATCAAAATGGGTTAATATTTTATACTATGAACCATATGATGATAATTTCACAGAAGAAGAATTAAAGTTTTCTTTTGAAATTTTTAATGATAAAAAATATACATCTGAATTTTTTAATGATTATTGTAAAGAACTTAATAAATTGTCTAAAACTCTTGAAAAATATAAATAATTTATTTTTTCTTGACAATTAATAATTTTTATGTTATATCTATATTCAGTTAAATGTTAAAGAAAGGAAATAAAAATGAGTATTGTAATTAGTTCTTTAGTAACAACTTTTACAGAAATGTATAATAAAATTGAATCTTGCTATTTAAAATTATTACATAATCATAATTATGAAATGAGTGAATCATTAAAAGAAACTATTGTTAGTGAGGTTTATAAAATCATTTATGAATATAAAGAAAGAAATTTTTGCAAATTTATAGATATAGCAGTTTTTATAGATGATTATGATAATTTAGCATTAAAACCATTAAATAAAGAAACTTATAGAATGTTTGCTTTAAATAACTACAGATATAGTCAAACATATGGTTGGGATGATGAAAAAAATTGTGAAATAAAAATTATTTAGAGGTAGAAATGAGTAAGGAATTAAGTAATAAGAAGAAGTTAGAAACTGCTCTAAAGATTGCTCTAATAGTATTAAATGAATATGCTGATCGAAAGAATTGGGATTATGATGGTAATGGTAATTGGGGTAAGTTTTTAGGTTCTGATATTAAGAAGTATGGTGGGTCTGCTGAAGATGTTGCTCAATATGCTTTAAATGATATTAAGAATTATGTTAATATTAATGAAATAATGGAGAAATAAATGATGAAAGGGATTTTTTTATCTGCTGTATGTGCTTTATTGGCATCAATTGGGTTAATACTGACAATTTATTGCTGTAAGACATTACTTATTTGGCTTATTAGTCTTGGATTAACAGGGGTAGTAATTTTAACAGGATTATTATTTTTCGTAGGATTTTTTATAACATTTTTTAAGATGTTTTGTACAGAAGAAATTCATTTTAAAATGTATATGCCAAAAAATAAAGAGGAAAAATAAATGAGAAAGTATATAATTACATTAATTCATAAAGCAACATTAGGTGGATTTCCTATGACATTTGGGAATCCTATAACATATGAAGAAATGAAAATAGATGGTTATCTTACAAAAGAAAAATTTACTGAATTAGTTGAATCTTATGAAAAAGCAAATAAATGTGTTTTAGCAATAACTGATGTTACAGGAGAAAAGTAGTGAATTTAAATAATATTGATGTTTTAATTTCAATCAAACAAGTCCCTTTAAAAGAGATAAAACCAGGTTTTTGTGTAGATGAGAATGAAAACACTATATTTAAAACAGAATATAAGGATGCTGATGAAAATGGGGATTATAGACCAATTTGTTATAATTCATCAGGAGAGAGATGGCATGGTGATTATAACACATTAGTAAGAAGTATAATTATTGAATAAATGGGAGATAAATAATGCCATATAAAACAAAAGAATCAGAAAAAATAATTGCTTATGTAGATTGTGATTATAAAGATTTTGATTCATTAGAAGAATATATTAATGATTGTGATTTATGTGAAAGACCATTAGAAGCAATTGAAAGATGTGATGAATTCGCTTTACAATTACCTAAAGCAGAAGATATTGTTGATGATTTAATTGAAAGATTGTATCAGGAAGATATTATTCCAGAAGATTGGGATGAAATTGATGTTAAAAATAATCTCAAGGATTTAGATTGGTTTATGGAAGAATATAATAAACTTGCTGATGAATTTAATAAAAGACAAAATTATAATATCTATCGTGCTAATGGAGTATATGTTTATCCAGAATATTTTAAGGCAGAAATTTATGGAACTTATCCTGAAATAGCAAGAGTAGAAGATGGTAGATATTATGGTCAAGAAGAAATTGCTGAAGTTATTGATAGAATTAATGAAAGAAGTAAAAAAGGATTAAAAGAAATAAAAGAAGAAATGTTAACTGAAGAAAATAAAAAAGTTTTAATGAAATTAAAAGATGATTTAGAAAAATCTGCTTGGGATTCTTTAATAGAAAAATCTAAAAATCATGAAAAACTTAAACGAGCAGTTAAAGAATATTTTGAAAGTCATCCTGAATTGGAAATTCCGAAGAATGAAGAATCTGGATTACCATTTTGGGAAGATGATTTTATGATGACACATAGTGAGGATTAAGAATTGACTTATATAGTATTTCATAAAAAAGTATATGAAACAGAATATACAAAAGTATCTCAAAAATTACCTTTAAGTAAACGATTAGTATTTAATGGTGAAACGAGTGAAATATCAATAAATGCTGATAAAATAATTGCTATTGAAGATAATTGTATATATACAGATTTTCATAAGTTTGATGATTTAATAGAAACTAAAGAAGAAATTGTTAATATATTAAACAAATATTTACCAACAAGTATATTGGAGATTAAAGAATGATTTATAGAACAAGTGAATGGGTAAGTCCAGGACATCCTGATAAAGTAGCAGATTGTATTTCTGAATATATTTTAGATAGATTATTAGAAATTGATCCTGATACAAGATATGCTTTGGAAGTACAGATTAAAGGTGTTTATGTTAATCTTGCTGGAGAAATTACTACAAAAGCAGATGTAGTAATTGGTGATTATATTCATTGGGCAAAAGAAGCTGTTAATAAAATTGGTTATACAAGAGAATATCAACAGAAATGGGGTAAAGAAAATACTATTTGTGGCAATGATTTAATTGGAAGTTGTAATATTTCACAACAATCACCAGAAATTGCTTGTGGTGTAAATACAGATGGTTATGGTGACCAAGGAATCTTCTCTGGATATGCCGAAAGATTTAATCCAGCATTTATGCCAAAAGATAAAGAAATAGCAAGAGAAATTGGTTTAATGCTTTATAATAATGCTTTAGATAGTAATATTGGTGGATTAGATATTAAAACACAAGTTACATTAGATGAAGATGATAGATTAGTTCAATTGATTGTAGCAATTCCAGTATTAGATGATGAAGAATATAAATCAGTTCAAGATTCTGTTATGAAAAAGGTTTATAGTTTATTTACTTCTTATCAATTGAGTATGTCTCAAATAATTATTAATGGAACTGGTATTTATAAACAACATGGACCAATTGCTGATTCAGGAACAACTGGTAGAAAACTTGCAGTAGATTTTTATGGTAATAATGCTCCTATTGGTGGTGGATCTCCTTGGACAAAAGATGGTACAAAAGCAGATTTGACATTGAATCTTTATGCAAGACAAAGAGCAATTCAAGAATTAAAGAAACATACTCTTAAAAATGCTCATCATTGTTTATATCAATTATGTTGTTGTATTGGTAGAAGTAATCTAATTGGAACTTGTAGATTATATAATGATTTTGGAGTTTTAATTGAATCATTCTCAGAAGAATTGGATATTAAACCATCTGAACTTATTGAAAAATATGGATTAAAGAAACCTATTTATTTTAATATGTGTAGAGATGGTATGTTTGAAGATGATGAATATGCTTGGAATAAAGGATAATAAAAATGAGTGTAGAGGATTTAAACTTTATTATGGAACATGCTTATTATAATTGTGAGGCATTACAAATGTATTGTGAACATTGCCAAGAAATAGTTAATAAAGATGATTGGCATATTGATCCTAAATCTGGACAATTATTTCATAAATGTAATAATCCTATTACAATTAAAAGAGGTAAAGAAGTTGAAGGAACAGATGATGAAAAACTTGGTTATA
>Ga0247611_10007559_pt1 | contig 13598 bp, 10 predicted proteins | sample 177DNAGHGhighgp2_FD_192422 | JGI IMG/M metagenome (GOLD analysis project Ga0247611, IMG submission 192422) | Sheep rumen microbial communities from Palmerston North, Manawatu-Wanganui, New Zealand - 1770 DNA GHGhigh gp2 | ecosystem: Host-associated > Mammals > Digestive system > Stomach > Rumen... | reverse complement strand
CTTGAAGGTGTGCGTCCAGGTGAGGTTGAAGTGGGCAGTGAAGCGGGGAACACCAGCAGTACTACTGCCTTGCACGCTGACGGTTTGTGGCGAGCGGTAGGATGCGGCAAACTCAGCACCTACGGTCTTGTTTTTACTGGCGTTCTTGTAGTCCATGATGTGCGTCATGATGAGGTCTTTGGCGCGGTTGTAGAAGCCGTTCAGCTCGAAGTCGAACCCTTTCACCCACCCGTTGCCGGCAAATGACAGCTGGAAGGAGTGTATGCGTTCGGGCAATACCTTCTCGGCAAAGTCGCCCGTAGTACCCTGCAGGGCCTTCACCATCAGGTTTGCTTTACGATAGAAATAAGGTGCATCGACAAACGACTTGCTATAGCTGAGCTTCGCGTTCCACTTGGGACGTAGCAGGATGAGGGCTACACGGGGAGAGAACTCATTGACTTCGCTCTCGTCGGTGCGACGCTTGTAGTCGTAGCGCAAGCCGGCATTGAGAATGAGCGACCGCCACTGGTGCTTCAGCTGCAGGTACACATCGGTGCTGTTTTCGCTGCCCTTGCCGACACGGCGCATCACAGGATGCTCGTTGAACGTCTGTTCGAAGTCGTAGCCTATCTGATAGCGGATGTCGCTCAACTCAAACCGGTTGTACTCTGCTCCGAAGGAGAGCACACCCTTGTGGCTGTCGCCAAAGTTGTAGCCATATCCGCCGTTCACCTGTATGCCGTAGTCCATCTCCTGTCCGTTGATGTATCTGGCTATGCCGCCAAACTTCTTAAAAATGCTGTCGACGGTGGTCGGCAGTCCTAAGGTGCTACCCAGCGTAGGCATGGCAGCGTCGCTGATGGCCTGATACTGGGTCATGTTGGATTTGTCGAGGGTGACGGCATAGTTGAGGTTGAGGCCGCCTAACTGGTGGCTGTAGTTCAGCTCGGCATGGCTTGAATGGGTAGAGAAACTGGGGTCAATGCCATTGTGGGTACAATAGCGGTCATGGTCGTATGACATGCCCAAGGTGGTAGCTGTATAGGGAGCCACGACTTGCGAGAAGTGCGTGTCGTAAAGCAGCTGAAAGCCCTTCCAGTCAAGCTGCAGGCCGATGTCGTAGGAGGGGTTGCTGCCAATGCGTCCGATGTAGATGTCATCGACGGGCATGGGGAGGGGACTCTCCTGCCGGCGCTCTTCGGGAACGGAGCGCTTCTCGCCGCTGTTGCGATAGATGCTGCCCCAGATAAGCAGGTCCAGGTCGAAGTAGCGTTTGCCGAAGACGGCGTCAGCCTTGATCTGTCCGTAGTTGCCCGCGGCAACCTTGGCCTCCAGGCCGTCCACGTCGACACCCTGCTTGGTAATGATGTTGACTACCGCCGTCAGTGCCACACCGCCATAGAGTGACGAGGCAGGGCCGCGCAGCACCTCTATCTGCTTGATTTTTTCCAGCGAGATGCTGAAGTCAGGTGCGGCAGCATTGGTGAAGTAGCTGTTCATGCGGTGTCCGTTGAGCATGATGAGGATTTTCTCCTGCGTGTTGCTGTAGATGCCGCGCATGGCGATGTTGATGTCGTCGTTACAGTCGATGATGTTCATGCCGGGCACGTATGCCGCCAGCACCTCTTGCAAGTTACGCCCGCCGCTGTTTTTTATCATCTCGGCGGTGATGAGCGTGGTGGGCACAGGCACCTCTGCCAGACTCTCTGCCTGGTTGGATGCGGTGGTGATGGTCGCCGTCTTGCCGGCCTTCATGTTGTTCACGATGTCGATAAAGGTGTTCGGGTCGTTGGTCGAGGGAGTGTAGTACGGATTCAGCTCCAGTATCTCTGCCACGTAGTGCTCCGTCTGTTGTATGTCGAAACGTGCCAGATAGCTGAGGGCAATGAGTCGTAGTGCATTCTGGCGCAGGTTCCCCTGGAAACCATTGAGGTTCTTCAACAGCGCATCGCGTGCCTGTTCAATGCGTCCTATCTGGAAGTCGCTCTCGGCTTGGGTATAGATGTCGCGAAACTTGGTATCATCCTGCGCCCCTACGGGGCTAAATAAAAAATAAAAAATAAAAAATAATAAACCCCGCGATATGTACATTGCTATTTTACTCGTTTCCTTCATTCTCTTTTATTTTATCTCTTTTATTTTATACTTTTTATTTTATATTTAGGCCGTAGGCCGCTTTTATTTTAGGGCGAAGCCCGCTTAACCTGCCGCAGGCAGCGTAATGGTAAACTCTGTAAACTCACCCTTGACGGAATCCACGCCGATGTCACCATTGTGGTTCTGGATGATCTCACGGCTCAGGTAGAGTCCTACACCCGCTGCCTCGCCAGTAGTCTTGGTGGTGAAGAACGGGTCGAAGATCTTGCTGAGAATCTTTTCCTCGATGCCGATGCCGTTGTCGCGTATCTTCAGGAGATACTGTCCATCGACGATGGTGGCAATGAGCGACACCTCTGGCTGATAGGCAGCCTGCTGTGCTTTCTTCACGACGGCATAGACGGCATTGCCCAGCAGGCTCATGATGGTTTTGCTGAGCATGTCGGGATTGCCGTGCAGAGGCATGGCAACGTCAGGCAGTTGGAATATGGCCTGGACGTGGTATTGCTCCTTCTCCTGGGTGAAATAGGTGTTGACCATGTCCCTGCTCTGTTTCAGCACGGGCAGCAGATCCATGTCGACATAGCCTCCGGTGCGGTCTTTCAGCATCTCCTCCATCGCCTTGAGCGTACGGGTGGTGTTCTGGCCATACTGGTTGACGGACTCTAAGTTCTGGGTCAGCATGCCGAGCACGTCCTGCATGTCCTCATAGTCGTCTTCGTTGATGACGTCCTTGTTGTTGTCAATGTCTTCCTTGAGGTCTTTCAGCAGGTCGTTGGACATCTTGGAGAAGTTGATGATGTAGTTCATCGGGTTCAGGATGCGGTCAATGAGACCCTCGGTCAGCTTACCTACCGAAGCCATCTTCTCCTGGCGTATCAGCTTGTGCTGGGCCTTGTGGAGGTCATTGAGTGCCTGCTCCAGACTCTTGGATTTCTCCTCGATTTCATTCTTCTGCTTGACGACCTCGGAGGTACGCTCTTCGATGATGTGCTCGAGCTTGATTTTGTCCTTCTGCAACCGCCTCAGACGGTAGCGGAACAGCTGATAGACGAGGCAGACGAAGACGATGAGGTAGATGACAGTCATATACCAGCGCATCAGCAGTGGGAAGGCGATGCTGAAGTTGACGGTGGCAACGTCCGACAGCTCGCCGTTGGCCAGCTGGGCCTGTATGCTGAGCGTGAACGAGCCGTAGGGCAGGTTCAGGAATTCCACGTCCTGCTTGTCGGACCATGAACTCCACTTGCTGTCGTTCAGTTTATAGCGATACAGCGTCTTGCCCGAGAGTGGTGCGTAGTCGAGGGTGTAGTAGAAGTGCAGATGTCCTTCGTCGCTGCCTAACGGCGGCAATTGCTTCGGCATGTCGCCGTATCCTCCCCACAGCACGCTGTCGGTGCCCATGATGATGGAGCGGAACCGTATGTGATTGCTGACAGCGAGTTTGGCAAGGTCTTTCTTGCCAGCATCGATGACGGCGAGGATTTCGTCACCGCCAATCCATATTTGGTCGCCATACTGGTACTGTGCGATGATCTCGATGTCGCTGACGGGCTTGAGCAGTGCGCTGGGCAGGTTGTCGATGGGTTCGCGTGGCTTGCCAGGGTCCTTGCCGCGCATCTCGCCGTGCACATTCTTGAACCAGAGTTCTCCGTTTTTGCCTTGGCGTATTTCGGTGACCAGCGGGAGCTCGTTCACTTGTTGCATGCGCCGTTCTCCCTGATAGAGCCATACGCCGTCTGGTTCGCCGGCATAGACCTTGTCACCGTCTATCAGCATGGCAGTGGTGGCATTCGACGTCATCCTGCTGATGCTGCCATTGGGCAGAATCTTGTAAATACCGCTGGATGTGGCCACGAGCAGTCCGTTGCGGCTGGGACACATGGTCCAGCAGATATTGTTGATTTCGGCAATGCGCTTGCACTGCCGGTCGGTAATGCAGAAGAGTCCGTTGGTGCAGCCGACATATATCTTGCCGTTGTAGGCCATGATGGTGTGCACCTCGCCAGTCAGACCGTCCTTGGGCAACAGGTAGCTGTATACCGACGGCAGCTCTATGGCGAAGATGCCATGTGCTGTTGCTCCCCACAGTATGCCGTGTCCGTCGTAGACGACGTAGGATACATGGTTGGAACAGAGGCCGTTCTCCTCGGTGATGGTATACAGGGTGCGGTCATGTTCATCAGCGATGATAAGACCATGGTTCTTCTTGACCTTGACCTTGAGTCCGCCGTCCAACTCCTCCGTCTGGGTGATGTCCTCAAGGAGGGCATTTTTGTCTCCCTCCTTCAGTGCTTCCACCGATATGATTTCCGACTCCACGCCGATGCGGAAGTTGGTGTTGGTGCGCTTTTTGGGAATAATAAGAGGAGTGGATTTCTTGGTGTCGACCTCATAGATGATGTTGTCGCTGGCTACAAACTGTAGCGTTTCACCGTCCTCGAAGATTTCAACCACTTCGCCCTTGAAGTCTTTTGTGTCGCCTATTTGCTCCAGGTACAACTCGCCATTGGGACGTTTCTGCACACGTGCAAATAGGTTGTATCCGCCCACCCAGATGTTGTCCTTGCTGTCGCGTAAGACCACTGTGATACGGTTGATGTCCCGTGTATGGAGGATGCGCCATTGTGCACGGTCGTAGTAGAGCAGGCCCTCGAAGTTGGCAACGAACACCGTTCCGTCCTCGCCAATCTCTATGTCGTAGTTGCGGTTGTGCGCGTTGTATTCGGCTGCTGTATAGTTGCGAATGTGGGGAAGTCCCTGTGCATGCAACTGTGAAGAGTGAAAAGTGAAGAAGGAAAGATTGGCTACCGCACAGAGTTGCAACAGCACAAACAGTACGACAGACTTAGACACTTTGATCTTCACATTCCCAGGTCTCTTGTTTTTGATAATCATGGGCAGTAGCAAATTATTTACTATTGGCTTTTTATCTTTCTGTATGGTATACCCTTTCCGATGTAATAGTTCCACTCTTCTTTCGTGAAGTCGCGTTTGATGTTCTGACGGATGCGCTTGGCTATTACCGGCAGGGAGATGAGATATTCGCTGACGGTGCCGTTATACTGCCCCGTCCAGATGTAGTTCTTGTCGTTGTTGAAGGTGAAGTCAGTCAGCCAGCTGTTCGACTGGAACAGCGTGATGGGTTTGATCTGTGCTTCGCTGGTCATCCAGAAGAGCAGCTTGCCGTCGTAGCTGGACGAGTAGAGGCGTCGGCCGTTGAATTTCAACTTGGTAACCTGTGAGAGATGTCCCACCAGTTTCTGCATCTTGCCGTTGGCGGTGGTGAGCCAGACGGTGCCGTCGGACATGCCGTATGCAGTGAGGTGCTCGTTCTTGGAACTGGCAAAGGCCGTCACCTGTCCGCTGACGGGAACCTTCTCGTTGGTGATGTCGTCAAGGGTGCTGACGAGATGCATGTGTCCGCGATTGTCGAAGAGTAGGGGCTTGTAGTCTCGTCTTCCGGCACAGGCAATCTTGAATTTGAGCTGGCGTGTGCCGATAATCTTGTCGCTGGCGGTGTCGAGCAAGGCGATGTTGTTCGTGCCGATAATCAGCAGCTGTTTGCCGTCGTTCATATACTCCAGGGCGAAGGGTTGCGTGACTTGCTGAAGATAGACGGTCTGGATGTGTTTGCCGTCGACTATCACCAAGTGTCCGCTGAGGCTGATGGCATATATCTTGCCATTCGATACTGAGTAGACGTCGCGGAAACAGTAGTTCTTGTCGCTCAACAGTCGTGTGGTATGCAGCTGTTCTCCTTGTAGCTTATGTACGAAAATCTCACCGTAGGTGCTGACAGTCAGCAGCCGTCCGTCCTTGCCGAAGACGATGCGCGGGATGCTGCCATTGTGGACATTCCAGTAGCGTTGGCTGCCTGCGGCCTGCGTGAGTGCCTGGAACACGGCGGGATTATACAAATCGCCGTTGTAGTCGTTGGTGAAGAGATAGGAAGCGTATGCCAGCATGGTACCCATCTCTTTGTCGCCGGTCTGGTAGATGGAGTATGACTGCGACCCGAGTGTACGTCCTAACGAGATGTAGTTCAGCGTGTCGGCTACCAGCTTGGCATGCTCGGCTTGTCGGCGCTGTTCGTCGGCTTCCTGGCGCTGGCGCTCCACCATCTGGTAGGCATTCATGGCCTCGTTGGCTGAGAGCTCGGCAATGCCCTGTGCCTCAAGGGCTTTCTTTCGTTCTTCCTCCGAGCGGAGGGTCATCTCCTGGGCTATCTCCGACTGGCGGATGGCCTCTTGGCTGCGCTCCTCTGACAGTGCCTGCTGGCCGAAGGCTATCTCCTCCATCTGTTTGCTGACGCGCCGGTCGATGGCCGACTGCTTGGCCTGCTCCCGCAGCACGTTGAGTTGTGTCTCCAACTCGTTGATGCGCTCACCATGACTTCGACGCATATAGAGTGCTGCCGCTACCGATGCCAGCAGCAGGAATCCCAAACACCCGATGACTATCTTTTGTCTCTTCACTTCCTTTTCAGTACTAACATGGTGATGTCGTCACTCTGTTCAGCCCCGTCTACAAAGCCTTCGATGCCGGCTTTGACGGCCTCCACGATTTCCTGGCTGCTCTTGTCGGCCATGCTGCCGAGGATGTTGTCCAGCCGCTCAGTACCAAACTCCACAAAGTCGGGGTTCATAGCCTCAGGCACACCGTCGGTAAACATCACCAGCGTGTCGCCATGCTCCAGCTGTAGCGTTTGTTCCTGGTAGGTGATGCCGTCGAAGGCGCCGACGATGATGTTGTTCGATGTAGATAGTTCCTCAACGGTTCCGTTGGCACGCAATACGTGGGGTGGGTTATGGCCGGCATTGACGTAGCTGGCAAGTCCCGTCTTCGTATTGTAGACAGCATAGAATACGGTGACGAACATGCAGTCCATCGAGTACGCTGCCAGCAGGCGGTTCGACTCTGTCAGACACTCCTTGGCACTGCCGCACTGCATGCCCTTTGAGCGAATCATGGTGCGGCTGACAGCCATGAACAGGGCAGCGGTGATACCCTTGCCGCAGACGTCGGCAATGACCAGCGCGATGTGGTCGTCGTCAATGCGGAAGAAGTCGTAGAAGTCGCCGCCGACGTCCTTGGCCGCCTCCATCATCGCGTAGATGTCCACCTTGTCGCTGGCTTCAGGGAAGGGCGGGAATACGCGTGGCAGGATATACTGCTGGATCTCCTTGGCGGTGGTCAGGTCTTTCTTCAGCGACTCCAACTGCGAGTGCTCCTTCTGCGACTCGTGTACGTAGTTGATTTGCTCGATGGCCTTCTCAATGGTAAGTGCCAGGTCATCCATGTCGATCGGCTTCGTGGCGAAGTCGAAGGCACCGTTGTTCATCGCCTGGCGAATGTTCTGCATGTCACCGTAGGCGCTCACCATGATGACACGTAGTGCGGGATTGCGCATCTCGTTCACCTTGGCCAGCAGGGCCAGACCATCCATCTCGGGCATGTTGATGTCGCTGAGGATGATCTCGATGTCGGGGTTGTTATACAGGATGGCGAGAGCCTCCAAGCCGTTGTGGGCAAAGAAGAACTCGTATTCACCACTACGGATCTTCCGACGGAAATACTGTTTCATCAGCAGTTCCATGGGAGCCTCGTCGTCAACGCTTAGTATTTTTGTCGCTGCCATAATTGACTGTTATTTGTTTTTCGAGCGACAAAGATACATATTTATTATGAAAACACGAAATTATTTCCATTATTTTTCTTGTTCGGACATGCTTTCGCCTTTTGCTTCCGGTTCGCCTCGTCTGTCTTGTTCGTGTTTCGTAAAGTACTATCCACTATCCACTATCCACTATTGTCGCGGATGGAAGACGAGATGCCATATCAGCACGAAGGAGATGCCATATCAGCATGAAGGAGATACCATATCAACACAAATGAGATAGCATATCAACATGGTTGAGATACCATATCAGCATGTAGCATTGACACTTTGTGCACGGAGCAAGAAAATTCCTTGCACGGAGCAGGAAAATTTCTTGCACGGAGCGGACGGGCCGTAATTAAGGTTGAAACGGCCTGTTTGCATGGAGAAATCGACATGTTTAGATCATGAAAAAATGCCGTTCTCTGCATAAAAACAGCCTGTTTTCTGCATAAAAATAGCATGTTTTTGCAGTGAAAAGACCATTATTTTTTCACCCAAACAGCATTTTTTCTGACAACTATCCACTAAATTTTAGATAACTAATTTATATACAATAATTTAAATCGTTTTCAACTATCCACTAACTATCCACTAACCCTCCACTAACCCTCCACTAACCCTCCACTAAAATCACTGGCATCGGGTGGAAAACTGGTGGATAGTTGGTGGATAGTTAGTGGAGGGTTAGTGGATAGTTAGTGGATAGTTGTTTTGATGTTATTTTATTGATAACGAGCTATTTAACCTCATTTTAGTGGATAGTTGGTAAGATTTTGCTATTTTGCTTTCAAAATTTTCGTTTTTCTTCGTACTTTTACTCTCGTTTTGGAGTTTCATTTGTCTTTAGCATCTCAAAAAGACTTTGAATCCTGATGTGTGATGGAAGATGTAAAATAAAAAGGCGCTTGACTATGCAAACGCCTCTTCTGCCACCATGTTTGAGGGGCAGGGTGTATAAATTATTTGGAGTAATGAAAACGCATAGAAAGGACATATACATATACCATGCCATTACTGATGGAATACACCAAACGGTGTTCATCGGTAATACGACGGCTCCAGACACCATGCAAGTCGCCTTTCAATGGCTCAGGTTTTCCAATGCCAGTGAAAGGATGCTGAAGAATGTCTTCCAACAATTTTGTAATGCGCTTCATGATGCGTTTATTGCCAGTTGCCTTCCAATAGGCCAAGTCTTCTTCAGCTTCCGGCATGAATTTTATTTCCATATATCCTCCAGCTTGATGACGCGTCCTCGACCTTCCTCAATGTCTTTCTCTCCTTGGCGTATGATTCTCACCATTTCTGGCGAAGACATGATATACTCCGTCTCGTCCATTGCCTGCTTCTTTGCGGATAATTTCTTGAGATATTTGACGGCTTTCTTCATTAAGTTTTCGTCCTCGGCAATGATGCTCAGTTCACGGAACAACTCCGCGTTTAATTGTAATGCTGTCATAACTTCAAAACGTTTTGATTTCTCGCTGCAAAATTAAGAATTATATTTGAATAATCAAAGAAAAACAATGAAAGATTCGATTAAGAGAGAGCAAAACGAGTTTAATGGTTTTGCCGAGCGTGAGAATCTTCGCACGAAGTGCAAAGAAATAAAGTATCAGCAAAAATATGTGCGCCAGTTGGTGGATATGACCATCGACCTGCTGCGACTGACGGGTCACAGGATGACGTTGATATTAAATGTGGTGGCAAAGATGGTGCAAAACGAATGCAAAAAGCCTGCTTTTAAGATGTCGCGGGGACGGGTGAGTGACATCTGATGTGTGATGGAAGATCAAATTTTCTTTGTACCTTGCACATGATATATGTATACACTTAAGGATATATGGAATGGAGCATCTATAGTGGTGCGTAGCTTTTTGAACAGGAAAAGAGAATATCGGCTTCAGTTCAACAAGGAAAATGATGGCGCCACGCCAGGAGCAGACATAGGGGGCATAGAGAGGTACGGTGTGACCGGATTACTTCTGGCCGTAATGAGAACGCAAGGAAATAACAGCAACATAGACTTCAGTATCGTGAATCTCGTAGATCATACGATATTGTTTGTTGATGCGGCGTGACCACGTCTCTTCAAAGACGTAGTGCTTCAAGTGCTCCACCTGACCAGTGCCAGTTCGCGGATGTTCCTGAAGCTCCAGAAGCATATTTGTTATTTTCTTGATAGTAGGTTTGTCACCACTCTTTTTGATGGCAGCAATCTCTATCTTGGCCTGTTCGGAAAGCAGTATGGCGTAAGTCATTTCCTACAGCGAATTGATAAAATCGGTAATGTCTTCTTTGTTCTCAAGACGCGTGAATTTTGCTCCGGACTGATGTGCCTTGGCTATATCTTCCTCGACAGCTTTCACATTACGAGAGTCGGCAAAGAAAGAATCGCCCGAAGGACTTATCTCATAAGGATCAACACGGTACGAACGCTTCCGGGGGCTACTGATGGTAACTCCTTTTATCGCACCCAAAATCTTTTTAAGACTTGGGATAAGACTGGCATCTTCAATATTCAATACAATCTGAGTCATATTACTTCAAAACGTTTTGATTTCTGACTGCAAAATTAAGAATTATATTTGAATAATCAAAGAAAAACAATGAAAGATTAGAGCAAAACGAGTTTAATGGTTTTGCCGAGCGTGAGAATCTTCGCACGAAGTGCAAAGAAATAAAGTATCAGCAATAATATGTTCGCCAGTTGGTGGATATGACCATCGACCTGCTGCGACTGACGGGTCACAGGATGACGTTGATATTAAATGTGGTGGCAAAGATGGTGCAAAACGAATGCATAAAGCCTGCTTTTTGCTGAGATGCAGCCCATTTTCGCAATTTTAGTTGCAAAATTACCAATTATTAGTGTAAAATCGCTATCTTTGCAGACTAAAATAAGAATAATTAGGATTTAGAGATGGGTAATATAATAGAATGGATAAGTTCCATAACGGAGAGTTTCACTAACAATCTGATAGCCGAGGATCGCTATAGGATGATTCTCGATGGTTTGCAGGTGACGCTGCTTATCACGCTCTGCGCCGCGCTGTTGGGTACGCTGCTGGGCGGACTGGTGTGCTGGATGCGCATGAGCCGCCGGACGTGGCTACAGCAAGTGGCCAAGGTGTATATAGAGCTGATGCGCGGCACACCCGTGCTGGTGCTGCTCATGCTGATGTACTATGTGGTGATGGCTCCGCTGGATGCTACGGGCGTCATGGTGGCTATTGTTACCTTCGCCATGAATACGTCGGCCTACATCAGCGAAATGCTGAGAACCACCATTCAGAGCATTGACCGCGGGCAGACCGAGGCGGGACTGGCCTTAGGTTTCACGCAGCGGCAGACATTCTTTAAGATTGTGCTGCCACAGGTGGTCAAGGCGGTGATGCCCGTCTATCAGGGCGAGGTGGTGAGTCTGCTGAAGGGCACGAGCATCGTTGGCTACATCGCTGTGGCCGACATGACACGAGCCTCCGACCTGATACGTTCGCGCACATTCGACGCCTTCTTTCCGCTCATTGTGACGGCCATCATCTATTTCCTCATGGCATGGCTCATCGGGATGATGCTCCGGAGCCTCGTTCAGCAAAAGCGCACGAAGGCTATCGTTGCTGCTATGATGCTGACATTGTCTGGCATGATGGGTTACATATCAACGATGCTGACGGCCGCTGATACAGACACTGCTGCAGATGTTGCGGACCAGTCAAGCGTTCCGTCTGTCTTCCAGGCGCTTAACGGCAAGAATGTGGCAGTGATTATCGGCAGCATACAGGACATTGCTGTCACCGACATGGCTCCCGATGCCAACATTCTACGAATGACCAGTCAGACCGACCTGCTGGCAGCCTTAGAGAACGGCAAGGTAGATGCGGCAGGCGGTGAAAGCCTGACGCTGATGTTCAACAAGGAGTTGCTTGAAAAGGTGGATTCTGTGGGTGCAGGACTTCCGCCGATTCCGATAGGAGCCTGTTACCGTCTGGATAATACCGAACTGCAGCAGGACTTCAACAGATTCCTGGCCGAAATACGCAGTGACGGCACCTACCAGCAGATTATGGATCGCTGGAGCAATGCCGACGACCCCGCAGCCATGGACATTCCCCAACAACGCGGCACAGGGCGCATCCTGCGCATAGCCACCTATCCGGCCATGCCTCCGTTCAATTTCATTAATTACGGAAAGCCGTCAGGTCTGGAGCCGGAACTGCTGACGGAATGGGCTAACCGGCGTAACTGGCGACTGGAGTACCTCATTATGGACTTCGCCGCGCAAATTCCTGCCGTGCAGACGGGCAAGGCCGATATGGCCATGGGGGCTATCAGCATCACCGAAGAGCGACAGAAACAGGTGCTCTTTTCCGACGGCTATCTCGATTCGCACATCGTGCTGATGACGCGAAAGGGCGAGGCTGCCATACTCAGCAACCCCATTCAGCCGACCACCATAGAGAATGAGGAAATCCAATGGATGTGGGCTGTAGCTCTCCTTATGATCATAATAGGTGGCGGTGCATGGCTCTTTATACGCCATCAGCACGGCACTTGCCCGAAACCTCTTACGCCAGACAACAGTTCTCGGACATCCGACCTCCTCCGCATCTCGCACCTGAAGAAAAGCTATGGCAATCTCGACGTCTTGCGCGACATCAATACTGAAGTGCATCGCGGCGAGGTCATCTCCATCATCGGACCTTCTGGTACAGGTAAGAGTACATTCCTGCGCTGTCTAAACCTGCTGGAGCAGCCTACCAGCGGCAGTATCATCGTCGATGGAGAGGATATCCTCACTAAGGGCTATCCCGTCAATAGGCTGCGCCAGAAAATGGGCATGGTGTTCCAGTCGTTCAACCTCTTCGAGCAAAAGACTGTGCTGGAGAACGTCATCTATGCCCCCTGCCAGCTGCGACATGAGTCTGAAGAGACGGCACGCGAGGAGGGACTGGCACTGCTGCGCAAAGTGGGACTGGCGGAGAAGGCCGACGTCTATCCGTCGAGTCTCTCCGGTGGCCAGAAACAACGTGTGGCCATCGCCCGAGCCCTGGCCATGAAGCCCGATGTCATCCTCTTCGACGAACCTACATCGGCCCTCGACCCGACGATGGTGGGCGAGGTGCTCAGCGTCATCCGCCAGCTGGCCAAGGAGGGCATGACCATGCTCATCGTCACCCACGAGATGAAGTTCGCCCACGACGTATCGACGCGCATCTTTTTCATGTACGACGGCTATATCCATGAGGACGGCTCACCGGAGGTGATCTTCGAGAATCCGGTGCACAGCGCCACAAAAGCCTTTATACAGCGCATCCGCAAGGAGGTGTTCGAAATCGATAACCCCGACTTCGACTTCCTGGGCATGCACTCAGCCATGGGCGCCTTCTGCCACAAATATGGCATTGCCGATAAACTGGAGAAAGCAGAGCGGCTGACGGACCAGTTACTCAACGGCGCGATGGCCCAGTACCGCCCCATCACCGTCCGCATCACTCACAGCGAACAGTCGGGCATCACCGCCCTCGACTTCATGGTGGAGAAGATGACTGATACGCCACTGACTGATGTACAGCGTAACGCGCTCTCTGGTCAGTGCAAACAGGTAATAGAGGAACCCACCAAGCGGGGCTTCCGTGTGAAACTGATCATATAATGAATAACAACCAATGAGGCGTAACAACACACTATGATAAGACAATGAAAAAGATGACGAATTGGGTGCTGGCCGCCACCCTCGTAATCATTTGCGGCGCAAGCGTACTTACCTCCTGCTCCAATGACAATGCCCCTGCTGGGCAGCAGGACGAGTATGAGGGCGTGCCGCTTGTCATATACGACACTGATATCGGCT